>RCNF010000177.1_pt1 | contig 29896 bp, 22 predicted proteins | sample 2041311 | NCBI WGS metagenome assembly RCNF01 (sample SAMN09708228, study PRJNA481090) | Marine sediment metagenome, whole genome shotgun sequencing project. | biome: marine sediment; feature: ocean; material: sediment; isolation source: Sewage treatment plant 2 marine sediment (STP2) ...
GTCAGGCCTCCAGGGCTCAGGTACTCGACGTCGGGGAAGCCCTGAGGTGGCGGCAAAAAGCGGTTCGGTTGCCCAGCGCCGCCGTGGCCTTTGAAGTCATCCTCCGCGACGAAGCCCGGCGCCGAGATGTGCGTGTCGGTGGCAGCCGTGATGCCGTACTGAAATGGGTTGGTCCCAAGGCTGCGTTCGAGCTCCATCCCCTCGCCGTAGGCCACGCGGAGGAAGCCCCTCGGGTCGGGTGGCGTAAATTGTTCTAGGTTCGTCGTCGCAAGGTTCGAAAACGGAAGCACCTCGAAGCCGCAGAGCTCGTCAGCCGTCGCGGAACCCGGCAGACATTCCGAAGCACCCTTGTGCTGATAGATCTCGATGACCGGCTCCATCGCGTTGCGGGCCTCGACATACTCCTTGGTAAAGGTAAAGGGCTGACCATTCGCCATCTCATTGTTGAAGTAGATGCCTTCGGAGATGTTGCTGTTGTGCGGAATGGTCAGCACATCACAGCCTGTGCCCGCGTCGATGCACTCTTCTCGAAGACGTGCCCAAAGGCCCTCGGCGTAAGGCTCGTCAAAGTAGCTGTAGGGCAGTTCCGTCACGTTCTGGTTCTTGAACATGACATTGCGGTGGAGGTTCTTGGTCGTGGGAGCGCCACTCCACTCGTATCCGGGAAAAGTCGTGAGCTCGCAGCTGCTGCTGCGGTCGTAGGCCGCTTCCGCATCATTTACGACCTCACGCCAGACATCGATGCCGGCTTGTAAGCAGTATTCGTCCGCCGGACCGCAGAGTTCGGGATAGTGTGCGCTTTGGGGTTCGAACGCGGTCAGGCCATTGATCTCGACGAAGATGAAAACCGGGTTCTCCTCGGGTGCAAACTCCTGTGCAGCGCGGTAGTCCTTGCACTGGTCCGCGTCGTACCCGGGGGATGTGGGATCGTTGCAGACCAGCAGCGTGCCGAGGAACTCCGCATGATCGCTCAGCATCACGAAGTCCAAAGGCCTATCGATGGCAGCCATCCGGGTCGGCGTCCCGTCTTCATCATAGGGCTGTAGCGGGATCGCCTCGCCCCTTGCGAACGCGTACGCATCGTCTTGGCTCGTTCGCGTGCCCTGCATGTTGGCGTCGAACGAAAGCTCGGTGTGGATGTGGGTGTCGCCCCAGAAAACCTGACGGAGCGGTTGGAAGTCAGCGCAGCGGCCGAACTCGTCCACGGTACTGCTGACGCCCTCGGAATCGCTGCAGCCGACGATGGTCAATGCGAGGGTGAACAGCCAGGGCGCTGAAGAGAGTAAACGGGGCATCGCGCAACCGTAATGGAAGCCGCCGATATTGCAATCGACGGGCTAAAGCTCGATTTCGCCCGAAAATACGAAGCGCGCCGGGCCCTGCATGAGCACGCTGTCACCGGGCGCGGCTACTGTGATCAGGAGCGTCCCGCCGGGGAGTCGAATGCTCAGCTGCTCGTCGCGCTCTGCGCGGCCGGTCTCGACTGCGGCGACGGCGGCCGCGCAGGCGCCGGTCCCGCAGGCCTGGGTCCATCCGGCGCCGCGTTCGAGAACGTCCAAACGCATGCTGTGTCCCTCGCGCTCTGAAACGAAGCCGACGTTGACCCCTTCCGGGAAGTGTGGGTCGCGTTGAATCGACGGCCCGAGCTCACAGCGCGCATCGCCGACCTCGTCGAACGTGACTGCGTGCGGGTTGCCCATCGAGACGCCGCTGAGATGAAGCGTATGCCCGTCGACCTCGAGCGGATGATCGAGCCAGGGGGCGGCGGCGCTCAATGGAAGATCCGATGGCACCAGCGATGGGGGCGCCATGTGTACGGCCACCGATTCCGCATGCGGTCGGTTCACGACGACGCAAGGATGAGGCCCAGCAGCAGTTCCGACAGTCACCTCGAGCGCCGCCTCGCCCTTGCGGCGGGCGAGGTGCAAGGCCGCACACCGGAGCCCATTGCCACACATCTCCGGGACCGAGCCATCGGAGTTGACCACCTCCATCGAAGGTGCGTCCACGTCGAGCAGCAACACGCCGTCTGCGCCGACCCCGCGATGCCGATCGCAGAGCGCGACCACCTGCTCGGTCGTCAGCCGCACGCCCCCGAGCGCTTCCTTCTCGATGATGAGGAAGTCATTCCCAATACCTTCGTACTTGTAGAAGGGCAGAAGCATAGACGAGGGTTGTAGAGCCCATCGGAGGCATCCGCAAAACCCCGCGCCCCCACAGCCGTCGTCTCCCAACGGGGTGAGGCGCCGTGAGCTGTCGAGCGCGCCCGGAGAGCCGTAGCGAGGAATACGTACGTATTTCGCAGCGAAGGTTCGAGGACGTAAGCCGACAGATGGCGGCGGATCGCCCCGTTAGGAGCAGCCCATGCTGTTGCCGCAGTTCAGGCAGCGATAACAAGCCCCGTTGCGCACCGTGATGTGCCCGCATTTATCGCACATCGGGGCATCGCCCATCATCTCGCCGAGCTGTTGGTCGAGAGCGTTGGCCTGCGGGGCCCCATCGTCGAAACCGAACGTGACCTGCTCAGCCGGCTCGATGGCAGGAGGCGGCTCACTTGGCTGCGACCCTTCCAGTCGTTGAACAGCAGCCACGTCGGTTGGGTTTTGGAGCTCTTCCTGCTCCTCCTTCGGTGGCACCTGCGCAAAGTCGTATTGCTTGAGGTATTCGACACCGAGCACGCGGAATACGTAGTCGATGATCGACGTGGAGAACTTGATGTTCGGATGACCTTCGACGATGCCCTGCGGCTCGAAGCGCGTGAACGTGAACTGCCGGACGTAGGCATCGAGCGGCACGCCGTGCTGAAGCCCCATCGAGACACTGATCGCGAAGCAGTTCATCAGCGAGCGGAACGCAGCGCCTTCCTTGTGCATGTCGACGAAGATTTCTCCGAGCGAGCCGTCCACGTATTCACCCGTGCGAAGGAAGACTTTGTGACCTCCGACCCGGGCCTCCTGAGTGAACCCGCTTCGCTTCTTTGGAAGACGATGGCGCCGAGTGCTTGGGGGCGTGAGCCACTCCTGAACCGGCGCTTCGATGGCCTGGGCGGTCGCCTTCGCCTCTGCGCTCGCGTCTTCCTTTTCCTCGCCCTTGGAGTCGCCCTTGGTGTTGAGCGGCTGAGAGGACTTCGAGCCGTCCCGATAGAGCGCAATCGCCTTGAGACCGAGCTTCCAACCCTCTTCGTAGATCTCTTCGACGTCTTCGATCGTCGCTTCGCTGGGCAGGTTCACCGTCTTGGAGATCGCGCCCGAAAGGAATGGCTGCGCCGCCGCCATCATGTGGACGTGCGCCATGGGGTCGATGAACCGCTCGCCGATCTTGCCGCAGCGGTTGGCGCAGTCGAACACCGGAAGGTGCTCGGCCCTGAGGTGGGGCGCGCCTTCCACCGTCATCCGGCCGATGACGACGTCGTTCAGCTCGCCGATCGCTTTGTCGCTGTGACCCCAGAACCGAAGCAGATGGAAGCCCGGCTTGTTGTAGGTGGCCGCGTCGATACCAAGACGCTCGTAGGCTTCGGTCCCGATGACCCAGGGCGCCAGTGCAAAGCCGACATCGAACACGCCACGAAGGGCTGCTTCGGCCTTTTCGATTTCACGCTCCGTCAGGCCGTTTTGAAGCAGGGCCTTCCGACCGCAGTGTGGGGCGCCGGTGAAGGTGTTGGTTCCCGTCACATACGAAACGATGTCTGCGAGCTGCGCGTCGGTGTAGCCGAGCCGCTTGAGTGCGTTTGGAACGCTCTGGTTGACGATCTTGAAATAACCGCCGCCTGCGAGCTTCTTGAACTTGACCAGCGCGAAGTCAGGCTCGATGCCAGTCGTGTCGCAGTCCATCAGAAGACCGATCGTTCCGGTTGGCGCGAGCACGGTGGTTTGTGAATTGCGGTAGCCGTAGAGCTCGCCGAGCTTGCAAGCCAAGTCCCAGTCCTCCTGTGCGGCCTGGATGAGCTCGGGCGGGCAAGGGGTTTGCTCCTCGTCGGTCATCCCCGGGCCGCCGGTCTCGTTGATGCGGTAGGCAGCTTCACGGTGCTTGCCCATGACCCGAAGCATCGGCTGGCGGTTGCGCTGGAATCCGCCGAACGGGCCCTTGCTCGCAGCGATCTCCGAGGAGGTGGCGTACGCATGTCCGCAGAGGATCGAGGTGAGCGCTGCGCAGATCGTCCGACCCTCGTCGCTGTCGTAGGGAATCCCTAGCTGCATCAGCAAGGTGCCGAGATTGGCGTAGCCCAGGCCGAGAGGCCTGAAATTATGGCTGTTCTTGGCGATTTCGTTTGTCGGGTAGCTTGCGAAGTCGACCGCGATGTCCATCGCGGTGATGAGGACGCGGATCGCCTGGCGATAACCTTCGATGTCGAAGCGTCCCTCCGCATCGAGGAACTTCGACAGGTTGATCGACGCTAGATTACAGGCCGAGTTGTCGAGGAACATGTACTCCGAGCACGGGTTCGAGGCGTTGATGCGGTCGGTGTTCGGACAGGTGTGCCAGTCGTTGATCGTGGTGTCGTATTGGACGCCAGGGTCGGCGCAGCCCCAGGCAGCTTGAGCAAGCTTTCGCCAGATGTCGCGCGCACGGTACGTCTCGCACACTTCGCCACTGGTACGCATGGTCGTCTTCCACTCACCGTCTGTTTCGACTGCCTTCATGAACTCGTCGGTTACGCGAATGGAGTTGTTCGAGTTCTGACCGGAGACCGTGTGATAGGCGTCGCCGTTGAAGTCAGAGTCGTAGCCGGCTTCGATCAGCGCCCGCGCCTTCTTCTCTTCGCGAACCTTCCACTCGATGAAGTCGACGATCTCCGGATGATCCATGTCGAGACAGACCATCTTCGCAGCGCGGCGGGTGGTGCCTCCGGACTTGGTGGCGCCTGCCGCTCGATCGAGAACCTCGAGGAAGCTCATCAGCCCGCTCGAGGTACCGCCGCCGGAAAGCTTCTCCTGCTTGCCGCGGATCTTCGAGAAGTTGGTGCCCGTGCCAGAGCCGTACTTGAAAAGGCGCGCCTCGTTCTTGATGAGCTCGTAGATCGCCATCAGGTCGTCGTTGACGGCTTGAATGAAGCAGGCGGAGCACTGTGGGTTCTCGTACGCCGTGCTGGTCTCGAAGATCACGTCGCGCTCGGGGTCCCAGGCGTAGTTGCCGCCCGACCCTTCGATGCCATAGCGCTGATAGAGGCCGCAGTTGAACCAGACCGGGGAGTTGAATGCGGCTTTCTGATGAATCAGGAGGTGAGAGAGCTCGGCCTCGAAAGTGTCTGCTGCGTCCTGGTCGGCGAAGTAGCCGCCAAACCGGTCACCGGCCTCGCGGAGGCTGTGCGCCACGCGGTAGACGAGCTGGCGGACGCTGCGCTCGCCCAGATTTTTGTCGCCGTTGATGCCGGCTTTGCGGAAATACTTGGAGACTGCGATGTCGGTCGCGAGCTGACTCCACCCCTCAGGAACCTGCGCCCCCTTGAGCTCGAAGACGACCGAGCCGTCCGAGTTGGTGATCAGGCTGTCTCGCAGGACGTACTCCACCGCGTCGAGCGGTTCGATGCCGGGCTGGGTCAGCCTGCGTTCCATCGAAAGACCGCCGGATTTCTGCGAAACTTCGGCTCGCCGGGCGCCTTCGATCTCCAAATTGCTAGTCATTCCCCTCGTATCCAATGCCACAGCATACCTCCAACCGGACGCAACTCACCATCCAGGAAGAATTCACCTCGAGTCCCCAGGCGAACCACCCGCTATCCACAATCGCCCCACAATAGGTTGCGCTGGCAGCCTCCTAGCCACCACAACCGCTTGGGGAGAGCCTGCGAAGTAGCTCCGCGGGGCAGTCTCAGTCAAGCAGAAACGATCGGCCCCATGTGCTTTCTTCTTTTCAAATGTAATATCAAGCAGTTGAGAGCCATGAACAGGGGTTAATTCGGCGATTTCGCATCGCGTCATAAAAAGGCTTTGCCCGAATCGCATTAGCTGACACCCCATGTATGGCAACAACTGAGATGCTACAATATATTGGGGTATACGAAAAATAAACCGCAAGATTTAGTGTAACCGTGTGTGTTTATTTCTTACACTCCACCCTATGACCACACGTTTGTTCCGCGTGGATAGGCCTTCTGCTGCGGGTGGAAGATCGTTCCACAAGTCCTCGGAATGCCGGTCCTTCTGCCGACTGCATGGTGCGGGGGCGTTGAACTGCGATAGGAGCGAGTCATGAAAGTGCATCTGATCGACGGAACCTACGAGCTCTTTCGATCCTGGTTCGGAGCGCCGGAGGCGAGATCGCCCGCCGGACAAGAAGTCGGCGCGACCCGAGGGTTTTTGCGATCGATGGCCTCGATGCTCCGCGACACCGAGGTCACACATATCGGCTGCGCGTTCGACCAGACCGTCGAGTCCTTCCGAAATCAGCTCTTCGCCGGCTACAAGACGGGCGAAGGCCTGGAGCCCGATCTCTTCGCTCAGTTCCCGCTCGTGGAGCGCGCAAGCCGGGCGCTCGGAATGGCGACCTGGCCGATGGTGGATTTCGAGGCGGACGATGCGCTGGCCTCGGTCGCTGCCAAATTTCGCGACGCGCCCGAGGTCGAGCAGGTCGTGATCTGCTCGCCGGACAAAGACCTCTGTCAGTGTGTGCGCTCGAACGAGGTGGTGACGCTCGATCGACGGCGCGAGATCGTCTTGGATGCAGACGGTGTCCGCGGGAAATTCGGCGTGTCGCCGGAATCGATCCCCGACTACTTGGCGTTGGTGGGCGATGCGGCGGATGGCATCCCTGGCATTGCGCGCTGGGGCGCGAAGAGCGCGGCTACCGTTCTCGGGAAGCTCGTGCACCTCGAAAACATTCCGGAGGATCACCAGGCCTGGGGCGTGAAGGTTCGTGGCGCGCCGACACTCGCGGCGAACCTCCGGGAGCATCGCGAAGACGCCATGCTGTATCGAACGCTCGCGACGTTGCGTACCGACGTGCCGATCTCGGAGTCGTTGAACGAGCTTCGCTGGACCGGCCCCGATCGTCCGGCGCTGCAATCGCTCTGCGAAGAGCTCGGCGAGCGAACGCTCCTCGATCGAATCTGATCACATGAAGCGATCGTCGGCGCTGAGCGCGTCGAGGTACTCCCTCGCGCGACGCACGTAACCCGCTGCGCTCTTTTCGAGCCCGTCGCCTTTGCTTGGATCGAGGGTGCGAACCACCTTCCCCGGAGAGCCGAGCACTACGGAATAGTCGGGGATTTCTTGCCCCTGTGTGATCAGCGCATTTGCACCGATGGTGCAGTACTTGCCGATTTTCGCATGGTTGAGCACCACCGCGTTGATGCCGATCAGGCTGAAGTCGCCAACCTGGCAGCCATGCACGGTCGCGTGGTGGCCGACGGTGACTCCGCGTCCGAGGACAAGTCGAATGCCGGGGTCGGTGTGGAGGACGGCCGAGTCTTGGATGTTGGTCTCTTCGCCCACGATCAGCGCATCGGAGTCGCCTCGAAGCACCGCGTTGAACCAGACGCTGCACTTGTCTTTCAAAACGACCGAGCCGATCACGTCGGCCGACGGCGCCACGTACACTTCACCCTCGATCTGCACGCAGCGCTCGCCTAGCCGGTAGATCATCAGAGCGCGTTCCTCTTGAACAGAATGGGCGAGTAGATGTTGAGGCCGATGGTGACCTGCCAGGTCTCTGCGCTCAGCTGGGACCCGCGGGTAGTGAAACCGTAGAACGCCGGAAAGCGGAAGCTCGCAAAAACGTCCATCATCGTGCTACGAGCTTCGACCGTATAACCGGCGGCAAGGCCAAGCGGAATGAAGTAGAAGGGGCCGTTGACGAGCCCCGAGGTCACGCTGCGAATCGTTTGGCTGAGGTCGAAGAGGTTCATGCCGCTGTTGACCTTGATGAAGAGCTGGTCGGTGGCGTTGGCGATGAAGGTGACCGGAATGTTGAGCGACCAGACCGACGGGCCTGCGGGATTGGTGTCGATCGTGAACTCGAAACCGGTGTCGAACGAAAACCGTTCTTGGATGATGAAGCGCAGCGGAATCCCGCCGAGAAAGCCAAACTCGGTGCGGCTTGGAATCCGGAACACCGCATCGAACGCGAGCTTCACGTGCTCGGACGAAAGCGCCTCGAAGCGCGCATAAAGCGGGATGTCCCCAAACTTTGCATCTGGCGACATGCTGAAGGTGATCAGTCCTTCTCCGCCAAATCCAAAGGTCGGGAAGATGCTCACGCCGGGGAAAGACCCCATTCGATATCGGGAGAATCCCAGCTCGAAGTCTTTGGCAAGGCTGATCGCGACGCCGAAGTTCATCGTGGAAATCGTGCCGGTCGGGCCAAAGGGCTGGCTCATACCTTGCGCTTCCTCCGTCCGGCGGCCCACCACCGTGTCGAAGGTGCCGCGCATCATACCCCGCGGCATGGTGAGGTTTCGATTCGCGTAGCGGATACCGTAGACCTCCGAAGCGCGGTCCTTCATCGTGCCAACCGGCGGCGCTTCGGTCTCTTCAACCCAGTCCGGATTCGTCGCCGAACGCTGCTCGCTCTCGGTCGGAGGCGCATCGGCCCAGTCCGGATTGGGCTCCGTTCGCGCAGGCTCGGCTGGCTCCGCAGACTCGGGCTCCGGTGCCGGCTGGGGCTCGGGTTCGGGTTCGACCGCGGCAGCCGGTTTGCTCGGCGACTTGATCGGCTCGCCCCAGCCGCCGGACTGGGCGAAGGTGGCGGTTGGCTGCGCGAGAAAGGCAAGGCAGAAAACAGCGAACAAACAGAGTCTTCTAAACACGACCCCGGCCATAAACCAATCCCTGTGCCCTGCCAAGCACGGAACCCGGAGCCGCGCCCGAGCCCACATTGCGCGCGACGCGCACCTGCCTATACTCGCGCCCCTCTGGCGATGTAGCTCAGGTGGTTAGAGCGGGCGTTTCATACGCGCTAGGTCGGTGGTTCGAGTCCACCCATCGCCACTAGATTGGAAGAAGCGCCTTCTGCGCGCTCCCTAACCAGCTCACGGATCTGACGAAGCTCGAAGGGCTTTTCGAGGCAGGTCAGCCTCGTCTTCTTCAGGAACGAACGAGCCTGCCGCGTAAATGCACCGCCGGTCATGAACACGAAACGCGAGGCGAGCTCCGGTCGTCGCTCCGAGACCTGACGGAACACATCCATTCCGCTTACCTCGGGCATCATCAGGTCGCAGAACACGACGTCGAAGGGCTCGTCGGAACAAAGGCGCGCGATCGCAGCTTTGCCGCTCGAAAACACCTCCACTTCGTGGCCACGAAGCGCGCGTCGAATCGAGCGTCCAACCAAGGGCTCGTCGTCGATCACGATGACCGTTGCGCTGGCTCCGACCGTCACCGTTGGTGGCGCCTGCGTTGGCTCTGGAACGTCTGCCCGGGTGGATGCTGGCAGGCGCACGACGAACGTGCTTCCCCGGCCGGCCTCACTCCGAGCCTCGATGGTACCCCCGGCGTCTCGAACGATATCCCTGCAAATTGACAAACCCAGACCGGTGCCCTCGGAGACGGCCTTTGTCGTGAAGAAGGGCTCGAAGACGTGGCTCATCCGATCCGGCTCGATGCCCGTGCCGTTGTCGGCGACTTCGACTACCGCCCAGCCATCTCCGTCGGTATGGGTGCGAAGGGTGATGCGATTTTCGGCAACGGCCCGCTCCGGCATCGCCTGGGCCGCGTTGATCAGCAGATTCAAAAACACCTGCCCGAGCCGGGACTCGTTGACGTCCACCACGGGGGTATTACCGAAATCCCGCTGGAGAGTCGCGCGGTGGCGGATTTCGTTCCAAGAGATGTTGACCGAGGATTGAACGACGGTTTGGATGTCGACGTTGCCTCGCTGCTCGTCGTCGACACGCGAGAAGGTCTTGAGGTCGCGCACGATGCTCTGCATTCGGATCGCGCCGTGGATGGCCTCATCCAGCTGCTGCTTCGCGAGCTCTAGGGACTCGGCGTCCGCGCGGGCATCGATCTCTTCCCGAGTCAGACGTAGGTTGGAAAGCACATACATCAGCGGGTTGTTGAGCTCGTGCGCGACACCCGCGGTCAAGGTGCCGATCGACGCCATGCGGTCGGCGAAAGCGAGACGCGACTCCATCTCTTGTCGCTCTTCGGCGCGGCGATGGCTGTCCACGATCGCGCGCTCGGCGATGAGTAGGCGGGTTCCGAGGATCTCCGGATCGATGGGCTTCGAAAGGTAGTCGGTCGCACCCGCGTCGAGGACCGTGTGTAAGTCTTCGGCGCGGTTGCGGCCCGTGATGACGAGGATCACGACATGATCGCCGCCCGGTCGACTCCGCACGGTTCGGCACAGATCGAGCCCGGACATGCCCGGAAGCGTCCAGTCGACCAGCATGAGTTGAAAGGGTTCCCGGAGATGGGCCTCGAGCGCCTCCTCGGCCGTCCCGACGGTCGTCACTTCGTGATCACGCTCGCGCAGAAGCTCACTCAGGAGCTTCCGTACGGAGCTCGAGTCGTCGACGACCAGCGTTCGTACGGACACACCCAACACTAGCCCTAAAGTCTAGGCGAAGTGGCGAAAAGGTTCCTGGTTTCGTGCGGATCTTGACGGGAGCCAGTTCGTAGCTATCTTGGATCCGGGTAACGCGCCGCGTCATCCAAGGAGGATAGAGAAATGACTCGCAACGACCAACTTCGCCGGAGCAGCACTCGGCTACAAAAGCAGGGGACGCTCTGGTTCCAGCAGACCCGGGGTGCCGGTGAGAACTTTCTCGCGGAATCGCGGGAGGCGGGTGTCACATTCGTGAAGGATATCGGGGCTGCTGGGAGCAAGCTCGCGAGCACCACGGGCGGTTCCACGCAAGCTTTTCGCAAGTCTTTGCAAGAGGAAGCGCTCGATTGGCAGCGGCTCGTTCTCCAAACCCGGGACGCCTACGTCGCCGCGCTGAAGGAGCGCTTCGATCGAGCCGAGCGGCAGGCCCTGAGCACCCGCGACGCACTACGGCCGGACGCCGTAGAGGTGACGGTGCTCGGTTCGGCGAAGGACCTGCTGGCCAAGGCGCAAAGCCGGGTCGATGAACGCCTCGAGCAGGCGACAACGCCCGCAAGGCCTGCGAAGCCCGTGGCCGCGAAGGCCGCAAAGAAGCCCAGGGCCGCGAAAGCCAGGCCCACGAAGGCTGCAGCCAAGTTGGCGGACGCCCCACTGCGCAACTATGACCAGCTCGCCGCCAAAGACGTGGTGAACCGTGTCCGGAGGCTGTCTGGGCCGCAGGCCATCGCAGTTCTGGAGTACGAGCGGGCGCGAAAGCGACGAGCGACCGTAATTCGGGCTGCCCAGCAGCGCCTGAGCGTCGCGAGCTGAGCGCGGCCGAAGCATCTGTGTACAGCGGACCGGGCTGCACTACACTCCGGGCCGTGGTCGAAACCAAACAGGTCCTCGTTGCAGACGACGAGGACAACCTGCGCCGCATCCTGAGGGCGCAGCTGCAGCACGATGGGTATGAAGTCCACTGCGTCTCCGACGGAGAGGCCGTGCTCAAAGCCCTCGCCGAGCATCATATCGATGTGCTGATCACCGACCTGCGCATGCCGAAGCTCGACGGCATGCAGGTGCTGAAGGCGGTTGGAGGGCGCTTCCCGAACGTGCCGGTGATCATGATCACCGCGCACGGAACCGTCGACACGGCGGTGGAGGCGCTCAAGCTCGGTGCGTTCGACTACGTGACCAAGCCTTTCGATAGGGCGGAGTTTCGGGCAGTCGTCGCAAAGGCAGCGCGCACGCGCGAGCTCTCTCAGAAGCACGTCAGCGGAGACCCAAACGAACGGGGCCGCTATCGGATCATCGGGGAATCCGAGCCGATGCACGAAGTGTACGATGTCATCGAGAAGGTCGCGAACACGCCCAGCACGGTCCTCATCACCGGTGAGAGCGGAACTGGCAAGGAGCTGATCGCCAGAGCGCTCCACGAAAACAGCGCGCGCAAGAACAAGCCTTTCGTGAGCGTCAACTGCGCCGCCATCCCGCCGGACCTACTCGAGAGCGAGCTGTTTGGGTACGAGAGGGGCGCCTTCACCGGGGCGGTGACCAGCAAGCCGGGTCGCTTCGAGCTTGCCGACGGGGGCACTTTGTTTCTCGACGAGATCGCCGAGATTCCGGTCAGTATGCAGGTGAAGCTGTTACGGGCGCTGCAGGAGCAGCAGTTCGAACGGGTGGGCGGAATCAAGACGATCACGGTCGACATCCGCCTGGTCGCAGCGACCAACCGAAACCTGAAGGCGCGCATTGCCGAAGGCGGATTTCGGGAAGATCTCTACTACCGCCTCAATGTCGTCCACGTGCACCTGCCGCCCTTGCGCGCCCGCCCGAGCGACATCCCCCTGCTTCTCGAGCACTTCGTACGCAAATTCAACGACAAGCTCGACCGTTCCGTAACGGGCTTTGATGACCAGGCGAGAAACCACCTTCTCGACTACGCCTGGCCTGGAAACATCCGAGAGCTGGAGAACGTGGTCGAACGGTGCATGATCTTTGCTGAAGATGGCGAGGTGGGGACGCAGCATCTTCCGGCGGAGGTTCGTGAGACGGAGGGCCCGGTCGGCGCCGGCCTCGTCCCGGACGTCGCGGCCACTCCTGGAACGACGGGGCTCAAGGAAGCGGTTCGTGAGGCCACGCTCAAGCTTGAGCGCGAGTTCATCGGGCGCGCGCTCGATCAAACCGGGGGCAACGTCACCCACACGGCGCGGCTCCTGAAGATTTCGCGCAAGAGCCTGCAGAACAAGATGAAAGAGCTAGGCCTCCGGGACGACTGAGGGTCGCTCGGCCGCAGCGTCCTCACGTGGCGCGCAGATCATCGCCTCGAGCTCGTCGCGGCTCACTGGCTTCTGAAGGACGGGGTTGGACACGGCCGAGGCGAACTTGCGTAGGCGAGGCGTGAACGCGCCGCCGCTCATGAACACGATCCGGTCGATGAGCTCGGGATGCTCCTTCTTGATTGCGTCGTAGATGGATTTCCCATCCACTTCCGGCATCATCAGGTCACAAATGATCGAGTCGAACTGCGGGTCTTCGGAGAGGCGCGCAAGGGCTTCGACCCCGCCGAGGACCGTCACGACATCGTAGCGGCCCTGCAAGCGCCGGCGGAGCGCGGAGAGCACCATCGCGTCGTCGTCGACAATTAGAATTCGCGATCGTTCGTGTGGGCTCTCCGAGATGGGTCGGCTTTCACGCCGTCTCTCGATGACGGTGAGCCCCGTTTCAAACGGCAGGACCATCTCGAAGCATGTTCCACCGTCGGGAAGATGCTGAACGTCGAGCCGCCCGCCGTGCTCGTTCGCAATGCGCTGACAGGCGCTGAGTCCAAGCCCCATTCCGCCGGAGTGCGCTTTGGTGGTGAACCCCTGGGTAAAGATCCGATCGCGGTGCTCGTCGCCAATTCCGCTGCCCGTATCGCTCACAGCGACGACGACGTGCTCGCCCACCACCCGTGTCGAAACCACGATTCGGTGCTTCTCGTAGGCGCCACCCTCGATGGCTTCCGCCGCGTTGGTGAGCAAGTTGACGAGCGCTTGGGCGATGCGACCCGGGTAGGCGCCGATCAGCGGTACGGGCTCGAATCGCTTCACCAGGCGCGCACGATAGCGGATCTGGTTGAAGACCATGGCGCATGCGTCATCGACGATGCGCGTGATGTCCAGCATCTCGGCCTGACCCTCGTCGGCGCGCGAAAAGGTTCCGAGGCTGCGCGCGATGTCTTGAATTCGGTGCATGCCTTTGTAGCAGTCGGTCAGCATGTCGGCCGCGTCGTCGATGACCTCCTGCAGGTTGGAGTCTGCCGCGATTTGCTCGAACGATTGTGGCGTAATCGCTTCCCGGGTCGCCAGATCGACCCTCAGCTTTCGAATGAATCGACGGATGGCTTGATAGGATTCGCGAAGGCTTTCGAGGTTCGCGAGGACGAATGTGAGAGGGTTGTTGACGTCGTGGGCCAGACCAGCGGCGAGGCGTCCAACGGTTCGGAGGCGATCCTCGGAGACGCGAGGCCCAATCATCGCGGGCGGCGCGCTCGATGAGGCGCTCGGAGCAACACTCGGGCGGAACGCTGGCTGCATCTGAATGATGGTCGCGTCGCCCCCATCCCAGATCGACACGATGGCCGTGGCGGTGAGTAGAGAAACTGTGCCGTTCGGCTGCTGCACCCGATAGGTGCTTGGGTTGGACTCATCGGGAATCGAATGCTCGAACGGTTCGCCAATCAGGTCTTCATGGTTGACCCCGAGCAGCGAGCCTGCGGCGGCATTGACGAACAAAACGCGACAGGCGGGATCAACGACCGCGATCCCGTCGGTTGCCCGGGCGATCAACAAGCGGCGCTGCGACTCGACGCCATGAGCCTCACGCAACTGCACGAGCAATCTACCGAGCTCGTACTCTCGATTGATCGATCGCTGGAGACCGGCCACGTACGAGTCTGGGAGTAGCGAATCCGTGCCATCCTCTTCGGGCACGCTGCAGAGCTCCTCACCCAGCAGCAGGGTGCAGATGCCCCGACCAGTCGCCGGAAGCTCCGCGCCCAAGCGCGTGTCCCAGCAGACGATCTGAGGCGCATGACTCTCGAGCTGCGTAATGGCGTCTTCGCGGTTCACGGCCACCCGGCAATCCGCCGTCTCGGGCCAAGCTTGGAGGGCCTCGCGGACGAGCACGATCCGCTCGGGGTTCGCTGATGCGATGAGGACTCGGATTCTCCCCATTTCTTCGATAGCTGACGTTTGGGCCTTGTTTGGCTGCACGGTCCCCCCGAGGCGTGGAATCACTCTTGACGCCTCGCTGAAACCATAGCACTGTAATAGGTCAATGGTAACGGTATTTCTCTGGTTTAGGTGATGGTGGATGCTCGATAGGAGCCCGGAAGAGCATGAGGTCCGCGAGGTTCTCCTCGTGGAGGACAACCGAATCGACGCGCAGCTCATCCGGAGGCTGCTCAGGCGGGTGTCCGCCTCGTACTATCGCATCACGCACGTTCGGACCCTAAACGACGCCGTCCTGTCGGCCGACGAGCTCGCGCCCGATGTCATCCTGGCGGACCTGAATTTACCGGACTCGCGTGGGACCGATACGGTCGCGAGCCTGCAGACCGCATACCCTGAAATCCCGCTGATTATCGTGAGCGCCTGGGAAGACGAAGCGGTGTCCCTCCGGTCCGTGAAGGCAGGCGCGCAGGACTACTTGGTCAAGGGTCACATCGATGGCGCGAACCTGCACCGCGTCATCCGCTATGCGATCGAAAGAAAGAGAACCGAGCTGGAGCTCGTTCGGCTGGCGCATTTCGACCAGCTCACGGGACTGCCAAATCGAACCTTACTGCGAGAGCGAGTCAATCACGCATTGGCTCGGGCGATGCGGTCGGGTTCCGGTGTTGCGACGCTCATCCTCGACATGGATAGGTTCAAAGAGATTAACGACATGTTGGGTCACGAGGTTGGCGACAAGCTGCTGATCAAAGCCGCGAAGCGAATCCGAGCGAACGTCCGTGACCAGGACACGGTTGCCCGACTCGGAGGAGACGAGTTTGCCGTCGTGCTCGAAGGCGTGAGCGAGGCGAAAGAGGTTCTTCCAGTCATCGAACGAATTGTGGACAGCCTTCGCGAAGTCACCACGGTCGACGGCCACGAGGTGAACACGTCGACGAGCATCGGAATCGCGATGTACCCCGAAAACGGGAGCAATCTATCCGAGCTGCTCCGGGCGGCCGACCTCGCGATGTACCAGGCGAAGTCGTCGGGGCGCGCATGCTACCAGTTCTTTGCCGACGCGATGCAGGAGGAGGCCCAGTCGAGGCGAGCGCTCGAATGGGCTTTGCGTCACGCGGTCGAATCGAACGAATTCCAGCTGGTCTACCAGCCGCAGGTTTGCCTTCGAACTGGAGGGGTGATTGGCGTTGAAGCGCTCATCCGCTGGATGCACCCGACGCGCGGCCTGCTCACTCCGTTTCACTTCATCGGCGCACTGGAAGAGTTCGGGCTGATCAACGAGGTCGGCGAATGGGTGCTGGAGACGGCCTGCGAGCAGATGCGACGGTGGCATGCGCTCGAGCTTCAGCCGATGCGGATCAGCGTGAACGTCTCGGCCCAACAGTTCGAGGATCCACTGTTGATCGACAAAGTTCGGTCAGCGCTCGCGCGGGCAGATCTCTCGCCGGAGTTTTTGGAGCTCGAGCTCACGGAGAGCTGCTTGATGAGCGATCCGGCGCAAGCGGGCGCGCTCCTCGGAGAGATTCGGGACGTCGGGGTCCGCATCGCGATCGACGATTTTGGCACAGGATACTCCTCGCTGACCTATCTCAACGAGTTCCCGTTGAATGTGCTGAAGATCGACAAAAGCTTCGTGCAGAGCGTCGAATCGAACGACCGGGGCGGACCTATCTCGAACATGATCATAGGCCTCGGACAAAACCTCGGTCTCGAGGTGATTGCGGAGGGCGTCGAAACCCCGGGGCAGCTCGCGTACATGCAGGAACACGGCTGCGACATCGCGCAGGGCTATCTCTATGCGCGCCCCGAATCACCGGAAGACCTTACGCCTTGGCTCATGGCCAACCAACGCACCTCGGGAACCTATATGCGCTCGATCTCCATGAAGAAGATTGGCGACGGGTCCAAGAGCTGAGCCTTGGCCTTCCTGTGCTAGCGTAGCGACATGGTGGCCGCGACGATTCTCGTCGTCGACGACGAACGAAACATCCTAACGTCCGTTTCTCGCGCTCTCGGTCTCGAAGGCTATGAAGTCGAGGTCGCCGGAAACGCAGAAATCGCGCTTGAGAAGCTCGCAAAGCAGAGCTTCGATGCGATTCTGCTCGACGTGCAGCTTCCGGGGATCGACGGACTTGCGATGCTGGACGAGCTCCGCGCGCGGGAAATCAAGGCCCCGGTGATCATGATGAGCGGGCACGCGACGATCGAGGTTGCGATGGAGGCGACCAGACGCGGAGCCGACGATTTCATCGAAAAGCCGATTGGAAGCGATCGTCTCATGCTGTCGCTCAAGCGAAGCCTCGAGTTGCGCGTGCTTCAACAGGAGAACCGTGAGCTTCGGCGACGGTACGGACCGGGCGAATCCTTGCTTGGGCGAAGCCCATCGATGGGCAGGCTTCGAGAGCAGATCGAGCTGGCCGCGCGCTCTGCTGCGCCGGTCCTGATTCTGGGTGAGCGGGGCACGGGCAAAGAGCTGGTGGCCGCGGCGATTCACCGTGGCTCGACGCGGGCCAAAGGGCCGCTCGAAAAGCTCAACTGTGCGGCAGTGCCCGAAGGCCTGATCGAAAGCGAGCTCTTCGGCCACGAGGCGGGCGCGTTCACCGGGGCGACAAAGCAGCGGCGCGGCAAGTTCGAACGGGCGCACGGGGGCACCCTCTTCCTCGACGAGGTGGGCGACATGCCGCCACAAATGCAGGCGAAGCTCCTGCGGGTCCTGCAAGAAGGTGAGGTCGAGCGGGTCGGCGCTGGGTCGATCGTGAAGGTCGACGTGCGCGTCGTGGCTGCGACGAACAAGTCGCTCGAAGCGGAAATCGACGCGGGCAGATTTCGTGCAGACCTTCTCGACCGGCTCAACGTCGTGCCCCTGAGGCTGCCTGCGCTGGCGGAGCGATCCGACGACATTCCGCTTCTCGCGGAGCACTTCTTGAGCTTGGCCTGCGAGGCGCACGACCGTCCGGGTAAGCAGATTACGCCCGGGGCCATGGAGGTGCTCGAAGCCTATCGATACCCCGGCAACGTCAGGGAGCTTCGCAACCTCGTCGAACGCTTGGTGATCCTGACCCCCGGGGAGACGATCACCGAAGCGGAGGCCCGCGCGCTGCTTCCGATCTCCTCCGGAGAGGCCTCGGGGAGCTATTTTCGACCGGAAACCCCTCTTCGAGAGATGCTCGAAACGGCCGAGCGAGACCTGATCAGCCGGGCTCTCGAGCTACGCGAGGGGCACGTGACCAAGACCGCCGCCGACCTCGGCCTCGAACGCAGCCACCTCTATAAAAAGATGCGCGCCCTCGGAATTCGCAAACCCGGATCAGGGTGACATTGCGTTCTTCGTCGCGCCCGCATAGAGATCGCGGGACCAGACGAGGCCGAGTTGCTCGAAAATCTTATTCCAGTCGATCCTGAAGTCGCAGCCCGTATCGAGGCGCTCGATCTCCAATTCAACAAGTTTGGGATCGACCCATACGGGATCGACAAGAACGACTTGACCCGATTCGTCTCGGCGTTTGCTTGGATTTATCGATACTACTTCAAGGTCGACGTCTATGGGCTGGATAACGTGCCCTCGCAGGGGAGGGCCCTGCTGGTCGGAAACCACTCCGGTGGCGTGGCGATCGATGGTGCGATGGTCATGGGTTCGATGCTGCTCGACGCGGAGCCACCACGGCTTACCCATGCGATGATCGACAAGTTCATCCACGAGTTTCCAGGGGCCTCACAGCTCATGAGCCGAACAGGGCAGTTCACGGGTAACCCGGACCAAGCCGAACGCCTCTTGAACGCCGAACGCCTCATTCTCGTGTTTCCGGAAGGGGCGCGTGGTACGGCAAAGCTGGCGAAAGACGCGGATTCGTTGGTGGGGTTCGGCACCGGTTTCATGCGGCTGGCGCTCGAGACCAAGAGCCCAATCGTCCCGTTCGGTTTCGTCGGCGGGGGAGACGCGCTACCCACGGTCGCGAATCTCAAACGACTCGGCCGGCTTTTCGGCGTCCCGTACATCCCAGTGACGAAGTGGGGTCTGCTTATCCCCAAGCCCACACGCTTTCAACTGCTCTACGGAAAGCCGATGTTTTTCGAGGGCACCGGGCATGAGCGCGACGAAGAGGTGTGCGCGATGGTGGACCGCGTGAAAGAACGAATCGCCGATTTGATTCGACAGGGACGTCAGCTTCGGGAAAACGAGATCTCGGAAGAAGACCTGGAGCTGTGATGAAGGTTTTGGTGACAGGGATCTCGGGAACGCTCGGACGCTTGACCGCCCTGAAGCTCGTTCGACACGGGTACGAGGTGATTGGCATCGACCGACGACCCTGGCCAGACGCACCCGAGGAGATCGAGATCTTCCAAGCCGACATCCGCAAACGGCCTGCAGAAGATGTGTTTCGGTCCCATCGGCCGGATGCCGCGATCCACATGGCCACGGTCACCCACCTCGTCACGCAAAGCCCTGACCGAATGCGGGTGAATCTGTACGGCACCCGCGCCTTCATCCATCATTGTGATAGCTATGGGGTGAAGCAGGCGGTTTTCGTCGGGCGACACACGTTCTATGGCGCCGCGGCCGACTCGCCGCTCTACCACACCGAAGACGAGCCCCCGATGTCGACTCACACCTTCGCCGAGTTGGCCGACCTCGTCGCAGCGGATCTCTACGCGGCCTCCGCGCTGTGGCGCTATCCGGAAATCACGACTTCGGTCCTGCGAATCGTCTACACGCTGGGCCCGAGCAAGCACGGCACACTCGCCTCGTTCATGCATGGGCCGAACGTGCCGCTAGTCATGGGCTTCGACCCGCTCTTTCAGTTCATCCACGAGGAAGACGCCGCCGAAGCGGTCGTGTCCGCCCTCGCCCACAAGCTCCACGGTATCTACAACGTGTCGGGCCCAACGCCGGTGCCGCTCGCGACCATCGTGCGGGCGGCTGGCCGCCGACCACTGCCCGTCCCCGAGATGGTGTTCAAGCTCGGCCTAGGCCGCCTCGGCTTACCTCACCTTCCAGCGGGCGCGATGGATCATCTGAAGTACCCGATCGTCGTCGACAGCGACCCCTTCCGCCGAGCAACGGGTTTCACGTATCAATACGACGAGCGCGAGACGATCAACAGCTTTCGTACGGCGCGGTAGGGGGGGATCCGGGGCCGTAGGACCGAGGGGCCGGGGCCGACAGTGACGCTGGCACTGACACAATCTACGTTCCGCCGTGCGCGATCAATTCGAAATCTCCAGCGTTGTTTCCGCCGAGGTGGACGCGGTCTGGGTGCACTGCGGCTCGATGAAAGGGGTGTCGCGGGAGCTCTGGCCGTGGCTCCGGATGACCTATCCAAAGGGCGCGGAGTCTCTCGTTGTCGATCCCTTCGTGCCCGGCACGCTGCTGTTTCGAAGCCGACTTCTTCTGCTCGGCTTCCTTCCTGTGGACCGCAGCGACCTCACCTTGCTGGAGCTCCAGCCGGGTCGCCGATTTCTCGAACGCTCGTCGATGGCGACCCAGCGGCTCTGGCAACACGAGCGAGTGCTCGAGCCGGTGCCGGAGGGAACCCGCATCACCGACCGCCTCGAATGGCGCGGTCGGTTTCCAGGAGCCACGGCGACGTTCGCGATCGCAGTCCCATTCCTCTTCAAGTGGCGTCACCACCGACTGAATCAAATCTTCGGCAAGGCCTAACGGCTGCAATCACTGACACCGACACCCCCTCGGACACGGCCACGCCCCCACCGCCACGGACCCACCGCCACGGGTCCGGCCCCGGAATTGCACCTTTTTTGACGAAAACCCCTGCTCCGCCCGATCGTCCCCGAGATGTCGAGATCGGCTGAGCGCAGTGAGCTTCGAGGGCAGATCCTCGACGGTCGCTATCGAATCGGAAATACGATTGGCATCGGCGGGACTGGAATCGTCGTCGAGGCCGAGCGCCTGGCGACGCTCGAGCGCGTCGTCATCAAGATGCTCCGTCCGGCTCACTCCGGCAATCCCGACCTGATGAGTCGCGTCCGCCGTGAGATCGAGGTCGCTCGCCGCGTTTTTCATCCAGGAATCGTGCCCGTGATCGATCATGGAACGCTCTACGACGAATCGCCCTACTTGGTGATGAAGCACATGCGCTCGGAAAGCTTGTCGTCCTACCTGCGGCGCTGCGGCCCAGTGACCGGAACCGAGATCGCCGTGATCATGGCGCGGTTGGCGTCGATCCTGCACAGCGTGCACCGGCACGGCTATGTCCACCGCGACATCAAGCCGGAGCACATCCTGCTCAATCGGGGCGGCTATGGCGAGCTCGACGTGCATCTTCTCGACTTCGGCGTCTGCGCGGCAGAATCCGCGCCAGCCGACGAGCGCGCTCGGGAACGCGGCCGCGTCTACGGCACCCCGAGCTATTCCTCACCCGAGCAGGCCGCGGGCAACCCTTATGTCGACGCTCGGGCAGACCTCTTCGCTGTCGGCATCACGATGTTCGAGGCGCTCACCGGAAAACTCCCGTTCACCGGGTCCGACGTGACGGCGGTCCTACGTCGCATCATTCGCGAAGACGCGCCCCGTGCGAAGGTTCTGTCGCCCTGCGTCGACGATGAGATGGACTGCCTGGTCGCAAAGCTCCTAAGCCGGGCGCCCGCAACCCGTTACCCTTCGGCGCGTGCGTTCATGCGCGGGCTCGACCCGTGGCTCGCGGACCGGATCCGGACCGAGCGCACCCTCGCGGCAACGCTTCAGGTCGCCGCGGACACCAGCAGCATCCGTCCGACCGCGCGGAACGAGATGGTCGCCGCCTAGTCTTCGACGGCACTCCGGCCGAGCGCGTCGATGAGCCCGCCTACGTCCGCAGGCGCCGCCATCGCGTGGTAACCCTTGTCGACGTAGAGAACCGTACCGGTGATGCCGCTGGCCAGCGGGCTGCACAGGAACGCTGCGGCGTTTCCCACTTCTTCGGCTCGCAGCGCGTCGGGGAGAGGCGCGTTCATCTGGTAGTACTTGATCATCTTGTGAATGAAACCGATCGCCGACGCTGCTCTCGATGCGTAGGGCCCCGCGGAGATCACGTTGACTCGATGGCCCCCACCGCGGCCCAGCTCGAGTGCCAACATGCGAGCATCGGTTTCGAGCGCTGCCTTGGCGGACGCCATTCCGCCACCGTAGTCGGCGACGACGCCCTGGCTCGCCAGATAGGAGAGCGCCAAAAACGCACCTTCGTCACGCATCAGGGGTTGCATGCGCTGCGCGAGCGAGACGAACGAATATGCGCTTGCCCCATGCGCTGCGAGATACCCTTTGCGGCTTGTCTGCATCAGCGGCTTGTTGACCTCGGGCCCGTTCGCAAGGCTGTGCACGACGATGTCGAGACAACGATCTCCGAAGTCTTCACGTAGCTTTTGGGCCACGCCGTCGACGCTGAAATCCCCCCGGTCGCGGTAGCGCTTCTGTGCGCGGAGCTCTTCTGGCGCGTCTGGGAGTGAATCGTATTCGGCGTCGAGCGCGTAGATCTTTTCGAGCTCGAACTTGCTGCCGTCGGGCATCTGCAACGAAGCGTCGAGCTTCCCACGCCGGAGCAGGGTCTCGAAGATCCCGAGGGCCGGCGGCCAGGTGCCCACGCAGACCGAAGCCCCAGCCACGGCAAGCGACTTCGCAATTGCAAAGCCGAAACCCCCATCGTCGGCCACCCCTGCAACGAACGCTCGCTTCCCCGAAAGGTCGATCGGCAACATGCGCCGAACCTTATCGCCAGACTCGACAAACCGCTACACTCCACGCCATGGAGCAGAAGGACCAGGGGGTCGCATACGATCGAGTGGCCGACGAATACTTCGCCGACCGCGGATTGCGGCGCTACGCCGGAGTCTGGTCTCTCTGGGCGCTCGGCGTCGGCGCGGTGATTTCGGGGGACTTTTTCGGGTGGAATTTCGGCCTGGCATCGGGTGGTTTCGGCGGGCTTCTGATCGCTACCGTCATCATCACTGTCATGTATGCGGGCCTGTGCTTCAGCATCGCCGAGATGGCCGCTGCCCTTCCGCATACGGGCGGTGCCTACTCGTTTGCCCGGTCGGCCATGGGTCCCTGGGGCGCGTACATCACGGGGCTGGCCGAGAACATGGAGTACATCCTGACGCCTGCTGTGATCGTCGTGGGCATCGGTGGGTACCTCGGCGCGATTTTCGGTACCGCACAAAGCATGGAGCCCGTCTGGTGGCTCGCGGCTTACGCGGCGTTCGTCGGCCTGAACGTCGCCGGGGTCGAAACCACCTTCCGCTTCACCGTCGTGATCACGGCCTTGGCCCTCGGGATCCTCGTCGTGTTCTGGGTCGCGGCGATTCCTCACTTCGACCTAGACTGGGCGCTCAACGTCACACCTGACGTCGGACAGAGCCGCTGGCTGCCGCACGGCGGCGCCGGCGTGCTCTCAGCGCTGCCGTTCGCGATCTGGTTCTTCCTGGCGATCGAACAGCTTCCACTTGCCGCCGAAGAAGCGCACGCCCCCGCGCGCGACCTACCCCGCGGCCTGCTCTACGGCCTGCTCACGTTGGTCGTCGCCGCGTTTCTCACGCTTTTTCTGAACGCTGGCATCGCTCCCGGCTCTGCCCAGCTGGGCTCCTCCGCCGAGCCGCTGTTCGAGGGCTTCCAGACGATCTTCGGTGCGGGCCTCGGCGCAAAGCTTCTCGCTTTGGTCGCCGTGACCGGCTTGATTGCGAGCTTTCACAGCATCATCTTCGCATACGGCCGGCAGATCTTTTCCCTTTCGCGCGCGGGGTACTTTCCGCGATGGCTTTCGCGCACGCACCCCCGGCGCAAAACGCCGCACATCGCGCTCTTCGTCGGCGCCCTGCTCGGCTATCTAGTCGCATACGGCATCCATGCGCTCGGTGCCGAGCATCCGGTTGGCGCCGTGCTGTTGAACATGGCGGTCTTCGGCGCGGTGATCTCCTACGCGCTTCAGATGGTCTCGTACATCTTGTTGCGGGTTCGCCTACCCGACATCGAGCGCCCTTACAAAAGCCCACTCGGCGTGCCGGGTGCGGTCGTAGCGCTCCTGATAGCATTGGTCACCCTGTTTGCGCTCTTCGTGACCGACCCAATTTATCAGAAGGTAGTCATTGGCGCAGCGGTTTGGTACGGCCTGGGCCTTCTCTGGTTTGCACTCTACGCGCGGCGCAGGCTCGTTCTGGCGCCGGAAGAGTCTTTCGCGCTTTCAGCGCACGATTCTCGGGACGAGCCCTAGCCAACGTGCCAAGCTCCGCGCATGCAGGTTCTGCTGGTGCGGCATGCAGCTGCCGTCGAGACAGGGTCCGCACGGACCGATTACGAGCGTTGGCTGACCGCTGACGGCCGACAGACGATGACCGAGGTCGGCGCGGCGCTCACTAGAATGAGTCTCCGCTACGCCCGCATCTACACCAGCCCGCTCGTGCGCGCGGTCCAGACCGCCGAGATTCTAGCCGCGACCCAGCCAGGGTTCGACGGCCCGCTCGAAGTCCTGAGCGCTCTTTCGACCGAGGAAGGGAGCGCCGCACAGGCCTTGGCAGCACTCGATGATGCGGCGGACGACGAGCTCATCGTCATGGTCACACATATGCCCAAGGTGGGTGTCCTCGCGGCGCGTCTCGGCCAACTCGCGACGACCCCTTCGTTTCGAACCTCCTCCGCCTGCTTGCTGAACCTCGAGGGCGGCGAGGGCCGCTTCGAGTGGATGCTAGATCCCGACACGTGCGAGCTCAGGCAGGCTTAGCGACCTGCGCGCTCCGAGCCGCCTAGACGTTGCAGACCCGATTGCGGCCGCTGTTCTTGGCTTCGTAAAGCGCCTTGTCCCCTTGGACGAAAAGGTCAGGCGCGGTCGAAGCATGGTCGGGAAAAGTCGCCACGCCCAAAGAAGCCGTCACCCGCAGCGGGCCGAGCTCCGTCTGTAGCTCGGTGCCTTCGAGCTCCTCGCGTACACGCTCGGCAAGCAGCTGAGCGCCCCTCGAGTCGGTTTCCTCGCAGAGCACGCAGAATTCTTCCCCGCCAAAACGGGCCACGATGTCGGTTTCCCGCTTCACACGCCGGAGGACCTGGCCGAGCGCCTGAAGGACTCGGTCGCCGGCGGCGTGCCCATAGGTGTCGTTGACCGACTTGAAGTGGTCGAGATCGGTCACGATCAGCGAGAGCTTTCGGCCGAACCGCTGTGCGGCGAGGAGCTTTTGTTCCATCTGGTCGAGAAACGCCCGCTTGTTCAAGCAGCCGGTTAGCCCGTCGGTCGTCGCAAGCTCCTCGAGCTGGCGAACCAGACGCGCATTTGCCGTCGCTACCGCGAGATGATTGGACAGTGCTTGGAGTGTGGCGCGTACGGGCGCGCTGAACGCTCCGGGCCGCTTCGCCGCGACGATCAGCGTCCCGATTGGCTCTTCTCGAACCACCAGGGGCAAGACCAAGAGCGACTCCATCCCTTTGAGCTTCGCCTTCTTGGTGAAGAGCACTTGCTGCTTCGAATCGAACTCGCCGCGGTACGGCAGGTAGTGCCGGTTCTTGACCACCATCGCCGTGAGCGAAGTGTTGTCGCGAAACCGCAGGCCGTGAAAGTCGAGAGCGCGTTCCCCTGATGCGCGCCGCACCGTGTGCTTCCGGCCCTCGGGCCGATACTCGGTGATCGCCGCGAAGTCGTGTGGCGCGATTTCCTTCGCCGCCGTCAAACCGACCTCCATGACTGCATCTTGCGTTCGCGCGGTGCTGAGCTCCTGCGAGACGCGATAGAGGATCTCCTGCTCGACCTTGGAGCGTTCGAGCTGCATGAACACGCGCTCATTTTCGAACGCGCGGAGGATGTGCGAGGTGCTGTCGCGGAGGAGCTCTTCTTCCTCCGGGCTAAACCCGCGGTCGACGATTCGGTCAGCGCAGAGCACGGCCCGGAGATGCCCCCGCTCGAGAACCGGAACCGCAATGAACGATCGCACGGCCGCAGGGCCGCGGTAGTAGCAAATCCCCCGATATCCGGTCCGAATCTGCTGAAGGTTGGTGGTGAGCTTTCGGCGGACCGCTGCTCCCACCGCGCCCGCCCCGAGGGAGAACGGGCCATCCGCAAGGTCGTCGCTCTTCGACAACAACTCGACGATCCGTAGCTGTTCGGGCTCGTCGGTGGGCATCAGGAGCACACAGCTGTGCAGGTCGAGCGTTCGATGGAGAAGCTGCAGTGCATGGTAGAGCGCCTGACGAACCTCTTGGACACTGGTCTGGTAGAGGCGCTCCTCGTCCCGCGCCCCGCCCGACGAAGGTGCAACCAAACGAAAGAGCCGAGTATCGTCGCGCACCTTTGCTTTTTGGGCTTCGAGGTCGAGCGCCGACTGGCGACGGACGCGAAGGATCTCTGCCCGCGTGAATAGGTAGCTGAGCGCGCCGAAACCCGCGGTAAACAGCGCATTCAAACCGAGGAGCAGCGGATCGCGAACCTGCTCGCCGAGGAACGCGATGGCGAATCCCAGCACGAGCGCGAACGCAACGAGGCCGATGCCGGCGCGCCCCGTTGCAAACGACGTGACCAGCGCGACGGTGACGTAGCTCAGCGGATAGACGTCGCTACCAACGCCACCGCGAAGCTGAATCAGTCCGTGGACGCCGACGATGAGAAAGGCGCCGAGCTCGAATGCAGACTTCTCGTCGGCGCCGTGACGATGCGCGTGACGCACCCGGGCACCGAAGAGCGTCGCCCAGCAGACGAGCCAGAGCAGGTGCCCCCAGCCGAGGTCTCGGCTTCCGGGAACGAAGAAGCCCGCGAGCAAAAAAGCGGCGAGCAGGAACGCAGCGGCCAATCCCCATGTCGACCGCGCGGTACGCCTGACGCGAAGCGCTGCCTGAACGAGGGCCGTCATAACAGAGCGGTGGTACGCTCCGACCCATCCGTTCAGCAAGAAATCCGCGGGAGTGTGGGCTTAGCGCCTACCTAGGGGCGCGGGAACTGGAAGACGAATTCCTCGGCCCGGACCATCCCCAACTCGTCCCTCGCGATGCGTTCGACGTAGTTGGGATCGCTGCGGAGGGCGTCGATCTCGCTCTTGAGCGTGGCGATCTCACGGACGAGCTCCTCGTTGGATTCTCGGAGCTCCTGGAGCTCTGCACTGAGATGGCGGTAGCGGGGCAGGCCCTGCTCATCGAGGACGAGCGTGGGAACGGTCATCACGGCCATGACCATCAGGGCAAACGGAAGAAGCGCTGCGCTAGTCCTCACGGCCGAAACGTGCCGCAATGCAGGTCCAATGGCAATTTTCCGCCCATTTTCGCGGGCTTGACAGAACTCGTGCAGCTTCTACTTTCATTAAAGCGTGACAGTGACCTTGGACGAGCGGCATCGCCGAATCCTGTTCGCGGTCGTCACCGAGCACATCGCCTCGGGGAAGGCCGTGAGTTCGAGGTGCATTGCGAAGCGTTACGCGATCAAGCTGTCGCCGGCGACCATTCGGAACGTGCTGTCCGATTTGGAGGACGCGGAGCTCCTGCATCAGCCACACACGAGTGCGGGCCGCGTTCCGACCGATGCGGGTTTCCGATGCTTCGTCGATGCGATAGCCACGGCTGGAGAGATCTCCGACGCACACCGGACCGCGTTGCTCCGGCGCCTCCAAGACTTGGAGCCGGGCGCCGACGCTGTCCGGGAAACGGGCCAACTTCTCAGCCGGCTCACCGGAACCGCGACGATCATTGCGCAGCCGACGGTCGTGGATGCCACCCTCGATCAGCTGCGGTTCATGCGACTCTCGGGAGGGCGGACGCTCGCCGTCTTGGTTACGCGAAGCGGCGTGGTCGAAAACCGAGTGGTCGTCACCGAGCTCGCGGTGGACGACCACAGCCTCGAACGCGTGAACAACTACCTTGCCGAGCTGGTCGGCGGCCGGACGCTCGCGGCGGTCCGAGACCTGCTCGCAGTTCGACTGGCGACCGAAGAAAGCCAGTACCAGGTCCTCAGAAATCAGGCCCAGCAGATGGTCGAGGCCACAGTCGAGCGCCCAATGGAACGAGCGCGCGTCGTCATCGAAGGGCAGGGCGCCCTCTTCGATCGACCCGAATTCGGTGACGCGGAGAAGATTCGCCGATACCTCAATGCATTCGAGGAGAAGCAGAAGCTCCTCCAGCTTCTCGAGCAGACCTTGCTGACCGACGGCGTTCAAGTCTTCATCGGCTCGGAGGCGGCGCTCGACGACGTAGACGACATCAGCGTGATTTCGAGCCCATATCGCCGGGATGGCGCCCGGGTCGGCTCATTTGGAATCGTGGGTCCGACGCGCATGGACTACAAGAAATACGTACCTTTGGTAGGCTTTGCCGCCGATGTGCTAAGCGACGTCCTCGACGGACGGCTGCCGGGCAGCACCAAGGGTTCCTAGAGAAAGACGGTCAGGGACAATGAGCGAACACGTGGGGGACGAGCCGGAAGACGAACAGTCGAGCGGCACGGGTGAAGACGACGAGGTCATCTTTCCAGAGGACGAAACTGGCGACGCGGCCGAATCGGAGCCGAGCGACCTCGAAAAGGCTCGCGCCGAACGCGACCGCATGCGCGATCAGCTCCTGCGTATCGCTGCCGACTTCGACAACTTTCGAAAGCGATCGCGCAAGGAAATTGAGGAGGTTCGCCGACGAACCGTCGAGGACACGCTCCGCGAGGTCTTGCCGATCGTCGACAATCTGGAGCGCGCCGCCGACGCCGTGGACGGTGCCACGGAGCTGTCCGCGGTTTCGGACGGGGTGCGCATGGTTCTTCGCGGTTTCGACGAGATCGCCAACCGCCTCGGCCTCAAGCGGGTTCCGACGGTCGGCAATCAATTCGACCCGACGTGTCACGACGCCATGCAGCAAGAAGAGACCAACGAGCATGCGCCGGGCGCAATCGTATCGGAGGTCGTTCCGGGCTATTTCCTCGGGGAGCGATTGTTGCGGCCAGCCATGGTGGTCGTTGCAAAGCCGGTATCGGGCGGCGGCGGTCAAAGAGCGGACGAGGATGGCACCGACAGCGAGGACTAGTCGCACCTTTGCTGCGTTGGGGTTCCATCTCGGGTTATAAGGGAGAGTAGGGCGAGATGGGAAAGATCATCGGGATCGATCTGGGGACGACGAACTCCTGTGTCGCATTTGTCGACAACGGGCAGCCGCAGGTGATTCCAAACGCCGAAGGCAGCCGCACGACGCCGTCGGTCGTGTCTTTTTCCAACGACGGCGAGCGTCGGGTGGGTAGCGTGGCGAAGCGCCAAGGCGTGACCAATCCGGAGAGCACGATTTTTGCCATCAAGCGGTTGATGGGGTTACCGTTCGATTCCGAGCCGGCGCAGCGGCACAAACAAGCGGTGCCGTACGAGGTCGTCGAGAGCGAGGGCGGGGACGCCTGGATTCAGGCCCAGGGCCATCGGTATTCACCGCCGGAAATCTCGGCGATGGTTCTCGAAAAAATGCGGGAGGTCGCAGAGTCGTTCCTCGGCCAGGACGTCGAAGAGGCGATCGTGACAGTCCCTGCGTACTTCAACGACGCGCAGCGTTCGGCAACCATTGCAGCAGGCAAGATCGCCGGAATCGAGGTGCGCCGCATCATCAACGAGCCCACTGCCGCTGCGCTTGCATACGGCTTCGACGAGAAAGAAGGCAAGCGGGTCGCCGTGTACGATCTAGGCGGCGGCACGTTCGATATTTCAATTCTCGAAATCGCCAATGGCGTCTTCAGCGTGAAGTCCACGTCGGGCGACACCCACCTCGGCGGCGAGGACTTGGACAACGCCTTGGTCGAAGAGCTCACACGGCGTTTCAAAGAAAGCAGCGGGATCGATCTGCACGACGACCGTGTCGCGCTCCAACGTCTGAAGGAGCAAGCCGAAAAGGCCAAGCACGAGCTCTCGTCTTCGCTCGAGACCGAGATCAACCTTCCGTTCATCGCATCCGATGAATCGGGCCCGAAGCATCTCGAAACCAAGCTCAAGCGGAGCGAGCTCGAAATCCTGGTCTCGGAGATCATCGACCGGACGCTCGGACCGTGCAAACAGGCCTTGGACGACGCCAGCCTCAAGAGGGAAGAAATCGACGAAATCCTCTTGGTGGGCGGTCAAACGCGCATGCCCATGGTGCAGTCGAAGGTCGAGGATTTCTTTGGGAAACCGCCCTACAAGGGGGTAAATCCGGATGAGGTCGTAGCGCTGGGTGCTGCACTTCAAGGCGCCGCCCTGGCCGGCGAAGTCGAAGAGGTGCTGCTTCTCGACGTGACGCCCCTGAGCCTCGGTGTAGAAACCGGCGG
>RCNF010000184.1_pt1 | contig 29862 bp, 25 predicted proteins | sample 2041311 | NCBI WGS metagenome assembly RCNF01 (sample SAMN09708228, study PRJNA481090) | Marine sediment metagenome, whole genome shotgun sequencing project. | biome: marine sediment; feature: ocean; material: sediment; isolation source: Sewage treatment plant 2 marine sediment (STP2) ...
TTTCCTTAACCGGAAAATCCCCCGGAGGGTCTTTCGCCCCCCTGAGGCCTCTCGCCCTGAGGGCGTTGACCGGGTCGACGCTGCTGGCCGCGATTCTGCTGTATGCGGCGTTTTAGCTCCTGGAGCTTCTGCCACTGCTCGTTGGTCAGCACCTGGCGAACGGCGAGGAGCATCTCGAAACGCTCGTTCTCGAGTTTATGGCGGGCGGTCTGAAAGGCGGCATAGGCAGCCCTCACCGCCTCCGGATCGAACTCGCTGCTGTTGACAACCTCGGCGAGGTCGAGCCCCGCACGGTCTGCGGCGGCCTTGAAATCGATCATCCGTCGCGCGCCCTCGTAGACGAGGTCGCGGATCTGTTCCTGCTGTTCCCCACCGAGCCCGATCCGTTCGGCGACGCGTGGGTCCTCCCACCACTTTCCGGGCGGCAGGTCGAACTCCTGTGCCGACAGCGGCAGGACCGCGGCCAGAACGACGCACATCAAAAGAAATTTCTTCATGAGTCTCTCCAGTTCCGCCCGTTCATGATGTTCCGTTTTCAAAGATGCTCGCCGGATCATCGACCCCGGGGTCGATGGACTCGAAGCCCGGCAGCGAGTCGTCGGCCAGGGCCGCATCCACCTCGGCCAGGATCTGCTCGATCGGAAGGTCACTGTTCACCGGTGGGGCGACCACGGCCGGCGACAACGACAGTCTGAGGCCCACCGCCAAGATCAGGACCGCAGCGGCGGCCAGGACCGGTCGCAGCCACCGCCTCGCGGTGGGAGAAGCGGCCATCGGCGCATCAGCCAGACGCGCCATGACGTCCTGCCGCTGGCGCTGCCAATCCGGAGCCTCAGCTTCCATCCTTTCGCGGCGGTCGGCAATGGATCGCTGCAACACAGCCACCTGTTGCCGACAACTCACGCAAGAAGCGAGGTGCTCAGTTGCCTCCGGAGAGATTTCCAGATCGGCGACTGCGTTTGCAAAATCATCGACTGACAAGTGCGTGTTCATCGATACGCTCCCAACTCCCGGCGCAGCCGGTGCACCGCTCGGTGCAACTGCGTTTTCACCGTTCCAACATGCACACTGAGCGCTTCGGCGATCTCCTCGAGCTCCATCTCGGCATAGAAACGCAAACGAAATATCTCCCGCTGCCGCGGCGGCAGATCATCTTCCCGGTCTGCGAGCGATGCCAGTGCTTGTTGCTGCATCGTTCGATCCAAGGGCCCTGCCTGGTCGTCCGCCACCGTCTCCAAGACGCCGCGTCCATCGTCCTCGTCCACCGGCTCGTCCACCATCCCCGCACGGCGCCGACGGCGAAGTCGATCGAGGCAGGTGTTGATGGCGATGCGCGTCAACCAGGTGGAGAATGCTGCCCGGCCGTCGAACTTCCGGATCCCGGTAAAGGCCTTGACCAGGCTATCCTGGGCCATTTCGTCGGCCTCGTCGACCCCGACATATTGGCGGCAGACCATCCAAACCCGACGTTGATGGCGGGTGACAAGCTCGCCGAAGGCCCCGTGATCGCCGTTACGCGCCCGCATCACGAGGGCATCGTCTGCAACCGCGAGGTCTTTTCGAGAGGTATCCATGACTCCAGCCTGCAACATGGTAGTACGACGACGGTCGTTGAATTGTGGTTGACAGAGAATCGAGGAAGCGAATAACCGAATAAATCACTCTGTCCGAGTTTTGAGTTTTGAGTTTTGAGTTTTGAATGGCGCCGGCCACAGTATTCCGAGTCGTTCGTGCGATGGGAACTAAAAACTCAAAACTGAGAACTCAAACCTGTTCTGGACTCGGTACCACGACCTTTAAGGCGCCGGGGAGGACCTCGAACCGCACCATCGGCGGCTTGAGCGTCACCGAATTGCCGTCGAGATGAGCCGGCAGCGGCCGGTCAAAGTGGAGCTCGAGCCATGGCGCCTGCAGCTCCAGAGTGCCACTCTTGCGGCCGAGGCTACCGCTCATGGCGGCAACCAATCTGGCGATGCGTGCAAAGACGTTGACTTCCGGAACCAGACAGGCATCAAGCAGACCGTCGTCGGGAACGGCGGCCGGGGTGAGGCGAAAGCCTCCACCGGTGGTCGGGCCGCCGTGCACCGCGAGAATCAGCATCGAACCCTCATAGCTCTCCTGGTCGGACACGAGCCGGACCATCTGCATGCGGTAGCGGAGGAGCGACGACAGGGCGGCAAGGAGGTAAACGGCGATTCCCCGCATCATTTTGATCGACGCTGCACGGTCGTTGATGTCGCCAGTCAGCCCAACGCCGATGGCGTTGAACACCACCCGGTCGCCGACGCGGATGAGATCGACCGACCGGGTGTGGCCGTTGGCGGCGGCGCGGGCCGCATCCTCGAGGTCGAGCGGCACGCCGAGGGTGCGGGCGCCGTCGTTACCGGTGCCCAGGGGGAGGATCGCGAGCTCGCCGCCGCCGGCACGGTAGAGCCCTTCCGCGGCCTCGCACACTGTTCCGTCGCCGCCGGCGACGATGATCCGCTCGACCCCGCTCTTCACGGCCGCCTCGGCCAATTCGGTTGCATGCCCGGGGGCTCTGGTCACGACCGTTTCCGCCGTCAGACCCCAGTCGGTCAGCCGCTGCTCCAGATGCGGCCATTCGCGGCCCACTCGGCCGCCCGCCGCCGCCGGATTGACGATGATCCGCACTGTCGCAGCGTAGCAAAACCGCCTCCAGGCAAGAAAGCCCATCTTCCCATCCGAGAGCGAAATTTCGCGCCAACCACTGAGGTTAATTTTCCTGTAAACTCGCGCCGACGAGTTCTACAACAACGGATCGCACAACCAACCATCTACCGAGGTGACCATGTTCGAGTTCGCGATTGTCGTTCTGTTTGCCCTCGCCATCTCCGATCTCGTCGTCGGCGTCAGCAACGACGCCGTCAATTTCCTCAACTCCTCCATCGGTTCGAAGGTGGCCTCGCGCAAGATCATCATGGTCATCGCCAGCCTCGGGATGTTGGCCGGCGTGACGTTCTCGAGCGGGATGATGGAAGTGGCCAGAAAGGGCATTTTCCATCCCCAGTTCTTCACCATGCCGGAGTTGATGACGATCTTTCTTGCCGTCATGCTCACCGACATCATCCTCCTCGATCTCTACAACACCTTTGGTTTGCCAACCTCGACCACGGTCTCCATCGTCTTCGAGTTGCTCGGGGCAGCGGTTGCCGTGTCGCTCCTCAAAATCTCGGCGACCGGTGAAAGCATCGCAGCGGTAGTCAACTACATCAACACATCGAAGGCCCTGGCCATCATTTCCGGGATCCTATTGTCGGTGGTCGTAGCCTTCGCGGTCGGTGCCCTGGTCCAGATCGCCACCCGTCTGCTCTTCACCTTCAACTACGAACAACGTCTCAAACGGTACGGCGCCCTCTGGGGCGGCGCGGCCCTTGCGACCATCACCTACTTCATCCTCATCAAGGGCTCAAAGGGGGCCTCCTTCATCACGCCCGAGACTTTGACGTGGATCAAAAGCCACACCGGTACGATCCTGCTCGGGTCCTTTGCTGCGTCAGCGGTGCTCTTACAGCTCATGATGACCCTGTTCCGGGTCAACGCGCTCAAGGTTGTGGTTTTGGTGGGCACCTTTGCTCTCGCCATGGCCTTTGCAGCCAATGACCTGGTCAACTTCATCGGTGTCCCGCTCGCCGGACTCGCCTCCTACACCGTGGCCAACACCACCGGTGATCCCCTTTCGGCAACCATGGAAGCGCTCACACAACCGGTTCAATCCAGCACCGTGTTTCTGCTCCTCGCCGGCGTGATCATGGTGATCACTCTCTGGCTGTCGAAAAAGGCGCGAACGGTGACCCGGACCGAGTTGCGGCTTGGTCGTCAGGAAGAAGGATACGAGCGTTTTGAATCGACCGGCCTGTCCCGGGCCATCGTCCGAATGGTCGCTTCTCTCTTCGAAATCGGCTCGCGGGTGGCTCCAGGCTTCGTCAGAAACTGGACCAACAAGCGCCTCGACCGGTCAAGTTACCGACCGGCACTGGCAGCCGATGGAACGTTGCCATCCTTCGATCTCGTGCGAGCGGCCGTCAATTTGATGGTGGCAAGCGCTCTCATTTCGCTCGCCACCTCGTTCAAACTGCCCCTCTCGACAACCTATGTCACCTTCATGGTCGCCATGGGTACATCTTTTTCAGACCAGGCATGGGGTCGGGAAAGCGCCGTTTATCGCGTGAGCGGGGTCCTGACCGTGATCGGCGGTTGGTTCTTTACCGCCATGATGGCCTTTACGGTGGCAGCGGTCTTTGCTGTCGCGATTTTCTTCGGCAAGATATTTGCGGTCATCGCCATCGGCGTCATCGCGATCCTGCTCCTCATCCGTACCCGCCGCCTCCACTCCGTACGCGAGCAAGAAGAAAAGGCCCTCGACGTTTTCAACCTTCGCAAGATCACCGACGCCACCGCCGCCGCCCACACCACCTTCGAACATACCGGCATCTTCCTCCGCGAGATTCGGAAGATCCTGGATTCGACCTTCTCCGGGCTCTTCGCTCTTGACCGTGGATCGCTCAAGGCGGCCCGCGAGAAACAGCGGGAACTCCAACGATGGTCGAACATCATCGCCGCCAATATCTTCAAGGTTCTCCGTCTGCTCGGGCGAGAATTGGAAGTCCGGGAGACCGCACGGTTTGCCCAGACCATCAGCTCACTCCAGGAAATCTCCGAGAGCGTTCGCGATGTCGTCCTCCGTTCCTATATCCACGTGGCCAACCACCACTCCGGGCTCCTCGATTCGCAGAAAGCCGAACTTACACGAATGCATGAAATCGTCGACGACATTCTTAGACGCGCATCAGAAACAATGACACAACGGGCACAGCCGGATCATGAGACCGTCGCGAGTCTCGTCCGCGATCTACGGGAACTGGGACAGGCGTTCGACACCAACCAGGTCCAGCGGATCCAGGACAACTCGTCCAAGACCCGACTGAGCATCTTGTCCTACAGCTTGACCTGGGACTGCCTCAAGATCGGCGAACAGACCGCGAGTCTGCTGACGGTCTTCGAAGACCCGTTTCGTCCCACCGAAAGCGACGGCCACGACGGAGCGTCGACAATCGAAAAGCCTGCCTGACCAGAGGCTCAGACCGAGGATCTATCGGACTGGGTACTGCTAGGATGCCGGTGCTCGATGGAGCTTGCCGACGAAAGACAAGGCGGTTGAAGAGCACAAACAGGAGGCCCCCATCACATGAGTGACCGCGCCAGCCCAGAGGCTGCCGCCGACGCCGCAACTCAGCACTTGAAGAGCACCGCGATTCGGGTCGTCGCCCTCGTGGCGGTGCTCTATGGCTTTCTCGTCAGCATCGGCATGATCGGTAAGTCATTCAAGATGTTCTCCGGGGGGTTTATCGGTGACCTCATCCAGAGTGCGTCGAATCCACTGATCGGGCTCTTTGTCGGCATTCTGGTCACCAGCCTCGTGCAATCATCATCAACCACAACATCGCTGGTGGTCGCTCTGGTGGGCAGCGGCACGATGCCGGTCGCGACCGCCATTCCGGTCGTTATGGGCGCCAATATCGGCACGTCGGTGACCAACATTCTTGTGAGCCTCGGTCACATCAACCGCGGCCGCGAATTCCGCCGTGCCTACGCTGCCGCGAACGTGCACGACTTTTTTAATGTTCTGGCGGTGCTCATCCTGTTTCCACTTCAGTTGGCCACCAACTTTCTAGGCATCCTCTCCGCAGGGCTCGCCGAGATCTTTTACGACATCGGCGGACTCACCTTCGCCAGCCCTCTCAAGATCGCCACCGCACCGGCGGTTGAAGGCGCGGCCCATCTCATCGGAAACCATCCATGGCTCATGCTCGTGGCCTCTCTGGCCCTCATGTTTGCAACCCTGCGACAGCTCGTTGTGCTGTTGAAATTGCTGGTTATCTCCAGGGTGGAGGCGCTCTTCGATGAGGTGATCTTTCGAACAGCCGGACGCGCCATGTTGTTCGGTCTCTTCATCACCGCCCTCGTTCAGTCGTCGAGCGTTACCACGTCGTTGGCGGTGCCCCTCGCCGGGGCGGGGATCCTCACCATTCAACAGATCCTTCCCTACACCCTTGGTGCCAACGTCGGAACAACGATCACGGCGATGCTCGCGGCCCTGGCCGTCGGCGAGGTACCTGCCGTCACTGTAGCCTTTGCGCACATGCTGTTCAATGTCTGCGGAATTTTGGTGATCTGGCCCATACCCGCCATCCGCAGGTTACCGATCATCATGGCCGAGAAAATGACCAATATCGCAATGTACAGCCGCATCATCCCGATCGTTTGGGTTCTGTTTTTCTTTTTTGGCCTGCCGGCCGCGGCAATTTATTTTTTGAGGTGAGACATGTTCAAGCAATTTTTTGAGCTCTTTCGCAAAGACAATATGCTGCAGCAGGCCTATGACAGGTCATTGGAGATGCTCGAGGCCGACCGGGAGATGTTTCTTGCGGCGGCGAGTTCCCTCCGCGAGCATGACGACGCCCGCATCGAGCTCGACATCTACGCCAAGGATCAGATGATCAACGCCTACGAGCGCGAAGTCCGTCGCAAGGTTTTGACCCACCTCGCATTGACCTCGAGCCAGAGCATCGCCGCCGGTCTCGCCCTGGTCAGCATCGTCATCGACATCGAGCGAATCGGCGACCTCACCAAGAACATCGTCGATCTCGCTCTGCGGCACCCGGGTAGGCTCGACTGCGGCAGCCTCGAGCCCGACGTCCGCAAGATCGAGACCACGGTCAAGACCATGTTCAGCCTACTGATCGAGGCGCTGCCCAACGGCGATGAGGCAAAGGCCAAAGAAGTGATGTCGGAACACTGGTGGATCGCCCGCCGCGCGGACGAGATCCTCAATTCGCTGATCGTTCGTGAAGACCCTGATCTGGTGTGCCGCGAGGCGGTGAGCGCGGCGCTCTATGTTCGCTTTCTCAAGCGGATCTCGGCCCACTTGATGAACATTGCGTCGAGCGTCGTCAACCCCTTCGACCGCATCGGTTTTCGTGAGGACGATCTCGGGGAACTCATCGACGACGAGTAGATGCGTGGCCGCTTCTCAATCGGTCACATTCAAAACAGAATGATGTAGTCCATCTGCAGCCGGTCCATGGTCGGGAACACACGGTAGACCGGTTTGACGTGGTACCAGGTGAGGTTGAAGTACGACTTCTTGACGAAGCCCATCCGGAAGTCAATGCGGTAGCCGTCCACGTCAGATGCGTAGAGCGTGTCGGACTGGGCAAAAACGTAGAAGAGGGCGTCCGGCTCGGAATAGTAGCGGGTGGCGCGGAACATCATCTGGTTCTTCTTCTTGGAGTCCCCGACCTGGAGGCGCAAGAAGTATCCGGTGTCGTACTCCTTACCGAGGCCCTGGGCCCCGGTGTTGAGGTAACCGAATGCCGAGACCTTCACCGGCCAGAGATCGTTCTTTGCCCAACTCCAGGTGGCAAAGATGTTCGCGATCTCGAAATCACTGATCAGCTGAAGGTCGTCGTTGAGAAGATTTGTTACCGGGTTGCCCTGGAGCTGATCGGTCATTGTCAGATCGGCCAACATCTGCGGCCGCACCCAGTCGTCGAAACCGGCGCCGATCTTGAAGGTGCCGATTGCGTCGGATCCGAACTTGCCGTAGAGCTGGCCGCCGAGAAGATAGGCGTCGCTGGTCGTCTTGTCCTCCTCCAGCAGGTACTGGTAGAGATCGAACTTGAGAGGACCGAATGTGAACTCCTCCATTGCGCCCGCGACCGTCACGTCATCGTCCCACTGCATATCGCTGACGACCCACTTCTTCTTGGCGTCGAACTTGCCGAGTGTCAGGTCGAGCCACCCGTTCGGGTGGAACCCTGCGTACACTTCCGAGATCGAAATCGGAATCAGCGTAAACCCGCCGTCAAAGGTGCTGTTGTCCGATACCGGGTCATCCGGGTCCCCGCTCCGCAGCTGGAAGCCGATATCCATCCAGTCGGTAATTTCCGTGTACATTCCCGCCCGGTAGCGTGCGCGAAAACGCCCGCGATGGGTGTCCCCGGACGGGTCTTCGAACTGGAAGAACTCTGCGCGCAAACGGAGATCGCCCCTGAAATCGAAGCGGTCGTACCACGTGTCGGACCTCTTTTCTTCAGCGGGCGCTGCCGCCACCTGCTCAGGCAGTACAGGCGTGACGGCCGGCGGGATAGCCTCACACGGTTTCGGCGCCACCACGGCGGGTGCCTGTTCGGCTGCGCGACGGCGGTCATACTCGGCTTGCACCGCCAGCGCCTGTTCCAGGGTGATGACACCTTGCTCCACCAGAAGCTCGAGTAACGGATCGAGCTCCGGCGTCTCGGCGCCGACGCCTACGACACCCACGAATCCGATGAGGATTATTGTGAGCCACACCGATCGTCGCTTCATGAGGTCCTCCACAATCATCTTTTGCCATCCTTTGCGCTCCTCGCCTTGCGTTTCGTGGCAGTGGCCGATGACACGGGCACCGAGATAAGCCCAATCAGAATCTGACGTCAAGTCCAACCCCGGCTTCGCCGACGTCGGGGCCCTACCGGAGCAGCTCGAACCCCAACCACCGCGCCACCATCGGCGCAACCGCGGTTGCCTGGACCTCGCCCAGCCGCGTCCGTTTGATGTCGGTGCCGCGGCCGAAGAGCATGCCGCACATCTCGTCGTACGAGGCGAGGAAACCGTGCTGGCCGTAATAGCGACTGGGCTCGAGGGCTGGGCCGCCGAGATCGTTTGCGGCGGCGAAGCCGGGCGCGAGAAAGACCACTAGGTCACCGGTGTTGGGGCTGCGCAGCCCGATCTCCGCCGCCTCGTCACGGGTGTAGATCTTCTCCACCGCGGGTCGGCCTTCGACCTCGAGATCGGCGAAAACGCGCGCCGCACGACGCAGGTACTCGGGCGCTTCGGCCGCCGGCACGACCCCGCCCGGGTCCCGCCCCTCGAGGTTGAGATAGAGGTGGATGGCGGCCCCGGACGAGTACGCCACCATCGGAGTGTCGGAGGCAACACCGATTCGGCCGTTGTCGACGGAGGTCTCGACGAGCCCGGCATCGGCGAGCGCCCGGTTGGGGCGCAGAGTCTCGAAGATCGGCAACTGGCCGTGGTCAGACACCACGACCAGGGCGTCGCGGTCGGGATCGAGAGCACGCCACATCGAGGCCACCGAGGCGTCGACCGACCGGCCCATCCTCTTCAGGCCCTCGCGCCCGGCGAGGGCGCGCCCGGGGCTGAAGGCCCACTGCAACGGATCGGTGATGAGCGCGGCATGGAGGTAGACATCGACCGAGGAGTGATAGGCCAATACCAGGTCGACCTTTTCCTCGGCCAGCACCCACTCGGCCACCCGATCGAGATACCGGTCGAGCCGTTCCCCCTGTTCGATGAAGGTATCGAGGTCGATGCCGGCGTCGAGATCGAGCCACCAGTCGGCCACTTTCCAATCAGCCTCGCCCGGCCACGGGCCGATGACCTCTGTGAGGCGGTCTTCAAAATCATCGGGGTAGGCGGTGAGTCGGTTGGCGCCGCCGCGGTAGAACCGCAGACCGCCTGTCAGACGATCGATGTGGAGGACCTTGCACCAGGCACCGTAGCGACGCGGTCGGGAATCGTTCGGCCCCTGGGTCTCAAAACCGAGTTCGAGCCACTCCATCTCTCCGGCATAGCTCCAGTCGTCGTCATCGATCAATCTCACCGCTACCGCGTCGTAACGCGGCAAACCGTCCGGGTCCGCGTCCACCAGGGCCACCAGGGCTTCGACCCGGTCCGGCGATGAGGCCGCGAGGTCGAAACTCAAGCGCCACACGAGCGGGGGTAGGCCGTCGTTGGACGGCACCTCACCCGTCGTCTCGGCCCTTTCCGGTACGAGGTCGAGAATCTCGGACGGCGATAGCGGCAGTCCCGGCCACACCGTCCCGAAATCGCCCTTGCGGTCGGGCGCCGCGCCGTCCGCACCCGGCCACATCAGGGTCGCCACCCTGAGTCCCTGCTTCCGCGCAGCTACCCACAAAGGCTCGGCCTGGCTCGAAGAGGTGAAACCGGAGACCGACTCGGTGATCGGTGTTCCCTGGAGATGATAGGTGTTGCTGACGATACCGGTGGCAGCGGCGTTCCCACCCGTGGCCAGGGTGGCGTGGTTGACGGCGGTCAGGGTCGGGTCGACCATCCGCAGGCGCTCGGCTGAGAGCCCGTTGGATGCCATCCCGGCAAGACCGTCCGGCGAAACCGCCACGCCCTCGCCGATCCAACGCCAGGCGAGGTCGGCGCCGACACTGTCGTAGGAAACCATGACCACGCGATCGGCGCGGATGTCGGGTGGTTGGCCGCCCTGACAGGCAAAGGCGAGGGAGAGCAGCAGAGCGGTGGACAGCGTCATGAAACGCAGAATGTGTGTCTTCAACATCCGGGTGATGGTAGCGCAACACCATCGCAGAGTTTTTAGTTTTTAGTTGTTAGTTTTGAGTTGTCGAACCCACACCGAATATCATCGCGGGAGGGATGGGTGGAAATTCCGAATTCGAGATCCTAACTGCCGCAGGGGAGGACGTTCGAGCCCGGCCAGTCGTTGGTGACTCGGTTGCGGGCCCGTTCGGCCTCTTGCCTCTCGTCAAACGGCCCGAGGCGAACGCGCCACAGCTCGTCGAGTCCCTCGAGAATCACCGCCTGCTCGCCACCGCGCTCAAGCTCTATTTCGACCCTCGTCGCCCGATCCTTTTCCGAAAAGGCACCCACCTGGACCCAGAAACAGTCCGCCTCCACCTTTGGCGGCGGAGACTGCGGGCTCCGAACCGGGGCGTCCTCCCGACCCACCACCTTGATTTTGACCGGCGCCACACCGTCGATGTCGAGACCGATCACCTGCGCAGCGGCGTACGACAGATCGATGATTCGACCCTCGATAAAGGGCCCCCGGTCGTTGACGCGGACTATGACATCGGCGCCGGTATCGCGGCGATTGACCTTGACCATGGAGCCGAAGGGCAGGGTCTTGTGGGCCGCGGTCATGGCGCGCATATCGTAGACCTCACCCGATGCGGTGCGCCGGCCGTGGTAAGGCTCGCCATACCAGGAGGCCAGGCCCTTCTCGGTCCAGCCCTCCTCCACCGGCGGCGCTTGCGGCGGAGCACTTGGACGAGAAGGCGAACTGTGTGAACAACCCGCGCTGACCACAACAGCGGTGAGTATCACCGCCGCTGCAATTCTCAATTTTGAATTTTGAATTTTGAGTTGTCGGCCACCCGCCCGACTGATCCGGAGATCGGTTGTTGGGAATTCAAAATTCATAATTAAGAATTCAAAACTAAACGTCGAGATCTCTCGCTTCGGGCAAGTCGCCGGCAGCCTCGAGAATCGGTTTGACGTGCTCGGCAAGAAACTCCCTCACCTGCTGTGGCGCCCGGCCCACGAAACGGTTGGGATCGAGCAGCGCCTCGAGTTCGGCACGGCCCAGGGGCACCTCCTGGTCTCCGGCCACCAGATCGAGGTAGGGGTTGGCACCGCCCTCCTCGAGGACGACCTTCGCCGCCGTCCGCGAGTGGACCCGAAGCCGTTCGTGCAGCGCCTGGCGGTCGCCGCCGCGCCGGACCCCTTCCATGAGGATCGCTTCAGAGGCCATCAGGGGCAGCTCTTCAGCGAGATTCTTTCGCACCATCGCGGGAAAGACCTGCAGCCCATCCATCACGTTGTGGACCACCCGCAGAATGGCGTCGGCACAGAGGAAGGCTTCGGGCAGGGCCATACGTCGGTTGGCCGAGTCGTCGAGGGTGCGCTCGAGCCACTGCGAGGCCGCGGTCTGGGCCGGGTTGGCAGCCAGGTTCATGAGCCAGCGGGCGAGCGCGGTCACCCTTTCCGATCGCATCGGGTTGGCCTTGTAGGGCATCGCCGACGAACCGACCTGGCCGCTGGCCATCGGTTCACGAACCTCCCTGAGACGCGCCAGCAGGCGGATATCGGTGGCCAGCTTGGCTGACGACTGGCCGACCCCCGACAGGGCGTCGACGACAAAGGCGTCGACCTTGCGCGGGTAGGTCTGGCCGGTCACGGGATAGGTGGAACTGAAGCCGAGTTTTTCTGCCACCAGCCGGTCGAGCTCGCGCACCTTCTCGTGATCGCCGTCAAACAGCTCGAGGAAGGTGGCCTGGGTGCCGGTCGTGCCCTTGGCACCACGCAACTTGAGCCGGCCGCGTTCAAAGCGCAGTCTTTCGAGGTCGGAGAGGAAGTCCTGCAGCCATAAGGTGGCGCGTTTGCCGACAGTGGTCGGCTGGGCGGGTTGGAAGTGGGTCATCCCCAATGCCGGTTCGTCGGCCCACTCGGCGGCGAATACCGCCAGGGCATCGATCACCGCCAGCATCCGCGTCATGACCAGATCGAGGGCGTCGCGGGTGATCACGAGCTCGGCGTTGTCGCCAACAAAGGCAGAGGTCGCCCCCAGATGGAGGATCGGCCGTGCCGCCGGTGCGCGGTCGGCAAAGGCCTCGAGATGCGCCATCACATCGTGCCTGGTGCGCTTCTCGTACTCGGCAACCCGGACCAGGTCGTCCTCGGTCAGTTCCAGGTTGGCGCGCATCTGGTCGATGGCCTGTGATGGAATGTCGAGACCGAGCTCGCGCTCCGCCTCGGCCAAAGCCAACCACATTCGACGCCAGGTCATATAGCGGTGACCGGTCGAAAACAGCCGCTGCATCTCCGGCGACGCATATCGCCCGGTCAATGGATGGTCAAAGGTGTCGAGTGGGGACATGGGGCCTCCAGAGGAAGTATAGCGGGAGGAGAATTCGGAATTCGGAATTCGGAGTTCGGAATCTCCATCACGGCACCCCACCCTCCAAGTATGTTCGAGTGCTCAGGTCGGAGGAGCGCGCGGAGCCGAGTCGCGTGCGGTGGAGGTGCCCGGCATCCGGCCCGTCCGACGGGCCGCGTGCCTGGCATCCTCTCGGGAAGTGCGCCAGGAAAGCCAGCGTGCGACGGAAGTGCCCGGCCCCCGCACCGGCTATGATGTCCAACGCCGGGAGGTAGCAATGGTTCGAGTGACATCCGAGATCGGGCGGCTGCGCAAGGTGTTGGTGCACGAACCGGGGCCGGAGGTGGACCGCATGGTGCCGCCGATGATGGAGGAGCTCCTGTTCGACGACATCCTCTTTGGCGACCGGGCGCGGGACGAACACCGGCGTTTCCGCCGTCTTTTGCAGTTGCTTGGGATCGAGGTGGTGGAGGCCAACGACGTGCTGGCCGAGGCTCTGGCCGGCGACGAGGCGCGGGCGTGGTTGTGGGCCATGCTGCAGCCCGAGATGCCGCACGAATTGCGCGCGGCTGAGCCGCCCGGGTCCGCCGGAGATCTGGTGGCGGCGGCGGTCGGCGGCGTGCTCACACCCGAGACCCCACGGGGCATCGAGGTCAAGGACCTGTTCCAGTTGGCGCCGTTGCCCAATTGGTGCTTCCAGCGGGATCCCCAGGTGGTGCTGGGAGACGGTGTCATCTTCAGCGCCATGGCCACCGCCGCACGCTGGCGCGAGGGCGTGTTGACGCGGTGCTCCTTCAACTTCCACCCCGAGCTTTCCTCGACGCCGGTGATTCTCGACCCCCTGCGTGAGGCGGCCTCGAGCGGGCAACTGCTCGGTCCCCATCGGCCGCGGCTCGAGGGCGGCGATCTGCTGGTGCTCTCCCCCGAGATCGTTGCCATCGGCGTCTCGGAACGCACCAACGCGGTCGCTGTCGAGATGCTCGCCTCCGCTCTGGCACGGCTTGAAAACGGTCCGCGATGGCTCGAGGTGGTCCATGTGCCGGCCCGCCGCGCCTATATGCACCTCGACACAGTCTTCACGCCGCTTGACCATGGCGCGGCATTGGTCTTCGAGCCGGTCATTTGCGGCACCGGCCCGCAGCTCGCCGAGACATTTGAGATCGACCTCGAGTCGAGCGATCTGACCCCCACTTCGCGCGCGCACCTCCTCCAGGCGCTGACTGTCCGCGGTCTCGAGATCGAGCCCATTCCCTGCGGCGGTGCCGACCCCGTCGCCCAACAGCGCGAGCAGTGGACCGACGGCGCCAACGCCTTCGCACTGGCCCCTGGTGTTGTCGTTCTCTACGACCGCAACGTTGCGACCGCCGAGGAACTCGATCGCCGGGGTTTCCGGGTGATCAGCGCCGAAGACGTCCTGCTGGGGCGAGAAGAGGTTTCGCTCGATGACCCCGCCCGTGTATGTCTGCTGCTCGAAAGCCACGAAATCTCACGCGCCCGCGGCGGACCGCACTGTCTGACCCACCCGTTGGTTCGGGACGACCTGTAGAACGAACCCAGTTACCAGTTTTAAGTTCTCAGTTTTGAGTTTTGAGTTGTAGATTCTCTGTGGCCGAGGGGGTGTGGTCAGCGGCGCGGAGGTACCAGGCGGCGAGCACCAGCTCGAGCACTGGAACCAGCAGGCCCCGGACGACGACGAACACCGGCGCGACAGCGATCCCCGTAGGTGGCAGCCACGCCAGATGGGACCAGGTGACGACGGCCACCAGGGCCGCGAGAAGGGCCAGACCCCGGTGGTCGCGACGGGTCAAGAGGGCCAGGGCCAACCACGCCAGACCTGGAAGGTGAAGCAGCCGGTAGTGGTACCACGACACCGGGGCCGCGGCGAGTGCAAGAGCGATCAAAGCGGCATAGATGGCCAATCGCGGCGTCTCCGGCCGCACCAGGCGGAAAATCAGAAACAACCCGCCACCCAGCGTCAGCAGCGCTGTCGCCAACGAGAGGAGGGCTGCCGGCGCTGGAAGTTCGACGTCCTCGAGGCGGTTGCCGACCAGCCACGACTGCGGTATTTCACGCCAGTCGTCGGGAGGGTCCGCAAGCCGCAAGGCCGTGGCCGGCAGAGAGAGGTTTAAGAACGCCGGACTACCGGCCCAGGACCCCATCCCCTGCGGGCGGTAGGGGGGCGGTCGCAGGGCGGTCAGGGTCATTCCACCACCGATCAGCAGCGCCGCCGCCACCGCGCAGCCGACGGCAAAGGCCCGCCACTTGCGCTGCAACAATGGCGCCGCCAGCAGCAGCGCTGGCCAGATCTTGACCGCCCCGGCGGCACCGATGAACGCCGCGGATCGCGAGGTGGCCTTGGCCGGCACGATCATCGCACCGGTGATCAGGATCAACAGGACCGGGTTGATCTGGCCGAGTACGAGGTTTTCAGCCACCGTACCGGTCAGGGACCAAACGACAACGACCACCGTTGCAACTTGAGCACCCCCACCCAGCCTCCGCCACACGGCAAGGGCCGCCGCCAACAACAGAAGTTGAGAGATCGAGAACCACCACCTGCGGGCCGTCGCCTCATCCCCCGCGGCCAACGGCAGCACCGGCACGAGTGCCGCGGGGGGATAGAGGAAGCCGCGCACCGAGTACGGGCTCGCACCCTCGAGGGTCGCCCGCGCCGCCCGGTAGGAGTGCGCGAAGTCGCTCGGGCCACGGCCGATCTGCGCGGAGGCGGCGACGACGTTGCGGCCGACGTAGAACCCGAACAAAGCCGCCACCACGAGCCCCCACACCACGACCTGCTTTCGGCTCTTCTGATTCACGCCGAAACACCGCCCAGCCGAAGTTGCTTCCATCGGTCGTGGTACCACAACCACTGGTCCGGCCTTTCCCGGATCGCGGTCTCGAGGATTCTCATATAGCGCGTGGTCAGCGGCACATCCTCGCGCTCGGCCGCGGTGAGTTCGTCGACCACCACCAGCTCCTCATACCGCAGGGTGTAGCAGCCCGGCTTCTCCCGAAAGGCAAATGTCGGCACCACGGCCGCACCGGTTTTCACGGCCATCCGGGTGAGGACTGTGTGGGTCCATGCCGGGTGGCCGAAGAACGGCACCTCCACGCCCTGGCCAGGCTGCACCCTCTGGTCGATGAGGATGCCCACGCCGCCGCCCCTCTTGAGCTGGGTCAACATCTCGCGCACCATGTTGTGCTTGCCAAAAACATGATTTCCGTAGAGCTTGCGAAGACGGTTGAGCTCGCGCTCCAACAACGGATTGTCGAGCGGTCGATTGACGACCGACACCCCGGCCTCGAGCCGGAGACCGGTGACCAGCCCCGCCACCTCCCACGAACCGATGTGGGCGGTGAGAAAGAAAATGCCGCGCCCGCGCACCACGGCCTGCTCGACGTTTTCCCAGCCTTCGATCTTCACCGTTGCCGACAGCTCGTCCGGCTGCAGACCCTGGATCCGGATCGCATCGAGGGCGGAACGGGCGAAGTGACGGGTCACGGCGCGGGCCAGCTCGCGGCGCTCGACGGCGGTCTTTTCGGGAAAGGCCAGCGCGAGATTGAAGTCGATGATCTCTCGTCGCCGTCCTCCGATCATGGAGTACACATTGCCGAGGACATCGCCCACCCGCGCCAGACCGGCAGGCGGCAGGACCCTTGTGAGACCCCGGGCCATCCGGTAGGCCGCGAACTCCACCTGGTTGCGAAAGTTCGACCGGTCCTTGCTCACTCCGACACCTCCGGCAGGAGCCGCCACAAGCCTCTCCAGCTCCCCTCAACCGGAACCATTTCTACCTCCGCCACCCAGACGGCCGCGTTGTCCGGCAGCTTGACGGCGTCCTTGGCGGTGGTCACCGCGATGGCTTTCACGGCATCCGCCGCCGCCGCCACCTCCGCGACCTCGTGCTCGGCATAGGCGTGGTGATCGGGGAACCACCGTTCGCCCACGACTTCGGCACCGGTTCCGCGGAGAGTGTCGACAAACCCCTCGGGCCGCCCAACCCCGGCAAAGGCGTAGACTCTCCGCGCCTCAAGTTCGCCGGGCTCGACCCACTCACCGTCGGGGCGCCGCAGCCGAGTCGGCACAACACGCGAGATAAAGACCTGAAGCGCTGGTGCGACCCGATCCACCTCGGCCTCGATCGCGGCCACCACCGGCCGCCAGTCGGCCGGCACCTTGGTGATGATGACTGCGTCGGCCCGCCGGAGGGCCGCGACGGGCTCGCGCAGACGTCCTAGGGGTGGCAGGCGGCCGCCGCCCCAGGGGTCGCCGGCATCGATCAAAACCACATCGAGGTCGCGCTCCAGACGCAGGTGCTGGAAGCCGTCGTCGAGGACCACGACATCGGCACCGAGCCGCACCGCCTCTTTTCCACCACGCTCCCGATCGGCGTCGACGACCACCGGGACACCGGGCAACCGCCGCGCCAGTTCCAACGGCTCATCGCCGACCTCATCCACCCGTTGCCGCGGTGTTGGGCCCGTCACGACCGCCAACCGGTCGTCACGCCGCCCATAGCCCCGTGTCAAAACGGCCGGGCGGCGTCCGAGGCGAATGAGATCGCGCACCAGAGCCGCCACCGTCGGCGTCTTGCCGGTGCCGCCAAAGGTCAGGTTACCGACCGAAATCACCGGCACCGGCAGTTCGGTGCGCCGCAACCACCCCCGCCGGTAGGCAGAGCCCCGGGCTGCAACCGCTCCTCGGTACAAGGGTGCGAGGGGCAGCAGGAGGTATCGCCAGGCCATGGTCGTCAAGAACTCCCTACCAGCTCGAGCAGGGCATCGACCGTCCGTGCGGTGGCGCCGCTATTGGCCTCCACCACATCACGACCGGCGGCGCCCGCGGCGCAAGCCAGTTTGACATCGTCGAGCCACACCGCGGCTGCTATGCGCAGCTCGCCGGAGTCGGCCACCAGGCGCGCTCCGCCGGCCTCAGTCATCTCCTGATACACCTCACGAAAGTTGTGGACGTGGGGCCCGCTGAGGACCGGTACGCCCCACACCGCCGCTTCGAGGGGGTTGTGACCGCCGGTCGGTGCCAACGAGCCACCGACAAAGGCAAGCCGCGCCAACCGGTAGGCGCGAGCCAACTCGCCAATGGTATCGATGAGAAAGGCGTCCGCATCGGCCGACACCTCGCCCGGCCGGGAACGGCGCCCGAAAACCACGCCGCGCTCGCGGAGCAGACCGGCGACCGCGTCGAAACGCTCGGGGTGGCGGGGCGCGAGGATGAGAAATGGGGCGGCGCCGTCGGCGTCCAATCCAGCCAATGCGTCGAGGACCTGTGCCTCTTCACCCTCCATGGTGGAGCCGATGACCACGATCGGCCGGCCGGCGGCGATCTTCAGAACCTCGTCGGCCCACTCCAGAGGGCGTTCGTCCGCCCCGAGATCGTACTTGATGTTGCCGCACACCTCGACGCGACCGGGGGCAACACCGAGACCGACAAACCGCTCGGCGTCGCTTTCGGTGCGGGCCAGCACTCTGGACAAGGGCTCGAGCAGGGACCGCAGGGGCCGCGCCACCCGCCGGTAGGCCGCCAATGACCGCTCCGACAGCCGGGCGTTGACGACGGCCACGGGCACCGAGCGCGAACCGGCCTGGTGAAGCATTTCGGGCCACAACTCGGTCTCCACGAGCACTACGAGGTGGGGCGAGGACGCATCGAGCACTCGCCGCACGGGGCCCGGCAGATCGACCGGACACGGAAAGACGGGCATAGAATTGCCCAGGGTCCGGCGAGCCAGATCGAGACCGGTCGCGGTTGTCGCGGTCAAAAACAGCCCCAGTCCAGGGGCCCGGGCCTGAAATTCCGCCGCCAGACGTCGCGCGAGTTCGACCTCGCCGACCGAGACAGCCTGGATCCACACGCCGTCCTTTGGAAGATCCGGCAGTCGGGTTCCCAACCGGTCGCGAAACCGCGGACGCCTCTTGCCGGTCATCATCTGACGCACCTTCAACACGGGGATCGCGATCGGCAGCATCACGCCCGCCAGAATCCGGTACAACCAAAGGCTCGGACTCGCCATGCCGCCTAGGATAAACCCTTCACCCGTCACCCGCCGGGTCCGCCGCCATCGATATGGTCACGAAGCCCACCTCGAAGGTCGGATTCAGGCGGGAGCCGCGTACTCCGTCTCGCCATCGGGCACCAGAAAGGTCCCGCCCTTGCCCTCGAGGGCCATTTTGAGGCTGTCCTCGTTGGTGATCAGGACCTCCTTGCCTGTGGCTTCCACGAAACCGATCGAGGCCTGGATTTTCGGGCCCATCGACCCCGGCGGGAACTGGTGCGAGGCCAGCATCTCCCTGGCCTTGGCCACCGGCAGCCGCCGCAACCACCGTTGGTTGGGGCGGCCGAAGTTTTCCGCCACCATCGGCACCTGGGTGAGGACGATGAAGAGCTGGGCCTGCAGCTCGCGGGCGAGGATCGAGGCCACGTAGTCCTTGTCGATCACCGCCTCGACGCCGCGAAAATAGCCACCCACATCCTTGTAGACCGGGATTCCGCCGCCGCCGCCGGCCACCAGGACCGCACCGTTCTCCACCAGCCGTTTGCAGAGGCGGCTCCCGAGGATTCGCTGCGGCATCGGCGATGGGACGACCTTGCGCCAACCCCGACCCGCGTCCTCCACCATCTCCCAGCCGTGCTCCTGCATCAACAGATTGGCGCGATAGGCGGTGAAATAGGGCCCGACCGGTTTGGTCGGGTTCTCGAAGGCCGGATCGTCACGATCCACGACGACCTCGGTGAGGACGGCGGCGATTTCCTTCTCCAGCTGTTCCTCGTTGAAACGGTTGCGCAGCTGGTTGGCCAGCATGTATCCCATCGAGCCCTGGGTCTGGGCCACCGCGACATCGAGGGATTGCGGTGGGATCTTGGTAATGGCCTCCTCGACCTGGATCATGATGTTGCCCACCTGGGGACCGTTGCCGTGCACGATCGCGAGCTCGTAGCCGCGGTGGATGATCTCCACCAGCCACCTTGTCGCCTTCCAGGTGAGGGTGAACTGTTCCTCCTGGGTGCCGTGGTCCTGCGGCCGCAGGAGAGCATTACCGCCAAATGCGATCACCGCGATTTTCTGATGGCTCGGATCGAGTTCGATGCGATTTTTCTCAGCCATTCGCGCCTCCAACCCGCTGCATTGCGGGAACGGCCATTCTCCGTTTCACCCGCCCGGGTGTCAACAGAGTAGAATTCTCAGTTCTCAATTCTCAATTTTGAATGACCCCTATCCCCCACGCGGTTCTCGGAGTCGGGTTGGTTGGTTGACTGAAATCTCGGTGCCCGAAGTCGGTTATCGCGGTTGCAGCACGAGCACCCGCTCGCAGCCACCCGGGTCGCGAAGACGACGGGCCACCGCGAGGCCTACCTCGGCCGCTAGATTACTCACGGCCGCGGCCTGGCCATCGCCGATCTCGAGTACCGCACCACCGCACGACCGCAGAATGCGCTCGAGATCACTCAACAACCGCCGTACGAGGTCGAGACCATCGGTCCCTCCATCGAGCGCCGATCGCGGGTCGTGGGCGACTTCGACCGGCAGCCGGTCGAGATTCCCGCTCGGGATATAGGGGAGGTTGGCCACTACGAGATCCCAAGGCGGGCCCACCGCGGTTGCCAGATCGCCGAGCCACAATTGGAGCTCGATGCCGTGACGCGCCGCGTTGCGTCGCGCGATGGCCAGCGCAGCCGACGACCGGTCGACCGCCGCCATGCGGTACTGCGGGCGCTCTGCAGCGAGGGTCACGGCGATGCAACCCGACCCGGTCCCCACATCGAGCACTCGTGCGGTTGGAGCCAGCGACAGCGACAGGGCGACCTCGATCAGAATTTCGGTCTCCGGCCGCGGCACCAGAACCGCTGGACTGACCTCGAAGTCGCGCCCCCAGAAACTGCAATGGCCGGTGAGGTGGTGAGCCGGTTCCCCGGCCGCGCGGCGCACCAGCCAGGACCGGTAGCGCTTCTCAACGACGGTCGGGACCTGCTGTTCCGGGTGGATCCGCAGACGGATCTCGTCGACCCCCCACGCCGCAGCCAACAGCCACTGCGCCTCGCGCCGGGGATCGGGAATGCCTTCCCGCCGAGGCAGCACCGAGATCCCGACCTGGAGTGCTTCGTCGATGGTCACGAAGCGTTCCGAATCGAGAATTTCGGATTTCGGATTTCGGATTTCAGATTTCCCACCAGCCCCCTGAATTGGCTTTTGGCGGACGGGGTCAGGGAATTGAGAATTGAGAATTCAGAATTAAGAAATGACATCCGTCGTCCTGCCGTCAGCTCAACTCCTCTTTCAGCCGCTCGGCCTGAAACTCCTCGATCATCGGTTCGAGCAACAGATCGAGGTTCCCCTCGAGGATCTCGTTCAGCCGATGAACCGTGAGCCCGATGCGGTGGTCGGTCACCCGGCCCTGCGGAAAATTGTAGGTCCGGATTTTTTCCGAGCGGTCTCCAGACCCGATTTTGGACCGCCGGTCGGCGGCCCTTTCGGCGTCGCGTTCTCGCTCCTGAATCTCCAGGAGCCGCGCCTTGAGCACCCGCAATGCCTTGGCCTTGTTCTGGATCTGAGATTTTTCGTCCTGGCAGGACACCACAAGTCCGGTTGGCTGATGGGTGATGCGCACCGCAGAATACGTGGTGTTGACGCTCTGGCCGCCCGGCCCGGACGAACAAAAACGGTCGATGCGCAGGTCCTTCTCCTCGACGGTGATCTCGACCTCTTCGGCCTCAGGCATCACCGCAACCGTCGCCGCGGAGGTGTGGATCCTGCCCGAGGCCTCGGTCGCGGGAACCCGCTGGACACGATGGACGCCCGATTCGTATTTGAGCCTGGAGAACGCTCCCTCACCCTCGATCACGGCGACCGCCTCCTTGACACCGCCGAGACCCGTGTCCGAAACATCGGTCATCGACATCTTCCAGCGCCGCTCTTCGGCGTAGCGTCCATACATGCGCAACAGCTCGCCGGCAAACAGCGCCGCTTCATCACCACCGGTTCCCGCTCGAATCTCGAGGATGACGTTGCGCCGGTCGTTGGGGTCGGCGGGCAGGAGAAGCAACCTGAGCTGCTGCTCGATGCCATCGAGGCTGGTACTGAGTTCCTCGATCTCAGCCTCGGCCATCTTCCGCATCTCGTCGTCATCTGCCTGGTTTACGATCTCGCGGGCGCCCTCGAGCTCCTCACTGATCGATGAGTACTCCTCGAAGGCGCGCACGATCGGAGCGAGTTCGGCAAGCTTGATCGCGATTTCCCGCGAGCGATTCCGGTCCACCGCCACCTCGGGGTCGGCCTGTTCAGCCAGCAGTGCCACGTGCCTTTTTGCGATCTCCTGGAGTCTTTCAAGCATGGTATTCCCCCGTTCCGGCCGTTGTGGTGAGGTGATGGACGATGACCACAAACGAAAACCCGCGCGAAAGAACTCTCGCGCGGGTCCACATGGCCGCCCTGAGGCGGCCGGAAAAAGCTACTTGGAGGTCGCGGTCTTGCCGTAGCGACGCTCGAACTTCTCCACCATTCCGGCCGTGTCCACCAGCTTCTGTTTGCCGGTGTAGAACGGATGGCAGGCGCTGCAGATCTCGAGCCGAAGCTCGCCGCTCGTTGACCGGGTGGTAAAGGTGTTGCCGCACGCGCACCGCACCTCGACCTCGTTGTACTCGGGATGGACTCCTTGCTTCATTTCACACCTCCGCTCGGTCAGTCGGACCGAGGACGCAAGATTCTACACCCAAGCCGCAAATGGCGCAAGCCCAAGAGAACACACGGGTTCGAATTCGGAATTCGGAATTCGGAATTCGGAATGCCGCACGACTCTTTCAGAAGATCCGATACAGGTCCAACCGGAGGGAATTCAAAATTCAAAATGCGCGCGAGGCGCGTCAGTCGACTCTCCACACTGTGTCGATCACGGTGCCATCGACCCACTTCACGACCGCTACCGGCTCATCGGATCGCACCGGCTTTGCGGGAACCCCGCACAACCGGTCGAGCTCCGCCTTGAGGTCGTTGATCGGACGGATCGGCAGGTCCGACCCGTCGACAGCGTCGAGGAGGTCCTTGCGCCTCGGGTTGATCGCGATCCCGCGTTCGGTGACCACCACGTCGATGAGCTCGCCGGGGCCGCACAGAGTCGTGACTTCATCGACGATGACCGGGATCCGGTCGCGAAAGGAGGGCACCAGGAGCATCGAGCAGCGCGCGGCCAGACAGTTCTGCCAACCGCCGATACCGTGCAGCATGCGGCCGTCTGAGTGCGTGACCACGTTGCCGTTGAACTCGAGGTCGACCTCGGTGGCGCCAAGCACAGCCACATCCACCATCGAGGCAAAGTTGCCCTTGCCGTGGAAGTTGTAAGACGTGAAGGGCGAGGTGTCCTGGTGACGAGGATCATCGCGCATCGACCGCACACCGTCGAGGTCGAAGGTCTGGCCATCGAGAACGACCTCGATGAGTCCCTCCTCGAGCATCTCCACCATGTGCTGGGTCGAACCGCCGCGGGCGAACCGGGCGGTGACGCCCTCTGCGCGCATGAGTTCGGCCAGATACATGGCGAAGGCGAGAGTAGTGCCACCGGCGCCGGCCTGGAAGGAAAAGCCATCGCGCATGATGCCTGCCTCGGCGCAGAAGCGGGCGGCGAGCTGGGCGATCCGCCTCCGGTCCGGGCTCTGGGTGAGGCGGGTGGTTCCGGAGACGATCTTGGTGGGGTCGCCGATCGAGTCGACCTCGACCACCAGGTCCACGTTGTTGCCCTGGATCTGCCACGGCAGGCAGGGAAAGGGCACCAGGTTATCGGTGACCACGATGACCTTTTCGGCGTAGACGGAGTCGGCGAGGGCAAAACCGAGCAGGCCGCAGGCCGCCGGGCCGTTGACGCCGTTGGCGTTGCCGAAGAAGTCAACAGTCGGCGCGGCGATCACGGCGATGTCAATGTGGACCTCGCCATCCTGGATTGCCTGCCAACGGCCGCCGTGTGACCGCAGGACGCCGAGCCCACGCATCTTGCCCGCCGAGCAATAGGCACCGAGGGGGCCGTTCATCGAGCCTTCGATGTGGTGGATCACACCCGAGTCGAGGTGTCGGATCTGGTTGGCGTGAACCGGAAAGGAAGCGGAGGGAAACCACATCAGATCCTTGACACCCATGTCGGCGGCGTCGTCAAATATCAGGTTTCCAATAGCGTCGCCATTGCGCAGGTGATGGTGGGTCGAGACCACCATGCCGTCGGACAGGCCTACGGCCTCGAGGGCCTGGCGAAGACTCCCCACTCGTTTGTCGCCGTCTGCCGGGTAGTCAACACAGCTGGCGATCCTTGGCGCGGCCTTGCGCCCTTCGGGCCGATAGCCCCCGACCCCTTGATACGGCACGCTCGCGCGCCCGTTGACATCAACGGGCACCAGCCGACCCGCACCGTTCTTTTCCAACTTTGCAGCCATTATCGGACTCTCCCGTCATCTCCGCACGCTAAACCGGGTGGGCGGAAGGGCGTTCGCCATTCCTAATTCCTAATTCTCCGAACTGTCCCATTCCGCATCAAGAACTCCTCCGGCCACCGCCAGGTTGACCGTTCGAAAGGCCTGCTTGACCACCGGCGGGTCCACCATCTTCGAGCCGACGGCCACGGCCCCGAGCCCGCGTTCTTCAGCCTCGCGCGCCGCCCGGACCACCCGCACTGCGCGTTCCACCTCCGCCTCTGACGGTGTCATCTCACGGTGGACCACTGGGATCTGCCGGGGATGGATGCAGCCGATGCCGTCGAAACCGAGGCCCCGCTCGCGCCGCACATATGCCGCCAGCCCCTCCTCGTCCTCGATATCGGAAAACACCGAGGCGATCGGTTGAACACCCGCCGCGCGGGCGGCGTAGACGGTCGTCTGGCGGGCGAGAAAACTCTCGGTCCCCTCCGTTGTCCGCGGTGCCGCGAGCTCGGCGGACAGATCCTCGAGACCGATGGTGACCGCCACCACCGATGGATCTGCGGCGGCGATCTCGAAGGCGTTGTGAATGCCGCGAGGCGATTCCAGGATCGGCATCAAGAACGGCGCTCCGTCGCCGCAAAAACCGCGAAGCACCTCGGCGGCGCGCCCGACCTGTGCGGCGGCTTCAACTTTCGGCACCAACACCGTGTGCGGGTTGTGGCCGGCGATGGCTGCCAGGTCCTCTTCACCGGCGGCACCCTGGTTGATACGCACCATGCGTTCGGAGCCTCCCCAATCCAGGGCCACCAGGGCGTTGCGGACCAGGATCCGGGCTCCGTCCTTTTCGGCCGGAGGCACCGAGTCCTCGAGATCGAGGATGATGCCGTCGGCGCCATACAGCCCACCGGAGATCATCAGCTTGGGCTGGTTGCCGGGGATGTAGAGACGGCTGCGGCGTAACCGTTCCCGGTGGCGCGGTGCGGCGGCACCGGGCGCGACCTCGGGCAGAACAGCCGGACCGGCAAGACCGGAGCGCCGCAGACAGGTTTCCACCCGAGCCAGGATGACCCACTCGAGGGCCCCGGCGTCGACGACTGTCAGGCGACCCGTCGTCAGACCGAATGCCGCCGTCACCCGTCGCACAGCCGCTTCGATGGCCTCGCCGTAGAGGTAGTCCACCTTGGACGTGAGGTCGAGAACGAGCGCATCCGGACCGGGTTCAAAGGCAACGTGCAGGTCAGAACGGACACGGACGCCTTCAGGACCAACCGAAGCCGCCTTGATTTCGGGCCCACCCATCGTCACCTCCTCAGCTTGCCAAAGTCTCCGTATCAGAGAGCTTGAATAATGACATCTGTCATCTGGCCGGTCGTCGCGGCCCCCTGGCTGATGGCCTGGGCTCCGCCCCGCAGCTTGAGCATGTCGTAGCTGCTGACACGACCGTCCGCAACCACCGCAGCCACCGCCTTGCGCACCCGGTTCCCGATCTCGACCTCGCCCAGCCAGTCCAGCATCATGACCGCCGACATCACCATGGCGATGGGGTTGACGATCGAAGGATCGAGTTCGGCATACTTCGGCGCCGAGCCGTGGGTCGGTTCGAAGACACCGACGTCACGACCGATATTGGCCGAAGCAGCAAAACCGAGGCCGCCGACGAGACCGGCGAAACCGTCCGAAATGATGTCTCCGAACATGTTGCCGGCAACGATCACCCCGTAATCTTCGGGGTTCTTGGTCAACCACATCATCTGCGCATCGATATTCGTGTCCCAGAGCTGGATGCCCGGGTAGGCCTCGTGCGCTCTGCGTGCCTCGGCCAGCATCATCCCGGAGGTCTCGCGAATCACGTTCGGCTTTTCACACACGGTGACGCTCGAATAGCCGTGCTGTTCGGCATAGGCAAAGGCCTGTTCACAGATCCGCCGGCACTTGGCGCGGGTGAAGATCCGGGTCGAAACGGCCAGGTCCTCCCGCGGAACATCGCGAAAAGCGGCAAAACGTGGGTGGGTGTCGAGGGCGTCCCAAACCTGATCGGGTGGGTTGGTCCACTCCACGCCCCCGTACAGACCTTCGGTGTTCTGGCGGAAGATCACAGCATCGACCTTGGGTTCTTCGGGCGAGCCGTCGGCCGAGCGCCGGATGAAGTTGAGCGGGTTGCCGGGGAAGGTGATGCACGGCCGGATCGACACATCGAGATCGAAACGCTGCCGTAGACCGACGATCGGAGAGTAGTAGACAAAGCCCTTGTCGCGCAGCTCGGGTTTGATTTCGGCCGCCGCCTTGTCTTTGGGCTTCGATGTGATGGCGCCAAAGAGCGCCACCTTGTGCTCGGCAATCAGCTCCACCGTCCGTTCGGGCAACGGGTTGCCCTCCTCGACCCAGTGCTCCCAACCGATGCCGGCCTCGATCCAATCCGCCTCGAAGCCGGCCGCATCGAGCACGCGCACGGCCTCCGGCAGTACCACCTTGCCGATCCCGTCTCCGGGCATCAGAACTACAGATCTCTTTGCCACGTCACGGCCTCCTGTTGTTTCAAATTCTCGGCGTCCGCCTCTTCTCGACTGCAAGCACCGAGCACCGCATACCATACCAAGAATGGACCCAAACGGAAGGCCCCGTAGCTGAGAATTTGCGGCGGCGAATCCTCAGTTTCGCGACCAGATGTTGAAGCGAAGGATCGACCACACCGCGGCAACACCGTCCTTCCACCCAATCTTCTTACCTTCGGCGTAGGTTCGGCCGTGATAAGAGATGGGCACCTCGTAGACCCTCACTCCCAGGCGCGCCACCTTGGCGGTGAACTCGGGCTCGAAACCGAAGCGATCGGACTTGAGGGTGATGGTGTCGAGGACCTCGCGCCTGAAGGTCTTGTAGCAGGTCTCCATGTCGGTGAGGTTGAGATCGGAAAACATGTTGGAGAGCAGGGTCAGAAAATTGTTGCCGATGGAGTGCCAGAAGAAAAGCACTCGATGGGGGCCGCCGAGAAACCGAGATCCATAGACGACGTCCGCCCGCCCGTTGACGATGGGGTTCAGGAGGGCCGGATAGTCCACGGGATCATATTCGAGGTCGGCGTCCTGGATCAGGATGATCTCACCGCCTGCTGCCGCAAACCCGGTGCGCAACGCAGCACCCTTGCCACGATTTTCGGGGTGACGGTGGCGAATGACCGTGACCGTTTTTCGGTCGTCTCTGGCCTGCGGCTGCCACATCTCGAGGACCGCCCAGGTGTCGTCCTCCGAGCGGTCATCCACGAGGACCATCTCGAGCGCGTTAAATTCTTCGGGCAGGGGCGCCGCAGCCACCCTGTTCAGCAGCTCTTCGACCGTGGCTTGCTCGTTGAAGACCGGAGTGATGACAGACAGCTTCATGTGCTCACCCAAGAGTACCGCGAATCATTGCGCTCCGGATTCCGGATATCAACACGGAGTCAGCCTTCTGCTCAATCCACCACCCGCAGGGGGTTCTCGGTGAGAAAGGCGGGCTCGATAATGTCCACCAGGACGCTCCCCTCCATATACTGGGCCACCGGAAGACCGAGGAGATAGCACAGGGTCGGCGCGATGTCCGGTGGTGTCGCGCGCGGCCCCCGAATCGCCCCATCAACACCGTCCCCGAGAACCACCAGCAGACCGTCCGGGCAGGACTCCGCCGACGTCTGCCATTTACCACCGCCTCCAAACAACCTTTTCATCCGCTCGAAGGACCCGGGTGGTGCAAAGCCGTAGGGCGAAACCACGGCCACGACGGATTCCTCGCGGGTTGCATCAAGCAAAAGCCCGAGCTGTTGGTCCAGGAGCTCCATCACGAGCTCCATCAGCCGGCGCTCGCGCGTGTGCCTGCGCCGCAGCGGTTCGTGGAACCGGCGGACGAGGGCCAGCGTCTCGAGGTGAATCCAAACATCCTCAACACCGGCGGCAAGGCCCTCGCGGGCTTCATCAATCCGAGTCTGGTCGCGGACGATGGCCTCCCAGATCTGCAACCGCCGCTCGGGGAACGGCGCAAGCGCAGCCTCCAGCGAGGCATTCATACTAGGTTCCAGAAGACCACCCCTGTCGAACAGCGGCGTCGGTCGCAGTGACGGATCGTCACCCCACGAACCGGGCCACCCGAAGACGTCGGTGGAGACATCGGATGCCTCGAGGCGCGCCCACAACGGTGCGACGGTCGTTGGGGGCGGCGGCACCCTCTCCGCCAGGCCCCAGGGCAGGATCACCCTCGATCCTTCCGGTGTCCACGGCAGGAGCCGCAGCGTCTTGGGAAAGACAATCGGAAGGTCCCAACCCCAGTGCGCCTTGACTCCGTGCTGTCCGGGGTAGGTGCCGGTGGCAACCGATGTCCACAAGGCCCACCTGAGATAGGGGCGGTGCGGCTCGATTCGCGCCCAACTCCCGTCCTCCCGCAACCTCGCCAGCGTCGGCAGGTTGGATCCAATCGCGTCGGTGAGAAGAAACTTCGAGTCCAGCCCTTCGAGTCCGATCACCAACAGCGGCCGCGTCGGCGTCCCGAGCGGCTTCGCCGCCACCTCGAGATACTGTCGGGGCGGAGTCGGCACACCGACCACCCGCAGGACCGGCAGCATGAGAACGATTACGGACAGGACGATTCGCAGATTCTGACCGCTGCCCGCTCGACGCACCAGCCACCCTCCAGTGAGAGCGAGAATGGCCGCCAACGCCCACGCCACTGCGTCCTGGACAAGCACGCGGTGGGCCGAGCCCTGCAAAAGGTGAACGTGAAACCTCGCATTCACGGCACTCAGGACCGACCCCACGGCAAATATCGCTGCGGTGAGTTGGGGCGTGAGCCATCGATCGGTACGGGGGCGAATGCGCTGGACAATGGCCAGAATGATCAGCAGCGGTACACCGATCATGAGCATTCCCCACGATGCCCACAGTGGCATGCCGACGATCACGCCGCGCATCTCCTGTGTGACCTCGGGGTTCATGCGCAGGACCAGCGCTTCGGCCACCAGACCGGCGGCCGCTCCGGTCATCATCGCATCGATCCAGACCTGGCGGTACGTCACACCACGCATGGTACCGCGACTCCCCGCGGGTGTTCCCGCTGACCCCTGAGAGATGACGTACACTCACCGGCGGCGCACACGGTTAAGAGATGAGGAGAAGCCATGCAGGTTCGAGACTCTCTGTGCATCGCACTCGACGGCAGCGACCGTCAGTGGATCCTGGCCACCGCCGCCACCCTCGCCAACCAAAATCGGCCTCGAGGCCTTTGTCGCCCACGGGCCCGCGTTGGTGTTAGAGATCGCCGACCTGGGCCCGCAGATATTCCTCGACCTCAAATTGCACGACATCCCCGCCACGGTGGAAGCGGCGGCGGCGAATTGCGCGGCCTGTGGCGCCGCGATGTTGACGGTCCACGCCGGAGGCGGACGCCGGATGATCGAGGCGGCAGTGGGAGCCCACTCGGGCGCCGTCGCTGGACCACCAAAGGTCGTCGCGGTCACTGTCCTCACGAGTCTCGACAGCCAGGCCCTCGAGGAGCTCGGCGTCGGCCGCTCTCCCGAGGATCTTGTCCTCAGCTGGGCCGACCTTGCCCGCGGTGCCGGCGCGTCGGGGGTTGTCACCTCGGCCCGCGAGGCATCCGCACTCCGCACCAAATGCGGTGACGGTTTCGTCATTGTGACCCCGGGCATCAGATCGAAAGACGCGGCCGTCGATGACCAACGGCGAGTCGTTACGCCAGCCGCGGCTCT
>RCNF010000178.1_pt1 | contig 29815 bp, 25 predicted proteins | sample 2041311 | NCBI WGS metagenome assembly RCNF01 (sample SAMN09708228, study PRJNA481090) | Marine sediment metagenome, whole genome shotgun sequencing project. | biome: marine sediment; feature: ocean; material: sediment; isolation source: Sewage treatment plant 2 marine sediment (STP2) ...
CTTTCTCGGGATATCCCGAGAAAGCTTTTTAGTCAGAAACGAAATTAATTGAATCTTATTTCATTGCTGCCTGAGCCGCTGAGATGGCAGCGCCAGTATTGATGTTTGCGCCCATATCATTCATTACTGCTTCCAGTGAAGACAGACACAGGAAGATATTTTCAGCGCGTGAGCTGTGGCCCATTAAACCGATTCGCCAAACTTTGCCGGCTAATGTGCCAAGGCCGGCACCAATTTCCAGATTGAAATCATTCAGCAGGCGAGATCGAACGACTGCTTCATCAATACCCTCAGGAATAGTGACCGTGTTAAGTTGTGGTAGGCGGTAATCTTCATCAACGATGAAAGATAAACCCATGGCTTCAAGGCCGGCACGCAGAACCATGTGGTTTTTGCTGTGACGGGCCCACGAGTTTTCCAGGCCTTCGTCCTGCAGCATCACTAATGACTCATGCAGCGCGTATAAAGCATTAACCGGTGCCGTGTGATGGTAGGCGCGTTTTGCATTCGGCCCCCAGTAACCCATGACCAGGTTGGTATCAAGGAACCAGCTTTGTACTTTTGTTTTACGTGTAGTGATAACTTCAACGGCGCGGTCACTGAAACTTATCGGTGAAAGGCCGGGGGTACATGATAAACACTTCTGTGTACCGGAATAAATAGCATCAATTCCCCAGTCATCAACTTTAAGTTCACTTCCGCCTAATGATGTAACAGCATCGACCAGTACCAGTGCATCGTTATCGTGTGCAATTTTGCTTAAAGTTTCTGCGTCTGAACGTGCACCGGTTGAGGTTTCTGCATGAACAAAAGCCAGCAATTTGACATCCGGGTTGGCTTTGAGTGCATCTTCCACTATTTGCGGGTCAACTGGTTTACCCCAGTCGTCTTCAACCATAATGGCTGTGGCACCACAGCGTTCGACTACTTCTTTCATGCGACCACCGAAGACGCCGTTCTGACATACAATGGCTTTGTCACCATGTTCGAGAAGATTCTGAAAAGTTGCTTCCATGCCGGCGGAACCAGGTGCTGACACAGGAATGGTCAGCTGGTTTTTGGTCTGGAAAGCGTATTGCAGCATTTGTTTTACTTCATCCATCATGCCGACAAAAGCAGGATCAAGATGGCCGATGCAAGGGCGTGCCATAGCACCAGTTACGCGAGGGTGTACGTCGGATGGGCCAGGCCCCATTAATGTGCGGACTGGTGGATTGAATGAAGTAATGCTCATGTTGTTGGCCTTTAGCTGTTCAAATAAAAAAGACGCTATTCTGCCAGAAATAGCTTAATGCAACTACCTGCAATATAAAGCGTTACAAAAAGCGCGCTCAGGCGAGGTGTTCGTTCAGGACTTCAAGCCAGTGTTTTACCGGCAGCTGTGCTTTGCTCGCCATGTGCATCTGGCAGCCGATATTGGCGGTGGCAATCATCTCGGGCTGTCCGTTTAACAGAGCAGATAATTTATTGTCCAGCAGCTGCTGCGAAAGCCTGGGCTGCAAAATCGAATAGGTGCCTGCCGAGCCGCAGCATAAATGCGGATCCTGCACTGCGGTGAGTTTGAATCCGGCATTTTGTAAAATACTTTCAACCACACCATTGAGTTGCTGGCCGTGCTGCAGGGTGCAGGGGCTATGAAACGCGAGTTTGACGTCAGCCTGATTAATCGTCAGTGCGGAAAGGTCTTCATCACGCAGTATTTCACTGATATCTCTGGCTAATGCGCTGACCTGCTTCGCCCTGTCTGCATAGTGTGTGTCATGTTTGAGTAATTCAGCGTAGTCTTTGATCACGGTAGCGCAGCCGCTGGCGGTGATGATGATGGCTTCTGCACCCTGTTCAATGTACGGCCACCAGGCATCGATATTACGCCGCATGAAATTCAGGCCTTCTTCCGGTGCTGACAAATGATGGCTGACCGCACCGCAGCAGCCCGCGGCCGGTGCAGTGATTAATTCGATGTCCAGTTTCTGTAGTATTCTTGCTGCCGCCTTATTGGTTTGCGGTGTTACCACCGATTGCACGCAACCCTGCAAGACTAGCATTTTGCGTTCTTTTGCGGTGGCCGCTGTGTTGTCAATTGACTGTGGCAGCGGCAGTTTGCGTTTTAAGCTGGCCGGCAATACTGGCCGAAACAGCAGGCCCAGTTTATAGAACGGGGCAAAGCGTTGCGGGTAAGGTACAATTTTACGTAACAGTAATCTCGGTATGGTTTGCAGCAGGCTACGAGGTACCTGCTGATCGACAATCTCACGGCCGATTTCGACCAGCCTGCCGTAACGCACACCGGATGGACAGGTGGTTTCACAGGAGCGGCAGGTCAGGCAGCGGTCAAGATGGCTTTGTGTTTTACTGCTGATTTCATTGCCTTCCAGTACCTGCTTGATCAGGTAAATTCGGCCACGCGGCCCGTCCAGCTCATCACCCAGCAATTGATAAGTGGGACAGGTGGCGGTACAGAAACCACAATGCACACAACTGCGCAAGATGGTTTCGGCATCCTTGATCTGCAGATTGCTGAGAAATTGTTCACTGATATTGGTCTGCATGGTGGCTTATAACTCAGGGTAAAGCTTGCCGGGATTTAACAGGTTTTCCGGGTCAAACGCCTGTTTTAAATTTTGATGGATGCGCAACAGGCCCGGCGATAATGGCTGAAAGACAGCCTGTTGTTCATGCTGCTGTTGCCCATGATGTGGTTCTGGCTGACGAAATAAAACGGCATGGCCATCAACGGCTGCGGCAGCCTGTTGCATGGTCTCGGCAGGCACATCACTTTTTAACCAGCGTAAGGCGCCGCCCCACTCATAAAGGCAGTCGTCTTCATCATAGTCTGCAGGCAGTCCGAGTGACGCAGTGTCCGAAGCAATCGACAGCCGCCATAAGGGTTTACCTGAGTTGAAAAAAGCCAGGCGCTGTTCTTTCAGGTCCTGCCAGTACTGGGTTGCATTTTCGCCACTATCCTCCATGTTTTCTCCGCCGATAGTATTAACCGCTGCTTTAACGGCTTCAGTCGCTCCGGCAAGGCGAATACGCAAAACCGAGTCATGAAAACAGCTTGCAGAAAGCGGCAGTGGCGTTTGTGACCAGGCATGCATTTTTTCCAGTGCCTCGGCAGACGAGCAGTGAAATAACTGTGTTTTTTCCATTTCTGCTTTCGGCAGAACTTTTAATGATACTTCCAGCAACAGACCCAGTGTACCCATGGCGCCTGCCATCAGGCGGGAAACATCGTAACCGGCAACATTTTTCATTACTTCGCCGCCAAAGGTGAGGATCTCGCCCTTGCCGTTAATGATTTTGCAGCCGAGCAGAAAATCACGCGCAGCGCCGGCATATGCACGGCGGGGTCCGGATAAATTGCAGGCAATGGTGCCGCCTATGGTTGCTGTTTCGGCAAAAGCCGGTGGTTCAAACGGCAGCATCTGGCCGTTGTCATCGAGCAGCTTTTCAATCTCGGTTAAAGGCGTGCCGGCACGGGCAGTAATCACCAGTTCTGTCGGTTCATAACTGAGTACGCCGCGATGAGCGGAGACATCGAGAATTTCAGCTGAAGCCATGCGGTCATCCACGCGGCCATAGAAGGCCTTGCTGTTGCCGCCAACAATGCGTTGAACCGTCGCCTGCTCACAGGCCCGTTGTATCTGTTGCTGCAGTTGCTGGCTGATATCAGTATTCATGCAGAGTTCCGGGATAGTGTATTTGTGTCATAGCTTTTTTATTAGTGTCGCCAGGTTAAAATCTTTCCAGCTCGGGAAAGGGTAATTCGCCTTTATGCACATGCATGGCGCCAAATTCTGCGCAGCGGTGCAGTGTCGGTACCGCTTTACCCGGGTTTAATAATCCATCCGGATCAAACGCGGCTTTTACTGCATGAAACTGCTGCAGCTCCAGACTGTTAAACTGCACACACATCTGGTTAATTTTTTCCATGCCGACGCCATGTTCGCCAGTGATGGTGCCGCCGACTTCGACACATAACTCCAGGATTTTTCCGCCGAACTCCTCGGTACGTTCAAGCTCCCCCGGAATGTTTGCATCATAAAGAATCAGCGGGTGCAGGTTGCCGTCACCGGCATGAAACACGTTGGCCACCCGCAGATTATATTCTCTGGATAAATCCGCCATGGTCTTTAATACCTGTGGCAGCTGTTTACGCGGAATGGTGCCGTCCATGCAGTAGTAATCGGGAGACAGTCTGCCCACGGCCGGGAAGGCTGCCTTGCGCCCGGCCCAGAATACCAGTCGCTCGGCCTCATCTTTAGCAGTGCGAACGTCAGTGGCACCGCTATGCGTTAGCACATCGCGTACTTTTGCCACATGTTCCGAGACTTCTTCATTGGTACCGTCGAGTTCGCACAATAAAATCGCTTCGGCGTCCAGCGGGTAACCTGCGTGTACAAAATCTTCCGCCGCACGTATGGCCAGCCGGTCCATCATTTCCAGTCCCGCGGGGATAATGCCGGCAGCAATGATATTACCCACCGCTTCACCGGCTTTAACGATATAATCAAATGCTGCCAGCAATACCTGCGCGCGTTCCGGCTTGGGTAGCAGTTTTACCGTCACCTCGACAATGACGCCGAGCATGCCTTCGGAGCCGGTCATTAATGCTAGCAGGTCATAACCGGGACAATCCAGGCCGCTGCCGCCGATGGTCAGTAACTCACCTTCGATGGTGATGATTTTTAACTGCTGAATGTTATGTACGGTTAAGCCGTATTTCAGGCAGTGCACGCCGCCGGAATTTTCTGCCACGTTGCCGCCGATGGTGCAGGCAATCTGTGACGAAGGATCCGGCGCATAATACAGACCGTATTGATCAGCGGCCTGTGAGATGGCGAGGTTACGCACACCGGGCTGAACCCGTGCAATACGCCGTTTTGGATTGATATTTATTATGTTTTTGAATTTGGCCAGGCTCAGCAGTACACCCTGTTCATGCGGCAAAGCGCCACCCGACAGCCCGGTGCCGGCGCCGCGTGCGACGACTGGTACCCGGTGCGCATGACACAGTCTTAAAGTGGCCTGCACCTGTTCGATGGTTTCCGGCAAAACCACGATCAGCGGCATCGCACGGTAAGCCGACAGGCCATCACATTCGTAGGGCTTGAGGTCCTCCTCATCGTATAAAATCGACTCGCCGTGAATGAACTGGCGTAAGGCATCGACAAGGGCGACTTTGCTTATTGTTGAATCCGTTTTTTCAGAATGGGTCATTTCTCTGTTGCATCTATTTTACAGCGGTGGATGTATTAATATCACTGAATCCAGTTTTTTAGCTTCGAGTTTAAACTACCAGTATAGTCATCAAGCGCATTCTGTTTCAACTGTGACACTATCAGTTGGCCCTGTGGTTGTCTGCGCCAGTCGCAGATATACCGTTGCCAGTGCAAAATCATCACCCACATTGCCGGGGAAAATCACCACCGGCATATCGGGATAATGTGGATGGTCATCCGGGCATCGCACCACCGAACAGCCAGCCAGAATTTGTCCAACAACCCGCGAGGCACAAAGTGCCAGGCCATCACTCAACACATCGTTTGAAGTAATACCGCCCTTGCTGATTAAAAATACCGGTAGTTAATGGCAGGTTTCGCACCACGCCCATCAAAAAAGCCGATACCTGATCACCAAAGGCAAGACGGGATTGCTGGTCATCGAATTGTAATTCAGTGCGGCTAGTATATATCACCGGCGTTATATTTTTTGCATGACAGTTGCCAGCAGTTGCAATGATGTCTTCAAGTCACACTGTTTCTACCGAACAGGAGCTGCTCAACATTGTTTACCAGGAGCAGGCGCAGGGCTTTGCTTATGACAATGAAGAAGCCGAAGAGGGGGTTGGCTGTATTGGCGTTTTAGTTTACGACAGCAGCAAAAGCGTTGTTGCCGGTTTATCTATCTCTGCACCGATTGAGCGCCGCAAAGAAGAATGGGTGAAACTGGTGAAAGATGCCGGTAAGAAAATTTCTGAACGGCTGGGCGCGTAATTAATAATTAGATTGAACTGATTATTGTAACTATCGTCTACTCTGAGGTGTTTTTTTTTGTTGCAGCGTGTAAGTTCGTTTTGTCATCTATAATAAAAGAGCATGCTAGAATCCGCGACCATAATACCAATCTACAATGAGGATAATCACTCTATGCTACGTAAAGCATTGATAATAACAACACTACTTATTCCCTTTAATAATGTTTCAGCTGGTGCCATCGATTTTCGAGTAGGTGCGGATATGGCTGAACTGACTTTTTTTACACAAACTGCATCTTTTGGTTATGGCGGTGCTGATATTGGTTTTGGTGCTTTGATTAATGAGCACAATGATGTCATAGCGAATGCTTCAATTTTAGTCAGTGGTAGCAGTACTGGTAGTGTCAAGGGGCTGCATTTTGGTGTTGGTGCAAAACTGTACGTCGGCGATATTAATGGCCCGGACAATTCAGCTATAGATATTCAGGGCGGTGCGGTCGCCATTGGTGGACAGATACGATATGTATTCCCGGGTAGTACACCTTTTGCATTACTGGGCGAGGCTTTTTTTGCGCCTGAAGTTACCAGTATTTCAGAATTTGATCGCCTACTGGAATATCGTGTTGCAGTTGAGCTGGAAGTGACACCAAGTGCGCGTGCTTATATTGGTTACCGTATGCTTGAGGTTGATTTCAGTAGCTCAGGTCGAAATGTAGATTATGAAGTTGACGACTCGGCCAATATTGGCGTGCGTTTTGAATTTTAAAGGTACTAACGTTTAATAAATGCTATTAGAATCTTATTTGACAGGCAGTGTTAGCTTTGAAGGGCCAATTTCGACCCTTATTGCTAATTCAAAAAACTTAAAACATTAGTCCGCGAAGCACGCGAAGAACGCAAAAAAAGCAAAGAAAAAAATATAAGTTGTTTATTCATTTCCTTTACTGCGGGCGTCGCAATAAAAAATAAAAAAGGTTTTACTTCGCGTCTTTCGCGTACTTCGCGGACTAATGCTTTTGATCTTGAATGGGTGTTATTTGCCGTTATTTAGTCTGTCATTAGTTATGTAAATCTGGCGCAAGTTGTTATTTAACTCTGAGATATCAGGCAATGCAGGAACTTCATAAACTATTAAAAATCATGGCGGATTTACGTGATCCCGAGAACGGCTGCCCCTGGGATGTGGCGCAGTCATTCGACTCAATTGCGGCATACACCGTGGAAGAAGCCTATGAGGTCGCGGACGCAATTGAGCGTAAAGATATGGATGATCTTAAAAACGAGCTGGGCGATTTATTGTTCCAGGTCGTGTTCCACGCGCAGATGGCAGCAGAAAATAATCAGTTCGATTTTGTTGATGTAGTGAATGAAATCAATAACAAACTTGTTCGCCGTCACCCTCATGTTTTTGCTGATGATAAAACCAGAGATGAAAAAAAGTTGTATAGCGACTGGGAAAAACACAAGAAAAAAGAACGTGCCCAGAAAGGACTATCCGCTGAAAAGCAGAATGAAAAACAGCATAGCAGTTTCCTGGACGGGGTAACCAGTGCCATGCCGGCGTTACGCTGGTCAGAAAAGCTGCAAAAACGTGCGGCACATCACGGTTTTGACTGGGCTGATATTCTGCCGGTATTCGATAAACTTAATGAAGAAATCGACGAGCTGAAAGCTGAGATCGACATTAAGGATAACCAGCAAAGAATAACTGACGAAATGGGCGATATCCTGTTTGCCAGTGTCAATCTCTCACGCCACCTGGGGGTAAATCCAGAGCAGGCATTACGTGATTCCAATCGGAAATTCATCTCACGTTTTACACTAGTTGAGCAGTTACTGCAGGAAGATGGAAAAGCGATGGAAGATTGCAGTGTTGTTGTGCTTGAAAACTACTGGAAAAAAGCGAAAAAATTATTGTCCACAGATGGTCGCTCCTAAACATCCATGTGCTTGCGACATTAGTGCTATCCCTGCACGTCAACGCAGATGAACACAGATTAAAAAGCTTTAAAACATAAGACAGTGCTGTCATCCCGAACATGTTCGGGGTGACAGTACTATAAACTGACTCAAAATGTTTTTATCTGTGGACTATTGTATTTCGCTTTAACATCCTGCAACTCCCTGCACCGTAGGGTGCGCCGTGCGCACCGATGTCAGCGCTGTGCTTGCCGTAATACTCGCGAACAGGATCCCGGTGAATTCCCGCTAACAGAGTGAATTTCGATGGATTTTGACTACACTCCCTGGTAATTGTCAAAAAATCACAGCACCGTAGGGTGCGCCACGCGCACCGAAATATAATCACAAACGCTTTAGTTCATGGTGCGCACGGCGCACCCTACAGCTTATAACTTTACTGTTATTTGATTAAACCTTTTCATTATTGCTGCCGATAGTTTTATTTATATGAAACAAAGACAAAAAAACCAGATAAATATAGGCAATGAAAAAATCGGCATAGGGATGATTGCATCGTCACTGTCCGTCATTATATTTACTGTTGGAATCTTTCTTTATCAACAAAAAAGTGAAGATATCAACGAGATACAACGTCAGGGAACTGGACTGGTCAGGCTATTGGCCAGCATGCCAGTCGCTCAATTAACCGGCGAGGGCAATACAGCCGGCACACTGCGCCTGCTTAAAGAAGTACAGGTAAACCAGCATTTTGCCTTTGCTTCAGTGGTAAATATTGAAGGCCTGGTATTAGCTGAGGTAATTTCTCCGGGAATGATTGTCTCGCCTATGAATATACCTCGTCAGCCCAGTCAGTGGATTGGTCAGCGGGAATATAAGCTGACATCAGGTATAACAACTAATGAATATTTCGCGCCCATTATGGACAAAGGCGAGTTGAAAGCCTTTATTCGACTGGGTTACACGGAGCCGGCATATTACCTCAATGCCTCTCAGGTGCGCTTGCTGGCTATCCTGGCAATGGCGATTTTCATGTTGACGCCAATCTTTTATTTCATGATGAAAAAGGAAATCAGGCCTTTAACCCGCATTGGCACTCAGTTGCAGACATTACTTAAAAAAACTGAATCTATTGATACTGATGTTACCTCAAGTAACAGTACACAGGATTTCATGCAAAAGTTCAGTACGGTGGTTGAAGCGGCTTACAATCATATTGACGCACTGGAAGATAAACAAACAGATTCGGTCGTTTCCTGCAAGTTGCTTGTTTACCAGAAAGCACGACTTGAATCCGCACTGAATGCACTGCCCTTTGCCATTCTTGTTGCTGATGAAAGTGGCCAGATAACGTATGTCAGCAATAATATACATCACTTACTTGGCATACAGGAGGGAGAAGTCCTGGGTTGTAATCTAACCGACTTTTCTGATAACAGAGAGCTGTCTGAATATCTGGTTAATTGCCAGGCAAGTAATACTGTGTGTCAACATGATGAGGCGGATATTTACCTGGCTAAAGTAGATACACGCGTATTAGTCAGCCCTTACCCTCTGTACTCACATAAAAACCAGAACCAGCTGCTCGGTACCGTCATTGTTTTCCGTGACACCACCAATGAAGATATTGCACAAAAGCATAACGGTGAATTTGTTGCGCATGTGGCTCATGAACTAAAGACGCCATTAAATATCCTGTTTATGTACAGTGAAACCTTGCTGGATAACGCCGACGCATCAAGAGAGCTGACGATTGAGGCGGCTAACGTAATACATGACGAAACAGGTCGTATATCACAAATGATAGACAATCTGCTTAACCTGGCGATGATAGAAATGGGTACCGTGCCGATACACCGTCAACGGGTAAAAGTAGGGGAGTTGCTGAAAGATATCTATGAGTCCATGTCACGCAACCTGCAGACTGGCGATATTGAGTTTGAGCTGAATATACCTCATGACCTTGGCACGCTATCACTGGACAAAGACCTGGTCCGGGTTTCCGTTAATAACCTTATAAGTAATGCCATTAAATATAACCGGCCAGGCGGAAAAGTTGAGTTGAGCGCTGAAGAAAATGAGCAGGAAATAATTATTCGTGTTCGCGATACAGGTATTGGTATAGCCGAGCAGGATAAGCATCGTATTTATAACAAGTTTTTTAGATCGGAAAATGACGAGGTGCGACAGCGCACCGGTCATGGTCTTGGGCTATCGTTAGTGTACGAAGCAGTCAAGCTGCATAACGGGAAAATACAGTTAAACAGTAAACCGGGTGAGGGTTCTGAGTTTGTAATGAGCTTCACCAAAGAAAGCAACATGTTGCAGGATGTCATATGAAAGCAAACAGAATATTGATAGCTGATGACGAGCCCTACGTATCACGGGTGCTGAAACTGGTGTTACAGAGAGAAGGTTATGAGGTTAGCTGTGTTAGCAACGGTAAACAGGCGCTTGATTCCTACAGGCAGGCGCGGCCAGATATTATTGTCACTGATGTCAAAATGCCGCATATGACAGGCCGCGAACTGGTGGAAACCATCAGGAGCACTGACGCTGACAGTGAAATCCCGATCGTTGTTATGACCTCTACGCTGGAAAGCGAGAATAGAGACTGGGTGAGCGGAGTTGGCAGTGTATCGTTTGTTGGCAAGCCGGTTAGTCCTCGTGAGCTGGTTAGAATTGTTAACAATTTCTTCACCTGCAGTAAAGCATCCTGAGCAAAGAATAATGGACATGATATTCCCCAGTTTATATGAAGAGCTCGATATGCAGCGTTTTGCAAAACTGGCTGCAGGATTATTACCGAATGACAAGGTTTTGATTGCTTTGTGTGATGACAGTGGACAGATTGTCTGGCTAAACAAGGATAAAAAGAATGCAGCAACTCTGGTGCTTAATAGTTACCAGAGAAAGTGTGCCAGTATGGTGAGCGATGACGGTAACTGTATGGCAATACAAAATGGTGTAAATATTGTTTATTGTAATCTGGGTGAGTTGTCAGGCCTACCGGCAGGTCAACTGGTATTTTATGATGTTGGTGAATGCGACGATGTATCAGGCAAGATCGTACCTTTGTTGAGTAACATTGCAGAAATAATCAAAGCGGAACTTGGTTATCTCTATGAAGTGAATGCAATGGCCAGCGAATTAGGTGATCGCTATGATGAATTATCCATGTTGCATGCCTCTGATCTTGCGCTCACAGAATATCTCGATCCACGTCATATATTAAGTACTTACATAAGAAGTTGTGCAGAACATCTGGCTGTTGACTATGCGTCTATATGGATTCCGGCAAGGCGGGCACTTTTTCCAGGTGGTGTCACCTATGAGTCTGACTCTGCAGGAAAATTATTACTGCTTGAACGATTGTCAATTGCAGCGTACGCCATGTTTCAGAACGGAAAGGATGGCTTTGGCATAAACAATAAAGACCAGGTTATAAGGCGTAAGATTGCATTACCCGCTGACAAGAAAGTTTTATTAGTTCCTATACTTAATACAGTGGGCAAACCATGCGGTGTATTATGTTGTTTAAATGAATACAAAAAGAACGATTTTAGCAATAGTGATAAGACGACGCTGGAGGCGGTATCACGCAAAACTTACAAATACCTGTTAAGTACTCAGGATGAACTAACCGGGCTATTGAACAGAAAGGGCTTCGACGAGTCAGTATGGCGGGAGGTTTCCGAGACAGATTGCGAACGACATCTTGTACTGTTTAATATTGATGAGTTCAAAATTGTTAATGCGGTATATGGCATAACCACGGGAGATACTGTGCTTTCTTGTTTAGCTGAAACAATAACAAAACCTGAACATGAGCTTAAGTTTGTAGCACGTCTTGATGCGGATATGTTTGCTGCTATTATTGAATCACCTAAAAGTGACGTTGAAAGTCTGGTCAATAACATCTGTGGTGATATTGACGCAATGAGGGTGGCCACCGTGGGTAGCAAGAGATTGTCAATTAAGTCTCGAGCAGGTGTCATCGCTTTGAACTCAAAAGAAACAGCACTGGCAGATCATATTTATGCAGCAGAGCTGGCATTAACCAGCGCCAAAGAAGACTCAGTTAAGCATGTTGTTATTTACAAACCGGGTAATACCTCATTATTAAAACGAAAGCATCAGCTTATGCAGGTGGAAAACGTAAAGAATGCTTTAGAAGAAGATAGATTTGTGCTGTATTGCCAGCGTATACAGCCTTTGATCGGTAATGAAGTCCACTATGAAATTCTTGTAAGAATGATTGATGAATCAGGAGAAATCGTTGCGCCTGACGAATTTATTCCGGTTGCTGAAAGATATAACTTAATGAATCAGGTCGATCGCTGGGTTATAAAACATTCACTTATGCTGTTAGCTAAAGAGGAATATCGTGATATTTCCGCTAACTATAAATGGGGTATTAATCTTTCCGGGATGACCATTGGCGATAAAGATTTTCATGATTTTGTATCTGAGAGCCTTATTAAATATGATTTCCAGCCGACGAACCTCTATTTTGAAATAACAGAAACGGCGGCAATCAAGAACTTTCAAAACTGCGCTACTTTTATGAATAAAATTCATTCCATAGGTGTCCAGTTTGCACTGGATGATTTTGGCAGTGGTTTAAGTTCATTCAGTTATTTAAAAAAACTTTCCATAGATTACCTGAAAATAGATGGTAGCCTGATCAAAGATATCGTCAGTAGTGCACTTGATCAAACAATGGTTTCAGCTATAGCAGATATTGCAAAAGTGATGAGTGTCAAAACCATCGCCGAGTATGTCGAAAATGATTCGATTCTGGAAAAACTCAAGGGGTTAAATATTGATTACGCACAGGGTTATGGCATTATGAAACCGCAAGCTATTGAGCTTGAGCTAAAAAGCCTGGCTGAGCATTCGTTATACAAGTTGTCTTCAGGCAACTAAGTTATTTTATTAAAACGGGACAGGCTATGCCACAGGTGGATAATAAAGTTGATGTAACAGACAGCACAGCGACTGCATGGCCGGATATATTGCTCACGCGTATCGGTGTGATGACCTACCTGACGCCACAGTTTAAAGTGTTAGACCAGGCTGCATGTAAACAGCTCAATGACGTATTTGAACACTGTTTACGAGAACATGAAAAACGCATTGTTATTGACCTGACTAAAGTTAAATCGCTGAACAGTTCAAGTCTGGCCGAGATCGTCGATGGAGCAGAAAAAATTATTCGTAGTGGTGGCTGGTTAAAACTGGCCAACACAAATCCGCTTATTCGCGACATACTGAATCTAACCGGAGTGTCAGATTATGTCACCCAGTTAAATCCGCCAGAAAAAGAGTCAACCAGTGTGTTTATGCCGCGCGCAATTTTGCAAAAGCGCCGACTGGGTGATGAGCTAATCGCGCAAAATATAATTACTGAAGACAATCTCGGCAAAGCGCTTGAAATGCAGAGCGCCAGCGGCAAACGGCTTGGACAGATTCTGGTAGAGCAGAACTGGATTAAAGAAACCGAGTTGTTGCCGGTGCTGGCTCAGCTGTTACAGGTGCCTTATGCTAAACTGAATTCGCAGCTTTATGATCCGGCTGTCTTAACTGCTATTAATAAAGAGAAAGCGATACAGTTATGCGTATTTCCTCTATTTAAAGTCCGTGATGTATTGTTGATCGCGACACCCAGTCCACTATCCATTCCGGTAAATGACGAAATAGAAGATCGCACTGGCTGCAAGATAAAAGCCATACTCGCCTCACGAAAAGATGTGATGAGCACCATTAGTGAGGCGTATTCGGAAACCTCAAACGATATCGGCATGGACCTGTTTGATACGGTTGAAGATGATTTTCAGGTGATGGAAAACACCAGGCCTGACGATTATTCCCAAATTGATGAAATGGCAGAAGGCAGCCCGGTCATTAATATGGTGAACTCAGTGATACAGCGTGCAATACGTGATGGTGCCAGTGACGTTCACATTGAACCCGGTAGAAAAAAAAGCCGGATTCGGTTGCGCATTGACGGTGTTTTGTATGAATTTAGTACCTTGAGTGCAGAGCTGCACCCGGCACTGATTTCACGCCTTAAAGTTATGGCTAACCTGGACATTGCCGAGCGTCGTCTGCCACAGGATGGCCGCATTCAGGTGCACACGCGCGGCAAGCAGGTCGATCTGCGTTTCAGTTCACTGCCGGGTCTGTTTGGCGAAAAGGTGGTATTGCGGGTACTGGATAAAAACGAATCACTGCTTGATCTGAATAAACTCGGCATGGTCGATCACAACCTGCAGGCGTACAAGCGCTTATTAAGTAAAAGTTTTGGCCTGATACTGGCGACTGGCCCGACCGGTAGTGGTAAAACAACCAGCCTTTATGCGGCACTGAATTACCTGAATTCTATCGAGAAAAACATTGTCACCATCGAGGAGCCGGTCGAGTACCAGATGGAGATCATCAACCAGAACGAAGTCAGGGAAAACATCGGCCTGACCTTTGATAACATCCTCAAACATGTACTGCGGCAGGATCCCGACATCATCATGGTGGGCGAAATACGCGACCGGGAAACCGCGGAAATTGCGGTGCAGGCAGCACTTACCGGACATCTCGTATTATCAACCCTGCACACCAACCACGCCATTGGCGCCATTTCAAGAATGATTGATATGGGAGTCGAGCCTTATTTGTTGTCATCGGCATTGATTGGTGTGGTCGGACAACGCCTGCTACGAACGGTGTGTCCGGCCTGTAAAACATCCTATATTGCGTCACCGGAAATCATGCAGCGTTATGGCTGGGCAGATCGTACAAACATGAAGCTGGCACAGGGGCGTGGCTGCTCAGAATGTTATGACTCCGGTTATAAGGGCCGTATTGGCATACACGAGGTACTCGAAGCCGATGCCCAGTTGCAGGACCTGATAACGGGTAACCCTTCACGTGACGAACTTGAGCATTACTTGCAGATCTCCAGTCATAAATCGCTGTTTTATGATGGTCTTGAACGGGTTGCCGGTGGTTTCACCACCATCGAAGAAGTGTCCCGTGTAGTCAACAGTTAGGTCTGTATCAGTATGGCGATTGAACTCAGTGCTACAAAAAAACAAAAAACAAAAGCTTCAGCTGTGCAGTTGCCATCGTTGCTGGCCGGCCTGACGCAAAAGAAGCTGGATGTCAATGATCGTATATTTTTTACCGAACAACTTTCCCTGATGCTTGAAGCCGGCATGCCATTATTTGAATCACTGAAGGCATTTAGCTCGCTGGAAAACAAGCCGCAGTTGAAAATTATATTAAGCTCGCTGATGAACGATGTGGAAGAAGGTAAAAGCTTTTCCGCCGCATTGGGCGCACATCCGGATTTTTTCTCTCTTGCCTATATCAACCTGGTGGCAGCCGCAGAAAACGGCGGTTTTCTCGATAAGGTGCTCACCGAACTTAAGGTAATGGACCAGAAGCGAGAAAAGCTCAAGGCCACGGTGGTCTCGGCAATGATCTACCCTGCCTTTCTTATCCTGTTTTCTATAGCTGTTGTTATTTTTGTGCTGATTGCCGTGTTCCCGAAATTCGCGGTTTTATTTCAACGCATCCACGACGAGTTGCCCGTTACTACTTTATTTTTGATGGCCGCGAGTAATGCGCTTATTAATTACTGGTGGCTGTTTCTATCTGCCCTGGTATTGATTACTGTCTCTGCTATTTACTGGTTACGCACCAGTCATGGCATTGAGGTTCTGGATCGACTCAAGTTATCGGTCTATATGATCAAGGATATTTTTATTCAGCTTTACTTGGTCCAGTCCATGCGTCTAATGGCGATGTCGATGGCAAATGGGGTCAGTGCCATAGATACACTCGGGGCATGCAGTGAAGTGGTTGATAATACCGTGTTCAACCGATTCATCTCACAGTTAAAAACCCATGTTAAAGAAGGCGCCGGTTTTGCCAGTGGTTTTGAACAGGCCGACTTTATACCGCCCACGGTAAAACAGATGATTAAAACCGGGGATGCGACCGGCAATTTAGCTCAAGTTATGGCGCGGATTGCCGATTATTATGAAACAGAGCTGGAAAAAAAGCTGGCACTGTTTGCACGAATGATCGAGCCGATCATGTTACTGGTGATGGGGGTTGTTGTTGGCCTGTTAGTAAGTTCATTGATGCTGCCGATATTCAAGCTGTCACGCGCAGTTGGTTAATGTAACAGGACATGTGGTTAAAAACCGTTGTTTATATGTGTATTAAAAAAAATATGCTATATATGAAACAGACAATTATTAATTTATTACTGATTTAGAAAGCCGGGAAAATAAACATGAAAACAAAAAGAAATAACTCTATGCATTTTGGCGGTATTGCTGAAAAGGGTTTTACTCTGGTCGAACTGTTAATTGTGGTTATTATCCTGGCGATTCTGGCTGCAATTGTCGTACCTCAGTTTGCCTCGACCACAAATGATGCTCGCAATTCGGCTGCCGACAGTACGCTGGCAGGAATGCGAGCCGCGATCGATCTTTATTACCAGCAACATAACAATACCTATCCGGGTGCAGCAACAGCAGTACCAGGCGCTGCCTGTACTGGTACATTGGGTTTGGGGGATGCTTCCGATGCTGCTAATCAAGCGATTGCATTCATGGAGCAGCTGAGTAGTTATACCGATGTTGTCGGTGGCGCCTGTACTGTCAGTGATGCGGTTAACCATCGATTTGGACCTTATTTGAAAAAATCGGCTATTCCGACCGAGCCATTCCTAGGCGTTGCTGCGCTTGAAGTAGTTGCGGTTGGTGATTTGAATATGACAGCGAATGCGGCTGATCCGGGTGGTTTCAAGTATGATATTAATACCGGTAAAATCATCATCAACATCACGGCTGAACAGACTCGTTAAAACACGTGGATAATTTTCGACAACGACGTTCATTAAAATGCACCGAAGTGAACATGGTTTCAGTCTTCTTGAACTACTGATTGTTGTCACCATCCTGGGGATTGCCGCAGCCGTGGCGGTCCCCGATATTTCTACCACCAATACAACTAAACTTGATCTTGCTGCAGAGGAAATTGCCGAGGCCATGCGTTTTGCGCGAAGCGAGGCTATACGCAGCGGTCAGCCACGTGGTTTCAGGCAGCAGTCGGGCGCGAAACGCATTCGGGTCTTCCGTCCCGATACCAGTGTCTCACCCTGGAACCCGGTTTATGACGTCTATCACCCTGTCAGTAAAAAACTCTACGATGTCGACCTCGACACTCACCCGTTTGCCAGTGCGGGCGCGATAACCCGCACCCCGATTTTTCTCGGCACCTGTAATGTTAACGGCAATATTTATTTCGATAACAGCGGTATTCCAAGATGCAATGACCCGGAAACCGTTTTGCTCGAACAATTAGATATTACCTTGACACTCGGCAAACATAATCGGGTAGTAACACTCAGCGGCATCACCGGTCGGGTGACAGTGCAGTGAACAAAGCCATCGCTAACTCATGGTGCGCACGGCGCACCCTACAGACCGCGCTATCCGTAGGCTGCGCCGTGCGCACCAAACCCAAACCCTCCCGCATGTCCGGTTTTTCTCTTGTCGAAGTGCTGGTAGCCACGGTATTAATCGCCATCGTGCTGGTTCCGGCCATGGATGCCTTACTGCCGGGTATCCAGGGTAGCGGTATCCACCAGACCCGCAGTGAAGATCACTACCAGTTGCTGGGCAAGTTTGAAGAGGTTCTGGCTGAACCCTTCAACAGTCTCGATGCTGAAGCCGTCGCTACGGGCAACCCGACAACACCAACAACAACTTATTCCGATGTTTATATCTATCCGAATGGCCGCCAGATAAGACGTAATATTTTTCTTTCGCGTTATGATGGCGATAACGCAGATGCCGACGATGATCCTTTTACCGGTACCGACGAGGGCCTGCTGTGGGTGCAGGGAACCATCGCAGGTAGCTCACTGCGCTTTGAGACCCTGACCAGTGTTTATGATTAGCCGTCTACCGGTGCGCCGTGCGTGCTGCGAAGCAAGTACTCCTGGGGTGCACCGCATGCCGACATCCAGCCACGCGCACCACACAACTACACAATCCGGTTTCACCCTGGTCGAAATGTTGATTGCAACCGCACTGGCCGGTCTGTTAATCGCCGGCTTGAACGGTGTCATCGGCCAGGCACTGACTATCCAGGATAGCGTTAGTGAAAAAAATGACCTCACCCAACAGGCACGATTTGCCATGGAGCAGATGGTACGTGTAGCCGGTCACAGCCGTCTATTATTGCTCCCGCTGTCGGACAATCCATCAACAAACTGGCGTGAAAATATGCGTGAGCAGACCGTGCCCGCCTCGCTACCGGAAGGATCAAGCACCAGGGCAACCGCCGTGCTTGCCGTTACTCTGCCGCTCTATTTTGATCTTGACGCAGACGGTTATGCGGATGCCGATGACGATCGTGACGGCCGTATTGACGAAGATTTGCCCGCAAACAGAACCTATAGCCAGTCACCCGGTATCTATCTTATCGACGACGATGGCGATGGCGCAGTGGATGAAGGCAGTGCCAATGATGATGATGAATCGAGTACTGGTAATGAGGACCTGGTCAATGGCATTGATGATGATGCGGATAATAGTGTGGATGAAGATCCGCCGCCGGATATGAATGCTGATGGTTGTTCTGGTATCTGTGGCGTCGACGATGATAACGATAACCTGATAGATGAGGCCGCGGTCGAGGATGATGACGAGGATGGCCAGAGCAACGAGGACTGGTTAAATGCGGTGGTCTTCTATTTGGATAACGGAACCCTGATACAGCGCACGCCGGTGCCATGGGATGAGAATGCCTCCGGCGGTATCAGTGGTAAAGATTTTATTGTCGAACCGATAGCCGGGAATGTTACTCGTTTTCGCGTCGAACGGTTATTGAGTGCAGGCGGCAGGGCGCAGCTGATTGATCTGACACTTGAGTTGAACAGCCCGGTTTCAGGTGTAAGCGTGAGCCTGCATACTCAAGCGCGGTTGGGCGGAGCATTGTGATGGCTATGTCACACGTAGGGTGTACCGCGCGCACCGGAATGATATGTCCCAATCCGGCTACGGTGATATCATGAGTTTGGTGTGCACACAATATTTCACCGTACGTGCAGCGGTGCGCGCGGCACACCCTACGGTGGTGGGTTTGTTTTTCGCCGGTACATTCATCCTACGTATCGTGTCTCGTACGTACCATCACGGTAGTGCCCCTGACTGGCAAGCGGTGCGCACGGCGCACCCTACGATGGTGGGTTTATTCACCGCTAGAACATTCACTCCGCGTAGGGTGCGCCGCGCGCACCATTCGGTGACAATATGAACCACACTGGTCATCAAAACGGCTTCATCCTGATGCCAGTGATAATCGCCATCGTGCTGGTGGCCACCATTGCTTTTTTGCTGAATAACCAGAGCGCGATCAATGTTACTGAAACTGGCGACATGCTGGAAGTTGAGCAGGCCGAACAGCTTACCCGGGCAGGTCTGGCACACGCAATCTGGCAGACACAGAACAGTGGCTGTGCTGGCGATATTATCCTGCCATCAACTGTGTTTGGTACCGACCGTTACGATGCCAGCGTCACCTCGGCGGCAACCACCACCAGCTATACCCTTAACGTGTTGCAGGATGCCTGGCTGAAAGAATCTGCGCCGGCGGAAAACAACGGCGGTGATATTGAACTCTCGGTGAAAGCGGCTGCAGGCGACAACATGCGCACGCTGTACCAGTTCGATCTGTCCACGCTACCCGCCGGCGCCAGCATCGGCTCGGCAACCGCCTGGTTTTACGTCACTGGCAATGACGATAATGACGTGGTTGATATCCACCAGGCTACCACCGGCTGGATCGAGGCCAGTGCCGACTGGGCAACCATGGGCGACAAGTTTGATGCAGCGATTATTGCCTCGATTCCGGTGCAGGCCAGCAATGCTGTTTTTGTGCAGGTCAATCTTACCAGCCTGGTGCAGGCTTGGGTTAATGGCGAGCCCAATAACGGCATTATGCTGCTGGCTAACTCGGCTGGCGTTGAGTCTAAATACACCAGCCGCGAGTGGCCAACCAGCAGCCAGCAGCCACGGTTGGAGGTAGTGGCCACCAGCGGTGCCGCCTCGCCAGTACAGATCATTGCAAATGGCACTCTGGCCAGTGGCGTCACGCGCTCGCTGAAACGCACGGATGTGCCGGTCTACCAGCCGGGCAGTTACACCAGATTGCAGCCCGGTGCTGTGAGCGGGGAAGATGCCGAAATCTGGGATCAGGCGCCCAACAATAACTACGGCAACGCGGCAGAAACCTGGGTATCGTCCGCCAGCAACGATAAGACGCGTACCCTGCTGCGCTTCAATATGGGTACGATACCGGCCGGTGCGAGAATTCTGGGGGCGACTCTGTCCCTGGATCGCCAGAGCGGCTCCGGGGCTGACCAGCCGGTGTCAGCACATCGCATTATAAATTCGTGGAGCGAAGACTCGGTGACCTGGAACCTTCGGGAAACGAGTACAAACTGGGATACTGCCGGCGGCGATTTCGATAACATAGCGGTTGCGACGACTCCGGTCGGTCCGGTAAACCAGCGTTATGAATGGGAAATCATGCCGCTGGTGCAAGGCTGGGTTGGCGGCAGCTACCCGAACTACGGCGTCGCGCTGACTGCCGCGATCGACGGAATGCCTGGCGAGCGATTCTATACGAGCGATCACGCGGATCCATCCCGGTGGCCGAGCCTGAGCATTAGCTATGCCTGCGAATGCGGCATCGCCTGCATAGCTCCACAAGGTACAGGCAAAATCGCCCTAATAGGGAAATCGTTGGGGTTATTACCTGATCCGAGCGATAAAGCTAAAGAGGACATTCTGGAATCCTGGGGTTATAACGTCGATATCTACGATGATGATTTACTGTGGACTTTAAATTCCAGCAACTACGACGCCATCTATATCTCGTCCGCTGCCAGCGACAGTACACTGGTTGACCAGTTAAAATATGAACCCATAGGCATAATCTACGAACTGGTAGAACAGAATAACGATCTGGGTATGTCTGATGGCGATGCCTCATCTGTCGGCACAGATATTAATATCATCGATACCAGTCACTATATCACGCAGCTTTTTACCGCAGGGGCACTGACCATTAAGGCGGCAGCCAGTCGATTGTCGACCATTTCAGGCACGCCTGCAGCCGGAGCACAGGTACTCGCCAACACGGCAGGTACCGAAAGCCTGCTTGCAATTGAAAGCGGTGATGCCCTGGGTGGAATTGCCACCGGAGAATTTGCGTCCGCCCGCCGCGTCATGCTACCGTTAGGACAAACGGCTACTGACGACTGGTCTCACCTCAACAATAATGGTCTCTTGATCGTGCAGCGTGCGCTGCAATGGGGCACAGGTATTACGGGACCAGTCGTCAGCACCCCGATCATTATGTCTACTGATTCTGCTGCAACGCTGGGCGGATTGAATTTTGATGATATTGACCTGGTTGATTATGAAATTGGCAACGATGTCGCCAGCCTGTTTTTTGAAGGTGCCCTGACAACCCTGACCATAGATATTGACGCAGTACATGTGCTCGCAAATGGCCATATCCTGTTGTCGACTAAAGACGCAGCGACACTTGGTGGCCTGAGTTTTCTGGACGGAGATCTTGTGGATTATGACCCCGTGACGGACAGTGCCACACTGTTTTTCAATGAGAGCGCGTTTAGTGCGGACGAGGACATCGTGTCGGTATACGTGACGAGCACTGGGCGTCTTATATTTTCCACTGATACCGATGCAACGCTTGGCACATTAAGTTTTACTGATAATGATTTGGTTGAATATGATCCTGCTACAGACACGGCGAGTATGTTTCTTGATGGTAGCACGAAAGGTCTTAGTAGCGATATTGACGCGGTTCACGTGCTCGATGATGGCCATATCGTGCTGTCCACCAAGGACAACGCGACCCTTGGCGGCCTGAGTTTTCTGGACGGAGATCTTGTGGATTACGACCCAGTTACAGATGCTGCCGTACTCTACTTCGAAGAAGGACTGTTCTCAGGGGGTGAGGACGTCATTTCTGCTCATATCGGTGCTGGTAGCGGTGCGCTAAACGCAACAGGTGGAGGAGGTACGGCGCCAATGGCACACTGGATGCTGGATGAGACCAGCGGACTCACTGCAGTGGATTCGGTCGGTGGGCATGATGGCGTTGTCACTGCTGGGACGTGGATCCCCGGCGGTATTGTCGACGGGGCTTTAGAGCTTAACGGTACTGGCAACATTCGAGTACCGCATGACAACCAGCTTATTTTAACGGACGCGTTTACCATGTCGGCCTGGGTAAAGGCCGATACTATTTTCGGCTATCATACGATTATCAATAAGGGCACAACTGGTAACAATCAGGACTATTGGTTCGGCGTCTGGAACAACTGGCTGACAGTTGGTTTTTACACGGGAGGCGGGTTTCAAATCGTTGAAGCACAAATGGTCGGCTGGAACCCGGCACAAGCGACGCACCTCGCGGCGACCTTCGGCAATGCATCCGACACAATCCAGCTCTACTGGGACGGCAGTCTGCTACACACCGGAACGATGACCTACGAGCCCCCGGCAGGCACCGAAGATTTAATTATCGGGCGAAGCCAGCTAGGCGAGTATTGGGACGGTGTACTGGATGATGTGCGTATCTATGACAGCGTGCTGCCGGCGAGTGAAATTACTGACCTTTTTACCGCTGGTAGTGGCGGAGGCGGCGGTGAGCCACCGCCACCAACAGGCTGCGATGGCACCTTTCGTGATGAATTTAATACCGAAACGTATTCCGCCAACGACGGCACGTTGACCTGGAGCGGGGACTGGATCGAGGTTGGAGAGAGCGATGGTCCGACGGGAGGAGATGAACAGATTGTGAACGATCTAACCGATTTTCAGTTACGCACGCAGGACAATGACAATGGTGGTGAGGGCGTCGAGCGAGAGGCGGACTTGACCGGAGCGGCCAGCGCTACACTGGCTTACGACTACCGGCGCAAGAATTTGGATAATACCGACGACTACACGAGCGTCGAGATATCTGCGAATGGCGCGAGTGGACCATGGAACGAGCTAACTCGGTATCCTGGCCCGGGAAGTGATGTCTCCTACCAGACGATTAGTCATGACATCAGCGGTTTCATCTCGGCTAACACGCGAATTCGTTTCAAGACTTCAGCGAGTCTGGGGTTCAAAGATGCAGTCTTTTTCGACAATATCGAGATTCAATGCGCGCCTTAGCGCCATAGGGTGCACCGCGCGCCCTTGAATATAAACCCGCAGGACTGGACAAGAACTTAGGAGGGTCGGACCTGCCCAACACCTTGATAAGTAATAAATTAGTTCAGTAGATTAGCTTGATTATGGGCTTAAAGTATATTTTTCAGGCCTCTTTTAGGGCATTTAAGCGCGTGTTGCTGCCAACTTACTTATGCGAGCCGGACGTCTCTAATGCTCTCAGCAATTGATGGACTTTGTAGGGTGCGCCACGCGCAACGTGTGTTATCTTGACGCTGGTGGTGCGCACGGCGCACCCTACGAAAAAATTAATTTAACTTATTGAACGGAGGCAAGGATGCCCAATTATCGACGCGCCACTATCCCCAGTGGTACTTACTTCTTCACGCTGGTGAGCTGCCGGCGACAAAAAATCCTTTGTAATAACAACATCCGCACGGCGTTGCGTGATGCGATTACAACTACCAGGGTGAAAATGCCTTTCGCCATTGATGCCATGGTGTTGATGCCGGACCATTTGCACGCTATCTGGACTTTGCCCGAAAATGATCATGCTTATTCGGCTCGCTGGTCGATGATTAAACGGCTGGTAACACAGCGGAATATCCCATGGACCTAGCGTTTCGGCTTCGCGTATAAACCGCCGGGAGGGCGCTATCTGGCAGCGGCATTCTGGGAGCACCAGGTGCGCGATTTGGCTGATTTGAATTGTAGCCTGGATTACCTGCACTGGAATCCGGTGAAACATGGCGTTGTTGACCGGGTGGCCGACTGGCCGTATTCGACGTTTCATCGCTTTGTTCGCGAGGGTGTATATGCGCAGGATTGGGGAGGGCAGGGTGTGGATGCTGCTGATGCTGATGTGTTCGGTGAATGATTTTGAGGTATCGGTGCGCACTGCGCACCCTACGTAAACCGTGAAACTGGCGGTATTGGTGCGCATGGCGCACCCTACGGAAACGGTGGAGGGTCTATTCCAGATACAATTAACCTGCCCCAGGTAGGGTGCGCCGTGCGCACCAGAACAATATTTCACGGCCCGACCATCGGTGCATGGCGCAGCTTCCGGCCAGGTGTTTTAGTTTTGTTGTTATCCGCCGATAAAAGTATGGGTGAATGCTGTAATGAATGCTGAAGTGATATGGCGCTGATGATGACGGTATTGAGGATGTGTTTCGCACTGTATTACATCAAATTTCTACTATACTGAGTATAAGTCTTTCAAAGAGAATATGCTTTTAATGTTTTATCGTAATTTAAAGACCTGGCTGTGCTGGTTCTGGTCTTCGACTGAGTTTGATAATGATGAACTGACGTTTTATGCGGAGCAGTTCATGAAAACAGAAGTGAGTCATGGGGTCGGTATTTTAGGGCTGGTCACACTGTTACTGTTAATAGGTGCTTCTATCCTGTATAGCCTGCTCGAATACAGTGTGCTCTACCTTTATACCTGCACGATGCTGGGTTTGCTGTGCCTTCATGTTATTTTTACTTCATATAAGGTGTCAGAAATAAAGGCGCTTTACCTGTTATGCATGACACTTATTATTGTCAGTGGTATGGCCTTTGTATTACTTGCACACCATGAAGGCAATTTCAATAATGCACTGTTGCCCTCTGTCGTGGTGTTGTTCATGGTCATTCCGATTGTTCCCTGGGGATTGCGCGAGGGTTTGGCTATCGTATCGTTGATTTACCTGGTGTTTACTCTGTCTACCATAAGTGTTGAGGGCAGGTTCAACACGGATAACCTGCTGGTTCTGCAGTTTATGATGCTGGTATCCGCGATGATCAGTTTAACTATTCTGAGCCGTAATGTGTCAGTCAGAAAGGATGATATCAAGGCGCGTTATGAACTGGAAAATGCGCATCGAAAAATGGAGCGTTTGTCCTACGAAGATGGTCTTACCGGAGCCTGGAACCGCCGTTATTTCGAAGTGCAATTTAAGCGTGTTGCACGCAGGATGCTGGAACGTTCAAATAGCAAAGTTTATTTTGGCCTGCTGGATATTGATGATTTCAAGCAGATTAATGATGTTCAAGGCCATCTTGCCGGTGATGATGTCTTAAAGAACCTAACAGAAATTTTTCAGCTATCACTGGGTGAAAACAGTTATGTGTTTCGCATTGGTGGTGACGAGTTTGTGATTCTGTTTGAAAGCAGTGATTATAAAATTCCATTGCAGCAAGCTACGGCTAAATTACGCGATCAGTCGATAGTCGGTTCAGGTGTCAACGTTAGTATTGGTGTCATAGAGGTGAAGAAGGTTTGTAGTGAAATTGATCTGGAAAGAACTTACAAGGAAGCAGATAAGTTACTGTACATGGCGAAGATGCGTAAACATGCAAAAAGGGGTCAGCTGAACTGCGTGGCTAACTCGTTACTGGATGCAGTGGCATTATGACCGGCTCTCAACCTGCAACACTTGCCGAACGTATAAGTAAAATCGTCCGTAAAAAACAGGAAAACATTCAGTATGGCCCGATTGGCATTGATTTCGGTCCCAACGGCTTGCGACTTGTCCAGTTTAGCAAGAATCGAAATAAACTTGAGCTCTATGCTTCTGCTCACATTTCTATCAGCGATGAAGAGCGACATTCAAGCCGTTTATTGCGTGCTTTGATTAAACACACCTTAAAAGAAAACCGCTTTGTCGGTCGAGACATCGTTACCTGCTTACAACCGGGAAAAGTAAAAATTTTGATGCTGAGCTTTATGCATCAAACCGATAAAAAAGATGAAGAGCTGATAGTGCAGAGGGTAGCTGAACGTATTGAAGGCAATATTGAGAACTACGTTATCGATTACATGATGGTAAGACCAGCCGCAGAAAATGGCCAGGAACGTTCTGTATTAGTGGCATTATCGAATCATGATGACGTTATAAGTTACCTCGAGCATTTGCGCAAGGCCGGTCTCAAGGTGAAATTGCTGGAGATAGAGCCTACTGCAGTTCGCCGGTTGATTTCAGTCAAACACGGTGATGATCACGAGACCAATCTGATGACCATTTCCATGGGGGATTCTCAAACCTACATTACTGTACTCAGCGGCCGTAGATTGATTTATGAGCGTGATGTTGATTTTGGTGAGCGGCAGTTAATTGACCTGCTGTGCCAGGAGCTTGATATTGATGAGCATGAAGCACGTACCATGCTGGAACGAGGCAAGATTAATGAAACAGGCGAATATGATCACAATGAGCCAGTGACCGTTGCACTTTACAGCGTACTTAAACCGCTGTTCATGGAGCTGGTTGAAGACATTAACCGGGCACTTATTTATGCCGCTTCTGAAACCAGAGGTTTGCCTGTTGAACACGTTTATTTAACTAACCGGGTAGCTACCTGGCATGGCATTGAAAATTTTATTAATACCTTAATCGAGGTACCGGTAAGTGTATTGAGACCTTTTGAAGAATTTGAAAATGCAGAGGCTTTTAATGCCGATTCAGATCCACGTGGTGCCGTGGTAACGGGCATGGCGCTACATGGTTTAACAGAGTTTGCTTGAGATGGACCTGATACCTGAAGACTATAAGCGCTACCTGCAGCAGTTGCAACTTTTGCAGCGCTGGGCGCTGGTCATGTTTGTTTTAATAACGATTTCGACGTCTATAAGTTTTGCCCTGGTCTATAAAGCAGATGAATTTCAAAAAGAAATTGTGAAACTTGAGCAAAAGAAAGCGATTTCAAGTCAGCAACGTAATGTCCTGCAGACACTGGAAAAAGATCATAAAAAACTGCTGGTAAAACATAATATTTTGCAGAAGTTACGCGGTGGTGCTGTGGCGGAAAATATGTTTGTCACTATCGATAAAGCGCTTACAGACAATAATGTCTGGTTCAAAAACTGGTCTTTTGATCGCGCTGGCAGCAAAACCAGCGAACAGCCAAAAGGGGTTAATACTGGTTACTTTATCGTTATTCCAGAAAGTGAGCGCACTAACAAGAAGCAAAACGAAGCCTGGAAAATACAGACCCATATGGAAGTTGATGGCGGAGCCAGGGACCATGAGGCACTGTCCAGTTTCGTTCGCCGCCTGTTACAACAGCCACAGATAGGTGACGTACGCATTTTGAATACGCAACAACGCACCACTGCTGATAAAACAGTGGTGGATTTCAGGCTGATTATCACCGTCAACAGCCGGTATCAAAACTCATGATTCGTGAAAACCTGATGGAAGTTGAGCCACGGTCACTGGGGCTGATTCTGTTACTGATTAGTTTCGTTATTGCCACGGCAATAACATTGTACATGATCAAACCGCAGTATCAGCGATTTAACGAGACCAGTAACTCTTTCGAAATGTTGAACAGCCAGATTGATGACCAGGCGCAGTTGAAGCGCGCAATAGATACCGAGCGCAATCAAATAAAAGAAATGCAGTTGCAGTTGCATGGCGAAGCGGGCGATATGCCCGTCAATGAAATGGAGGCTTATTTGGTCGGACGATTACAGGGGCTGGCCTGGGCTGCAGGCATAGAGCTTGCCGGGGTACGACCGGGACAGGCAAAACGCATTATGGAGTTTGAGGAAATATCGTTCAAGGTAGACGTTACCGGTGAATACAGAGACCTGTATGACTGGCTCAACAAAATAGGTGACAAGCTGGGTTTTATGCTGGTTTCAAATTATGAAATCAGTTTAGCCGGCAGAAAAAGTAATGAAACACCACTAAAAATGAACGTGACTATTGTTTTCTATCGAGCTGCCGATAAATGAGATATAAAACATTTATAAGGTCGCTTTGCCTGGTTTTGATGGCTATTAGTGTCAATGTTAAGGCATCGGAATTGCTCATATATAACCCGTTTGAACAACCGGATATGGCGTCTGACTCACTGCAGGCAAACGCTAATAAAGTCTCGAGAAATGAAATGAAACTGCGCGGTACGGTTATTGATGGCAACGATTCTCTGGTTAATATTGATGGTGAGTTTTACCGGTTAAATCAGGAAGTAGCCGGTTATCGCGTGATGGCAATAAAGAGTTCAAGCGTTACCCTGGCGCGCGGTAGTAACGAGATGGTACTGACATTAACTGACAATGAATAAACAGTTTTACACTCAATTATACACAGGTTTAAACACTGCGGGATTTGCCCGCTGGCTGTGTATGCTGATGATGCTTATGGTATCACCGCTTACTTTTGCTGATATTAATAAAGTGATCGATATTAATGTACTGGATATGGACATTGCAGAAGTGATGGCGATGCTGTCGGCGAAAGAGCAGGTTAATATTCTTGTTAATAATGGCGTAGAGGGAAAAATTTCGCTTAACCTGTATGACTTTACGGTAAAAGATATCATCAAAGCGGCCGCACGAGCAGGTGGTTATGCGGCTGAGCTGATAGATAATACGTATTATATTGTTAAACCGGATGAGGTAGGCAAAAGGCATAGAAGCAGTTTGACAAAGGTAATGACATACCATGTGCGTTACTCGGACCCGGAGAAAGTTAAGGGCATCATTGAAGACTATCTATCCGATTATGGCAATGTCTCTGTTTTGCAGGACAGGAATATGCTGGTCATCGAAGATACGCCTGAGTATATAAAGCGAGTCAGGTCGATTCTCCTAGGCGTTGATGCAACGCCTAATCAGGTTTTGATAGAAGCTAAAATACTTGAAATTAGCTTATCAGACAATAATTCCTATGGCATCAACTGGAGCAAGGTATTCAATAGCGGTGAAACGACTGTTGGCGTGCAGGGACTTTCGTCGCCAGCATCCGGTCTGTTTATTAACCAGATAACCGATACGCTTGAGGCCGCGTTAACTGCGCTGTATACCAAAAATGACGTGCGCACGCTATCATCACCTAACCTTGTGGTCTTAGAAAACACGGAAGCAGAAATCATTATTGGTGATAGACAGGGTTACAGCGTAACAACAACAATCAATCAGGTCACCACAGAGAGTATTGAGTTTCTTGAGTCCGGGGTGATATTGAAAGTGTTGCCGCGTATTGACGCGGTTAGTAATGTGTTGATGCAAATTCACCCTGAAGTCAGCACCGGGACGATTTCTCTTGATGGCATTCCATCACAAACCACGACAGAAGTGACAACAGAAATTCTTACCCGCGATGGGCAGCCGGTTTTTATTGGTGGCCTGATTAAAAACAATATTACCGAGGGCAGGGAAAGTGTGCCCATCCTGGGCGACATCCCGTTGATTGGCGCACTATTTTCAAGTGTATCGCATGCCAGTAATAATACCGAGACCGTGGTTTTGATTACGCCCTATGTTATTGGTGGCGAAGCACATAAAAGGATGCTGAAAAAATCTGCCCGCGTAAAACACCAGGAGAAGTTACTGAGTGCCGAGCTTGAGCGAATTGGATCAGAGCTGGATATAAAAGAGACTGATAACGCTAAAGTGGCCGAGGTCGAAGAATATGACAACGACTGGGATGATCCATCGCAGGATGAGGACTGGTGGGATTCGGATTAGGGCTCTTTGTAATTAATGCTGGCAAAAAGTGAAAAAAATTCACCACAGAGGCACAGAGGACACATAGTAAAAACTCTTTAACCTCAATAAATCAGTTGAATCGACCGGTGTACTGCTCCTCGGCAACTGCTCCTGCGTTGCCCTACTACCGTCCATCCATGGACATATACAAAA
>RCNF010000179.1_pt1 | contig 29722 bp, 28 predicted proteins | sample 2041311 | NCBI WGS metagenome assembly RCNF01 (sample SAMN09708228, study PRJNA481090) | Marine sediment metagenome, whole genome shotgun sequencing project. | biome: marine sediment; feature: ocean; material: sediment; isolation source: Sewage treatment plant 2 marine sediment (STP2) ...
TTATGCAGGTTGCTTCACGCAACTCGGCTGGCAATGATGATGCTTCATCCGCCGAGACGTATCCCAATACTCTGATTTCCACGTCTATGCCTCGGCCTTTTCGTCTATTCGTGAACGGCTGCTTTGGGTCAGTAGCCGCCTGTCAGCAGTTTATCACCTGGGCGGCTGGTATCGGCCAGAAGCGGCCGGTCAAATAGCCTCTGCGTTAAGGTACAGAACGAAGAAGATTTTCAGTTCGCCGTCATTCTTTACAAGGGTGAGTTTCTCGCGGCTTGCGCCTGAAACTCATCATCTGAGCCGCTAGTTTGCGGTCCAGGCTATTCGGTTAGTTCGAAAACAACCGTAACCGTCGCGTTAAAACTCAAATCGGCGGCGTTGTAGCTTTCCCCAGCGCCGGATTCCGCCGCCATGGCTCGCATATTGGCGGCGTATGGCACCGGCGGTCTTGGCGCGTTAGATCCGGAATTAATACTGATAACCTCGCCCAGCTTCGCGCCCAACGCGTTCGCGAGCTGAGATGCGCTTTCCTTCGCATCATCGGCGGCAGCACGCAGCGCATTGCGATACGTTTGCTTGCGCTTGCTACTGTCCAGATGCGGAGGTGAGACCTGGTTTACGCCCGCGCCTACAGCACCCTCTACAATGGCACCTAGCCTTTCGAGGTCCTTGATGACTACAGAAATTTGTCGTTCCGCAACGTAGCCGCGAAGTTCCTGCTCTTCCTTATCACTATTCCATCGGTAATCCGGGCGCACCGAGGCACCCGTTGTGTCTACCTGATCGCGATCGATATCCATACGATCAATCATTTTCAGGACTTCTGTGGTTACGTCCGCGGCGGCCTTTTGCGCAGCAGTCAGCGTCGCCTCACGAGCAACAATCGACATCCGCAGCGTCGCCCGGTCCGGCTTTACCTCGGCGGTTCCTGTGCCATTGACAGTTATCGTTCGGATTTGTTCTTCCCCCATAGCACTAGCACCTGCACCTGCACCTGCACCTGCACCAATAGTAAACAATAGAAACACAAACAGCGTTCTCAACATCTTCATCTCCTCGAGAGTATTCAAGGCAGCCCGGAGTTTCAGCGTTTGGTGTTGCGTCAATAGCAGCACCGCGGAGTCTGAACGACGACTTCCGGGTCTCAGACCAGACTATCGAGTTTCCAAGACCTGGCCAAATTCGCAGCGAAATCCTCAAAGCGCACTAGCGAAATATCGAATTCACGCTCCAGAACCGATGCGTCACCGGTTCCACTGCCGTCGCGCTCCCAAAGCCGGTAAGCGGCCGCTAAACAATCCATGTATCCAATTTTCCGTTTTGGCATAGCGCAAACAATCGACCTAGTCTCACCCCACTAGGCCGCTCGCATCGCAAGACAATCTTACTATTTCGCCATTGCCTTCTTGATCATACCGATGACCGCCATTACCGCGCCGCCACCCACGCCGCCGCTGGCAATACTGCCGATGATACCGCCAATATCCATTTCGCCAGCACCAGTAGCCATACCGAGCATGCCAAGCAGTTGGCCACCGATGCCACCTCCCAAAATACCGGCTAGCGAGTTTCCAATGGTCCCTAGTGACAGGTTTTTCATTAGCGATCCTGCAACATTGCCGCCGGCAGCGCCGCTGACCAATTGAATGATTAGTGGTAGTAGGCTTTCCATGACATTCCCCTTATTTTTCTTATTAAATGGATTTATTCGAGATAGGAAATTCGTTCAGTTTGCATCTTATCATGGCGGGAAGCCCTGTAGCGCAATGTCCGCTTCGGAGTTTTACCACAGCCTCGGCCAGAAGTAGCCGGCCACCAGAGCAAAAGCTTGGACTAGCCTTTTTGCGAAATGTTAATAATGTTTACACCGGCACCATTCACACAGCTGGCAGCTAACTGTCGAAATTGGGACCTGGTCAGTGGTGGGAAGGTGCCGATTTTCGGTAAGGTCTTCTGGCTACTGAGCTATGTCACCCTAATCGTCCACAATCGGATATCAACGTAGGCTTGGGAATGCGACAGATACCGACATTCATAATTATCGCGATTTGCGAGATGATGCTTGCGTCGCTCAGCTATGCCGGTCCGCCAGAAGAGGCCTATACCAAAGAAAGTGGTGATTGCGATCAGTGCACACATCTTCGCCAGGCCCAGTTGTTTTCAAGGCAGCCTGGCCTTCTCGGCGACAAACTCGGTCAAATCCTGCCCGGGCGACCGAATAAGATCGACCTCTACTTCTTGGGTTTTGCTGGAAATGGTGACGAACCAGTCTTCGCAAATGAGGTCCGATTCGCCGAGAAGCGCATTGCAGAAAGATACTCGACTGACGGACGCTCTGCAGTTCTAACAAGTAGCATCCACAACGTGGATTCGCAGCCTCTCGCGAATACCCAAAACCTCTTCCAGTCGATATCCGATATAGGCGAAAAAATGGATGCTGAGGACGACATTTTGTTCCTTTTCCTTTCGTCCCATGGTTGGAACGACGCGACTCTGCAAGTATCACTCGGTGACTTGCCGCTTAAGAACCTGCGGGGGTCAGACTTACGCGCCGCACTCGATGCCGCCGGAATAAGGTGGCGAATCATCGTCATCTCTGGCTGCTATACCGGTTCGTTCATCGAGCCCCTGAAAACCAGGCGGACGGTTGTCATGACTGCCGCTTCCGCTGAAAACGTCTCATATGGGTGTGAACCGGACAACGACATGACCGATTTCGGCAAAGCTCTCTTTGAAGACGCTATTGGGAGCGGCGACGGATTACTTGAGGATTTCAGAAAAGCAAGATCGATCATAGCGAAGCGCGAGAAACTTGAGGCGCTTACGCCGTCGAGGCCACAAACCTACGTCGGCTTTGATATGGAGCAGAAGCTTAACCAACTATCTAATTCCTTTTAGTGTTGATTCTTGGGTGGAAAGCGGAGCTTCGGTTCCTGATCGGAGGCGGATATCGCGGGCATGGCCCGCTACTAAAGGGTAATTGCTGGGGATCGCCGCCTATGACTTCTTGTCGCGCCTACCGTTTTTTCTCAATCCCGTTACAATACGCGACCTGAATTTTATTCCCGTAGAGACCCCATGTCTGTAGCCCGCCCAAGTCTGTTTATCGCCCTGCTCTCATTGCTGACCGTGTTTCAATCCGCCGCCGCCCAGATCCGGCCCGTTCCGGCTCCTCCAGTGATTGGAGCGAAGAGTTATCTCGTTATTGATAGCACCACGGGGCACGAAATTGCGTCCCTGGAGCCCGATGTCCGGCTCGCGCCTGCCAGTCTGACCAAGTTAATGACGGCATACGTCGTATTTCATTCCTTGAAGGGCGAGCAGATACGGCTTGAGGATGAAGTCACGATCAGCGAGAAAGCCTGGCGGACACCCGGCTCACGCATGTTCATCGAAGTGGGCAAACGGGTATCAGTCCACGATTTAGTCCTCGGCATGATCGTCCAATCGGGCAACGACGCCAGCGTGGCTCTTGCCGAGAACGTCGCCGGGTCTGAGGCCGTTTTCGCTGAACTAATGAACCAGCACGCGCAATCACTGGGGATGCTTTCGAGCAACTTCAAGAATGCGACCGGGTTGCCGCACGACGATCACTACTCAAGTGCACGCGACCTCGCGACGCTGGCTCAAGCCGTCATTCACGAGTTCCCTGAATACTACAAATGGTATTCAATAAGAGAATTCACGTACAACGATATCAAGCAGCCGAACAGAAACAATCTTCTGTGGCGCGACGACTCAGTTGACGGCATTAAGACGGGACATACAGACGATGCTGGCTATTGCCTCGTCGCCTCTGCCGAACGCGACGGCATGCGAATCATCTCGGTCGTAATGGGAACCGCCAGTGCGAAATCTCGAATCGATGGTAGTCAAACACTGATCAACTATGGTTTTCGCTTCTTCGAAACACGATTGCTATTTCAAGCTGGCCAGGAAATTACATCGGCGCACATCTGGAAGGCAGAGAACGAAACATCGAGTCTCGGACTGCTTGAAGACCTGCGCATCACAATTCCACGCGGCTCTTACGATGATCTTGAATCAACACTCAATATTCCAGCGGTACTGCTCGCACCCGTTGCGGAGGGGCAGCCGCTTGCGGAGCTTAAGATCAGCCTGAACGGCAACGAGTTGGCTAGCGAACCCTTGCGTGCGCTTGGCGACAATCCGAGCGGCTCAATCTGGCAACGCACGCGTGACAGCGTCAGCCTCTGGTTCGAATAGCGAGTCAACACGATGAGCGACGAAACACTGCTTGAGTTCCCATGTGACTTCCCAGTTAAACTCATGGGCAAGCACACGGAAGAGTTTGCTGTGGTAGTTAGAGCACTGGTTGAAAAACACACCGGGGCACTGGATGACGGTGCGATCGAAAGCTCCTTAAGCAAGAACGATCGGTTCGTCTCCATTACCATCACTGTAACGGCGCAAAGCAAGCAGCAGCTGGACAGCATTTACCAGGATGCGACAGACCACCCTGACGTATTAATGGCGCTGTGACGGCGGCGGTCGACAACACTCCGGGTACAATCCTGCTGCGCGAGCTTGGTCTGCAGAGCTACGAGCCAGTCTGGCATGCGATGCAGCACTTCACCGATACTCGCACGGCATCGACTGACGATGAAATCTGGTTCACGCAACATTCTCCCGTTTTCACGCTTGGCTTGAACTCCGCGCCGGAGCATCTGCTCGCGACGGGTGATATTCCGGTTGTGCAGGTTGATCGTGGCGGCCAGGTGACTTACCACGGCCCGGGACAGTTGATGATCTATCCGTTGATTGATATTCGCCGCGCCGGGCTTGGTGTTCGGGATCTCGTCACCGCTCTCGAGCAAAGTGTTGTCGATCTTGCACGCGACTACGGTATCCAGGCCGCGGCTCGGGCCGACGCACCGGGCGTGTATGTCGCCGGCGCCAAGCTTGCAAGTGTCGGTTTGCGAATTCGCCGTGGCGCAAGTTTTCACGGCATGGCTCTGAACGTAAATGTTGACACTGAACCGTTCTCGCGCATCAATCCTTGCGGATTTTCGAATCTCGAGATCACTGATTTCTCCCGACTAGGCGCCGAGTCAGAGCTTATTCGGGTTCGTGATGCACTGCTGCCGCACTTGTTAAAGCACCTACGGCTAACGGATGCGACTTTGGTCAATGCAGCCGGCGTGCTGCCTGAGCTTACGCATTAAGCGCCGCTAGTCGTTCAGGCGTGCCAACGTCTTCCCACAGGCCGCGATATATTTCACCGCGCAAGCTCCCCTGATCTGCGGCTGCGAACATCATCGGAGCCAATGAAAACCGGCCCGGCGTGCAAGCTGAGAAGAACTCGGGTCGGTAGACCGCGACTCCGGCGAACGTCAATTTTGGATCGTCAGAAGCGCGTACGCGAGTATCCACGAGATCGAAATCACCCCGGCTTCTGTACGCAGGTTTTGGCACCAACATCAGCTGGCCCATATCGCTGCTGCCAAGCTCGACGGACGGCAACGGCATGTCACTGTAGATGTCCGAATTTATTACCAGAAAAGGATCCGCACCAAGCATCGGCAGGGCACGGAAAACGCCGCCACCTGTCTCAAGTATGTTCTCACCTTCAGGGCTGTAGACAACATTAAGCCCGTATTTTGAACCGGACCCAACACGGTCAACAATTTTCTCACCGAGCCAGCCGAGATTAATGACGACAGTTTCAACACCGGCCTCCCTGACATTCGAAAGGTGCCGCTCAATGAGGCATTCGCCTCGTACTTCCACTAATGCTTTGGGGATGTTCTCGGTTATGGGTCGCAGTCGCTCCCCGCGACCGGCCGCCAGTATCATCGCGATCATGTGTGCTCTTGTAGCGCTGGCAAGCAACGTTCCCTGATCAAACGTATCAGGAAACCGAGCTCTTCAAACTCAGGTTCAAGATCGACGATGTACTGTAATGTGCGCGGCACATCGCCCATGTAATCAGGCTTGCCGTCACGGCGATTCAGCCGGGCGAAAATCCCTGCGGCCTTGAGATGCCGCTGCACACCCATGAGATGGAAGTAGCGCAGGAAATACTCTGCATCGAGTTTCTCGCGCATACCCTCTTCAAGCTGCGCATGAAATGCCAACGCCCAATCACGCACTTGTACAGCGGGCCAGCGCAGGTAGCAATCCTTGAGTAACGATACGAGGTCGTAGGTTAGCGGGCCTTCGACGGCATCCTGAAAATCGAGAATGCCAGGATTATCCTCATCGCCGACCATCAGGTTCCGTGAATGGTAGTCGCGATGCACAAACACCTGCGGCTGATCCAGCGCGTTATAGATCAGCCACTCGCAAAGCGACAACCAGTTCGTTTCGTCGGCCTCGCTGAATTCTATTCCAAGATGCTTTTCACAAAGCCAATCATGAAACAGCGATAACTCGAGTTGCAACAATTTACGATCATAAGGTGGCAACGTCGACTGGAATGCCGTGCCACGATCTTGCATTTGACGCAAGGCGGCTACCGCATCCGCATACAGATCGGCAGCTGCATCTGGTGAGGTGCTCAGGCGATCAAAGTACTGCGTCTCACCGAGGTCGGTTAATAGCAGAAACCCTTCGTCCAGATTGACATCGATAATCCGAGGAGCATGCAGCTGCATGGCCTCAAGGTACCCTGCAACGCGGATGAACGGCACGCAGTCTTCCTGCCCCGGAGGTGCATCCATCGCAATGAAACTTTTAGCCCCTGATTGCAATCGAAAGTAACGGCGAAAGCTGGCATCGACTGATGCCGGCACCAACTCGGCATCGGCAACGGCCTCGATACCTTGTAACCAGGCTCGCAATGCTGCCAGCCGCTCGTCAGCTTGGATGTTTGGGTGGCTAATTGGAGATCTCCGTATCACATTGAAGAGCCTGCAAAACTATGCGAAGGTACCAGATGCTACTATTGCATGCCTTATCGATTTCGGTCCAACCGGTTACCCGAAAAATATTTTGTATTCCAAAACTCTTATATTCGCCGGCTGTCTGCTGCTTATGCCCCATGCGCACGGCACGGAAGCGTCTTCGTGCGAGGCATCTCTGCAACCGATGTCCGTGGATTCCCCGTTATCAACATTTTCGGGCAATAGTTTCGACTCATCATTGCGAGACACACAGACTATTCAGTTAGAGGCTGGCGAACTAACGGCGCAGCTCAATCCCGAGCCATCCGCATCCATGACCGGTGGCGTCGTGCTACGTCAGGGCGACAAGCTGGCCGGCGCTGACAGCGCACGCTACGATCCCGTGGAAAAGGCGCTGTTTATGGAGGGCAGCGTTCGCTACGAAGAGCTGGGCACGCTGATCGCATCCGACTCTGCAGAGTTCGCATACGCGACCGGTCGCATTCGATTTGAAGGCGCAGAATTCTTTTTGGGAGGTAATAATTCGCGTGGCCAGGCCGCGGCATTTGAAATCAATCAAAACGGGCGCATCGAACTCGATGAAGTCAGCTATACGACCTGCCCCCCGGGATCGAACGACTGGTTGCTCGAAGCCAGCGACATCGACCTCGATACAGGCACAGGCGTCGGCACAGCCCGTGGCGTCAAACTGAGATTTCAGGGTGTACCTATTCTTTGGGTACCGAAGCTGTCATTTCCCATAAGCGATGCACGCAAGACGGGCGTCCTCACTCCGGAGATCGGTAGCTCGAGCCGCAGCGGCACAGAAATTCGAATTCCATACTATTGGAATATTGCGCCGAACTACGACGCAACGTTCACACCTAACCTGATGTCGGATCGCGGTCTGCAGTTGCTCACTGAGTTTCGCTATCTCACTGAAAGTATCGAGGGTGAACTGAACGTCGACTATCTGGCCAATGACGATCAGACCAACGAGGCTCGCACGCTGCTGAGCATGCAGCAGAAGATGCTCTTCGCAAGAGGCTGGAGAAACCTCATCAACATAGTTGATGTCTCCGATAACCAGTACTTCGAAGACCTTGGTGGCAGCCTCAGCACCGCCAGTATCACGCAACTCGATCGGCATGTGAGCTTCGACTACCACACTGATACGTGGTCCTTCTTCGGTCAGGTTCAGGATTTTCAGACCCTGGATGACGCGATCGCACCAATCGACAAGCCATACCGGCGGCTACCACAACTTTTCGCATCCGGCTCATGGCCAGACCGTGCTCTCGGCTTACATTATGGCCTTGAGGGAGAACTGGTTAACTTCGATCGCGCAATCGGAGTAACAGGGTGGCGTTTAAATGTGGTGCCGGAAGTTGACTTGCCGATCACGGGAGCAGGCTGGTTTATCAAACCGGCCGTCGCATTGGACTATACGAGCTACGAGCTCAGCAACACTGGACTCGATCAACCGTCAAGCCCGAGCCGAACATTGCCAATAAGTAGTATCGATACGGGAATGATCCTGGAGCGCGCCATGAAGTCGGGCAAGGGCAACCGGATTCAGACGCTCGAACCGCGACTTCTATTCGTCCACGTTCCCTTTGAGGATCAGGACGATCTACCCGTCTTCGATACCCTTGTTCCTGATTTGAATCTCGTACAGCTGTTTCGCAAGAATCGCTTCCTCGGCGTCGACCGCATCAGTGACACCGATCAGGCGAGCCTCGGCATAACATCCCGCATTCTTGATCTTGATTCTGGCGAAGAGCTGTTGTCGGTAACAATCGGACAGGTCCGGTACTTGAGTTCGAGTGGCGTCACGCTGCCCGGTGAATCTGCGCCGACAGATTCAACATCCGACTACGTAACAGAGTTGCGCTTTCTGTTGTACGACCACCTGAATTTCGATCTCGGTCATCAGTGGAACTCGAAGAATTCCAGTGCAACGCAATCCGAAGCACGACTGCAATACCGCCCTTCCGGAAACAAGATTGTGAACCTCGCATATCGCTTCCGTCGTGACGCGCTTGAAACGGGTGATGTCTCCATGTCCTGGCCAGTCGGCAAGAGCTGGAACCTGGTTGGCCGTTACAATTATTCATTCCGCGACAAAGAGGTACTGGAGCAGTTCTACGGCCTCGAATATGAGAGTTGCTGCTGGGGCATTCGCTTCATCGCGAGAGAGTACATCTCAACGCGTGACGGAACTCAGGATACTTCTTTCGGTCTGCAATTAGTGTTGAAGGGTATGTCGAGCGTCGGCACCTCGGCTGACAAAATGTTAGAACGTGGTATTCTTGGCTATTCGGCCGACTATTGGTAAGAAATAGTGTTAAAAATCAAATATTTATGTGTTTCCGCGTTGTTAGCGGCTGCGCCACTCACAGTAGCTGATGAGCTCTCCGACACTGGCGAGTTCATCGATGGCATCGCCGCCATTGTGAACGACGGTGTCGTATTAAAGAGCAAGTTGAGGTCCGAAGTCGCAGCAATTCAGGTACGCGCCCGCAATGAACAATTGCAGTTGCCACCCGCGGACATTTTGGAAGAGCAGGTTCTTGAGCGACTGATTGTCACTGAAGTACAGATGCAGCGCGCCGGCTTGATCGGTCTACAGATATCGGACCAGATGTTGAACGATTCTATTGGTCGAATCGCGGGCGCAAATAACGTCAAATTCGAAGACATGCCGGCGGTGCTCGCCGAAGATGGCGTGTCGTACCAGGATTTTCGGAGCAGCCTTCGTGAAGAGCTGACGCTCGATCAACTCAGACGTATTGATGTCGGCCAGCGCATCTCCGTGTCACCGCGCGAGTTAGACCAATGCCTCGCTGATCTGGACGGCAGTGTCGCTATTAACTCGGAATACAACCTGTCGCACATTCTGATCGAAATCCCCGAGGCCGCTGATGCCGATCAAATAGCTGAGACCGAAGCGCTTGCGCAACAGGTTTATCTCGACATCAGGGACGGCGCGAACTTCGGTGAGATGGCGGTACGCCATTCTGATCACCAGACATCATCACTACAAGGCGGAACACTTGGCTGGTTGGTTGGCTCGCAGATTCCGACTATTTACTCTGACGTTGTCGTTGGACTGGAAGTCGGAGAGGTATCGGCACCGTTTCGTTCATCAAGCAGTTTTCATATCGTCATAGTCAATGAATTGCGCAGCGCCGACGAGCGTAGCGAAATCGAGCAGGTTCTGGTACGCCACATCCTCGTGACGCCGAATGAAATCATCGACGACGAAACCGCCAAGCAAAAACTCGAGGAAGCTATCGAGAAAATTGAAGCTGGCGAAGAATTTGGTGAGCTCGCTAAACTGCTGTCCGACGACCCGGGCTCGGTCAATAGTGGCGGCGATATGGGCTGGACTGGCCCAGGTACGTTTGTCGCCGAATTCGACAACGTCGTCGAAACAACTGAGATGGGCACGATCAGCCAGCCGTTTAAAAGTCGCTTTGGCTGGCATATTGTTGAGGTACTCGGTCGACGAACTTACGACAACACCGAAGACCTGAAGAAAACCGACTGCGATATGCAGATCCGTAATAGCAAAATGGATGAAGAGACGCAGGCATGGTCGCGTCGGCTACGGGATGAAGCCTTCATCGATATTCGTATTTGAGCGACGCAATTCTAAGACGCTGCAATGAAGGCGCGTAAACCACTGGTGGTCACCGCCGGAGAGCCGGCAGGCATCGGGCCTGAGCTCTGCCTCATGCTGAGCCATTCCGTCCATCATGCTGATATTGTGGTCGTCTCCGACCCCGATATGCTGCGTGCGCGGGCAGCAATGGTTGGTCTTGATGTCAAGGTAACCGAGATTAGTGCTGACGATGCCGGAGCTGGCGAGGCAAAGCCTGGCGAGTTGCGTGTCATTGCACAACGATTTCCCGCGGAAACTATTTGTGGCCGATTGGACGCGAGTAACGCTCAGGCGCTGCTCGATGGGTTGCGCGTTGCTGTTGACGGTTGCCTCGACGGAAGATTTAAGGCGCTCGTAACAGCGCCACTGCAGAAGAGCATCATCAATGACGCCGGCATTTCGTTTTCCGGACACACTGAATTTCTCGCGAAACTCACCAACGTTGAACACCCGGTCATGTTGCTTGTCGCTGACGACCTGCGAGTCGCCCTCGCAAGCACGCATATACCGCTGCGCGAAGTTGCCGCTTATTTGACTCAGGATCGGCTGCGCATCGTGTTGCAGGTTCTGCATGACGGACTGCGATCACGGTTTGGCATCGAGCGCCCGGAGATTGTCGTCTGCGGCCTGAACCCGCATGCTGGCGAAGGCGGTCATCTCGGTAGCGAGGATGCGGAAACTATCGCACCGGTTGTTGCAGAGTTCGCAGCGCGTGGTCTAAACGTTCGCGGCCCGTTGCCAGCGGATACTGCTTTTATTCCGGCTGCGGGCCACAAAGATGCCGTGCTTGCGATGTACCACGACCAGGGGCTTCCGGTCCTGAAATACGCGAGTTTCGGCCACGGCGTGAATGTCACTCTGGGACTTCCTATCATCAGGACTTCCGTAGACCATGGTACCGCGCTTGATCTGGCGGGCAGTGGAACCGCGAATCCGGGCAGCATGCTCAAGGCACTCGAACTTGCGGCGAGATTACGCTAGTGGCACATAGAGCACGCAAGCGATTCGGCCAGCATTTTCTGATTGATCCGGGCGTAATCGATGCAATCGTCGGCTCGATCAGCGCGTCGGCCAGCGATGTTGTCGTGGAGATTGGTCCCGGTCAGGGTGCAATCACCAATTTGCTCGCTGCGTCAGCGGGCACTTTGCACACCGTCGAACTTGACCGTGATCTTGCGGCGCAACTGCGAGTGCAGTTCAAAGACGTCGCACACGTGAGCATTCACCAGGAAGACGCGCTCAATTTTGATTTCGGCTCGCTCGGCGCTGATCTGAGAGTAGTAGGCAACCTGCCTTACAACATCTCTACGCCACTATTGTTTCACTTGCTCAAATACCGCGAGAAGATTCAGGACATGCACTTCATGCTGCAGAAGGAAGTGGTCGACCGAATGGCTGCAGGCCCCGGCAGCAAGACTTATGGGCGGTTGAGCATCATGCTCGGCTGTCAATTTCAGATCGACGCCCTGTTCGATGTCGACCGCCTCGCCTTTGACCCTCCGCCGCAAGTCACCTCTGCCGTCGTTCGACTTGTACCGTTGCCGAGCGGCACCTATCAAATTGATGACGAAACACACTTGTCCCGCCTGGTCGCTGCCGCGTTCAGCCAACGTCGCAAGACGATTCGCAACTCACTGCGCCAGCATGCAAGTGAGCAGGATCTCGAAGCCGTGGGTATCGACCCTGGAACACGGCCGGAAACGGTCCCTGTCTCGGCCTACGTGGATTTGAGCAATCGATTACTGCGGGCGTAAAATGTACGCCCGCCTCCCGCTCCCTTACGTTAGAATGAGTCATCAATCTGTGGACTATGCTTCGCTGCCATGAAGATCGAATCGATGCTTACCTGTCAGCCAATCCCTGAAACTACAAAGGCCCTGTGAATACTGCGACCTTATGACCACTAAGAACTGCGAAATTCGAATCCACGTCGCAACCAACTATGTCGACGAGCAATCCGAGCCCGAGGATAGCCGCTACGTATTCGCGTATACGATTACGATTTCCAACAAAGGCAACGTGCCTGCGCGTCTGCTAAGCCGGCATTGGGTGATTACCGATGCAAACGGCAAGGTCCAGGAAGTAACCGGTGACGGCGTGGTCGGCGAGCAACCGCATCTTAATCCCGGCGAGCAATTCCGCTATTCAAGTGGTGCTGTTCTGGAGACACCGGTCGGTGCCATGCAGGGCTTGTATCGTATGGAGGCCGACAACGGTGTTAATTTCGATGCACCGATTGCGCCCTTCACACTGGCGATGCCCGGCGTTTTGCATTAGGCAACCACACAGATCATGGCGGTTTATGCGATAGGGGATTTGCAGGGCTGCTTCGACCCGTTCCGCAATCTGCTCGATGAACTCAAGTTTGACCCGGCCGAAGACACACTCTGGCTTTGCGGCGATCTCGTCAATCGAGGCCCCAAATCACTAAAGACGCTGCGCTTCGTGATGTCACTTGGAGACGCGGCGATTTCCGTACTTGGCAATCACGACCTGCACTTGCTCGCACTGGCACGCGGTGCGATCGACTACAGTCCTCGTTTTGATAGTCTCAAGAAACTGCTCGACGCCCCGGACCTCGATGAAATAGCGTCGTGGTTGCGAACTCGTCCATTGGCGCATTACGACAAGTCACTCGGTTCCATGCTTGTCCATGCAGGCACACATCCTGACTGGAGCGTAGAACAAACGCTCGCGCGGGCCGCTGAAGTTGAAGCTGAGCTCACTGGCAAGAACGACAAGAGACTGCTCAAGAGAATGTACGGCAACACGCCAACAAAGTGGTCCGACGACCTGTCCGGCTACCGACGACTGCGATTTATCATGAACTGTCTGACCCGCATGCGCATGCTGTCCAGGGACAGCAAATTGAATTTCACGCACAGCGGAACGCCGTGGAGTACCCGGCACAATCTGGTGCCCTGGTTTCACTTCGAGAATCCGAAATGGGCCGGAACACGAATTGTGTTCGGACACTGGTCGGCGTTGGGTCTCATCGTACTACCCGAGATCATCAGCCTCGACACGGGTTGCGTATGGGGGCGACAGCTCACTGCCGTCCGGCTCGACAAAAAAATTCCGCGTGTAATTCAAGTGCAAGGTCAATAGACGTGCAATACGAAGACAATCGCGAATTCGCAGCAGCACTGGACCAGCAGGATGCGCTTGCAGCTTATCGCGATAAATTTCATTTTCCACGCACAGTAAATGGTCGATCGTGTGTTTACCTTTGCGGCAACTCTTTGGGGTTGCAGCCCAAGAGCACCAGGAAATTCGTCTGTGATGAATTGGAGCACTGGGCCGACTACGCGGTCGAGGGACATTTTCATCCGGATACACGATGGATCTCGTATCCCGCTCGTGCCAAGGCCGGGTTTGCGGAACTGCTCGGAGCACTGCCGGCCGAGGTCGTCGCAATGAACACCTTGACGGTCAATCTGCATGTGCTGATGGCGAGCTTTTACAGACCGGACAACAAGAAACACAAGATCCTCATCGAGTCACAAGCATTCCCGTCTGACCGCTATGCCGTCGCGTCGCAAATTCGCTTGCACGGATTCGACCCTGAAGACAGTCTCATCGAGTGGTCGCCACGCGATGGTGAATCGCAGCTGCGGACAGAAGATCTCGAGAAGCTGTTGCAGCAGCACAGCGACAGCATTGCTCTCGTTCTACTGCCCGGCGTGCAGTATTACACAGGGCAAGTACTGGATATGGCGGCGATCTGCGAGCTTGCGCGTCATGCCGGCTGCACCGTTGGGCTGGATTTAGCACACGCGATTGGCAACGTAGAGCTCAAGTTGCACGAATGGGCACCTGACTTCGCAGCATGGTGTACCTACAAATATTTGAACAGTGGCCCCGGTGCGATCGGTGGCGCTTTTGTTCACGAACAGCATTTTGCAGAAGACAATATAGACCAGCTGCATGGATGGTGGGGCCACGATGAGGCGACCCGATTTGAAATGGCGAAGACTTTCACACCGGCCGAGGGAGCTGACCTGTGGCAGATGAGCACCCCGCCGCTATTGGCAATTGCGCCTATCGTCGCCTCGCTACAGATGTTTCAGGAAGTCGGACTAAGCGCGTTGATCAACAAGTCTGAGCAACTTACCGCTTTTCTCGATTGGCTTATCGAAAGACGATTTGCAGGCCGCATTGGCACAATTACGCCAGCGAAAGCGCGCGGCTGCCAGCTTTCTCTAACGGTCATTGACCAGAACGTCGACGCAAAGGCCCTGTTCGATCGCCTGTGCGAGCTGAACGTTATCGGTGACTGGCGGGAACCCGACGTCATTCGGATCGCCCCAGCACCGCTGTACAACAACTTTTCGGACGTGTTCGAATTTGCAGAACGGCTGCAGGAAGCGTTTGACAGCGTATAGAGCTGGCCAGAGCGTTTCATTACCTGAAATAAAAACAGGCCAACGGCGGTCTTGTTTGCAAGCTATTGATTGTTCCCGGGAGAACACATGAAAGCCAGTGACCTGTTCGTAAAGTGCCTTGAAGAAGAAGGCATAGAGTATATCTTCGGTGTACCAGGTGAGGAGAACGCCGACTTCATCATATCTTTGGAACAGTCGGACAAAATTCGCTTCGTCCTGACGCGGCACGAGCAGGGTGCCGCCTTCATGGCTGAAATCTACGGCAGACTAACCGGCAACCCCGCCGGCTGCCTTGGCACACTTGGCCCGGGCGCTACCAACCTGATCACTGGCGTCGCTGATTCCAACATGGATCGATCGCCGATGCTGGTGCTGACCGGACAAGGGTCTACGGATCGACTGCACAAAGAATCGCATCAGATCATGGACGTTGTCAGCATGTTCAAACCTGTTACCAAGTGGGCAACAACGATCCTGAATCCGGATACCATTCCGGAGATCGTCCGCAAGGCCGTGCGAATCGCGCGCACCGAGAAACCCGGTGCGGTGCATATTGAATTACCGGAAGACGTCGCTGCAGAGGAATCTTCAGCTGTGCCAATGGTGCCGAAACGTTTCCGACGTTCTGTAACGGACAGCAAGATCATCGACCGGGCATTCGAGATGATTAGCGAGGCCAAGCGGCCAGTAATTATTGCCGGTAACGGCTGTATCCGTCGTCGCGCCAGTAAGCAGCTACGTCAATTTTGCGAACAAACAGGCATTGGCGTCATTAGCACGTTCATGGCGAAAGGTTGTGTCGACATGGACGCCGAGTACTGCCTGTACACGATCGGGCTCGGCAGCAGAGACAGGATTTCGCTGGCAGTAGATGATGCAGACCTCGTTATAACGCTCGGCTTCGACATGGTGGAGTACCACCCTCAGCTTTGGAATGAGAACCGCGACAAAGTTATCCTGCATGCAGATTTTCTTCCCGCTGAAATCGATTCACACTATCACCCGGACACAGAGCTCGTCGGCGACCTCGCACACACATTGTGGATGCTCAATGAGCGGCTCGCAGCTGCCGACGAACTGAATTTCGATCTGGCAAAACAACGTAAATTGCGCGCGCAGATGACTGAGGAATTCGCGGAGCACGCGAACGACGCGACGATCGGCAGCATTCGTCCACAGAAGGTTCTGTGGGATGCACGTAAGGTGATGGGACCAAACGATATCCTGCTTTCCGATGTTGGCGCACACAAGATGTGGATCGCGCGGCACTATCATTGCCACGAACCGAACACTTGCCTGATTCCGAACGGCTTCTGTTCCATGGGCTTCGCGCTGCCTGGAGCCATCGCTGCAAGCATTGTGCATCCAGATCGTCGCGTACTTGCTATTGCCGGCGATGCCGGCTTCCTGATGAATAGTCAGGAAATGGAAACTGCGCGCCGCATCAACAGCAACATCGTGGTCATGGTCTGGGAAGATCACGAATACGGCCTGATCGCCTGGAAGCAGGAAGGACACTTTGGCCACCATACTGACTTGTCATTCGGCAATCCTGACTGGTCGCTGCTCGCGCAGGCATTTGGCTGGCACGGACATGTCGTCGAAGACAGCACCCTTCTTGAAGGCGTTCTCGAAGCGGCCTTCAACGAGGAAGGACCCAGCCTCGTTATAGTGCCCATTGATTATCGTGAGAACATGCTGCTCTCGAAGCGACTCGGAGAGATTTCGTGCACCATTTAAGTGGCGCTTTCACGCTGCAGCAGCCGCTGATGGTGGCGGATAAAATGCCGCCCGTCGGCCGTCTGGCAGTGAATGCCGCGTTCGACCAGAATGTAATCGCCGAAGTCGAAACAGGTGGCAAGAAGCACGTTGAAGCGGCACTGGCGGTGGCGCACGCGACGCACCTGCAAAATCGTAATGGCCTCCCCCTGCATGAACGACTGGCCATCCTCGAACGCGCCGCGCATAGCATGCAACAACAGGCTGAAGATTTGGCACTGCTGGCAACACTTGAAGGTGGCAAGCCGCTGCCCGATTCGATCGTAGAAGTGAAGCGCGCCATTGACGGCATGCATATTTGCATCGAGACGATGCGCGCTCACTCAGGCGAGGTCATCCCAATTGGCTCAACACCCGCCACCAGCGGCAGAGTCGCCTTTACCCAAAAAGTACCGATCGGTGTTGTCGTTGCAGTCAGTGCATTTAATCACCCGCTCAACCTGATTGTGCATCAGGTCGCGCCAGCAGTAGCGACGGGTTGCCCGGTCATCGTCAAACCTGCCGCGGATACGCCGCTCTCCTGCTTGAAATTTGTCAGCATTCTCAGAGACGCCGGACTGCCAGATGAATGGTGTCAGGCTATCGTCACAGACAGCAATGCAAGTGCCGAGGCACTGGTCACTGACAGCCGCGTCGCGTTTTTTAGCTTTATTGGCAGCGCAAAAATTGGCTGGATGCTGCGCGCGAAATTAGCGCCCGGCACTCGATGCGCACTGGAACACGGCGGTGCAGCGCCGGTAATTCTTGGCGATGATTTCGATCGCAAACTGGCGATCGCTTCCATTCTGAAAGGCGGTTTTTATCATGCAGGACAAGTATGCGTATCCGTACAACGCGTGTACGCACCCGCCGCCATCGCCGAGTCCTTCGCCAAAGAATTGGCGGAAGGTGCGTCGAAGCTGGTGATTGGAGATCCGGCGCTCGATACCACTGAAGTCGGTCCACTGATCCGACCACAAGAAGTCAAGCGCGTCGATGAGTGGGTAACCGCTGCAGTAAAAGGTGGCGCGAAACTGCTAAGCGGTGGCAAAGCGCTGTCCGCTACTACTTATGCCTGTACGGTTTTGTACAACCCAGACGACGATGCGTTGATTAGTCAGAATGAAGTGTTTGGTCCTGTCGTTTGCGTCTACTCGTACGATGATCTTGACGACGCCGTATTGCGTGCCAATGCCTTGCCCGTTGCGTTTCAGGCAGCCGTCTTTAGCAATGACATAGATCTGGCGATGAAGCTCTATCGAGAACTCGACGCATCGGCCGTGATGATCAACGACCACACAGCCTTTCGGGACGATGTAATGCCGTTCGCGGGATTGCGCACGTCCGGTCTCGGTACGGGAGGCATTCCATATACGATTGATGACATGCAGGTCAACAAAATGGCGGTCATCAAGTCACCCGCCTTGGCCTAGTTCATCACGCTTGCTGCAGCATGAACCTGTTCGATACCTCGTTGAGCAACTTGGGCGCAGATGGCAAATCGTCTCGCCTTAAAGATCGCCACTCCGGGCAACGCGAAATTTCGAGGGTGAAAGCCCGGTCGCACGACAAAACTGACGAGTGAAAGCGCTTTGATCAGAGTAGCCAACGTTCAAAGCCACCGCCGCAATGGGCAAATCCGACTCGACTAGTTGCCGGCGCGCAATATCAAGCCGCAGCTGAAGCATCCACTGCCCCGTCGTTAACCCAAACACACGTTGCATGCGACGGTCCAGGCAATAGGGCGACATCGACGCAGCATCGGCGAGCATCCTGACCGTCGGCGCCGCTGCGATATTGCTTTTTGCATACCGAACCGCGACCGCAACCTGTTCATAATCGGCAGTAGTCATGTCGGGTAGTCGCAGGTCCTGTGACACTCCGACCAGGCCGACGATCCCATCATCGGCGTCGAACAAAGGTATTTTCGTCGTTAAGCACCACCCGACCTTCTGATTCGGATAGATATGCAACTCCAGTTGCTTGGTAATCGCCTGACCGTTCGTCAATACCCGCTTGTCTTGCGCCTCAGAGTCCATGCCCAGCAGCGCGCCCTGGAATTCCGATGGGGTATGCCCAATCAGCTGGGCTTTGTCCCGCAGACCGCAACGCCCCACGAGGGTGTGATTAACTGCCGCATAGCGACCCTCTGTGTCCTTTATAAAAAAGACCACGTCAGGCAGACAGTCAAACAGTGCCTCCGCGGTGAACGGTTGCCCGAGTTGCTGCAACATATCGGTCAGGATGGATGCTTTGCTCATCGGCAAATTATGCAGAAAATCAAGTCTATTGTCTTGAATTAGGCAAGACGATTGCAGTATCGATTGCTAGAATCTGAGTCCAATTGGTACTCGGCCAGCGAACTCGGCCATCACTTGCACGGCAGGAATTATCCATGAAGAGCAACAAATCAGTGTTTAGCGGCTGCATGCCCGCATTAATGACGCCCTGCAATGCCGACAGCACGCCGGACTTTGCATCCCTGGTGGCCAAAGGTCAGGAGCTTACCGGGCTGGGAATGAGTGCCGTGGTTTACTGCGGCTCAATGGGTGACTGGCCATTGCTCACGGATGCACAACGGCAGGAAGGTGTGCGCCAGTTGACCGAAGCCAGGGTACCGGTAGTGGTTGGCACAGGCGCGCAAAACACGCACTGCGCGGTGGCGCATGCAGCACACGCGGCAGCGGTAGGTGCAACGGGTCTAATGCTGATTCCGCGGGTGTTGTCTCGTGGTACATCAGCTGCGGCGCAACGCGCTCACTTTGCCGAAATCCTAGTCGCCGCTGGCGAACTGCCCGCTGTTATTTACAACAGCCCTTACTACGGGTTTGAGACCAAGGCAGATCTGTTTTTTGACTTGCAGGCCGATCATCCCAACCTCGTCGGCTTCAAGGAGTTCGGCGGAGCTGAGTCGCTGACCTATGCCGCAGAGAATATTACTGCTGGAAATTCTGCTCTTACGTTGATGGTAGGTGTCGACACGCAGGTGTTTCACGGCTTCGTAAACTGTGGCGCCACGGGCGCGATTACCGGTGTCGGCAACGCGCTGCCGCGTGAAGTATTGCGCCTGGTTGAGCTTTGCGAGTTGGCGGCCGACGGCAATGTTGAAGCTCGCCGACTGGCAAAGGAGTTGGATGCAGCGCTTGCGGTGCTGGCAAGTTTCGATGAAGGCCCCGATCTGGTGCTGTACTACAAGTATCTGATGGTGCTTGAGGGCAGCAAAGAATATGCAAATCACTTCAATTCCTCGGACGCACTGAGCCCGAGCCAGCGTGCGTTTCTGCATGATCAATGGCAACTGTTTCGCAAATGGTGGAGCAACTGGTCCGGTGCTAGGTCGCAGTGAGCGCCGTGCTGCGCGTCGTTGATTCGCACACGGAAGGTGAACCAACGCGGGTAGTAATCGATGGCGGTCCCGATTTGGGGAGCGGCTCACTAGCCGATCGCACAGCTTTGCTTGCCGATAAATTCGACGCGTTTCGCACAACATTGATTCTCGAGCCGCGCGGCTCCGATGCTCTGGTCGGCGCGCTCTTGTGCGAGCCGAATGACGCCAGCTGTATCGCCGGCGTTATATTCTTCAACAACGCTGGCTACCTGGGTATGTGTGGCCATGGCCTGATCGGCGTCGCCGTCACTCTCGCCTACCTTGGTCGCATCAGTGCAGGTTGCCACAAGGTTGAAACACCGGTCGGCATCGTTGAGATCGAGCTTCTGGGTCCCAATGAAGTGCGTATCGAAAACGTTGCGAGCTATTGTTACCTGCGCGACATCACCATTAACGTCGACGGGCTGGGAAGCGTATCGGGACAGGTCGCCTGGGGCGGCAACTGGTTCTTTCTGGTCGACGACACGACCGTATCGTTGACACTCGACAACGTACGAGCTCTTACGGATATCACGCAGAAAATTCAGCGTGCGCTGACAGCGCAGGACATCACCGGAGCAAACGGCGAGGAAATCGATCATATCGAACTCTTTGGCCCACCTCAGTCAGCCGATGCCAACAGCCGCAATTTCGTGCTGTGTCCTGGCGGTGCTTACGACCGATCTCCCTGTGGTACGGGCACTAGCGCCAAACTGGCCTGCCTTGCTGCAGTCGGCAAACTTGAGCCAGGCGACACCTGGATTCAGGAGAGCATCATCGGCAGTCGGTTCATTGCGCACTATCGAGTGGATGGCGAAGGCCAGGTAATTCCAAGTGTCACCGGACATGCCTACGTTTGTGGTGAGACGACCCTGGTGCAACAGGATGGCGATCCATTCGTTCACGGCATCCATGGATAATTCCTCACAAGACGAGTCCGTAGTGGTAGTTGGTGCCGGCATCATTGGCATTGCATGCGCGCACTACCTGTCGCGTGCCGGATTTAAAGTCACGGTCATCGATCAGGGAACGATTGCCAGCGCCTGCTCATACGGTAATTGTGGCTATATCTGCCCCAGCCATATTCTTCCATTGACCGAACCCGGAGCCGTTCGAAAAGCGATCGCCTCTTTCTTCACGCCGCGGGCAGCATTTCGTGTCAAGCCGCGCTGGAGTCCGGCATTCTGGAACTGGATGTGGCAGTTCGCAAGACGCTGTAATCAGCGTCAAATGCTGGTGGCCGGCGCTCACCTGAAGTCCCTGCTGGATTCTTCGATGACCGAATTTCAGCAGCTCATGAGCGAGCAATCGCTGGATTGCGAATGGCAGGAAAGCGGCTTGCTCTACGTGCTGCAATCGGCATCGGGAATGCGGTCGTTTGCGAAATCTGAGCGGCTACTGAATGAGCATTTCGGTGTTGAGGCACGCCAGCTGAGCGGCGAGGAACTCCCCGAATTCGATCCTGCACTGAGAACTGGCCTGGCCGGCGCATTCCATTTTGAGAGCGACGCATTTTTGCGGCCCGATCGCCTCGCGGTGAACTGGGCCGAGAAGCTCAAGGAAGCTGGCGTCACATTTATTGAAAATTGCACCATGCAGTCACTTGAGAAAACCGGCACCAATGTGTCGTTGCTCAAGACATCTTCCGGAACCCTGCGTGCCGATCACTTCGTCATTGCAGCTGGCGCCTGGAGTACCAAGCTCGCCAAACACTTTGGCTGCCGCATTCCCATCGAGCCGGGCAAGGGCTATTCCGTGACCATGCAGCGGCCCAAATCCTGCCCACGTTATCCCATGTTACTGCTGGAACATCATGTTGGCGTAACGCCTTTCGATGAGGGTTACAGATTGGGCTCGATGATGGAGTTCGCGGGTTATGATTCATCAATAGCCGACCGCAGGATTCAACAATTGAAAGATTCCGCAACGCCTTACCTGGTCGAGCCCTACACCGACCCGGTGCAGGAGACCTGGTATGGCTGGCGACCGATGACCTGGGACAGTTTGCCGATCATCGGTCGCGTGCCACGACTTGAGAACGCTTACCTTGCCACCGGGCACAACATGCTGGGAGTAAGTCTTGCCGCCGTTACAGGCAGGCTCATTGCAGAAATCGTGCAACGGCAAACACCGCATATTGATACAGCCGCATTTTCACCGGCACGATTTTGATTCGGTCGGCCATAAACGAATACCAACGCCTCGAATCCTGGCCCGCGCCAACACCAGTGATACGGACTCGAGTCTTGTATGACAGTGAAAACTGCGCGCGTTCTTGCCCATTGGAGTCTGCCCACGATGAATAATAATTCACCACCAACCGTTGTCTTTCACAATGCGTTGCTGATTGACGGCTCCGGCCCGGAGGCCACCGGCGTTGTCGATGTCCTGGTGGCCGACGGCATAATCAAAGAGGTCTCCGAGACTCGAATCAGTGCAAAGAGCGCCGACGAGTACGATCTTGGCGGTCAAACAATCATGCCCGGCCTGATTGATCTTCACATACACCCGTTCCTGACCGATATGAATTTGATGCGGCTCGAAGATACTCCGGTATCCCTCGTGACGGCACAGGCCAGCGTGGTACTTGAGGCGTTGCTGGACCGTGGCTTCACAACCATTCGCGATGCCGCGGGAGGTGACTGGGGATTGCAGCAAGCCGTCGACGACGGACTCATCGCGGGCCCTCGCCTGTTCATTTCGGGCAGGGCGATCAGCCAGACCGGTGGCCACGGTGATTTCCGTCGCCGCACCGACGATTCAATCGGCTGTTCCTGCAGCAGCGCGTTGCATCTGACGTCGCGCATTGCTGATGGTGTAGATCAGATCCGGCATGCGGTCCGCGACGAACTTCGCAAGGGTGCGAATCAAATCAAGATTATGGTGTCGGGCGGTGTGTCATCGCCGTTCGATCCGCTCGAAGGTTGCCAGTTTTCGATCCCCGAAATCGAAGCTGCGGTAGACGAGGCGACCCGTGCCGGGACCTATGTACTGGCACACGCCTATTCTGCGGAAGCCATAACGAGGGCGCTATCGGCGGGCGTTCGAACGATCGAACATGCAAACCTGATTGACGCCCCGGCGGCTGAACTAGCGGCGCAAAAAGGAGCGTATGTCGTACCAACGCTGGTCGCTTACGAAGCGCAGGCAAAACGTGCGGCGGGAGCCGGCTATTCAGCGGAGATGTTGAGGAAATTGGACAAAGTACGCGATTTCGGATTGCGCTCTCTCGAGATTTGCACAGCAGCCGGAGTAAAGATGGGTTTTGGCACGGACATTATCGGTGCCCAGGACATGCACGCGCAGGAATTCCTGTTGCGCGCCGAGGTACTACCAACGCATGAGGTCATCGCGTCGGCCACTCGAATCGGGGCCGAAGTGTTGCGCCGGGAAGGCCAGTTGGGCTGCATTGTTCCGGGCGCCATCGCCGATATTTTAGTCGTCGACGGCAACCCGCTGGAGAACATCGGTTTGCTCGCCGGACACGGTGAACATTACCTGGCCATCATGAAAGACGGACGATTTCATAAGAACAATCTGTAAGGGGAAGACGTGAAGATTTCAGCAATTCGGGTATATCAGGTTGACTTGCCGCTTGTGGAAGGTCGCTATTCGTGGTCTGAGGGCAAGTTTGTCGAGGTGTTTGACAGCACCGTCGTGGAACTGATTACGGACGATGGGCGCTCGGGGTTCGGCGAAGTTTGTCCGCTTGGTCCTTTCTATCTGCCCGCCTTCGGTGCCGGCGCGAGAGCTGGTATCGCGGAGCTTGCACCGACATTAATGGGGGCAGATCCCACGGCGATCGGTCCTGTTAACCGCCTGATGGATACAGCGTTGCTGGGTCATCCGTACGTGAAGTCCGCCATCGATATGGCGTGTTGGGACTTGCTCGGCAAGAAAAGTGGGATGTCCGTCTGTGATTTGCTGGGCGGAAAGTTTGGCGACAGCGTGGCCTTGTATCGGGCAATTAGCCAACGACCAGCGGATGAAATGGCGGAAAATGTCGCTGCTCATCGGGCCGACGGCTACACCAAATTTCAACTCAAAGTCGGCGGTAGCGCAACCGATGACATTGCACGAATTCACGCGGTCGCGGAGACACTCAACGATGGCGAAGTGCTGGTAGCCGATGCGAACACCGGTTGGCGTGTAGACGATGCGATACGCGTGGTGAACGCGGTTCGGGATTGCGACGTCTATATTGAGCAGCCCTGCCGAAGTTACGATCACTGCCTGACGATTCGACGCCGAACCTCGTTGCCTTTTATTCTTGACGAGAACATCGACGGTATCGATGCGCTACTGCGCGCTCACCACGATGGCGCAATGGACGCTATCAACCTGAAAATATCCAAGGTTGGTGGCTTGACGAAGGCGCGGCAAATTCGCGACCTGTGCGTCGCGCTGAATATTCCGATGACGATTGAAGATAGCTGGGGTGGAGATATCATTACGGCGGCAATCGCGCATCTGGCGCACTCGACGCCCGAGTCACTGCGCTTTTCGGCGACAGACTTCAACAGCTATGTCACCGTGCAGAATGCCAGCGGAGCTCCAACCCGAGTCGCGGGCCATATGGCGGCATCTGACGAGCCAGGGCTGGGAATATCGCCAAACAGCGAGGTTCTGGGAGCGGCGGTTGCGGAGCACACTTCATGAACGTGAACTACCGACAATGGGCGAGCATTTCCATCATCGGTTGCGTCGCAGCCTTGGGCACCGTGGACGCGGCAACGGACGCGGCGCGGCCATTGAGCATCGACAGAATATTTCACGACAATGAATTTGAACTCAATAAGGCTGTACCGAGTAAGTGGCTGGCCGGTGGCGCAAGTTATACAACGATAGAGAAGTCGCTATCGATAGCGGACGGATTCGACATCGTGCAGCACGATTCGGCCACGGGCGACGAAAAGATTCTGGTTGATGCGAGTCGACTGGTGCCCGATAACGCCGAAACCCCACTGGAGATAAAGGACTACTCATGGTCTGAGGACGGACAGTTCCTGCTAATCAGTACAAACACGGTCAAGTTTCGCCGCTACGAGCCGCTCAGCGACTACTGGTTGCTTGACCTGAACGACTGGAAGCTGCGGCAAATCGGCATGGCCGCTGAAGCATCGACCCTGATGTACGCGAAATTCTCGCCGGATAGCGAGTACATCGCATACATGGTTGCGAACAATATTTACGTCGAGAGTATTGACGGCAACACGGTCAAGGCGATGACGGTCGATGGCTCGGAGCTGATCGTCAATGGCACCGGCGATTGGGTGAATGAAGAGGAGTTCTACTTGCGCGACGGTTTCAAGTGGAGCCCCGATTCCAGAAAACTCTGCTACTGGCAGTTTGACACTGAAGGCGTCGGCACTTTCTACATGATGAAAAATACCGATGATGTCTACTCACAACCAATACCGTTGCAGTATCCCAAGGCCGGCACGACCAATTCAGCGACTCGCGTGGGTGTTGTCGATATCGAAACGGCCGAAACCGCCTGGGTGAAACTCGACGGTGACCCGCGACAGAACTACGTGCCGCAGATGAGCTGGGCAGATAATTCCGAGCAAGTCATTATTCAATACGTCAACCGACTGCAGAATCGTAACAGGGTCATTCTGGCCAACGCCAACGACGGCTCGACGCAGGGAATCTTCACCGACGAGGATGATGCGTGGCTGGACGTTAATGAGGATTTGAAGTGGTTCGATAACGGCAAGTATTTCACCTGGCTCAGCGAGCGCGATGGCTGGCGGCACCTGTACCGAATCTCACGCGACGGTAAAGACATCAAACTCATCACTCCAGGTGAGTTCGACATCATTCGCATTGAGAGTATCGATACCGTCGCCGGCTGGGTGTATTACATCGCATCGCCGAATGACAACGCCGCGCGCTACCTGTATCGCTCACCCTTGCAGGGCGAACCCACAATGGAGCGGCTAACACCGGCTGGCGAATCCGGATTTAACAAATACGAAATATCGCCTGACTCCGATTGGGCATTGCATACGTTTTCGACACTCGGGAAGCCGCCGACCATCGACCTGGTGTCGCTGCCGAGCCACACCAGGCAACGCAACATCGTCGAGAATGACAACGTAGCAGCACTGGTGGAGGCGACGCCGCGTGGAGAAACCGAGTTTTTCACGATCGACATCGGTGACGACATCGAGCTCGACGGCTGGATGATGAAGCCGCCCGATTTCGACCCGCAGCAATCGTATCCGCTGCTCATCTTTGTCTACGGCGAACCGTGGAATCAGACGGTCATCCAGCAATGGAATAGTGACCGCAATCTTTGGCACCTGATGTTGACTCAGCAAGGCTACATCGTGGCCAGCGTCGACAGCCGCGGAACGCCGGCCCCCAGGGGACGTGCATGGCGAAAATCTATCTATCGCCAGATCGGCATTCAGTCTCCAGCCGACCAGGTAGCGGCTGTTAAAGCCCTGCTCGACGAAAGACCGTATCTGGATCGTGAGCGAGTTGGCAGTTGGGGCTGGAGTGGCGGCGGACAGATGACACTCAACGCGATGTTCCGCTATCCCGAAACTTATCGTGCCGGAATTGCCATCGCCTTTGTCAGCGATCAGCGCCTGTATGACACCATCTATCAAGAACGCTACATGGGGTTGCCTGCGGACAACGAAGAAGGCTACCGCCTTGGGTCCCCTATCACGCACGCCGCGGGTCTCGAGGGTGACCTGCTGATCATTCACGGCACGGGCGACGACAATGTTCATTATCAAAGCACAGAGCAGCTCGTCGATAAGTTCATCGAACTCGATAAGACCTTCGACGTGATGATCTATCCGGACCGTAGTCACTCGATCAATGAAAAAGAAAATACCAAGCGACACCTGTACGGACTGATGACCGACTTTCTGCATGAAAAACTGCCACCCAATACGAAACCTGAACCGCGCCACTAGACGGCTGACTGCAGCCTACATATCTGCATGGCCATTCGTCGTGGATGTCCTGACCACAACTGGCCACCAGAGACGTTCGCCGCACGATTTGGCAATGATGCGAAATGTGCGGCGCCTGGTTCTCCGTAATGATGTTACGAATGGAGATTCATGACCCTTACTGGTCATTCAGGTTGAAGGTCTGCTTTAGGGAAGTGGTGACCGGCGGCTTTCGGCCAGAAGCGAACATTGGCGCTGAAAAAAACTGGTCAGAAACGGGAGTTGAGATTGCCAAATAACAATCAGGTAGCAGCTGCCGTTCGGCAGTGGGTTGATACCGTCGTTGTCGGCCTTAACCTGTGCCCGTTCGCCAAGCGTGAACTGGACAAAGACCGGGTGCGATTCGTCGTATCCGACGCCATAACCGAACAGGGCTTGCTGGTGGACCTCGAAGCAGAGCTCGTCTTGCTCGAGAAGGATGTTTCTATCGCGACCACGTTGTTAATTCATCCCCGAGTGCTGGAGACGTTTTCCGATTACAACCAGTTCCTTGATTACGCAGAGGGCCTGTTACAGCAAATGAAGCTCGATGGCGTCTACCAGATCGCGAGTTTCCATCCGGACTATCAATTCGGCGGAACCGAACCTGATGATGCCGAGAACTACACCAATCGCTCGCCCTATCCTGTTTTGCACCTGCTCCGTGAAGAGAGCCTCGACCGGGTTCTTGAATCTACCGAATACGCCGAGCAAATACCGATACGCAACATCAAGCTGATGAACACCATGGGAAGTACAGAATTGAGCGCATTGCTAAAGGCATGTCTTAATCTGGTTGAGCGCGACTAAGAAGTAACACTTGTGATGTCTGCTTTCACCAATAGCAGCCGCTCGCGTCACGATGAAATTGCTCAGTGAATATCGGCAGTCAGATTCAGTCGGTCGGAAGGTCAGCCTTGTTCCAAGCGTCCATTCCACCTTCCATATAGGAGACGTTCGTGAAGCCCATGTCCTTTAAAAGCTTTGCCCCTCTCGCACCATTTGGACCAAGCGGGCAGGTGGTGATAATTCGACGTGACCGATCTTGCAGTCTCGTATCACGCCAGTCCTCGGGTAGTTCCAAATCGGCGCGAACCGGGAGCATTCCGAGCGAGATGTTTGCCCCGCCAGCAGGTACGCCGGTTGACGGTATGTCGGCAGCGTCACGTACATCGATGAGTAATGCTTCTGAATCTCCATTCAGCTGTCGATGAGCCTCTTCGGCACTTAACCCATCTACGTCCGACATCGCTTCTTCGGCCATCTGCATGAAAGACTTTGCCATGATTCCACTCCTCTGTGAGAGATAATTTCCGATTTCACTCAGACTCACCCTCGAATGTGGAGTCGAGTCAGTTCGATTGCCAGGACATACGCCTAGAGCAAGCTTTCTGTATTCCTTCTAGTAGAGTATAGACTGCGTTTTAGGCCTCTGCTTTGGGTCACAAGCAGCCCCTTTCTGTAATTCCAGCTCAATGTCTGCTATCGAGTGGATTGAACCTCCCACGATATTGATGACACTGCGGACCCTCAAAATGACGTTGCGATGATAGTTATCACCATCCCAATGAACAGAATAAGTGGTATTGCGACCTTGGCAACGAAATCGCCAATTTGCACTTTCTCTCCCGTTACAGACCGTTTGAAATTGGTTGCGATGTAGTAGAAGAAGAACGGGACCAGCAAAAGGCTAAGTGCTTCCGGCCCTAATTCGTCACCCCAGGCATCTAGCAGGGCGGAAATGCCCGCTGGCATCGCTAGTGCGAAATACCAAATAGCGAAAACAAGAACTCCACTTACGACCTGCTTAAGAATCTCCCACAATGCGTTCATGCTCAGCATATCTATCTTATTGCCTGACAGAAGTTTCGAGAATCGTATGCGGACATCAAGGGCCGCCTTGGGTCATGACCTCAACCGGTCGATGCAACACATTCAGCGAACTTCTCTGCTGGTGAATAGAATTGTAACGTTTCTCTGGGTCGCTCGTTAAGTTGTCTTGCAACCGCATTCAGTTGGTTCTGATGAGCGCTTGAGAGATCCATTCGGTTCGGGAAGTACTGCCTCAGTAAGCCATTGGTGTTTTCATTTGATCCACGCTGCCACGGTTGTGAGGATCACAAAAGTAGACTTTTCTTTCTCTAAAGTTAGAGTGTAGGTGTTGCGTCGACCGATTGAGGTCACAACGCAAAGCAGGCGGTCGCGACATGACCCAGCTGTTTGGAATGTTACTCTTCACTTTCGTTCACGAGAAGCCGTAAGACGGCAGGGGCCCTTTTTGAGATCCATCACAGACTTCAAGCCATTTGTGCCATCGGATGACTATGAAACATCCAAAGCGTTTTACGAGTGTATGGGGTTCACCATATCTTGGGATGCGGGGGAAGTTTGTGAAATAGACACAGGTTTTGGATACAGGTTTCTGTTGTTGCCAAAAAATCACAACAGCTACGGGGAGAGCTTGATGTTGCATTTTATGGTGGATTCAGCTCAGGCCTGGTACGACCATTTCATTTCCGTCGGGCTGTCTGCAAAATTCCCAGCGACAAAGGTAGCGCCTCCGGAATTACAGCCATGGGGCCTGCTAATAACGTATGTATGGGATCCTGCAGGGGTGCTTCTCCATTTTGCAGAAGACCCTAAAGCTGACACCTGACATTAGAGCAACGCTCCAACCGACCGCTTCTGGCCGAAACCAACCCCTGGACCGTTAAACTACTGAGACAATCCACTAGGAGCAATGCGGCAAA
>RCNF010000180.1_pt1 | contig 29722 bp, 23 predicted proteins | sample 2041311 | NCBI WGS metagenome assembly RCNF01 (sample SAMN09708228, study PRJNA481090) | Marine sediment metagenome, whole genome shotgun sequencing project. | biome: marine sediment; feature: ocean; material: sediment; isolation source: Sewage treatment plant 2 marine sediment (STP2) ...
GTATAATTCAACTCTTACGGGATAATTGAGCTGGGAATTATCCAGCAGGATATGGTGGGGGCACCCAGGGGGCACCAGTATGGTGGGAGGCAGATTCTAGAGGAGAAGCGGGGGCAGGTCAAAGACTCGTTGGATTCAGAATTTCGAATCGATGATGCAATTCCTGTAACCATTAGCCAGCTTCTACGTAATATTTACGACAGCAAAGATGTTAATAATCGTACGTGAACAGGGACAAAAATTGATCGGAGGCCGGGATATTGGTGCGGTGCTCCGGTATCACGACAGGGGGGCTTCGGGAATGGGTAGCATCTGTGGATCAAAGAAACTTCTTTTAATAGGATTGCTGATTATTTGTATATCTTCCTTGTTTGGTACTACCGCTAAAGCAGAGCCAGATGGTCAAACTCAATTAGGCGATATCGAAGAGAGAATAGCCTGTATCGAAAACGGCCTCAAGCCACTCGTTGTAGTAAAGAATCGCCCAGAACGCGGCTTTCGTCTTCTCGACAGATTGAGGCACTACAACGTGGCCGGAGTCAGTATTGCTGTAATTAGCGGTGGTGAATTGGAGTGGGCTCGGGGGTACGGAATCGCCGACAAAGAGACCGGCAGGCTGGTCAATGCAGAGACTCTTTTTAGAGCCGCCTCTATCAGCAAACCCGTCACCGCGGTGGCTGCATTACGCCTTGTAGCTAGTGGTATCCTCAATCTGGACAGCCCGGCCAATCGGCAGTTGACGTCGTGGCAGATTCCCGAGAACAAATTTACCGATCGTCAGGATGTGACCTTGAGGCATTTGCTCAGCCACTCCGGAGGTCTTACGGACGATCCGGATCTAAGCTATCAACACGACCAGGTGATTCCGACGCTGATTCAGGTACTCGATGGAACAGCACCGGCGAGATCCGCCCCTGTTCGAGTCGATACCATCCCCGGTGTGACCTATAAATACTCCAACCAGGGTTACTGTATTGTACAACTGATGATGTCCGACATGACGGGCCAACCGTTCTCGGTTCTTATGGATGAGTTGGTCCTGCAACCGGTCGGTATGACCAACAGCACATTCCAACAAAATCTGCCAAGGGAATTTCTGGCGCGGATCACAACCGGGTATCGTTCTACTGGCGAGGAACTGCCGGGTAAATGGCTCGTGAGCCCGGCTATGGCCGCTGCCGGACTCTGGAGTACACCATCAGACCTGGCACGGCTCGCATTGGCTATAATGCACTCGTCAAGTGGCAGTGAGAAATCACTTCTGAGTAGAGAACACGTGGCTGATATGCTGAAGGTCCAGGCAGGACAGTATGGGCTCGGCTTCAGGTTGGAGGGAACAGGAGACGACCTTTGTTTTAAACACGGTGGCGCGAGCGATGGTTATCGCTGTATAATGTTGGCTTGGCCCGCCCGAGGTGAGGGCGCAGTAATCATGACCAACGGCGATGCCGGCCAGGGGCTGTATCATGAGATTCTCCGTGCAATAGCTTCGGAATATGGGTGGCCGGGCTACCTGCCCATCGAAAAAACGGTTGTTCACCTTGAACAAGATCGCATGAAGAAATTCGAGAGTGTTTACATGCTGGACGGACGTGTCGAATTGAGGTTCAGCGTCGAAGAAGATCACTTGCGAATGGATACTGCATCTAACTTCTACACCCTATATCCCGAAAGTAATACCAAGTTTTTCGATATCGATTTCGGTTTTACAATAGATTTTGGCAAGGACGACACGGGTGCAGGTAAAACGGCGGTTATGGACCGCGGTGGTGTTTTGTCTACACTTTCCAGGATTGAATAGGACGATTTTTATCCCAGACACAGTTATCGCCCACCATTTTACTTCAAATACATCAAAGGGATAGGGGATTATGCCGTTCGAGCCTGTGGCGTAATATGCGCCGGGGGCACCGGTAGGGCACCAGTTTCGAGGTCGGATTTCTGTCGATATTGGGGAAATGCATGTACTGCAACGCGGACGGAATTAATGGGAGGGACAGGGCATGGGAGGCCGCTGGAGGCGCGATCATTGGTAGTGATGCAGCGAAGCTCAGCCGCAGGAACGCCGAATTCTCCGGCTGACCCTATTTCCTCCAGAAACTCGGCAGGAAAATCACCAGTACGGTGTATAGCTCGAGCCTGCCAAGGAGCATGAGGACTATCAGTATGGACTTCCCCGCATCCGGTATGTCAGCGTAATTCTGTGTCGCCCCTACCGCGTTCAGCCCCGGTCCAATGTTGCCCAGGCAGGCGATCGTACTGGATGCAGCGGTGCCCAGGTCGGGTGTAAAGGCGGTCATCACGAGTGTACCGGCTGCGAATAACAGCACGAATATCAGGAGAAACGCGCAGATGTTCCAGACGGCCTGGTCATTTACATTGCTGCGGCCTATTCTGATGGTCTTCACCGCGTTGGGCCTCATGTAGATGAGAAGCTCTCGGAAGAGCGCTTTGATCCCCGTCAGAATCCGGATGTTCTTGACCCCTCCTCCAGTTGAACCCGCGCATCCGCCGACGAACATGAGGATAATAAGCAGTATCCTGGAAGTCTCGGGCCAGAGGTTGAAGTCCTCGGTAACGAAACCGGTGGTCGTCATGATCGAAGTGCCCTGAAAAAAGGCGACCCGGAGAGATTTCGTGAATGAGTCGTAGGTGTCGCCCCAAACGTTAAAGGTCAGTATCAGACATGCCGCAAGCCAGAAGAAGAGGTAGAAGCGGAACTCCGCGTCGCGGAAATACTGGAGGGGTTTGCCCGCGAGTAATTTCAGATGGAGGGCGAAGTTTGTTCCCGCCAGGAACATGAAGACGATGATGACGATATCGAAATAGGCGCTGTCGTACGCCCCGACGCTGGCCGTGCGAGGAGAAAATCCCCCGGTGGCCATTGTCGCGCATGTGTGGCACCATGAGTCGAACAGGGACATGCCCCCCAGCTTGAGCATCAGCGTTTCCAGTATGCAGAAAAGGATATACGCCCCCCAGAGACGCTTGGCGGTGGTGGAGATGCGTGGTGTCAGGCGGTCCTTCATGGGGCCGGGGACCTCGGCCCTGTAGATCTGCATCCCGCCGACCTTGAGAAACGGCAGTATGGCGACGCACAAGACGAGTACCCCCATCCCACCGAAAAGGTGCGTCATCGCTCTCCAGAACAGTATTCCGCGGGGAAGGGACTCCAGGTCGGTAAGCACCGAGGCCCCGGTGGTAGTAAATCCCGACATCGTCTCGAAGACCGCCGGCACAGGATTCGCGATTACTCCCGAAAACAAGTAGGGCAAGGCACCCAGGATCGAGACGATAAGCCAGCCGAAAGTCGCTATGCCGAACCCGTCCTTACGGGAAAGATCGATGTTTCCCCTGGTGAAGAACCAGGATACTGCGGCCGAGAGCAGCGAAATGCCCGAAGCCGCCAGCAGGCCCTTCGCGGCGAAGGATTCCCCATAATAGAAGGATATGCCCGCCCCGGCGAGCATCGCCAGGGCCGTGACGCCGACCAGGTAAGATATCACATGCGTGACAGTGCGGATGTTCACTTTTTATGCCTTATACCTGTTAGAAAGCGGATTTGATTTTTTCGGCGGTTTTCGGCAGACAGTAGATAGCCAGCCGATCGCCTTGTCTCAGTATGTAATCGCCGGTTGGTACGAAAGCGTGATCATCCCGCTGCGCCGCGGCGATGATGGAGCCGCGGGGCAGCTTCAGTTTGCTGATGGCGGTACCCTCCCTCTTGCTGCCGGCCCTGATGATCACCTCCTGAACCTCGCCCGTTATCCGGTGAAACAGTCCAACGTGTTCCACGATTTCTCCCCGCACGTACTTCAGAATGGCCTTGATCAGCGAGGTGTTGGGGCTGATCGCTCTGTCGACAAGATTGAGGCGGCTGATGATCGGTACATACTCCGACTTGTCGATACGGGCTATGGTGAAAGACGCGCCGAGCTGTTTGGCCTGGATACAGCATACGATGTTCATTTCCTCGTCACCTGTGATAGCTGCGAATGCCGCCCCCGAGGCTATTCCCGTTTCCTTGAGAGTCGAGGCTTCAACCGCATCCGCGTTCAGCACAAGGCAATTTACCAGGATTTTTGAGGCATACTCAGCCCGTTCGCGGTTCTTGTCGATGAGGACTGTTTCCATGGGGGCGTCCTCCAGCAGTTCGGCCAGGGCCAGCCCGAGTTCCCCTCCCCCCACAATAACCACTTTCTTGAATCTCTTTTTTCGCCCGGCCATGATCCAGTCGAGGAATAGATCGATTTCCCCCGCCGGGAGGGCGACATACACGTCATCCCCCGGGTCAGCAATAGAATTGCCGTCGGGAATTGAAAAATTGCCCTGCTTGACGAGTCCAATGAAGCGCGACTTGCCGAACCATTTTTCGGTCCTGAATTCCTTCAGGGGCTTGCTCGCGAAGGGGGCATTCTCCGGCAGCTTCAGGCCCAGGGCGGCTATCTTGCCGTTCAGCAGGGACGTCACCTCGAGTATTCCGGGTCTGTAAAGCATATCGAAGATATCCCTGGCGCATTCTTCCTTGTGTACCAGCGGCCGGTCTATGCCGAGCCTGGCGGTATCCACGAGCGGGGAGCGGGCATACTTGTTGTTAGAGAGTCGAGCTACGGTATGTTGAATTCCGGCGGTCTTCGCCCAGCAGCAGGCGAGCATGTTTATTTCGTCGTAGGGCGTCACGGCCGCCAACAGATCGAAATCTCCGATGTTGATGTTCGCCAGGACATCAGGGTCCGCACCGTTGCCCTCGATTGTCATGACGTCGTAGCTCGCGGCTAACTCGTTGAGAGCCTCCTTGTACCTGTCGATCACGACGACATCCTGCCCTATCTCGCAGAGCTTGGCCGCCAGATTCTTGCCGGCGTTCCCGGCGCCGATTATTGCGATCTTCAAACCTTGTTTCCTTATCTGCTGAACAGGTCGGTTAGTTAAAGCACCGTTGATGCGGAAAATCTTCTGAAGTTATAGCAGAAAACCCTCCATTCTTCAACAGTCCGTGGGTGGGCGCAACTATTATGGTAAGGCGGATGGAATAAATGGGAGGGACAGCCGCGATGCGTGCTTCTCGATTAAGCGCGCCAGCCGCAGATCTGACAGTGCGCCATTCAATGGCAGGCGCAGGCTATAGGCGTGCCCTGTGCGACATATCTTAAGCCTGCCGAATAATAAGGGAACGAGCTAAAACATTGTTGACAGCGATTAATAACCATTATATAGTGCGCCGGCGTTATAGATTTGCAGATGTATGCAGGCCGGACGCTTCGTCCCGGCCAGAATAGAGGAGGCAGGCATGCGTAAGTTCACGGTTTTGATGATGCTTCTCGTCGTCATCGCGGCGATGACGGGATGTTCGGGAAACAAGGACCTGATGGCTCAGCAGGAGCAGGACCTTGCGGACCTTCAGGCCAATATCGATGTGCTCGAGAACAGCCTCGAGACAGAGGAGGAGCGTTCGGCGAAGCTGAATGCCGATCTGGAGGAAGCCCTGGCCGAACTCGAGGAGAGCGAGATGCTCTTCCTGAAGCTCGAAGAGGATCTTGCGACGATAACCATACCGGACGCCGTGACCTTCGCTTCCAGCAGCACGCGCGTCACAAAAGAGGGTAAGGACATCCTGGAGCAGATCTGGGACGTTCTCTCCGACTATCAGGGCTACGTGGTCATGGTCGAGGGCCATACCGACGACGTCCAGATCGCCGAACGGTTCACCGGGAGATATGCCTCGAACTGGGAGCTGTCCTCGGCTCGCGCACATGCCGTCGTGCATTATCTCACAAAGAAGCAGGGCGCGGATCCCGAGAGGCTGTCCGCGATCGGTTACGGCGAGTATCAGCCCGTGGCCGACAACACGACGCCTGAGGGGCGTGCGGAAAACCGCCGCGTCGTCATCGCTGTCCGTGCAAAGAGATAACAGACCCCGCTGATTATATAGCTGCCGAATCCCCCTGAAAGTACTGGCCCGGCCGGATTTCAGGGGGGGACGGGGCACTCTGGATCAAACAAGCTCCCCACCGCCATTTCAATATCTCTGTATTGGCATTCCCGCCGCCAATCCGGTAAATTAAGTACAGAGGGTAGACTCCACGTGGAGGGGGAATTAATATCAGTCAATTTACTTCATCATTCGGCAGAATGTCTCTCGGGCATATGCGAGGGGGATCTTCGTGATTTACAGGGGCTTGCTGCTGGTTTGCTGCGCATTCGTCGCCCTGGCCGGGTGCTCCGACGATGAACAGCTGGCCCTGGAGGCGGTCTCGAAACCGGGCACGCCTGTAGGCCTGGATGTGGTCTATTGCCTGCAGCTCGTTGATTACACCTCTGGAGGAGCGCTGAGCACCCAGGGTCACGCAGTGGAATACAGGTTCTATCTCGGCTCGGACGATATCCATGACTACACCGCGTGGAGTCCGGTACCGGCCGCGACAGCGGAATGGCCCGATACGGGAAGATACGATGTCAGGGTCCAGGCGCGGTGCGCCGCTCACAACGAGATCCTCTCTCCGTGGTCGGACGGCATGCATGTCCGGGTTTTCGAGCCGCCGGTTACAAGGCCGTCGACTCCGACCGGCCCCGATTCGACAGACACCGACGATCAGCTCTGGTATTGTTCCGGTGGAGCTGTCAGTGCGTATGGAGATCCCGTTGAATACCGGTTCCTGTTCGACGCTGATGGCGCCGGGGACATGACCGAATGGAGCACAAGCCTATGCGCGCAGCACGGGTGGTCATCGCCCGGGGAGTATCTCGTCGGTGCCCAGGCTCGTTCGGCGGTCAACCCGACGCAACTCTCGCCCTGGTCAAAAGGATTGACCGTCAAGGTCACATCGAAATTTATCACTACTCCCACGGTCCCCCTTGGGCCGTCTTCTCCTTCCGAGACCGGAGAGCTGTACTGCACCGGAGGCTCCATCAGCCTGGATGGCGATCCGATAGAATACACCTTCTCATACGAACCTGCCGGTGGAGCAGAGTATCAGGTTCTGGGGATGGATAGCCGGTTTATCGCTACTCCCTGGGACACGATCTCCTGCACAGCCATCACTTTTCCGTCGGATGGCGTCTATATCGTCAGAGCGAAGGCACGGTCGGCCACGCAGACAGACAGGCAGTCGGCATGGTCCGTCGGATTGACCGTCATTGCCGGAAGGGACGGCGAGCATCCGACAATGAAGTTCTCGACCCACATAACAGAGGTCGTGAACGGCTCTTCCCGGACGATATCCAGGGCTTTCAATCGCAGTTATCTCGGTCCGCCTGATACGGTCAGCATGTTCCGTCCGGTTTCAATCGGGTATCACGGCGTGTCGCCGAACGGCCCGATCAGGGCGTATCTGCACAGTCCGCTCAGAGAGGGGAAGTACGGACCGACCGTTCTGCATATGCCGGGTGAGAACCGGTGGAATGCGGACACCTCGGACACGCTCCTGCATTTCTCAAATACGGGCGAACAGGCGCTGGAGAGCGGGAGTTATTATGTAAGCACGAAATGTTTCGACAGCGAGGGATTCGTCTCTCCTGTAAATGTCTTGCTGGAAGCAGGAATCTGCAGGTTCGTGGTCAATCACGATCCGGATACGAGGATCCTCTACGGGACGAACTTCTCTACGGACCAGGCGGGGGTCCCGCACGAGGATCTGATAGATTTCAGCGACGGGGAACCGGACACCCTGCCGTACAAGTCGATCCTGAGGATGCACTATCTCGGCTGGGACGATCCAAAGGACAGCCTCGAGTTCGTCGATCCGCCCGTTCCAATACGGTTCAAGTTCAAGTTCGAGCGATGGGGGTACCATCTCGGCGGCTCCACCAGTACTCACAAGCCAGCCTGGATGCCGGAGTGGAAAGAGGAAGACACGGCCTGCGATTCAGACGAGGACTCGACCACGATGAGGGTCGGGACCTACGATTATTATTTCATGGCCAGGTCATTTGACGAACAGGACAGGTATGATCATACACCTGATACGATCGAGTTCGCGGGTAACTTCCCGCCTACGATTGACAGGATATCGATCGCGTACGACTCGTTACTGAACACGGCGCCCCTGGATCTGGCTGACATCAAGGGCGACACTGTCTACATCGCGATAGGTCAGCCAGGAGTGCCGAGGGGCGAGCTCGACTATGTCTCTCCCTATCTCGTCGAATACAGCAGTCTACCCGAGGTGTTCACCCTGTTCTTCAAGCTCTACATAAATGGAAGCGGGCACGACGACCGCCGGGATCCGCCGGGATCCGGCATCAAGGGCTGGTGGTACTCAATCAGGGCAGAAGAGAACTATTACTACCGCAGTGAGGAACAGTGGCTGTACGAATTCAGTCCCAATATAATACTCCAGCCTTTCAGTTTCAGGCTCGTAGTCCCGAGGGATCCTGATTTCCCCGACTACCCCCGTCCCGACCCGGATTTCATCAACAATCCGCCACTCTGGATGGGCGACCAGGAGCTGATAGTCAGGGCTTCAGACTTGCCTCTTGATGAAACCTTCGAAGAAGGCATCAGGGCTATCAGCCCGGAGCATGTCGATGGCGATCCCTGCAATACTCTTGTTTCTCGGGGGGGATGGGAGACGTCGACTCGGGGCGTAACCAACTATGCCAGGACGGATAAATACAACGGCTGGTTCTATATCAAGCTGGTTTACTAGGGATGAGATCCATTGACATGCATGGGGCAGCCGGGCCCTGGCCGTGTCGCCGCATGCACCTCCGCACAAGCGTAACCAGTTGACAAATATTATGGGTTAGTGTACAATACCCCCGGAATCAACAACTTAGCCACAGCCCCACGTACCCTCATTGTTGCTCGCCCCGACGATTGTTTCCGGTACATTGAGAACAACGGGCGTCCTCGAACGTCAGCAGGACCACGCGGTGTACGTGTGTGTCCGTGCCGTCACAGCAAAGGAGACCGCCGTGAAGAAACTGGCATTGGCTCTCGCACTGGTATTGCTTCTTCCGTTATCAGCCACAGCTACGATCCTCTGCGTCCCGGACGACATCGGGTTCGTCATCGGTGATTACGAGACGACCTTTCATCCGAACATCGCGGACAGCATCGGAGCCGTTTCCAATCCGCTCAATGTTCTCCTCAACTGCACCGATCCCACGCAGGTGTACTGCCTGAACTGGGATGTCGACCTGTGCTTCCCTGCCGAATACGAGCAGGCCCCCGATGTCACATCACCGGAGATCATCTGGATACTCAATAATTACTACCCGGCCGTTCCAGGCATGCCCAGCGAGCTTCCGGCCGGCAAGAAGCGCGGCGCCGCGGTGCAGCTCGCCATCTGGCACTTCCATACCGGTGTCGATATCTCGACCGGCGGGATCGATATCGCGGTCTTTGACGCAGCGAGGGCCATCATCGCCGCCGCGGGGACGGCCACGGTACCGGCGACCCCGACGACTCTCGTGCTCACCCCGGCATACATGCCGCCGATAGCGCCCGGCACGGAAGTAACGGTCACAGCGACGCTGTACGACCAGAACGGCAATCCGATGCCCGGTGTTCCGGTCAGCTACGAGATCACCCATATCGGCAGCGGCAACGGTACCACGGACGGCGCCGGCCAGTTCGCCGTGACCTGGATCGAGAGCTCACCGGGGTATGACGTACTCACCGTCACCGTTGACTACACCATCCCCACCGGACTGAGGTGGATCTCTCCGGGCTGCCAGGACCTTATCCAGATATTCCCGGAAGATGGCACCATCAGCGCGGTCTGGGGCGACACAGATCCGGTCGCCACGGAGGAGACCTCCTGGGGCGGCATCAAGAGCATGCACAAGTAAGACGACACGATAAGAACCGCCTGCCGCCGCGAGCGGACCGGGCGTACAATAAACAGGGGGCGGGGCCTTTGGGCCCTGCCCCCTGGTGCGTTTAGGGAGCGGCACGACAAATATAGATTGACCCTCGTGCGTTAGGCGGAGCAATATTCGGTGAAGTGGGAGGGGTTTTAGTTATTAAGGGTTTCCAGGACTGTTGGAGGTCGCTATGGAGGGGTTAAAGTTAAGAGCCGGATCAAGGAATCTGATGCTGGTGATTCTGGGTGTCGCGATTCTCGCAGGCTGCGGGGATGACAGCACAGTCGGTCCAGGCGATGATCCGTATGTTCCGTCCGATGATTTCATGCTGATACCCGCTGACACGTTCCAGATGGGTTGGGGCGGGGGACACACGGTCATCCTGACGGGGTCGTTCTACATGGCCGAGACCGAGGTGACCAACCGGCAGTTCGCGGAGCTGGCCCAGTGGGCATACGACAAAGGCTACTGCACGGCGACGAGAAACAGCATTTTAGACGCGCTGGACGGCTCGACCGAAACACTGGTGTACCTTGCCTCCCCTGAGTGCGATATCTCCTTTGACGCAGATACCTTCGCCGTAACCATCGGCAGGGAGGAGCATCCGGTCAGATGCGGGAGCTGGTACGGCGCTGTTTCGTACTGCGACTGGCTCAGCATCCGTGAGGGCCTGCGGCGCGCATACGATCACGCCACCTGGCTTTGCAATGCAAACGACCCGTATGATGCCAGCGGGTTCCGTCTGCCGACCGAGGCGGAGTGGGAGCATGCCTGCCGTGCGGGAACGCAGACCATATTCAACACCGGCGACTGCCTCAATTCCGCGACCGAGGCAAACTATGACGGCTCGCAGCCCTATACTGGATGCCACACCGGGCCATTTGTAGGGGATATCGTCGCGGTGGGGAGCTATCTGCCCAACGGGTTCGGCCTGTACGACATGCACGGGAATCTCTGGGAATGGTGCAATGACTGGCAGGCTGATTACGCCGGCGACGAGACCGACCCGGTGGGTCCCGCTGATGGAACCTCCCGGATAGTCCGCGGTGGCTCATGGAGCTATGCTGCGTCGACTTGCACCTCGGCGACGCGGAGCTTTAATCCCCCTTCGAACACCATCTGGCTTCTCGGATTCCGCCCGGTGGTTTCGGAGCAGTAAGGTGAGGTGGCGCGAGGTGGAACCTAAGGGGTGCCCGGACGACGGTTCCATCAGCGCGATCTGGGGCGACACAGATCCGGTCGCCACGGAGGAGACCTCCTGGTGCGTTTAAGTTTTGATGCTTCCCTCAGATTTTCCTGCGGATTGGCGCCTTAAGAGCGTGTAGGTAGCTGGAAGGAAGAACAGGGTGAGGGCCATCGAGTACAGCAGCCCCCCTATGACCGCTATGGCCATCGGTTTGAGCATGTCTCCTCCATCGCCGAGGTTCAGGGCCAGGGGGATCATGCCTATGACCGTCGTCAGCTGGGTCATCAGGATAGGTCTCAATCGGACCGGCGCCGCGACCATCATCGCATCGAAGGGATTCCCGCCGCGTCCAAGGTACTCTTCCGCGAGGGTAAGCAGAACAACTCCCTGGGAGATGATTCCCGCCATCATGACGATGAGTCCGACCAGGACGGTCACCCCCACCGGGGTGCCTGTGATGAAGAGCGCCAGAAAGGCGCCGGTCAGAGCAAAGGGGATATTGAGCATTATGAGGAAGGGTAGAGAGAATGACTCGAACTGTACGGCGAGGATGATATAGGCGAAAAGCGATGCGAACAGGATGATAAGCCCCATCGTCCTGCGGTTCTCCGCCATCAGGTACGCCTGGCCGCCCAATTCCCATTCCACACCCTTCGGGCGGTCCAGCCCCTCGATCACTTCTTCGATACGCCCTACGGCTTCTCCGGTGCTGATACCGGCGGGATCCATGCGCACTATCACCTGCTTGACCTGGTCTTCCCTGACGATCTCCACAGGACCGGAAGATCTGCGCACCTCGGCCACGTCCCGTAGCCTTACAGCGGCGATGCCGTCGTTTTTCACCACGAGATTCTCGATGTCTGACTTGCTTTCGATACGCCTCTCGGGAACCATGACGCGGATATCGTAGTACTCGAGGCCTTCGCGGTACCGGGTCGCGACCGTTCCATGGATCATCGTCCTGAGCGTGGCCGCGATCTCACTCACAGGCAGGCCCAGGGCGGCCGCCCTTGCGCGGTCGATGATGATGCGGTATTCAGGCTTCGTCATTTCCATCGAGATGTTAATGTTCCTGATCCCTGAGGTCTCATCGAGGCGGTTGGCCAAAGCCCCCGCGAACTCGAAGATGGAGAGGATCTCGGTACCCTTTACCTTCACCTCGACTTCCTGCTCGCCCGTCTTACGGATGCCCTCCACACGTCTCTGCATCACGTTGATCTTCCCCCCGGGAACGAGGATCTTCTTCACTACCGGGGTGATCTTGCGAATAAACTGCTGCGTGTCGATATTCCGTTCAGATTTGGGAACCAGTTGTATATTCAGCTCCCCTTCATGTGCGATCTCGAAAGTCGCTAGTCCCCACACCCTGCCGCCGGCCAGGGTGAAGATGCTCTCTATCTCCCGGGTGTTGGCGAGTTCCGATTCGAGCCGGGCAAGTATTTCGTCCACCTTGCTCATAGAGGTTCCGCTCGGCATCATCACCTTGACCTTTATCCGGCCGTCGTCGAGTTTCGGCAGGAACTCCGATCCTGTGCGAGCCATCAGCAGAAACGAGGAGATGAAGACTGTTATCGCGAGTGCGATGACAGCCTTTCTGTTTCCAAGCGCCTTCTTCAGCATACGGGTGTAGGCCTGTATGAGGCGGTCGACGAACGAATTGAGAAAGAGGCCCACGCCGGAGAGCAAGCTCGTATCGCTTTTCCGGATGAGCCGGTCGGCGAGGAAAGGGGTCAACGTAACAGCGATGACCAGCGAGATGACTACTATACCTACTATCATCATAACAAGTTCTTTGAACAGCAGCGACGTCAGGCCGGGAATGAATATGAAGGGGATGAATATGACGAAGAAGGTCAGGGTAGCCGTGATGATCGCAGGGCCGACCTGATCCGTTCCCCGCAGGGCGGGCTCCTCCACGCCTTTGTCATTTAATCTGATGATGTTTTCGAGAACGACAATCGAGTTGTCCAGTATCACTCCCAGCGCTACGACCATGCCGCCCAGGGAGAACAGGTTGAGTGAATAGCCCATCAGTTTCATGACGAAAAAATTCACCAGGAGAGTGACTGTCAGGGCTGCCATCATCACCAACACGTACCGGAGCTGCCCGAGAAAGACAAAGACGACGGCTATCACGAGTATCGCTGCCAGAAGGGCGGTGCCCTGCACGCTGTTTATCGCGCCCATTATATAGGTGCCCTGGTCCTCTACATAACCGAACGCTATGTCCTTCGGGATGTCGCGCTCGAGAGTCCTCATCTTTTTCCTGACCGCACGGGAGACGGTCACCGTATTTGCCTGCGCCTGCTTGAGGATGTTCAGCTTTATACAGGTCTCGCCGTTGAAGCGCGTGTTGATGCGCATCTCCTCGTGAGAATCCTCGACTTCGGCTACATCCTTCAGATAAACCTTTTCGCCTTGACTATCCCGAGCCACAACAACATCCGAGATCTCGTCCAGATTTACATATCCACCGACGATCCGGGCGATGATCTCCCTGTCCCCGGTTGTCACCCGGCCGGCGAAGATCTCCCTGTTCTCCTCGGACAGGACCTTCACTATAGTTGCCGGCGAAAGATCGTAAGCTGACAATCGCTGCGGATCAAGGTGAACACGGATCTCCCGCTCCAGACCTCCCACGATCTCAACGCCCGCCGTTCCGGGGACAGTGACTATCTTATCGATCAGCCACTTATCGGCCCATTCGCGCAGCCATACCAGGGATCGGGTCTCCGAGGTGACGATGACCTGCATGACGGGTAGAAACGACGGATCCGCCTTGATGATCAGAGGTGGATCCATGTCTGGCGGAAGCTCTCTTTCGGCGCGCGCCATAGCGGAGACCACGTCCTGGAAAGCGTCTTCTACATCGACGCCGTACTGGCAGTTCACCAGAAGGGTGTACATTCCCTCTATCGAGGAGGATTCGAGGTAATCGAGATTATCGATGGTCGCCATCACCCGCTCCAAGGGCTCGGCGATGTTCGTCTCGATCTCATCCGGTGTGGCTCCGCGCCACCAGATATGTATCTTGATCATCGGGTAAGCGATATCCGGCAGGTAATCAACGTCGAGCCTGGTGAGTCCGAACAGCCCTATAGATATCAGGGCTATGACCAGCACTGTGATTGCTACGGGTCGCTGGAGTGTTATCGCGGTGAGTCTCATATGATCGATTCCGGTGCTATCCGCCGTTGAGTATCCTGACTTTCATTCCGTCTCGAAGCTTCCAATTGCCGGATACGACAACCGAATCTCCCGCGGCGATGCCTCTCGTGATCTGTACCTCGTGCCTGTGCTCGATACCTGTCTTTACCTCTCGCCTCGACGCCTTTCCGTTCTTTACTATGAAAACGATTCTCTCCTGCTGGGGCGTGACGACGATTGCCGCATCCGGAACGATAATGGCGTCCTTTACAGTCTCGATGGGCACGATCAGGCGGGCGAACATCCCAGGCGCAGTATCGACATCCCCGATCAGTGTCGCCTCGACGGTCCGGGTACGGGTATTACGGTCGAGTTCGGGGTATAATCTGGTTATCGTTGCCCGGAAGGTGCGGTCGCTGTAAGCGTCGAGTGAAGCTGTGATCTCCATGCCGACTTCCACCATCATCGCATCCCTTTCGGAAACGGCGAACCTGATGACGAGGGATTCGGGATCGAACATCTCCACGAGGTCCTCGCGGGGAGAGGCGAAATATCCCTCTGTGACGAATACCCTGCTTACCTCGCCCGTCCAGGGAGCCCTTATCTGGAAATCCTCGACCTTTTCATTGGCTTCGCGCAGACGCGCCCGGGCTTCGGCGATTCGCAGCCGGGTTTCATCGAGACGCTCGCCGGGAACAGCCCCTGACTGCACCAGCTTTTCGATCTTCCTGAACTCCTCTTCCTCCTGAGCCAGTTCCCCACGCGCCGCCGCCACCTTTTCTTCCGCAGCCTCCTGGCGCCCGATAGTGAGAAGTATCTGGCCCTTCTCGACAACGTCGCCTTCCCGGATTTCACAGCCGTCTATCGGGCCCTGGGCCGGAGAGGCGATGCGGGCTGTTCTGACCGCTTCGACGGATCCGGTCAACTCGATATTCCTGGTCATTGTTCCCGATGCGGCCGGTCTCGCTTCGACAACCGGGATTTTCCCACTGTTTCTTCCGCCCGTTCCTCCGTTATCGCCACACCCGGTAAGCGAGGACGACATCATCATCAGGACCACCGGGATCAGGATGCGGAAATCCCCCCGGGACGAGGGACGATTATCGATCCGATTCATTGCCTTCTCCTGTCGCAAACCTCAGACGCGCAATTTGCAGATTGTAGTCGGTTATCGCTACATAGCGGTTCGTACGCATTTCGAGCAGCGCGGATTCCGCGTCCAGAACATCTGTGATCGTGCCCATGCCGAGATCGTACTTCTCCTTCTCTATTCTGAGAGATTCCAGGGCCTGCTCTACCGCTTTTCCGATTGCGGCCAGTCTCTTCCTGGTCGAAGCAATGTGGTAACCGGCAGATTCGACTTCAAGACGAATCTGCAGTTCCAGCCCGCGCAGCTTGTTCTCCAGGCCGGCCAGCTTCGCCTTCTCCATGTCCAGTTCGGCCCCTCTCTTTCCGCCTTCGAAGATAGGAAAGTCAAGGATGCATCCCACTCGTCCGATATCCTCAAGATCGGCCGCTCCTGGCACTGCGATGTATGAACCGAGGGCCTTTTTCCCCGAGTAGGACGCGAAGAGCGAAACCGACGGCCAGTATGCCGCGCGTGACGCTTTCACACGCCTGGCCTGGGCTTCCAACTCGTTCTGGGCAGCCAGGTAATCAGCCCTGTGCATGTAGGCCGATTGCAGGGCTCCCTCGATCTCGACCTCCGGCTCGACAAGAGAAAGATCGAGGACGGACCGGATCGCGATATCGTTTTGATCCAGACCCATCAGATTCAGGAGCGAACGCTTCAGTACGGCAAGGACGCTCTTCTCCAGCTCCAACCTCTGGATGATGTCAGCGAGACGGACCTCGACACGCAGCATATCTGCCCTGGACGCTTTTTCCATTGCCTTCAGCGCCTTTATCTTCTCCAGGTGCTCGCCGAGGGTTCTGCGCGAGAAATCCAGGGACTCGATCATTTTGTGCTGTTTCAGTATGCAGTAGTAAACACGGGTGACCTCATATACGAGTTCCATTCGCGTGAATTCCATAAGGTTTCTGGCCGAATCCTCCAGCAGATCGAAAGCTCCTACTTCGTTCGAGATTCGCCCCCCGGTAAAGATCGGAACGCGCGCGTAAATACTCCAGGACACTACTTGATCGGCGTAGACCATAGGATAGACTGGTTTTCTGGGAGGGATCATTCGTTCAGTGCTTGAATAGAGTGAATAGCTCCCCGAACCTCTGAGATCCGGCCATCGTTGACTGGCCGCCCTGTCTCTTTCGGCCCCTGCCTCTTCAACTTTATAGCCCCTGTAGTTAATGCGGGGATTGTTCTTCATGGAGATTGCGAGGCAATCGTCCAGGCTGAGTGTATCCTGCACCCCGTCGCTGGAACCGGATCGCATTGGAGTCTTCGGGCCTGCCTGAGAGGGAAGCCCCGTTCCTGTCGATCCGTACGCATCTGTCGGATTCAACATGCAGAACAACAGGACAGACAAAAAAATGACACGAATTGAAACTGCTATTGCAGCTTTCATCACTCTGGATCTCCCTCTTGTTCTGAACAGTATCGGGCGATCGAATCCCGCAATCTTCGAACTGCCTGAATAATAACGTCGATCTGAGTAGGATATGGTTACAGACTAAATGATATATATCAGAAAAGTCGTCTCCAGTCGTGGGTAGATTGACCATTCCCCACTAAACTGATCCGGAATTAGATCTATAATCTGGCGTGAATCGAGGGGCGGGGCAGGAGTGCTGCGGCAGGAGATTGGAAGCGAAACGCTACATGCTGTTCCCGGTCCTGGTTATGTGTCCCCGGGCTGCTGGACCGTATACAGAGATTCCCGGAAGACGGCACCATCAGCGCGGTCTGGGGCGGCATCAAGAGTATGCATAAGTAAGACGACAAGATAAGAACCGCCAGCCGCTGCGAGCGGCTCGGGCGGACAATAAACAGGGGGCGGGGCCTTTGGGCCCTGCCCCCTTATACATTCGGTGCTCTATTAGAACCGCCAGTTCGCAAACGGCAGGATCTTTCTCCAGCCCTCGTTGTTTCTGGCGATATTGATCAGGCCGATTTGGAGCCCGTTCAGACTCTCCGCGATATTGACGATCCCTATCGTTAACCCATGCTGTGACTCAGTGTAGTTGTTCACGACGCTCGCTGAGAATCCGTGCAGCTGGTCGGCGTCGACGAATGCGATCGCCAAGGCCGCTCCAGTTATGCTTCCCGCGCGGACGTCCACACCCGCAGCGGTCAGGCCGACCGCCCTGTCGTGGATCTTGATGTCGATGCCGTGGAGGGTGAGCAGCCCCGCGTTCTGCGCGCGGATGCCGTAGTAGCCGAGCTCTGCGCCTTCCTCTGCCTCGAAGCCTTCCCAGGTGAGCATTCCGATGAGGCCGACGTTTATCCCGAACAGGTCCTCTCCGGCATTGATGCCGCCGAGACCTCCCTGGATACCCGACATGTCCTCTTCAGAGAGAACGGTGAGGCCGCCGAACGTGATTCCCGATATCCCTTCGACTCCCACAGCCGCCAGTCCGCCGAACGAGATGCCTATAAGCTCGTCTGCAGCGACGTTTGCCAGGAGGGAGGTGTTGATGCCGGTCATGTTGCCGTCAGCGACGTTGGCGAGTCCTCCGAATGTGATGCCTGTGACGTCCCCGCCGCCAACATTTGCAAGTCCGCCGAGCGTGATACCCGTGACGTTTCCATCAGCGACGTTGGCGAGGCCTCCGATCGAGATGCCTGTCATGTCATCGCCGGCGACGTTAGCCAGCCCGCCGAATGTGATCCCTGTCGTCTGGTCCCCGGAAACATTGGCGAGGCCGCCGAACATGATGCCGGCCGTCTCTTCGCCCGAAACGTTGGCAAGAAGGGCCCCGGATATACCTGTCATGGAGCCTTCAGTAACGTTTGCCAGCCCGCCGATCGTAATCCCGGACGTATTCCCGTTTATTACGTTTGCGAGTCCACCGACTGCGATGCCGTTCATCTCGCCGTTCGATACGTTGGCGAGGAGGCTGGCTGTGACGCCGTACATCCCGCCGTCGATGACGTTCGCCAGGATACCCAGGCCGACTCCGTAGAGCTTGCCGCCTGATACGTTGGCGATGCCTGCGAGGCCGATACCGTACATATTGTCGCCTGTTACGTTCGCGAGGCCGGCGATCGAGATGCCCCGTGTCTCGCCAGTATTCGTGACGGCCAGCAGGGCGAGGGCGACGCCGTTGATGTAGTCATCCGCCTCGACCGCGAGGATACCGACGGACAGGCCGTCGAGGGTCGCAGCGCGCGGGCTGACGATTCCGAACTGGAGTCCCGAGATCCGTCCGTACGGGCTCTCGCCGGGCTTCCAGAAGGTGATGTTGACTCCGATGACCTCTTCGACACCCCGGTCCTTCCAGTTGAACCTGAGGCCGCGCAGGCGGGCGGAGTTGCCGAACCCGACTCCGTAGCCGTTGACCTGGAGGTCGAAGCTGGTGTGCTTCACCTCGTCCTCCTCGTCATCGAATGCGATGGCGGGGGAGGGGAGTGACGCAATCATTAGGGGGGCAAGCAGTAACAGCACTAGAAATAGCGAAAATCGACGTAACATCCGGAACGCCTTTCTTTTGATACCTGCGGAGATTTTAACGCATCAGCCAGATCAGTTACACTAAATATACGGAGGCGGACAGGAGATGTTTCGTATCATGTGAAGGGGATCCGGGACATCACACAGTGGGATACCCTGGCGGGCATCACTCATTCCCCGCGCAACGGCCTTACCTCGCTGTTTTCCTGGCGACTCCGGTCATCCCAGAGGCTTGTTCAGTCGGCTTCGTCCTCTGTTTCTGTCGATTTGCCCTGCAGGTAGAAGATGAATCCGACGCGCGCGCTGAAGAACTCCAGGTTCGGGCCGCCCTGGAAGAGGTAGGTGTAATTCGCGTCAAGACGCAGGCCGAAGCGGTCACGGTTGAGCAGCGCGCCGATCCCGCCGTGAAATCCGAAAAAACTCCCCTTGTAGACGCCTGTAGAATAGATTTCCGTCTCTGAACCGGTCGTCATCAAGGCATCGTCGATGAAGGACCTGTAAAACCCGAGACCCGTATTAATGAACGGACGCATGACACTTTCGGGGGAGCCGAATATATAGTCGTTTTCCGTTGTGATGCTCATAAGACCCATGTCGCCGCCGGAAAAAGTCGAACCGGGATACAGTGTCTCCAGTTTTTCAGTATCGAGGGTCAGCCAGGTGTATCCGAACTCGATACCGCTTAGATAGTTATCAGTTATGCCCGCACGGAACGACCCCGCGAGAGTAAAGCCCGGCTGGTAAGAATCCTTGACGGGGCCTCCCACAGGCCACATCCATCCGCCGGACAGGGTGAAATAATCCTTCTCCTCGGCGCGCAGGTGGTTCGCCGGAAAGACGAGCAGCAGCAACACCAGCGATATGATTGCGAATCGAAAACGCATGTCCATCTCCTTGGGCTCCGTGTAAACAGGTCAGTTGTATTTCAGAGGGCACTTCGCCTCTGTTATGGCTGAAGGCGCCGGGTGCCGGACGGACCGGCTCCCGACCTGAAAGCTACCGCAACAGGTAGAGAATTGTCAATATTTGATAGAGCCCACATAACCTGCGGGCAGTGTCTGACTTGCCCCTACTGACCGCTCTCCCTGGCGATGATCTCCTCGAGGATCTCTGATGCCTCCCGTACGAATCCCGAGCATCTCTTTTCCAGTTCCGGTTCATTTGCAAACCGTTCAGATGCTTCAGGAGATCCAGGTTCAAATCCGAGCAGGCCCCGGCAATCAGTATTCTCAAACCGCTTGTTGAACTCCTCGACGAATTCATTCACGAGCCGGTAGTTCTTCTCCTTGGCCTCTTCATCATCGGCGACAGTGCGCCCGAACTTCAGCCCCAGGACCATCATCCCGCCGGTAATCACACCACACGTATCACCCATCCGCGCCATCCCGGCCCCGAAACTCGTGGAAATGCTCAGCGCTGTCTCCAGATTCATTCCCTCAGCCTCAGCGAAAGCAGAGAACACGGACTGTGAGCATGAAAATCCCTCAATGAATCTCTTCTCAGCTGTTTCGGCTATCTTGCCCATCTGGATCCTTTCTGATGTTCTGAATCATGAGAGCGTCTCCTTCAGAGTCCTGCGGATTCTTTCCATGGATCTCCCGGCAGGCGGGAGATGATCTGCTCGTACACCATTTTCCATGCCTCTTGATGGTCGTACTTTATCTCTGACCTCAGAAGCGGCTCCATATCACTGAGAAAGGAGTCATCCTGCATCTTGGCGTCCATGTTCTTCTCGAACTGGGCGCGACTCACAGGTGTTTTTCCGAATTCCATATAGGCTGCGAAACTTTCGAGAAGATCATCAATCGAAGTGTCCGGGTGACCCAGCCCCAGCCACAGGTCAAACAGGTCCCTGCCTTTCTTTCGCTGATATAGGGCGCGGAGCTTCGTGCCGAGAAGCTCTGAAATCTCGTAGGTCGTCAGCTTTGCGCTCCCGGAAAACCATGGGTTTTCCACTGCAAATTTCTGTTTGGTGAATCCATGCACACTGAAATGCTCCCGGGTGTTGATCTCCACCTTGAGCCTTGCATCGATCACAGGTTCGAACGATGTTTCGAAGCGGTATTTCAGCGTGAACCTGCCCTCTCCCCGTTTTGTGCTTGGAGTGCCCAGCCAGTGATCAAGAGCATCACGAATGACACTGACGAGGGCGCCGATGGGGCCAGCGTCACGCTGGACGAGGTCGATGTCCTCCGAGTAGCGGCCGGGCGGATGCAGGTAGATCTTGTGGAGCGCCGTGCCGCCTCTGAAGATAAGACCCCGAGCGATTTCGGGCCGGTTGTACATCTCGATAAGAGCCCGACTGATGACCAGGTCCTGTTCTATCTGGCTGCTGTCAGGCCATGGAGCAATCTTGCGCCATGCGTTGATGTTCGCTCTGGGGATCACAGGTCTGGCTCCACGTCTTCATTTGGAATTACGCGCCATCGTCGATCTGTCTTGTAGCCATCGGTAGATTTGTCAGTGCGCAAAGCTATGACCGTCGTCCGCTGCTTCGCAAGCCATTCAGCCAGCGGGACTGCCAGTTGCACTTCCTGCACCAGGTCCAGCAGATAGCCGAGGCGCTGGGCATTGGCTCGCCGGCCGAGTTCTGCCACTTGCACGAGACGGTTCGGGTCCATCCGTTCAGCGAGCTCTATAAGGACAGTGGCGATGTTGTTCCAGTTGCCCGATATACGCGGGAACCGGACAAGATCGAACGCCGTCGCCTCTGGAGTGGAGACAGCCATGGTGCCTGTTTCCGTCTGGATCCTCCTGGTCGGAGAACTGCCGACCGCCCGGCTTCTGCGAGTCTGGATGGTAATTCTGCCTGTTTTTATCATTGCGCTCATCTTGTCAGTCAGTACCTGAAAAACCATCGGCTTCTGATGGGCCGCACCGTAAAGTGATGCGGCGGTAAGAAGGCCGACGTAATAGTCACAGTCACAGAACTTCATCAGATCCTCGATAAACCACGAAGCTGGGGGAGACCCCACTTCGCGATACTCGGGCGGGATGATCACGTAAAACCCGCGGCGTGGAGAAACGATGCGGCCTCTTTGCTTGAGTCGGCGGAGTGCAGATTGGACTGCTACAAAGGAAGCTCCTGACGCTTCCTCGGCATCCAGACGGGTAAAAGTGTACCGGCCGTCTGCGGGCAAGCTTTCAATCCAATTGAAGATATGGGCTCCACTATTCATAGAATCAAATCCTTGCCGGGAAGTTAGCACAAAATGTTAACTTTAACAACACTATTTGTTGGAGGAGCCCATGTGGATAGCACCCTTGAGAATCATTTCTCCAGAATTACCCTGAATCTCATGTAGTAGAGGCACAGGGCATATAGAGGGCGCTATTCGGAATCGTTATCTTTCTTTTCTTCTTCAGGAGAATGCCCGCCGTCCGGGGCCCAGGGATAGAAGGAGAGAGGAAGGTCCTTCAAGAGCTTCCTAGCATCATCCAGGGCCTCTTCGGCAATCATCAGTACTGCGGGATCAGCCATCGGGCGTACGTGAGTGAAGTTCTCGCCCTGGATGAAGTATCGAATATTGGTGCCGCCCAGAACGCTGTGGATCAGAGCAATGTCCTTGGCGCTGAATGTTCATACCAGGGGAAGGTAGTTGGATGTATCCTCAGAAGAAGACCCGGCAGGCGCAGAACACGATAATCACATTGAGGCAGAAGGCTGCCGCGAATTCGAATAGGGGCACAGATGCTATCGCCCGTCATCTCAAGCAGTTCAAAGGCAAGGTGAAGTAGTGACGCAGAGCAGGTGTGCGGTTGCTGATGCTTCAGGCCCAGAGTTGAAAAGGGTTCATTATGGCAGATGTCGGTTAATCGCTCATGATATTCCGAATTCGGCGAGTTTCCTGTAGAGGGTGCTTCGCGAGATTCCAAGCCGGCGCGCAGCGACTGACCTGTTGCCGGCAGATTCCTCGATGCTGTGAAGAATAAGGCGCTTGATCTCATCTTCGCTATAGTTGAACGCACTGGTTTTCTTGTCGATACGACCCAGTTCAGTAAGGGCGACACTCCGGATGTTCATAGGCAGATCCTCGGGTCGGATTGTCCTTTCAAGGCCACATATCAAGGCGACCCCTCTCGCGAGGTTTAGCAGTTCGCGGATATTCCCCGGCCAGTGGTAATCGTCGAGGAGGTCAAGAGCAGTTTTTTCTATCGAGACGGGATGTCCGTCCGGGCTGATGAAATACGACAACAGAGGCAGGAGGTCTTCTTTCTTTTCCCTCAGAGGCGGGAGCGTGATGATCTCGGGACAGACACGGAAATAGAAATCTTTTCTCAGACTCCCCGCCTCGAGAAGATCTTCCGGTGCGATGTTCGATACGGACACAAGTCGCACATCGACGGTCCTTTCCCTTGTTTCGCCTACGCGGTACAGTTTTCCCGACTCTATGACCCGAAGGAGCTTTGCCTGCTGACGAGTCGTCAGTTCGGAGATCTCATCGAGAAAGAGTGTTCCGCCCGAAGCGGCCTCGAAAAAGCCGGCCTTGTCCAATGCCGCACCGGTAAAGGCGCCCCTGCGGTGGCCGTAAAACTCGCTCTCGAAGACCGTATCAGCTATTGCCGCACAGTTGACCGCAACGAACGGTCCGTCACAGCGCCCGCTGAGCCTGTGGATAAGGGTGGCAGCAAGTTCCTTCCCTGTCCCCGTTTCTCCGGTTATATGAATGGGCAGCATGCCGGGGGCCATTTTTTCGATACGCTCTACAACGGCAAGCATCTGCTTTGACCTTGTTACTATCGAACCATGCACCAGCCAGCTGTTATCGAATCGAATCTCGGTCATTTCGCCGGGTGTGCGAGCGGATTCTATACGGGACGACAGTTTCTCGTGAAGCCTTCTGCATTCCCGGGCCCTGCCTTTAAGACCTAGTTCAATGTAGAGATGTGCCGCTTCACGGTAATACGCTGTCCCGGTACGTTCGAGATCGAGTCTTGTTTCTTCTTCAAGCCCTGCGGAGGCGAGCCATTCGCCGCAGCGGCCGGCATAAGTCTCGTATGTCCTGGCAAGTTCGTAAGGCTCGTTTATCATGCGCAGGGTAGTTATAGCCTCCTCGAAGTATGAGCGGGAAAGAGATCTCTCGCCGGTTTTGGCGGACAGGTTGCCGAACGCCCTGAGCACCGTGCCGAGTTCGTAGCGATCGTTTAACCGGTCGCACAGCTTATGAGCTCGAGTGAGATGCTGCCTGGCAGCATCAAGGTTGCCGAAGGATATGTGTGAATCGCCCATCCTTCTAAGTATCTCCACGGCGAGATCCCCGCAGGGAGCGATGCTGTCGGCAATCCGAAGAGCATCTTTGAGATGTTCAAGGGATTTTTCGGGGTTGTCCTGTGTGTATTCCACTTCGCCGAGAAACTCGTGGCACAGGGCTATCTCACGACGGAAGCCATGTTTTGTCGCTTCCATCAACGCGCTATTGAGCAGCTCGATAGTTCGGTCAAGGTTGCCGAGAAATTGATGATTTCTCGCCAAAGCCATCCTTGTAAGAATCGTGCCCTTGTAATAAGTGTTTTTTACATAGTATGACAGCGATTTCTCAAGCAATCGGTCCGCGTCAGTATATCTTCCCGTTCTGTAAGCAACGATACCGAGCATCTTGTTCGTATTCGCTATTTCTTTCTGATCGTCTATAGACACGAATATTTTCAGCGCATTCCCGAAGTAAAGCCTGGCAATATCGAAGAAGCTTCTCTGGAAAGCGATATAACCGAGCATGTGATGAGACAGGCCTTTCAGATATTCGTCGTCAGAACCTGTACGATTCGATATCTGAGCCTCGAATTGCTTTCCTGCATCGATATAGTTGCCCTTCAGGAAATGAGAGACCCCCTTATAATAGCGAAGCCAGGCAGATTCTATTGCGGCATTGGAGCCGGCAAGTCTCTCTTCGGCTATTTCGATGGAGATATCGTAATCGCCTGCTTGCAGCAATGCCTTGATTCTGCCAATCAACTCTTTGAATTCAGGCGAGTCAGGAGTCAGTTTCATATGATCCTGCATGTTGTAGAATAATTGTCACCTTAAAATGCGCGCACTGGATTTCAGCTGCTGCCAGAATATTCTCATAAGGAGCAATTCAATGTTTTCCGGTGTCGTTTTGTTATCTTCGGGCTCCGTCGGGATGCCAGCATCGGCGCTCGACGTCAGCGGTGCCGCTCTTCCGCCGCCATAGTCTCCCGGCTCGCCCATCCTTATGTTCGGCTCGGGTGGTGGGTCGATTATCTCTATTTTCTCTATCTTGTAGATAATTGCCCCGCATGGGACAGGTGCGGTGGTGAATACCAATAAGAAAACCGCACATATAATAAATGCTGATGTGACTGATCTGCCAGATAGTTTCATAGTATTCCTCCGATATTAGGAGTTGCCGGCCTCGCATTGTAGACTTTTTATTCAGCAGATGTCAATGTTGATATGTTTTGAAAATTCCCTGGTGGGGGGCAAGCCGGGGTGAAGTGGAGATAGCATTCGGTCTTGACCTGTGATTTGCAAGCTTTAGTAAACTGTCCCACTGTTTCATTGTGATACAACTCGCTTGGGACAGTTTACTAAAGCAGTTAGAGGATTATGGTCAAAAAGTGTCTCAGGGGAGTGTCTCATGGGACAGTTGGCGTTGCCGACCGGTTACCCGCAATAGTGCCACACAGCGTTGTATCGCTGTCAGCACATCTCGTTATCGTACAGAAGGTTACGGGCCAGTATAGCTGCTGCTTGGAGCGATTTTCGGCGCTCCATCCGATATGGCACATATCGTGATTATAGATATGTATGACAGACCGTGTTTTTCGGTAATCAGGGACACCGGACGGCGCGGATATTATTCCAATGGGCCGGTCTTTTGTCTGGGGGCAAGAGCCGTAATCCTTTCGTTGAATCCCCTGTGTGGCGCCGTTAAGAGGGCGCGTTTGAGAACCCCGGACGTTTTTGGGGCCTTGAGGCAGCCGCGGTGAAATGAATTCAAACGAAACGGAAGGAGGATGAATGAACTATGAACCCAAGGTGTCGTTTTGAGGCCATGCATTATGAAAGCCAAGGAGGGATAATGTTTAAAAGAAATATTAGTTGCGTCTTGCTAATCAGCCTTACGATGATGTTTTGTGTTTCTTGTAGCGAAGAACGGTCAGTGATACCCGAAAATGCGACAGAGAGTGAGCAGGATAGCCCAGAGATGTCTGCCGGTGAATTACACAATGAATTTGCAAGAGCGTTTTTGAAAGTGAGACCAGAGCGCTGCATCGTTCGTCTTGACGAAGACCAGAATTATCTAGATACTTATATTGAATCATCCAGAGAAGTCTGTAAGACAATGGGGATCGACAAAGAATTGAATGGAGATGTCCTCAACGAGTTTCTTCAACTGAACAACACAATGAAAGAAGCAGGTATTTGGGATGCTTTTAACCCGTTAGCATACTCTCCGCCAGAGGTTATCAACTACCTTAGAGATACAGGGGCTATCTCAGCGAAGGATGCTCAGCACATTCAAAGCATGTTGATGAAAGCCAAGAATATTTCTCCCTACGACCTTAAAAAAGATGATTCAAATGATGGGATGCTTCTTCTTGCTTCCGCAGAAATTAGCGATGCATCGCCCTTCGTACTTGAAGTGAAAGATGTTCTTGAGAATTCCATAACTCTCTGGGCGGAGGTGTTCGATGCTTCCGGGGAGGAACTTGTTGGGTTTGATCCAAATGACCCCGATATGGTTTCAGCTTGGTGGAAAACATTGACAAAAATCGTCGCATCCGCAATTGGTGACACTATTGTTTTTGCTGTGACAACAGGACTTACGTGGACCGGCCCTGTCATTGTGTTCTTTACAACAATCGCTTCTCTGTCAGTATATGAAGCCTTCGATGAAAGAGGTTGGTGAAGGAGATTATGATGAAGACTGCATTTATAGCAATCATTCTTGCACAAATCCCAGTAGTGGTTATGCTTTATCTCAACAGGGGGAAACCGCCAGAAGTTAAAAAACAAAAGCGACGAGTGTTGCTCGCCATTGAATTTGCCAGCGTTATCATCGCCCTTGTTATTGTCGGTTTAATAACAGGATGGGTTTAGAGGATTTCATTCGTATGACGCAAAAGATATAGCATGCGACTATTGTTACCGCTGATGCGAGGCATATTCGTCCAGGAGTCTTCTGATCATTTTCTGGTACTGGGTGTTATACTTTTTTGCTTCTTTTTTGAAAAAATCCACACTTGCTTTGCTTAATGAAATAGTGATTTTGACGGTTTTATCTTTCAGGGCCAGTTCCTCTGGCGAAGGCAGAAAGTCGGCAATTACCTTTACTTTCCCAATTTGTTCATCTGAATATTTAATGTTCTTTTTCATAGATCATCTTTCCTTTCCGCCAGTAACCGGTACCAATGATCCTGATGATCAGTATACGATCGGTCAAGATATGTGTCAATATAATAATATGGCTAATAGTATGGCTTGAGTATGCATTCTCACTCGTTCTCCCTCTCTAGGATTTCCTCAAGGATCTCAGATGCTTCACGCACGAATCCTGCACACCGCTTCTCCAGCTCAGGTTCGGTTTTAAAGCGTAGGGTTGCTTCGGGGCTGCCAGGATCAAACCCAAGCAGATCTATGCACATGCTGGATTCATGCATCGCTTTGAATCTTTCGACAAATTCATGGACCAATCGGTAGTTCTTCTCTTTTGCCTCTTTGTCATCCGCAATAGTACGTCCGAACTTCAGGCCCAGGACCATCATCCCGCCCGTCAACGCCCCGCAAGTATCGCCCATTCGTGCCATTCCTGCTCCAAAGCTTGAAGCGATTCGCAGCGCTGTGTCCAGATCGATTCCCTCGGTTTCGGCGAAGGCGGAGAATACAGACTGGGAGCACGAGAATCCCTCGATGAATCTCTTCTCGGCTGTTTCTGCTATCTTTCCCATGTGAATCCTTTGCGAAGTATAATTGATTCTCGAGTACTATTATCCAAGGCTTACGGCCTTTTGCTTCCCTTAAGGTGGTTGCGGACATTTATAGCTTTCCACAACAGAGCGGGATGGTTCGCGAGTAGTTCCTGCATCCCGGAATCATCAGTCATCAGGTCGGGGCGGATCTCTCCGTGACCATTGATCCGCTCCAGAAACTCCTGCTCTTCAGGTTTGAATGGAAGGATTCGGGATAACGAATCGCGGCATTGTTCTACCAGGTGGCTGCACCAGGTCTTGATTTCCCCTCGTTCGGGAATCTGTTCGGAACGCAGGAGGGGCAACAGTCTGCTTTTTACTTCATCGGGCTCCAAATCAATATTCTCCACGGAAACTGTACGCCAATCCCTACGGCTCATAGCGCCATAGACCACGAACCCAAACCGCAATTTTTTGTTGTCCAGACCGCTTCTTGTAAGAATCCTCGAGACATCGAACAGATCCCGGCTTGAAGAACGGCTGAAGAGGGCTGACAGTTTTCCGGCTGCCAGTTCATGCATGTCGAGCACTGGGATGTTTCGGGCTGTTATGTCAAGAAAGGTGGGTGAATCTTTTCTGACAGGCGGCCAGAGCGGCGTACGCATAAGAAATGTCAGGTCCACCTCAAGCGAACCCGTATCACCCTGTGCCCGGTCGTAGGACAGGCGCCACTTGCCTCCGGCATGATCTTCAGGCACGCGTCGGACACGCAATCCCTGTCGCCCGCATACTGCCCGTATGGCTTCCTCGACTGTGGGACGTTCAGCGAGCATGGTCTCCCGGTCCAAGGCGCCGATATAGTTCAGGTCTATGTCCAGCGACAGACGCGGCAGATCGGACAGGAATATATTTAGCGCAGTGCCGCCTTTAAGTACCAGGCGATCTGCGAGAAAGGGGTGCCCGCTTAGAGTATCGAGGAGATCCAGTAGCTGAAGAATCTTCTCGAAAGGTCCGGCCTGAAACCCTGTCTCGGCTGCCTCCCGCTGCAGCTGGATGGGATCGAGCCTCATAGCGGCTCCTCCCACTGTCGATACAGTACGTTCTCCGGGACGATGAGATTCCAGGGATGGATAAGTCTGCCTTGCTTGCGTCGCCGATCCAGGTAGCTGGGCTGTAAGGGTACATGCCGCGCAAGTGCATCAAGGTGCACGTCACCGACCATCAGTTCCTCACGGTGCTGATCCAGGAAGAATCCGACTCGAGCGATTGTCAGTGCGGACCCCAACCGGAAAGCATGCTCGATTATCATATCAAGCGTGAAAAATTCGACCGACTCCAGGGAACGCCAGATTTCTTCCCAGCCGCCCCCTTGCTCTGGAGAGTGGAGCAAGTCGACCAGGGTCCGCTCCAGGCTTGTCACCCGGACCTTGCCTCCGCCGTGCGGCCTCACTTGCACCCCTCCGCCAAAGTCCGGCAGGTCCCGGATCAGCCGGGGAGCCTGTACTCCGACGTATTCCATCCCCCGGAAGGTAAACGCCCGCACTCGTGCCGCAGTCATATACTGCATCCGCCACCAGACGGAGTAGGCATGTCCATGGAAGGCCATGGCGGAATGGAGGGCGACCACCGCGTCATCGCGCAAATGAGTCGCGACGAGGTAAGGATCGGGTTGGAAGTTCTTCGCCTGTTGGCCATAGGGCACCGTCGCATAGACCCCTCGCTTGATGCGCACCAGGCGGCGTCCGGCTGCAACCTGTTTGGCAAGCAGGTTGTTGCTGGTATTCGGGCTTCGTCCGTTCGATGTATGGGATGCAACGAACTCGGCGTGTGTGAATATCGGATGTGTAGCAAAGAAGTCGCGCATACCGGGAAACTTGTCGTTTTGCGCTGTCATGATGACTAATAGTAGCCGTCTGCGCGCATATTGTCAAGTCAATTTGTCGAATTGCGCACGAAATAACATATTAGTGTTAATCTGTGCGCAAATTGACAAATGCCCGACTTACTACCTGGTGGAAGTATAGACGCCGTGAAAATTGATCGTGCCGTCCGCGGCCAGGGTCAGGGTTTCCTGAGCCGGAGTGTTCCATCCATCGACAGAATTCCAGGTTATGGTGTATTCACCGGGAACGACATA
>RCNF010000181.1_pt1 | contig 29444 bp, 23 predicted proteins | sample 2041311 | NCBI WGS metagenome assembly RCNF01 (sample SAMN09708228, study PRJNA481090) | Marine sediment metagenome, whole genome shotgun sequencing project. | biome: marine sediment; feature: ocean; material: sediment; isolation source: Sewage treatment plant 2 marine sediment (STP2) ...
ATAGATCATCAAACGCAAGTTATTATCTATGATAATTCAGGAAGCGCTTTGGCTGCCCGATTATGGTGGATGCTGCGCTGGTTGGGACATGAGCATGCTGCTGTTCTTAATGGCGGGGGGAATGCTTGGGGTCAGTCTGGACATGCCCAGGAAAAAAAGGAGTCAGCAAGAACCAGGCGGGAGTTTCTCCCGAAGCCGCGACCTGGTTTTATTGTGAATGCTGAATTCGTAGAAAAAATCCGAAATGATCAAGATTATTTATTGATTGATGCTCGTTCTCCAGAACGCTATTGGGCAATAGAGGAAACTATAGATCTAATTGCCGGACATATCCCCGGGGCAATATCTGCTCCTTACACAGAAAACCTCGATGATGAGGGTTTTTTCCTGGATGATGAGTCATTAAAGAAGAGATTTGAGATCGTGCTGCTTGAATATCCACCAGAAAATATTGTTGTCTATTGTGGATCTGGTGTCACCGCATGTCATAATTTAATTGCCATGCTCCGGGGTGGATTTAAACTGCCGAAACTTTACGCGGGATCATGGAGTGATTGGATTACCGATTCCACCCGCCCCACCGCTCCTTGATGCTTAATGTATGTTGAGAAGGATGATTGAATGAGTACAAAAATTGCTTTAGCGCAAATGGACCTGCTTCTGGGGGAGCCGGACCACAACTTCCAAAAAGCAGAGGAATGGATTAAAAAAGCTTCCAATGAAGGAGCTGATCTTATCTTGCTTCCTGAATTATGGGCGAGTGGATTTGATCTGAAAAATTGTCAAACATATGCTGCTCCTCTCAATGAAGGTGATTTTGCGAGGATGAAGCAAATGGCAGTTGAGAAAAATATTATGGTGGGTGGATCCTTAATCGAACAAGATGAAGATAACTTTTACAACACGTTTGTCATCTTTGATAAAAATGGCGATATTGTGGATTTCTATCGGAAAGTTCATTTGTTTCGAATGTTAAACGAAGAACAATATTTAACACCAGGAAACCGGTTAAAAATGTCAGATACGGATTGGGGAAAAATTGGTTTGGCAACTTGTTATGATCTCCGATTTCCTGATATGTTTCGGGCATATGCTGTGAAGGGAGTGGAGATAATCTTGATTGTTGCTGAATGGGGCCAAAAAAGAATTTCACATTGGTGTAAACTGCTTCGAGCAAGAGCGATTGAAAACCAATGTTTTGTTGCTGCAGTCAATAAGTCAGGGGTAAGCCAGGGTGAAAACTTGGGCGGTTTCAGCGCTGTGATAAATCCTATGGGTGAGTACCTCGCCCAGGGAAATGATCAGGAAGAACTGCTTTTTGCCGAAATCAATTTAGAAGAAGTAGTTAAAACCCGGCGTTGGATGCCAGTTTTTGAAGACAGACAACCGCAGGTATATAATAAGTTTCTTAATGAATGAAATTGTTATTGATGGTTCAATTGGTGAAGGTGGGGGACAGGTTTTCAGAACTTCTTTAACACTGGCACTGCTGACAAAACAATCTATTCACATTTACAACATTCGTTCAAAAAGGTCATCACCGGGATTAAAAGCACAGCATCTTACTGCATTAAAAGCCGCTGTGCGAATCTCCGATGCAAATGTAGACGGTAACTTCCTAGGCAGCCAGGAAGTCCTATTTAAACCAGGGGAGATCAGACCTGGGCAGTATGAATTTGAGATACCCACTGCGGGATCAACAGCCCTGGTATTGCAAACCATATTTTTGCCCTTGTCTACCGCTTCTAGGAAATCCCAGGTAACAATAATCGGTGGTACACATGTTCCCTGGAGCCCTTCGTACCATTATATTAAGTGGCAGTGGTTTCCCTGGATGGAAAAAATTGGATACTCAGGAAAACTAGAATTAAACCGATGCGGCTATTATCCTGCTGGAGGAGGAGAATTGACCTGCAGCGTGTTCCCTCAGGGATCATTACTACCAGTTCAAATCACTGATAGGGGGAAGTTAAACCAAATACGGGGAATATCTGCGGCTACTAATCTACCCAAGGATATAGCCAACCGGCAGCGAATTCGATTTGTCAGCTGTCTGGGTTCTACATACCCCCTAAACAATATTCGATCGGTATTATTACCCGGGAGGGGCAAGGGTACTTTTCTAACAGTTTTAGTTGAGTTCGAAGGATCAACAGCTTGTTTTACATCTCTCGGGGAAAAGGGAAAACGAGCAGAACAGGTAGCCGATGATTTAGTTAATGAAGTGGAAGAATATCTTAGTACATCTGGTTGTGTGGATGCCTATTTACCGGACCAATTGCTGATTCCATTATGTTTTTCACCAGAACCATCAAAAATAAATACTCCAAAGATATCTCTTCATCTGATGACGAATGCTGAAATCATTCAGCGATTTTTACCTGTGAAAATTATTATCAAGGGAGCTTTAGATACTCCGGGTACAATTAATATAAACCCATGAAATTGATTATGCTTCAGTTGTTTGTGTATTAGTCACTCATCTCTATAAATAGATCAATTGAAGAGTATGGTACGTATATTTTTCAGGGAGTATGGTGTATAATTCCCCGCGGTGTTTTCCAGGAGTTTTTTGGAAAACTAGTTCAAATTTGACGTTGAATTATTATTATATTGGTTAGGAAGTGTTTATGCTGGAAGAATTTTTTACCCCAAAATCAGTTGCAGTAGTAGGTGCATCAACTTCACCTGAAAAACTTGGGTATGCAGTTCTAGAGAACCTTGTAAATGGGGGATATGTAAAAGTTGGTAAAATTTACCCGATTAATCCTAAAGCCGATCAAATTTTAGGCCAAAAAGCTTATCCTTCAGTATTGGATGTACCTGGTGAAATTGATTTGGCTGTCATTGTTATCCCTTACACTTATGTTCCGGATGTGCTAAAAGATTGTGGAAAAAAGAATATCGCCGGAGTAATTGTTATCAGCGCCGGTTTCCGCGAAGCGGGTATGGAGGGGCTGGAGCGGGAATTAGAGTTAGTTGAAATTGCTAACGAATATAAGTTTCGATTGATAGGTCCCAACTGCCTGGGGGTTATCGACACCTTTACACCAATTAACGCTTCATTTTCAGCAGGTACTCCACCACAGGGACCAATGGCATTTATGTCACAGTCCGGCGCGTTAGGAACAGCCATTCTGGATTGGGCGCAGGCGGGCCGTCTGGGACTGGCAAAATTTGTCAGTCTTGGAAATAAAGCAGACGTAAGTGAAATTGATTTGCTAAAAGCCTGGGCAGATGATGAAGATACAAATGTGATCCTGATGTACAGTGAAGGGTTGCCAAACGGTCAGGAATTTATAAAGGTCGCTCGTGAAGTTACCAAAACTAAACCGGTTGTAGCGATAAAATCGGGTGTTACTGAATCGGGGTCCCGTGCTGTTTCATCCCACACCGGCTCCCTCGCTGGCTCTGAGCAAGCCTATCAGGCTGCATTCCAGCAGGCTGGGGTATTGCGGGCAAATGACATGGCAAGCATGTTCGACATGGCCTTGGCGTTGGGATATCAGCCCCTGCTAAAGAATGACCGGATTGCTATTGTTACAAATGCAGGTGGCCCAGGTATTCTAGCCACAGATGCGTTGGAAAGAAGTGGAATGAATCTCGCAAGATTGAAAGTTGAAACAATCCAGGATCTTGAACAATATTTGCCTGATGCAGCCAGTGCTGCCAATCCAGTAGATGTCCTGGGAGATGCAAGGGGCGATCGATATCGGTTTGCTCTGGAATCTGTCTCAAAGGATCCTAATGTTGACGGGATTTTAGTTGTATTAACTCCCCAGGCAATGACGGAGATTGAGGATACGGCTCGAGCGGTTGGTGAACTCTCTCAGGAGATTGATAAGCCAATCCTGGCCTGTTTTATGGGTGAAGCAAAAGTTGAATCAGGAATAAAAGTTTTAAGAGAATATGATGTTCCAAATTTCTCCTTCCCCGAGAGGGCGTCCCTCGCTTTTCAGGCGATGTCGCAATACCGGAATATAAAAGAAAGAAAAGACCCGGTATATGAGTCATTTGAAGTTGATAACCAGGCAGTGAAAGAAGTGCTGGAACGCGCTAAAAAAGATGGACGGTATGCAATTGGCGATTCTGAAGCTTGGAATATTCTTACAGCATATGGTTTATCCATACCGAAATCGGTCCTGGCAAAAACTCCCCAGGAAGCAATCGAAATTGCTGCAGAAATCGGTTACCCGGTAGTCTTGAAAATAGCTTCACCAGATATCCTGCATAAAACTGATGTTGGTGGCGTAAAAGTTGGATTAGAAACCCCAGATCAACTGCGGGATGCATTTGATTTGATGATTTACCGCACAGAAAGATTTCTTCCTGATGCCCACATCTGGGGATGTCAGGTACAGGAAATGGCTCCCCCCGGTGGACTGGAAGTTTTAATAGGTATGAACCGGGACCCTCAATTCGGACCACTGGTTACTTTTGGATTGGGTGGAATTTACGTTGAAGTATTAAAAGACGTTACTTTTAGAGTAGCTCCTTTCACAAGGCTAGATGCGGAAGCAATGCTGGATGAGATCCGATCCAAAGCTTTGCTGGAAGGTGTGCGTGGAAAACCACCAGTTGATAAAGAAGCCATCATTGATACTCTCTTGAGAATGGGGCAGCTGGTTCAGGAATTTCCCGAAATCGCAGAATTTGATATCAATCCCCTTATTGTTTATCCCAGGGACCAGGGAGCGATAGCAATAGACATGCGATTGGTTTTATCAAGTGAGAAATAAGGAGAAAAAATGAAGTCATTATATATAACTTCTGTTGAAGAGTATTCTGGTAAGACCGCTATCTGCCTGGCTTTGGGAAAACTGTATCAAGAACGAGGGCTTATTGTTGGATATTTAAAACCTTTTAGTTTACATCCCTGGAAAATTGGAGACAAAATAGCTGATGAAGATGCAGCGTTTGTAATCGATATCCTGGGTGTACATGCAAAACCCTGGGAGATGGCCCCGGTTGTGGTAACCAAGGAAATATTGGTAGATTATATTACGAGAAAAGATAAAATTGATTTTATGCCTCAAGTGCTAGAGGCAGTAAAATCTCTTGAGAAGAAAAAAGACCTTCTTCTTCTGGAAGGTGGTGGAAGTCTCCGGGAAGGTCATGCAATGAATTTACCGACGTCGAGAGTTGCCAAAGAATTGGGTAGTGCAATTCTTGTTGTGGTCAAATATTGTGACAACACCTGTTTACTGGATGATGTTCTTTCCGCAAAATTCAGACTGCCAGATTCGTTGACGGGAGTAGTGATCAACCGGGTCCCGGAACATGCCATGGAGTTTGTGAAAAATGTGGCTGTACCTTTTCTTGAACGTGAAGGTGTGCCCATACTTGGAGTACTTCCTAATGATCGGGAACTGGCGGCGTTATCCGTAGGAGAAATTATTAAAGTTTTGGATGCGGAAGTATTGACTTCATGTAGAAAAGAAGACTCCCTGGTAGAAGCGCTTATGGTTGGCGCGATGACAGAGGACTCTGCGATTAGACGGTTTCGGAAACAACATAATAAAGCGGTGATCACCGGTGGTGATCGGACCGATATTCAACTGGCAGCTATGGAGACATCTACAACCTGTTTGATCTTGACCGGCAACTTGCATCCGAACAATCTGATCATCAAACAAGCGGAAAATATGTGTGTGCCAATTTTGCTTGTTCCTGGCAATACAATGGAGACCGTTGAAGCCCTGGACCGAATATTTGGGAAGACAAGACTTGGACAAAAAGAAAAATTAGACAAATTCCTGATCTATGTGAAAGAAAACATTGACCTGGAGCGTTTGGATAAAGCGCTAGAATTAAAAACTGGTAGTAGTAAATAAAAAAAATGGCCGTTTTCATAACGGCCATTTTTTATTTCGGCTGCTAATTAGGGAAGAAATACCACATCCGCAGGCATGCCTGGTTTTAATTTTCCATCTGGATTAGGTACAGACAGTTTTACAGCATATACTGTATTCTGCCGCTCTTCCTGCGTTTGAACATTCCTGGGGGTATATTCTGCTTGATCTGAGATCCGTGTTACTTCAGCATTAAACAAAATATCGGGGAATGAGTCTATTGATAATTCAGCGGCATCTCCTAAATTCACCTGACCATACCGATCTTCAGAAAGATAGACGGTGACTGTTAACTGATCCAATTCTCCCACTACTAGGGTTGTGAGTCCCGCCTGGATTACCTCACCCGGTTCGATAGTTCTGGTAAGAACTACGCCAGAAATGGGGGAATAAACCATTAATTTATCAAGCTGAAGATTGATCAAATCTAATGCTGCTTCTGCATGCGCCACGGCAGTAACTGCGATTTTATGGTTCACTTCTGCAAGTGTAATCTGAGATTTGGCCTGAATTATCCCTGCTTTTGCCTGTGCGACTATGGTTTCTGCAGCTTGAACATCAAGAGAATGTTCACCAGTAAACAATAAATACTTTTGATCTAAGGCGATATCATATCTTTCTTTAGCGACGGTAACTCTGGCACGGGCTTCCAGGATGTCCTGATAGTCAGACTCAGATAAAAGTTGATCATAGGCTTTTTGAGCAGCTTTTAACTCAGATTCCGCAGAGTCAAAGATTGTCTCTACAAAATCCTCGATATCCTCTCTACCTTCATATCCAACCCGTCGATCGTTTAATATGTCGGCGACTTCGAAGGCGGTCTGGGCTTCGACGAGTCTTTTCTCGGCTTCAATAAACTCGTCATAACCAATGTCGACTATTACATCCTGATAATTGTCCTGTTCAGTCTGATATAACTCCAATGCTGCTTCAACCTCTGACTCTGCCGCCGAGATCATCTCGCTTTGCTGGAAATACCAGGCTGGAACATCAACATTATTGGCGGTACTTTCATTCCAGTTTGAAACCCGGTCAGGTTCATCAATTAATCGAGCTTCGCCAGATACTTGTTTGTACTGAATATTGGCGGAACGCAGGTTGATTTCTGCGGCATGAAGGGCTGCATTTGCGGCTGTAACAGACGCATCAGCCCCCTCCATTTGAGCAACGGCTGAATCGAATTGAGCCTGGACCTGTACCTTCTGGGAGGAAAGCAGATCGGTTTCCAATGTGAAAACCGGATCACCGGCTTTTACGTTTTCGCCTTCCTGTACAAATACTTCTTCTATTCGCCCGCTTAATTCTGAGGCGATAGAGACTTGTTCAGCCTCAATCACTCCGGATGCCTGGATTGAATCATTACCATTATTTCCGGAAAAATCCGATGAAATTGCATCGCATCCAGTCATTAGGAAAATAAGTGACAGAAGAATTGATATGAGCAGTAGGTGTTTTCTTTTCATGAAGTGCCTCCGTTTTAACTATCACGCATACAAGCAATGAATACATCTTCCAAAGATGGTTCAACTTTGACAATTGAATCAATTTTAATTCCAGCAGCTTTAGCTGTGTTTTTTAGATCAATAAGGATTGGCTTGGATTCGTGTGCAAAGATATGGATTAGAGATCCATACAGTTCTGCCTCAGCCGTCCTGAATTTCCCGGTTTCTTTTTCCTTCTTCAAAGCCAGGAGCAACTGCTCTGGCTGGGTTGTGTTAATTTCAAGTACTTCTCCCGGCATCATCTGTTCCTTAATTGAGGATGGAGAGCCTTGGGCAATGATTTCTCCGTGCTGTATAAACGCTAGATTATGACAGTGTTCTGCTTCATCCATATAATGTGTGGTGATAAAAACTGTAATTCCTTCTGATACCAATGTATATAAAAGATCCCAAAACGCCCTTCTTGATACTGGATCAACTCCGGCTGTCGGTTCGTCCAGGAATAGTACCTCAGGCCGATGTAATATAGCAGCGCTTAATGCTAGGCGCTGCCGCCATCCTCCAGAAAGATCTTTAGTGGGCGAATGTTCATACCCTTCTAACCCTGCCAGGGAAATCGCAGACTGAATGTTTTTATTCATTTCACCTGAATCTAAACCATACGCCTGGCCATAAAATAACAAGTTTTGGAGAACGGTCAGATCACTGTAAAGCGAAAATTGCTGGGACATGTATCCAATTCTGGGAAGAATCTCCCTTGTTTGCCCGTCAACCGGAATGCCCAGGATTTCAATCTCTCCCGCTGTGGGTTGGAGTAAGCCCAACATCATCCTAATTGTTGTGGTCTTGCCTGAGCCATTTGGCCCCAGGAACCCGAAAATTTCTCCACCATTTACATCAAAAGAGACTTGGTTAACAGCTGTGAAGTCACCAAAGTTTTTGACTAAATCTCTTACCCGGATGGTAATGGATTTCGCATTCATCGTTTAATCTAGTGCCCTCCTGATATACCGAAAGGAAAAATATCCAATGATGAGTCCAAGAATTAAAAGAGCGATAACACTTGGCAGGATATCCATTAATCCTGATCCCTTTAATAAGATCCCGCGCAGGATATCTAGCCAGTGATGCGCCGGTATAATGTTTGCCAGATACTGAATGATTTGCGGCATGGATTCAACCGGGGCGGCGTACCCTGTAAACATGAAATCAATCATGCCAATCATAAATACCAATAGAAATGCTTGATGCTGGCTTTTAGAAAATATTGATATTGCCATCCCTTTTCCTAACTCTACGATTGTATAAATAAAAGCCAGTATAAAAAGCAGCAACAATGATCCCCGGACAGGAACTTTAAAGGCAAAATGAACCATACCAAGCATCAGGGAAAAATCTAACAATCCGACCAGCATAACTGGGATGGATTTTCCGATGATGATTTCCAGTGAAGTATATGGCATGACCAGTAGTTGTTCCAGGGTGCCAAATTCTCGCTCTCTGGAAAAAGTAAGGGCGGCAAAAAGCAGAATCGTAAATTCAAGCATTAGACCCAATTCTGCTGGTGTGGTGAAATAAGCTTCGCTGAGCGCTTCGTTAAACCAGACCCTTAAACTGAAATCAAATCCGCTGATATCCTCCGGGTTTAAGCCGAGTTGTTGAATTGTTATTTTTTCCCCGAGATCTCTGATGACTCCTTCTACAGCTCGTTGTGCCTCCCGGGCCGGTATACTCTCGGCCCCATTTAAGATTACCTGAACGACAGGTTCACCTCCGGGAACGCTTAATTCCTCAGAATACCCCCGGGGGATAATAACAGCAGCATTGATATCCCCCCGATCCATTGAGTCTTCAATAGGCGTCATAGATTCAATCGGATCTAATAAGTCAAACACTTTTGTATTATCCAGAGAGATTACTAAATTTCTACTGGCAGCTGTTTTATCTTGATCCCAGATCATCAGCGGTAGATTGGATATCGGTCTGGAGGTTGCCCAGCCAATCATCAAAAGCTCAAGTGCGCCGCCAAAAATCATAAAAACAGGAAGCCACCAGTCATTCTTCAAATGAATAAATTCTTTTTTAACCAGGGAAAGGATTCTTCTTATCATATTGTTAAGCCAGCTTCTTTTTGAAAAACAGGGTGGCAATGCCTGTAAAGGAAAGACCGATCACGGTTAGCATTATTGCGCTGGGCCATAATATGTTCAATCCTATACCGGGCAGAAACACGCCTCTGGTAATAATTGCGTAATGAGTTCCTGGGAGGAAAAGGGATTCCATTCGGGCCATTTCCGGCAGGGAAGCAATTGGAAAAAATATTCCTGTAAGGAAAAAGCCAGGGAACATGACAATCAGCAGAGAAGCTGCCAACGCGGCAGATTGGGATCGCATGAAGACACCAATAGTCATTCCAAGACTTAGTTCCGCAAAAAGGAAGAGAGCAGAGAGTGCAAAAAAAAGCAAGAAGTTGCCGTTAAACGGGACCTGAAACCAGACAATGGCTAACAAGGGGATAATAATAACATTTATTAACCCGGTTATTATATAAGGAATCATCTTCCCGAGAAGAAGTTCAATCCGGGTGATTGGCGAGACTAGAAGCTGTTCCATCGTGCTGTGTTCGTGTTCTCGAGCCAAAGTTAATGCTACAGATAAGGCAGGAAATCCCAGGACCATCGATAGCAGCCCTGGAACCAGATCCACCCGCGGTTTCAAATTTGGGTTGTACCAGGCTCGAATGCGTAAATCAATTGGTTGGATAGAATCCAGTGCAAATCCCCGGGTCTGGAATTGGCTGGCTAGGGTCTGATTAGCAAAGGCTTCAGTTCTCCAACCAATATGGTCAACAGCAAAACCACCGCTTTCTGGTTCTGTTCCATCAATAATGATCTGAAGCGAAAAACCTCGCATAGCTAATAAATCTTCGCTGAATCCAGGATCGATGATCACGGCAGCTTTTATCTTGCCCCGTGTCAGCAGCTCTTCAATTTCCTCGATTGACCCAACACTGATGTATAAATCGAGGTCATCCCCTGCAGTGATATGTTGGATATAAGATCTGGATGTAGCGCTTTGATCATAATCGAGCAGTGCAATCGGAACGTGCTGAATATCAGCTGACAGAGCATAAGTCATTATTAATAACACAATCGTTGGAGTAATCAGCACCAGGATAAAAGTCCCCCGGTCACGAAGAATATGCTGGATTTCTTTTCTAATGACTGCCCAGATATGACGGAAAGACATGATCAATTCACCTGGTCCAATTTACTTATTAGCGAAATAAAGGCTTCTTCCATCCGGGGAGAAACGCTCCGGATCTCTACAATAGTGAGTTGGTTTTGTTTTAAGATCTTGGTCAGTTCTCCTTCTCTTTTTTTGCTGGAATCTACCAGGACATGAAGTGCTTCCCCGTAACTCTGTACTTCGAGAACTCCGGGTAAGGGGAGTAATAGTTCACGTGCTTTCACCCAATCATCAGTAACGATTTTGATGATTTCTCCTTCAAGACGATCCCGAATCAAGGCTGGCGTATCGCAAATTACCAGGTTCCCTTGATAGATTAATCCCACCTTAGAACAGCGGTCAGCTTCATCCATGTAAGGAGTGCTGACAACGATGGTTGTGCCATCCAGGTGGAGATCATTCAGGATATTCCAAAATTCCCTCCTTGAAACCGGATCCACACCCGTGGTGGGTTCATCTAATAACAATATGGGAGGGCGATGGAGCAGAGTACTTGCTAGAGCTAATTTTTTCTTCATTCCCCCGGAAAGGTTGGCTGCTCGCTGATTCTTAAATGAAGTCAAACCAGCAAATTCCAACAAATCTGGGATACGATCAGCCTGTTCTTTCGGAGAGACATCGTAAAGCTCCGCAAAGAACTGCAGGTTCTCAAGCACAGATAGTTTTTCATAAAGGCTGAACTCCTGTGCCATGTACCCAAGTTTAGGTTTAATGCGTTCAGATTCTTTTTGGATATCAAATCCCGAGACAGTTCCCTCACCTTCGCTAATAGCCAGCAGCCCGGCCAGGGTACGGAGCAGTGTGGTTTTTCCAGCTCCATCTGGACCTACCAGCCCGAATAATTCTCCTTGTTGAATGGACAAAGTAATCTGATTCAAGGCTATTTTATCCTTGAAAACCCTTGTCAGTTCGTTGATCTCAATCATGTGTAGATCTGTCATAATTTAGTTTTATTATATAAAGTAATACTCTGTGTTGAATGTTCAATCCTATGCACTTTGCTGAGAGAGATTTGGCTTACGTAATGCCATTTTCAATTTGGATCTATTATAAAGAATAACCAGAAGATTAAAAATACAGAATTTCTGGGCTATCTGTTGAATATCGTGATAGCGGAAAAAAGCTGCTGCATAAGTTAGTACAGATACCGATAAGAGGATGCTGAGAGAGTATGCCTTTGTTATCCCACTAACCAATTTTCTCTCCCAGAGCATAAGGAGCTCGATGATAAATATTGGTCCAATCATCATCCCGCTCCCGATACTGTGAAGGACATGGAAGAGATCGTTTAGAAAAATAGAGATAAAAGAGCCAATTCCAGCGATAGAGAGCAGAACGCATTTCAGGCGATGATTCAGAACCTTGGTTTGAGTTTGGTGCATACCAGCAATTGCCAGAAGCAGCCACCCTGTGGTGAACATACCCAGGGCTACCTGGAAAGCTGAAATGGTATTGGGGGTACCTGTCAAGGTTCTGGTTGTGCCAAGCTCACTCAAGGCATGCTGCCAAAAATGGAATTTATCAGCATAGAATAATGCACCCAGCAAATATGTAGAAGAGATACTGATGACTACATAAAGATAGAGACGGGAAAGTTTTTGGTCTCTGATTGCAAAATCCATCTCAGGATTTGTCATATCTTCATTCTCCAAGTTGCCAGAGTTATTGTTTTGCTTTCCGAATGATCCAAAGCACAAAAAGGGCGGTAAGAGGAGGTTCTAAAATTACACCTATTAACCTCATTGTTTGGCTGAAGCCCATAGCTGGGATAACATACCAATCAATGAACCCCATAACAACAGCAGAAATAACTGCTGCAATGTAATCTCCTTGAACTCCAATCGGTCGATTATCTTTCCAAATAAAACCTGCCAAATAACCTACCAAAAGACCTGCCAGAACCATAGAAACAACAAGTATTAAAATTTCCATTTATTCCTCCTGGGTTGAAAATTTGATTATAGGAAGTTCTTTAGCGAAATCTCGATATCCTTCGATTGTATGGGTAATTTGGTAATCCAATTTTTTAGTCAGCCAGCGGATGGCCTGAGGGTATTTTTGCGCATAGGCAACAAAGACAATACCTGCTTCTTCTGGCTCTACTCGGTGTCCAGTAGCATTCAACCGTTTAGAGCCAACCTGGATTATTACCCGGGGATCATTTTGAAGGTTTTGGAACCATTGGGACCGGGTCCCGAAACCAGAGGCAACATAGTAGGTCTGATCCTCAGGTAAGTGATGGATGATTTCCAGGACAGTCTGGCGGATTTTCCCGGAGTTCCTGCCTTTGACGGATAACAGCAAGGCTCTGTTTCCAAATAACCAGCCTAATCCAAATTTGTAGATCAAGATTGGAATTCGCCAGGGGATGGCTTTGAGACCTTTAGGCGGATCTGGAAATCTCATTTAATTATCACCTGTTCAATAGGATTCCGTGGTTTAGTATTTTCACTTTGATCTCAAAATTAATTTTCAAGAAGATGATGGGGCAGGGATGGCTTGGTTTTCAATGCTTGAATAAGCAAATTAGAACTGGTGCGCAGATTTCGTTTAACATCAATTTGTTCCGGATCATATAACCAGAGAACAGCGGTTCCTTCCAGAATGGAACCTAAGGCAATGGCTGCTTCTTCTGGATCTTCCACTAGAAATTCTCCCGAATCAATTCCTTGCTGAATTAAATCTACTAAAATTTCCATTTGTTTTTTGTAATAGCGGGAAATGGCTTTTTTTACAATTTCCTGCCTGAAAGCGAGGGCGAGGAAATCATAAAAGAGGGGCATCCATTTGAGCATTTTCAGCATATCATCAGAGACACGCTCAATATAGCTGGTTAATCGGCTTTCAGCTGATCGGGGATCCTTGAGTAGAACATTAAAATCCTCAATTTCTGAAACAAATACCCTATCCAGGAGACTCAGAATAATTGATTCCTTACTGTCAAAATACCAATACAATGACCCTTTGCTCAGTCCTGATGTCTCAGCGATATCTGACATGCGGGCTTTATGGAAGCCCAATTCAGAAAATGTGTCCATCGCTGCATCAAGGATTTGGGATTTTCTAACTTCAGAGACATCATGTTTTGGAGACATAGTAGCATTCCCCGCAGAACGTTATACTGACCAGTCAGTCAATATAATAATAATATCATTTTTTCTCACTGTCAAGGTGGAATCGCAAAGAGTAGATTCCGTTTTAAACAGATAATTTATTGCATCCTGTAATTTAATTGGAATAAGGAATGTGATCAGAAATTTGAGAGGACCGACGCAGTGGTATTCCGACCAGATTGTTTCGCTTGATACATCAAGTGATCAGCCGCATTGATAAGCTGCACTAGTTCATTGATTTCCTCGCTGAGTTCACTAACTCCCAGGCTGATGGTCATATTTATCTGATGAGAATTGGCTTTATAGACAGATTTTGATACACTTTTTCGGATCCTCTCGGCAATTTTGACTGCAACCGGGAGCGCGGTTTCCGGCAGAATAATAATAAATTCCTCTCCACCAATCCGGGCGAATATATCGATTTTCCGAATTACTTCCTGAGAGCAATGAATTACTTGTTGGAGAACTTGATCCCCGATCTCATGCCCGTAATTATCATTAACTTCCTTAAAATGGTCGAGATCAAAGAATATCGCTGAGAGAGGGCTGTCAAATCGTTTTGCGCGGTCAATTTCGTATTGTCCCCATTGTTCTAATCCCCTGCGATTAAATATATTGGTTAATGGGTCAGTGATTGCCAGGTCCTCAATTTCCTTGTGAAGCTGAGCATTGCGGATCGCGCTGGCAGTAGTTGCCGCGATATTGGTTAAAATTGTGAGGTCATTTTTGGAAAATATTCCGGGTTCATATCCAGCCAGGATGATTACTCCGAGGACACCTGTCTGAGCTGGAAGTGGAACAGCGATGACCGCTTGCAGGCTGTCGTCCTGATCTTCGTACAAATCTGGCTTGTTCTCCTGGAAGACTTTTACAGGCAGGAATTCGGCAGCATCCAGGGAATATTGTTCTTTAAAAGATGGACCCTTTCCATATTCGGCTTTTCTTATTAATACATTTTTTTCCTCATTTACCAGGAACAAGGCCCCATGCTCAGTTGCCGGAATCGCTTTTACTGCACCTTCCAGGATCTTCGAGGAAAGGTCATCAAGTTTTAAGGTGGTAACCAGAGTTGAGGTGGCTTCATGGAGTGCCCTCAGCTCTCGAGTTTGCTGTTGGGATTGCTGGAAGAGTCGGGCGTGTTTTATTGCGATAGAGGCCTGGCTGGCAAATGCAGTCAACGTCTCAGCATGTTCAGGTTGGTAGTAATGACGATTTTGATTGTTAAGTGATAAAAAACCGATTACTTGATCACCATCGAGAATTGGAGCACCAGCCCATGATTGGATTTTTTCTGTTGTGGGGGTTTTTACCCATATGGGATCGGATGTTGTATCAGGGATAATGAGGGGATTCTTTGATTCAGTCATCATTTCTAAAGTTTTGAATCTGGAAACAATAAATGGAGCGTAAAATAATTCATCCAGAATTTCTTCGGATAAATTCTGATAGTCTTGCATCCGTACAATCCGGGTTTGTCCATCTTCGACAAGCATCAGGTTTGCTGAATGATATTGAATCACAGTGGCTATTTGAGCCAGAATATGATCCATTACTACTTCAAGATCAAGAGAGCTCTGGATAACCCGACCGGTTTGTTGAAGAGCTTGGGCCAGTTTTCTTTGTTCACGTTCAGCTTCAAAAGTCCTGGCATTATTAATCGCGATGGCGGCCTGGTTGCTAAGTAGATCTAGAACCTGCAGGCGCTCTTCATCCAATTCTCCTGGCTCAAAGAAAGAGACATTCATAACTCCAATCACCTTTCTGTGGATGATGAGCGGCAGGCTTATCATCGATCCAGTCTTCCAGGAAGCTTGAAGATTTTTTTCTTCCTGGATATCTGGTATTAGAATTCTTCCCCCTTTTTTGGCTGTTTGATAAAAGATGCTGTTATTTTCTGGTGAATGCACTGGATCGCGCTGGACATCTTTTGCATAAGCTACGGCGCCGAAATCAAGTGTTTCCCCGTCGTAGAGCAGGATATGACTATCTCTGGCGGATACCAGCATCAACACTTGATCTAAAATACTTTCCAGTACCTGTTTTAATTCGAGATTATCTGAAAGCTGGAGATTCGCTTTGCGCAAAGAATCCGCCAAGATCCGTTGACCTCTTTCAATCTGCAGGAACTGAATATTCAATATGGCGGTTGCAGCTTGGTCAGCCAGTAATCTTAAAATTGTCTTTTCCTCCTCGGGAAAATCTCGAACACTTGGAAACCAGATATTTAATATACCAATGACTTCTGAAGCGGCAACAAGTGCCATGCATATAAACCCCTCTTGCTGCGTTGCGAGCCCTGTTTCTAAGCCGTTATAAATACTGATATCCGAGATTAAAATATCTTGAGTAGTATCTGCAACAATTCTACTAATTTCCATTTCTCCCGGGTGAGAAAAAGGAAGCGATTGCTGCTGGTTTGCCCCCAGGGAAAGGAAGAATTCCAGATCATGGTTTTGTTTCAAATATATATTCGTATCATAGGCAGGTGATAATTCCAGGATTTGTGACAGTACTGTATGTAATCCCGTATCTAAGTCATCGCTGGATGAAATATTGGTGCCTGTTTTTTGAAGAGAGTCAAGTTCCTTGGCTCGCAGCTGTAAATTATCTTCAATGAGTTTTTTGTAGAATGTGGATCCTAGTGTTTGTGCGATACTTTTATAGATATTCCTTTCCTGTGGGTCCCAGATTTTCTTTCGATCTCTCGTTTCAAAACCAATGAAACCCCATATTGCCGTATCCGCAAAAATCGGGTAAATAATAAATTCACCGGTGTTGCCTAGGTCGAAGAAGGTTTGAGTTTCAAGAGATAGGAAATTTATATTTTCAGAGAAAGGGTGGTTGTTTTCGGCAGTTTTTATCCAGTTAATAATTTCAAAAGAAGGGATTAGTTGCTCCTGGAATGAGGTCTGGGTATCGTCTTTATTTTGGTGTGACCAAAAATGATATATTATTCCTGTGTAATTAGCTGTGCCAGATCCTGTTAATTGTAATAAGAAGATGTGCTCCAGCTCTGATATGGTGCCAATTTCACGGATCAAGTCAGGAAGTTTTTCAGCCCAATCCTTTGCGCTACCCAATTCGGTTGTCACCAGATTGGTTGTTTCAAGAAGTTTAGACAGTTTAATTAATTGTTCGTTATTATCCTTTAATGCGGCGAGCTGCGATACGGTACTAATCTGAAGATCTTTCAGATGTCCTATTAACAAGCCGGATATTACCAGAGCAGCAAAACCAACCAGGTGCTGGAATAAAAAGATATCTAATTTAATGGAAAATGTATGTTGAATTAAATGTAAAATAAAATGAAGGGAGATACTGAGAAAGGCAGCAGCGCCCCCAAAAGACATTCCCAGGGTCCATCCCGTAATGAGGACAGGCAAGGAGCCCAGGACGAGCATAACCCAGGAATTATCTGCATCTGCAAAGAAAATCAATCCTCCGATATAAATCAACCAACTAAGTGCAAGTAAAATCCACTCGGAAAGATCCAGATTGAATTTATTTCTAAGAAATGACTTCATGATTGGTTTATACTCACTCGTATCGATTAAAACTAATCTGGTTTAACTAACCTAGAAACGAATAAATATCCACAAGAGAGAGAGACTTACGGTAATAATTAATGCCGGTAAGCCTTTTTTGAGAAAATATTTATAGGTGATTTTGTATCCCGCTCGCTCTGCAATACCAGCGGTAATCATATTTGCAGAAGCCCCGATTAGAGAGCCGTTTCCCCCCATTGCTGCGCCGATTGAAAGACAATAAAACAAGACTTTGCTGTCAGCGCCAGGAATTATCTGGGTTAGATATGCAATCACCGGAAGTTAACCACGTACAGGAAATAAATCTTCTCTCCTGTTTCGCTTGCCAATTTAATTGATGTAGCGATTGTTGGCTGACTCGATGGTCCTCCCCGGATAGCACAGACGATTCCCGGCATGGACTACTCCTTCCTCAACGAGGTGAGGTGAGGTGAGTGGTTTTGATTATCGAAGGTAAGTTATTCGTTTCAAAATTCATTAAAATTATAACTTGCTAGAGGAAATTATTTTGATAATTCGATCCGCTGAAACGAATTTAGGGCGGAGTGGGAGTCGGGGTTAGCTCTGGGTTTAGGTACGGCGTTGGTGTAAGTGTGCCGATATATTCACCAAAGCCTAATTGGGGTAAACCAGTAATACCCAGCTGCCAGGCCAGTTCAAGTTTTTCTGCAGCTAAAGTTGGTTTAGCAGGAAGATCAATAACGGTTTGTTCTACAAGATCCAAGATATTCGAGATTACATCTTGTTGAAATCCAGGCAATCTTTCCTGAAGAGCGGTCAGTTCAATAATTGCACTCTGTAGTATTTCTTCTGCCTGTCCGAAATTTGAATGGAGTAGAAATTGATTGGCCCGGGAGAGAAGATCAAGAACTTTTAGCAGCCCAATTTCCTCGTAAATCCCACTTCTACTCAATTGTACTGTCGCCAGGGCTGAGAAGTGGCGGTCATTGGCAGATTGTTGTGCTGTCAATGTGGCTATTTGTAGTTGAATCTGTGTCGCCATATTGGTATTACCACTGACAGATGTCATAAGATTATCAGTATTGTCATTGAGTTGTTGAATATCCTCTATGAGGGCTTCAAGAGTCAATTGATAGGGTGATGTACCTTCCTCCTGCGCTAACTGGTTGGTATCCAATGTTGCCAGAAGGGATGCGATCTGATCTTCTATACCAGATTGAGTTTCCACAAGTGCCTGGAGTTGAGTACTATTGTTATCAATGGGTTGGAAAATCCTATTATCCAGGTAAGGAATCCAACTGACAGCACTAAAATAGATAACTGCGCCAAGTATAACAGCAACGATTACGGTTAACAGAAGGCGCAGCAGGGTCCCAAACAATGATTTTGTGGGAGCCCTCTGTGGTTTATCAACCTGGGGGGAAGTAGGCGTTTCAGAATTCATTCTTACCTCGCAAAAATAGCCTGAATTTGATAGAGACCTTATTACAAAAAAAGCCGTTCCACATGGTGAAACGGCTCAGGGTAATCTTGAGTTTACTAGCGGCCTAAGTTTGGAGCAAGCCTTTTGATGCGTTTTTTCAATCCGGAAGCTTCAACTTCATGCATATGTTTCATTTCTTGTAATGCCTGTTTGGATTTCCTGCGTCGCAGGTGGCCGTGATGTCCTTTAGTGCGGAGTATTTTACCACTACCTGTGACCCGGAACCGCTTGGCAGTTGCTTGATGTGTTTTTATGCTTTTTTTACCCATAACTTTAATTCTCCTGGCAAGTATTAATTGCCTTTTATTTTTTCTTGATCTTCTCTTCTGGCGGTTTAATTCTCCGTAATATTTTATTGAGCTCTTTATTCGCTTCCTGAAGTGAGATTTCTCGGGTTGCTGACCATTCCGAGGCTATCTTTTTCTTTATATTACTGTGAGCTCTTTGCTCGGTTGTATTCAGTTTATCGGCAACTCTTTTTCCATGCAGGTCTCTCAATAAAGTGCAAAAACCCTCTAAATTACCATCAGTTACAACCTCATTGATCCGGTTTTTTCGATCAGTATGTTTGCCTGCCATTTTATCCGCTGGTGATTCCAGGATCGTTATGGATTTTTGCAGCATTTTTTCGCTGACAACTGGACGAATCCGATCGGTTTCAACATTATCGGTTGGAATCCAGTAAACACCGTTTCGGGTTTGAACCTTGTAATATTCCCTGTTTTCTCCTCCCAGCGATTTTTTTTCTTTCCCTTCAACCTGACCCACCCCATGATGCAGGTGGGATACCCAATCTCCTTTTGAAAAGGATTTTTGTTCTTCTGACATGCTCTACTCCATTTGTTGAAAACCTCATCAAAACCAGGTTTCCAGCCAGTTATTTTATCACAGCCGGCTAGCTATTTTTATGTTTTTCGAGGTAGTCCCGTAAAATCCTTTGAATCCGAGGTTGCCTTAATCGACGTAATGCTTGGGCTTCGATTTGCCTTACACGCTCCCTTGATACGCCAACTTTCTCACCAACTTCCTGGAGGGTGTGGCTTTTTCCATCCGGTACACCATACCGAAGGCGCAATATTCTGACCTCACGGGAAGGAAGGGCTTCCATCACTTCTTCCAGGTGCTCTTTGAGTAAATGTTTGGTAGCTGTCTCGTCCGGTAGGGGAGTTTCTAGATCCTCAACAAAATCACCCAGAACTGCATCACCTTCTTTAGTGGTAGGCATTTCCAAAGAAAGTGGTCTTCGAGCAACTTTCATCATATATTGAACTTTTTCAGGTGCTTCATCCAGGGCTTCTGCTAATTCTTCGATTGAAGGATCTCTTTCCAGGGACTGCTTCAAATCATTTTGCATCCGGAACATCTTTGAGATTTTATCTCCCATGTGAACCGGCACCCGGATTGTTCGCCCTTGGTCTGCTATTGCTCGTGTAACAGCCTGGCGGATCCACCAAGTGGCATAAGTCGAAAATTTATAACCGCGGAGGTAATCGAACTTCTTTGCTGCTCTCATTAAACCTATATTTCCTTCCTGGATTAAATCCAAAAAAGGAACTCCTCGGCCCATATATTTTTTAGCAACACTGATCACCAATCGGGAGTTTGCGGTGATTAGATGATCAAGTGCATTCCATTCGTCTTCGATCATTTGGTGGAGTTCAGCTCGGCGATCGTCGGTTACGTTTCCACGAGCCATTTCTTTTCGGCCTAATCGTCCTCGTTCAATCCGTTTGGATAGTTCTTTTTCCTCATCTTTTGATAAAAGAGGGATACTGGCGGCTTCCTTAAAATAGAGTTCAATCAAATCATTCGTATCAATTGAACTGAGGCGATTCTCTAGCTCCTCATCAAGCTCATCTTCATCCTCAATTTTTCCGTTTCCGCCTTTCTCGACAAGCATTGACTCAACTTCTTCTTCGTCATCATCCTCCTCGAGGTATGGGATATCCTCTTCTAAGAGAGTGGCGAAAGCTTTCTCCAGGCTGGAAACATCCTTTTTGGCATTTGGGATGTAGTTGAGAATATTCGAGAAAGTAACATAACCCTGGGAATGCCCAAGTTCGATGAGTTCATGCATAGGATTAAGGAGGGTCTTTTTTTCAGGCTTGGAGGGGGTAGGAGTATTTTTACTCATATAATTTTTCGAAACTGATAGATTTGACTATAAAGGTGCGGTTTACGCCCTTCAACAGCTAAATTAGAAATCCTGCTAAAATGAACCAGCAACTGACTGTTCTTATCTGAAAGTTGCTTCCTTCGAAGAAAGGGAGATTTGGATTATGCTTCTTTCTCAGGCTTCTCAGAAGGAGGAGGGGGTTGCCCTTTCTTATGCCGGTATACGATCCGGCCCCTGGTTAGGTCATAGGTTGACATTTCCACGGTTACTCGATCTCCAAGTAGAACACGGATATAGTATTTGCGCATTTTTCCTGCAAGATAGGCTAATATCTCGTGTCCATTATCCAATTCAACTATAAATTGTGTTCCTGGGAGGGCTTTTCTAATTGTCCCTTCCATTCGCGCTTTATCCTCTTTTTTTGCCATGATACCTCTTATATTAACTCAGCAGTGTAGGGGAAAAACAATTGAATTTGTCTAACTCCTGAAAATCGAATACCGGATCGTAAGTGTAGGCTTAGTACGTCTGAGTGCCTTGCTTCTTCTGCCGTCTTTTATTTGACAATCGACGTTTGCGTCGGCGAATCGCTTTCTTTCTTTGAATTCGAGCCAGTTCGCTTTTGGAAATAAACCATCTCTTCCGCCGGACAGTGCTTAACACACCGCTGCGGGATACTTTTTTCCGAAAACGCTTCATCATTTGCTTTTGCGATTCATTAGGTCGTATTTTAACTCGTACAGCCAAGTCTTCTCACATCCTTTCTTTTCGGCACTCATACAAAAAGGGCGGAGCCTTTTTGCTCACCCTTTCTGATTAGTTGCCTAATATTTGTTTTCCAGCAAATAAAACGGATTATTCCGCGTTTGCCTATCTCTCCTAAAGTATACCGCTAAAAACTTACAATGCAATATCAATAGATTTTAAAAACTTACGATTTGATTACATTGCCCCCTGTTTTTTACCGTGTTAGAATAGTTTTTATGGAAATTGAACAAAATGTATCCAAAACTAGTCTGGAACTGACACCCAAACAAGAAGTATACCTGAAAAATCGTTCCATGGGGGGGGATCCGGGCGTTATCTTCCCTGTGGGAATGATCTTGGTATCAGAAGATAATAAAATTTCTTCTGCAAATTCGGAATTAGAGATATTGCTGGATTTCGAGGCAGGAAGTCTGATTGGAAAATCAGATCTGGATCTATTCTCTCATTTGTTCGCTCGAGTGAAAACCCCTGAATATTTTCAAATAGCTTGGGAAAAAGCACTTGAAAATATACAAGAATTGCCGGTTATTGAATTGGCACTGGACAGTGATTTAAACAATCAGTTGGAAATGGTCCTTTTTCCTGTAGGAATAGCAGAATATCCTTCTGGCAAATGGGGAGGATTATTCATAAATAGAGCAGTCGAAAGAATGGTATTTAATCGACAAAGAAAAATGCTGAATGAGATGGGGAAAGAAACCAGGAAAATCAGTGCCGGGGTTCAGGGAAATATCACTGCCCTGGCAGGAAATTACCACAGCTGGTCCGCTGAATTAGTAGAGGACTTTTTAGGGGATATCAAACATGACATTGGCGCATTGAATGAACAACTTGATCAAATTCTGAAGTTTATAAAACTATTTGACCAAATACCTATTTACCTGGATTCGATTAATGTTGAGGAATTAATATATAGAATAATCAATACAAATGAAACATTTAGAAAACGGATTATTCACCCTGCGGGTTATTTTGCTAATTTCCCAGCTATCCAGCTTGATCCTGATCTAACCGGGCTTATTTTCAATTATGTTTTAATGGAAATTTTTCGAGTTTCGACGACGTCAGATTTGATCGAGATCTCTGGTGAAGATCGGGGAGACACAATTAAACTTACCATAGAAAATGACAATGAATTCTTAGATACAGAGGAAATAGAGCTTACCAGTGATACACCACAACACTATTTAATCCGGCAATTAATATCTACTCAATCAGGCGAACTTGTGATTTGGGGTTCAAAAACCAATCCCAAATCCAGATTGCGGTTTGAAATGATTTTTCCAGCTTCCAAGAGTCAGGCAGATCCGCGAGAAAGAACTAGCAAATCGCCCTCGAAAGACACGATTACCGGAAGAATCTTGGTAGCAGAATCACAGCCTGAATATCAGACTTTGCTACTACGAGAGCTTGAGGAAAAAGGGTACCGGGTGGACCTGGCGATTGAAGGAAGGGCAGTTCTGGATTTGGTACAAAGAATAAATCCTGATCTGGTAGTGATTGATAGAAACCTTATCGGTCTGGATGGGATATTGGTCACCCAGGGAATCAGGCGTTGGTCGGATGTCCCGATTATTATGGTTAGTTCAAAGACAAATCCAGATGATTTGCTGTATGCATTCCAGACAGGTGTAGATGATTATGTGATTAAACCCTTTCTGCTTGATGAAATTTTAGTTAGGATTGACGCTAATATCAGGAGAGGAAGGAATTCCAACCAGGCGTTTACACCAGATATATTTGTATCTGGTGATGTCAGAATCAACTCTTCAACCAGAAAAGTTTGGTTGCGAGGAGAGCTGGTAGAATTAACTCCCATTGAATATAATCTGCTCTTTTATATGTCCCAGCATAAAAGACAAATTATGCCCTATGAACAAATAGTAGAGCATGCCTGGGAAGGTCCAGAGAAAGGGTCTCGCCAAGGTTTGTTTGTCCATATCCGGCGTTTAAGGGAAAAAATTGAACAAAATCCAAAAGAGCCTAAAATTATTCGGAATAAATGGGGTGTCGGATATATTTTTTCTCCTTCAGAGTAGGTGATATTTGACAAATACTCCAATATTTGTCATAATCTGAACGAGAGTATGGAAAATACAAATATACTCAGTGTGACCGTACTGCTGCCTCGAGGAAGACCGGGCAGCACGAGTGGGGTAAAGCGATGAAAGCAAAATTTCTGGTTAACATGAGGACCGGAGTTAAAAGATAAGTAAAATGGAGAATGAAAAAGTCGACCCTCAGAAAGAAAACAAACCTCAGGATCAAGAACAAACCCAGGACCAACCGAGTTGGTTTCAGGATTTTGTAGATCATTATGATGTTGATAAACCTCAACAGGGTGAAATCCTCAAAGGAACGATACTTGATATTCAGGAAAATTCAATTCTGCTTGATGTAGGATTTAAGCGAGACGCAATTATTCCTGGCCAGGATCTAGAAAAAGTAGACCAAGAACTTCGCAAGGGGCTAACTGCAGGTGATGAAATTTTTGTCAGTGTGCTCCGAACCCCGATGGGAGATGATGATTTACTGGTTTCGTTGAATAAAGGTTTGGCTTATAAAACCTGGATAAAGGCAGAAGAATTAGCCCAAAATGATGAGTTAGTTGAACTTGAGGTTATTGACCAAAATCGAGGCGGTGTACTGGTAGAATACGAAAATTTACAAGGTTTTATACCAAATTCCCATATTCCCTCCATTCGCAGGGGAACAAGTACCCAAAAAGCTGGGGAAATCAAATCTGAATTAATCGGGAAATCCTTACCGGTAAAAGTGATCGAAGTGAATCAGAAAGAGCGACGATTGGTCTTTTCTGCCCGGGTTGCTCAGCGAGATCAACGCCGGAAGAGATTAAATGAAATTGAAATCGGTAGTGTGTTTAAATCCAGAATAGTAAATGTGGTTGATTTTGGTTTTTTTGTGGATCTAGAGGGAGTAGATGGTCTGGTTCATAAATCTGAGATTGATTGGGATCGAGTAAATAATCCCTCTAAACTCTATCATGTTGGAGATGAGGTTGAAGTAAAAGTTGTAGGTGTAGACCTGGAAAAAGAGAGAGTCAGCTTAAGCCGAAAAGCGTTGCTTCCAAACCCCTGGGAAAAACTGGCGGAAAAATATAAGGTCGGCGACCTGGTCGAGGGAATTGTAGTATCAGTTCTTGATTTTGGGGCTTTTGTAGAGCTAGAGAAAGGATTACAAGGATTGATCCATGTCAGCGAAATAGGATATACAACTACAGAAAAACCAAGCGACGTTGTTAAGAAAGGAGACCAAGTATTGGTTCGGATCATGGCTATAGAACCCGCTAGAGAGCGGGTTTCGTTAAGTATGCGGCGAGTGCCCGTATCGGAACAAATGGATTGGATGATGAATCTTGAGGATGCAAAAGAAGGCTTTTTAGTTGATGGCGGAGCGATTGAAGCAGGAGGAGATCCGGCATCTGAAGATTTAAGATCTAAAGAGAAGCACACCGCAAAAGATCAGGACAAAACCAAATCAGAGAGCACAGAAACATCACCAATTATTAAGGGAAATAATGCAGAAGAAGAAAGCACTATCGAGGAAAACTCTCCGGAAATAACTATTGTTGGTGACGAGTAACCTTAACAAATAAAACTTATTAATTTTTCCATTATGGCTGATGATTTGATTATCGGCCATTGCAGTTTAAATGGTTGAGTGCACTAGGAAATTATATTGTTTTTCCGCAGCAGGGAATTCTTCTTCGGACTCTTCACAGTTGCATTGATGACCGAGGGAACAATTTCTACAGCAATAGATGAGAGTGTCTTGCACTATCGGCACCCACTGAATCTCTATACCGCAACCATCACACCAGAAAGTATCTTGATAACGAGACAATTGACACCTCCTTAGGAAGGGAAAACTTGCTTGCCGCCTGGTTTTATCTAAGATTGAAGATCTTTGGGCATCATGAACTCGATGAGCAGGCAATTTATATTAGCCTGTTCTCACTATAACAAAGAAGGGTATGGATTTCAAGCTGGAATTAAACCAGTTAGATGTTAAGCCAGCGGGTTGCTATTTTGGGTAGGTCTGAAAGAGGACCAGTCTGGATAGTGCAATCGGGTAATGAGCTCAAGAATAATGATCCGTAGCTCTTGGTGAGAAGCCTCTTGTCAAAAACAACTACAACTCCTACGTCTTGTTTGGAGCGGATAAGTCTACCAAATCCCTGACGAAAACTTAATATTGCTTCAGGCAGCATATATTCCTGGAATGACTCCGAATAAGTTTCTGCCCGGGCTGAAACTATCGGGTCAGATGGTACTTGAAAGGGTAGTTTTGCTATCACCAGGACTGATAAATCCTGACCGGGGATATCCACTCCCTCCCAGAATGCACGGGTCCCTAACAAAACAGCTTGTTCAGCCTGCTGGAAGCTTTTTAATAAAGAGTGAGGGGAAGGACCGCTTCCCTGTTCATAGACGATAATCCCTTCCTGGGCAAGAGGACCTGTGATTGCTTCCGATGTCTTTTGAAGCTGCTTGTATGATGTGAATAGAGCTAGAGTCCGTCCGCCAGTTGCTTTACCCAGATCAATCAGTCCCCGATTGATAGACAATTGATGCCCCCGGAAGTCGGATGGTTCCGGAACATCATCTACCAGATAAAGAAGGGCAGAGTTTTGATAATCGAAGGGGGAACCAAGATATAACTCTTCTGCATCATCAGCTTGGAGCCGACTGCGGATATAGTCAAAATTCCCGGCGGTTGTTAAGGTTGCTGAAGTTAAAATGACTGATCTCTTCTCGAACCAGATATATCGTTCCATCAAGTTGCCAATATGGAGAGGGGCTGCTTGGATAGCAACAGCAGGTCTTTGAGGTGGACTTTCAACCCAATAAATCATGTTTGGATCCGGTTCGAATACAAGATTATCTATATTTTCATATGTTTCGAATAATTCGCGTGATGCTTCCCGTAAGTCATTAAGAATTGTTTCGTACTGTTCTTCATCCGATTGATCTGCCTGAATGACTTCGTTTATGCCCTCCCATAATTTTTGAATATCCTCGAGAAGTCCATGGAGGGATTGTCGGGCTTGATCCCAGGCTGCTTCAACTTCCTCCCAATCCGGTTGTAATCTTGTAGAGTTCTCAATTCTGACTTGCTGTGTATATCGACCTACCGGTTTTCCGCCCCTTTTCCTCTCTAAAAAAGTGTTCATTATACGGAAGACTTCATCCATGCGACTTTCAGTTTTAAATGAACGGTCAATAATGCTCTTTGTTAATTGATGGATCGCACCATAATCGCTTGGAGAGAGATTTTTTTGCCCCAATGTAAGAATCCAATTTAGGATTCCTTTTTTCTCATCACCCAGGGCATTCAGTGATCTGCGAAGATTTGTCTGGGATGTGTAAAAACTTAATGCATTGGTAGTTGCACTCTCAAGGTGATGGGCTTCATCAATCACCAATGTGTCATACTCGGGTAAAACCCTGTTGCCTGTAGCAACATCTGCTAGGAGCAGGGCATGGTTTACTACGATCAGATGTGAACTATGGGCATCCTGTCGAGCTCTATAAAAAGGGCACCTTCCCCCGGTTCTTTTTAAGCACCCTTCTGTCGAACAATCTTCGTGATCTGCTGATAACCGGTTCCAAATTCTACGTTCCCTGGGACCATTGAGGTTTATTTCGCCCCGGTCGCCGGTACGGCTGGATTCGAGCCAGACCAGAATTTTACACAAAACCCGCATCTCATCTGCAGTTTTGGGTTTAGTTTTCCGAAGAGATTCGAGGTGATGAGGGCATAAATAATTTGATCTGCCTTTTAAAACAGTGGCTTTGCACTTAACATCTAAAGTATCTAATAGTAAAGGAATGTCTTTAGAGATTAGCTGGTCCTGAAGGTTGATAGTATTGGTGGAAATCACCACTCGTTGCTGGTTTTTAACCGCCCAGAGGGCAGATGGAATTAAATAGGCCAGTGATTTTCCAATTCCGGTACCCGCTTCTATCAGGTAGTGACGACCATCAGAAATCGCCCTGGATGCTGCTCGAATCATCTCGATTTGTTCTGGGCGATGCTCGTATTCGGGAAATTTTTTATGAAAGGGTCCTCCCGGTTCAAGAATGGAGGATACTTCTTCCAGATCCAATCCCTTTATTGAAGTATTAGGCTGCAGTGGATCTGTTTCCTGAGGAGGGGGATAAAGCAGCAATGGGTTCTGGTATTCCTGTACTTCGGAATTTTTTGTGTTGGCTGTTTTTTCCTGATATGCCCATAAAAAAGGCAGATTACCGTCCCATGTTGTACTTCTGCCTAAACGGACGATTTCAGTCAATAAGCTTAGTGGCTGCTCAAGTATTATTTGGTACATCAGGTGATAAATTGCTTGGGTGACCCTCGTATCATCTAGCGCCCTGTGAGTTGCTCTCAAGGGTACTGAAAGCGATTGACCTAATGCTCTCAGGTTATAACGCCCCTCAGCAGGAAGAATAACGGAGGCCATTTCATAAGTATCTATGGCTTCATTTTGTTTTAAGACACCTTGTTTTTTGAGGAAAGATAGGTCAAATTTGACATTATGTCCCACGACCGGAGTATCTTTCACAAAATCAACCAATTGATCAAGAACTACTTCAATGGGAGGTGCACCGCGAACCATGGCGTCAGTGATTCCCGTGAGTTGGGAAATAAAGGGAGGTATTTTTTTCCCAGGATTTATGAGGGAATTAAATTCTTCCAGGATTTCGGAGCCAGAAAATCTCACGGCTCCTATCTCAATAATTTTGTCATTTTGGGAGTCAAGTCCCGTAGTTTCTATATCCAGTGCAATCAGCGATTTTTTCATAAGAAGAGGTATAGCGTTCCAGTAGATTAGAACAGCAGTTCCATTGATGATTAATTTTTCGAGTTAAAGATGAGGAAAACCTCTATGTTTGTCCAAATGCGTGAATAATTCGGGAGATGTGTTTTGCGCCTTTAAGGTATAAGTCAATTCTAATATTTTCATCCGGAGCGTGGGCGTTGCCCCCTGGATAACCAATACCCGTAGTTACAACAGGTAATTTTAATGTTTTCACGAAGGCGTAGTTTGGACCGGAACATCCCAACATTGGAACAAGCTGCATGGTTTCCCCAAAAGCTTCTGAAGATGTTTCAACGACGAGTTTTACAAAGGGGTGATCTGGATCGGTCCGAGCTGCTGGTCCTCCCCCCAAGAATTTAATAGCTACATCGTGGTATCCTTCTCGATCAAGATGATCTCTCAATTGTTGTAATACCTGTTTTGGGGTTTGATCGGGAACTAATCTAAAGTCGACTTTTGCTGAAGCTTTAGCCGGCAGGACTGTTTTTGAACCTGGACCCTGATAACCGGATGTTAAACCGCAAATTGTGCAGGTTGGTTCAAAAATGCTATCGATCTTCAGCTCAGTATCATTTTGGTAGTCTTTGAGGAAATGATCAAGACCGTATCGGGAAATGTATTCCTCACCAACCGGAGGGAGTTCTGCCAGCATTTGAATATCTCTATCTGTTGGGGGAATGACCGCGTCATAAAACTTAGGCAGACGGATGTGCTCATCTGGATCTTTGAGAGTATTGAGGGCCCAGGTTAAGCGCCAGGCTGCATTTGGGAAGATTGATCCGCCAAGCCCGGAATGTACATCCATTGAAGCAGTTTGCACGGATAATTCAACATAACAAATTCCCCTTAAGCCAAGGTACTGCATGGGTATATCCCGATGATCCACTCCGCCAAATTCCCAGATACAGGCATCAGCTTTGAGCAAATCCTGGTTGGTTTCAATAAAATCAGGTAGGTGAACGCTGCCGATTTCTTCCTCTCCTTCCAGGATGAATTTAACATTACAGGGTAATTCACCAAATACATCAAGGAGGGCATCGATTGCAAATAGTCTACTGGTAAAGTGACCTT
>RCNF010000182.1_pt1 | contig 29431 bp, 24 predicted proteins | sample 2041311 | NCBI WGS metagenome assembly RCNF01 (sample SAMN09708228, study PRJNA481090) | Marine sediment metagenome, whole genome shotgun sequencing project. | biome: marine sediment; feature: ocean; material: sediment; isolation source: Sewage treatment plant 2 marine sediment (STP2) ...
CTTCCTCAAGACCGCGCTGTTTGAGACCGCCGCCTACTTCATGGGCCAGCACATGGCCTACGGCGCGCTCACCGACGACCCGGTGCCGCCCATGCCGGCGCGGGTCAGCGCCTGGTCGGTCTACCGGGTCTTCGAGACCCAGGACGACCCGATCTTCATCGGGACCATCTCCGAGAAACACTGGAAGGCCTTCTGTAACGCCTTCGGCCGCGACGACTGGCTTGCCGATGAACGCCTGGGCAGCAACAATGACCGGATCAGCGAGCGCGAGTGGCTCCACCCCGCGGTGGCCGAGATGATCGTGAAGTACCCGCGAGCTGAGGTGACCGCCCGTCTCGACAAAGCGGGCGTAGCGTTTTCACCGATTGCGCGACCCGAGGATCTCTACGACGATCCTCACCTCAACGACGGCCTCGGCCTGCTCGAGACGGTGCTCCCAGCAGGGGTCACCGCCAAACTGCCGAGGATCCCGCTCGAGATGGGAGACCACGATTTCGGTCTCCGCCGAAATCCGCCGCAGATCGGTGAGGACACGGCGGTCCTGTTGGCCGAGCTCGGGTACGGCGAGGACGAGATCGCGAAGCTCGTGGAGGATGGTGTCGTCGCCGTCGAGGGCTGACGGCCCGGGGGGGACGGCGACCGTCAATTCAGCGTCAATTCAGTCGGGAAGGACTCCTCGTCCGGCAAGCGTACGCATCGCGCCGAATCGAATCAGAGCGGGGAGATTCTCGTCCGCGGCATACAGCAACCTTCGGAACCGCCGATTCCGCGCCTCGTGCCCGGCCGGCCGCCGTCGCACGCGATCACCGGCGACGAAGAAGAGTCGTGTTCTGCCTCGCATGGCCTTCATATCGATCAAGGCAAGAGCACCGATCTCGGCCTTCGACCGCACATGGGTCAAGGCGAGAGTACGATGGTGATCGTGACCTCTTGGCGAAATCGATACAAGTCGTCGTGGACAACACTTGGTCTGAGCCTGATGGTGTTCTTCCTCGCTGCCCTGTCACCCAACGATATGAGCGAAGGCGACTCGGCTCTCACCCTGATCGCCGCCCAGGCATTCTGTGAACACGGCGACTTCGACCTGAGCCCCTATCAATCCGATCCGAGGTTTCATTACGATCTCGAAAACGACTATCGGGTGCGAAAGCGGCCCGGTGGCGTTTTCTACTACAACATCGGACCACCGATCGCGATGGTCCCCGTCGTCTGCGTTGCCCGGAGCCTCGGCCTGGACATGGTTGAACCCGAGGACGAGCAAAAGGCCCAGAACCTGATCTCGGCACTCCTCTGCGGAATCGCATTCGGTCTCACACACCTGCTCTTGCGAACCTTTGTCGGCCATAGCGCCGCCCTCGTCATCACCGCGGTTTCCATACTGGGAAGCCCTCTGATCAGCACCTCCGCAACGGCGCTGTGGAGCCAATCGATCACGCTACCCTTGATGCTCACCGCCCTGTTGGCGACCGTCCGCTGCGATCCGGACGCCGGTCCTGCCGGGCGATTCACGCTTCCGCGTCTCCTCGTCATCCCACCACTGCTGTTCGCTGCATTTCTTTGCCGGCCGACGGCCGGTTTCCTCGCTCTCGGCGTGCTCGCCTGGTTCTTCTGTCGTCTTCGCATCATCTTCAAGAGCCGACTCACCGCGAACAAAGGTGCCCCGTCGTCTTTCGGAGTCAGTCGAGAGCTGGCTGCCCATTGCCGAAGCCATCGCCTCCTGTGCGCGATCACCCTGCTCGTTGCTGTGCTGCTGGCGGTCATCGCGCTGGCATGGCTCCTGCCGAATTTACCTCGCTACTATCAACCAGCCAGGCTTCTGCCGCGGATCTCACCGCTATTCGGTCTTTACGCTGTCCTGCTCAGTGCATCGCGAGGCCTGTTGATTTTCTGCCCATTCCTCGTTGTGTTATTAGCTGGGCTCGCGATGGCCGGTCGACGGCTCGACCACCGACCCCTTCTGACCCTGGCCGCTGTTTGGTCGGCCAGCCACCTCTTGGCGCTGTCGGTGCGATCCATGTGGTGGGGCGGACACAGCTTCGGACCGCGCCTCGCGGCAGAGGTCGTTCTCGCTGCCTTGATTCCCACTGCCATCGTCTGGAAGACCCTGGCACCGAACATCAGAAGAGACGCGCGCCCCGGGCCCTGGGCACGGCGTTGGGTCATGGCCTATCTCCTCGCGGGTGGCCTCGCCGTCGTCATTCACACAGGCCAGGGCCTTTTCAATCCCAGTATAAAGCGGTGGAACTACATCCCAGACGTCGATACCCACCAGGAACTCCTGTTGACGTGGCGATACCCGCAGTTCCTTGCGACGGAGAGACAGATCGCAGCCCGTTCCCTGGACATCCAGCGGCAACACCTCGAACCCTATGCGTGGGGCGATCGCATTGCGGCGGATGGATCCAACGCGGTCTTCGCGGGTTGGCACCAACCCCAGGGTGCGCGTCGCTGGTCACAAGGACACGCCTCTCGTCTCGAGATTCTGCTCCCTAGAAGACCAGTGGGTGATGGGTTCCACCTCACGCTTCGGGCATCCGGTCTTGACACCCAACACGTCACGGTCAGCATCAACGGAACCGTGGCAGGGAAACTGACTCTGAGTCATCCACCGGCAACCCATTCTCTCCGCCTTGTCGCCTCGAACCTGCGTTTCGGAGAGATCAACAGATTGGATTTCGACATCCCCGATGCCCATCGACCGGACAACGGTGACCCGAGGGTCCTCGGTGTCGACTATCGCTGGTGCCGGATCACTCCCGGATCTCCGTGACTTCCACCAGGAGCAGCACCAGTTGGCGGGGATCGTCCGGCGGCGGGGGGGGCACCCATGTCGATCGAACCCGGAGTTCGACCAACGTTGTCCCACCGGCGGCAGGGACCTCGAATTCAATCTCGTAGGTACCAGCCTTCGGCACGTCAACGACCCCGACCTCGGCACCTTGCGAACTCACATGAACGGAGTATGGATTCCCGGGATGCTCCGAACGTGTTTCGAAGACGATCCGACCACGGGTCCAGCAGCTTGGGATCAGGAGTGGCGCGTCCGGCCCCAACCAACGGTCGGCATGGACTCTGATTCCAACCTGGGAGATTTGCTGAAGACGTAGGATTCCACGGAGGACCAAGCCATGAGCAGCGACCGGAAACCACTGACGGAGCTGTTGCGACAGAGTCTCGAGGGCGTAGAGCCGGATACCGGGAGTCCACCGTCGCCCGGTGTGTTGTCGAGCGATATGGGTCAGTTCGGTGATCCGACCCCAACCTCCCAAGCTGGTCTTGGTCGACGAGTGCTCGCGAGAGAAACCGAGAACCTCGTCCACCTGCACCACCGGCGCGGCGGCGGCGAGTCGAATCCACAGATCCCAATCCATGGCGTAGTGGAGATCCTCCCGAAGCCAATCGACGGAGGCAACGGCCTTCCGACTGAAAAAGCTCGCAGGCTGGAGAACGAAATCGAGCATATGGACGAGACGCCACAGGGAGAACGGCTCAAAGCCTACGAATGAATCGACCTTTCGCCCGCATTCGTCGAGAATCCCGCCACGCCCATAGACAAGACCTGCGCCCTGGTGTTCGCTGAACGCCCGTCGAGCCGCCTTGACAGCCCCGGGCGCCAAACCGTCGTCCGAGTTCACCCATGTCAGGACTTCGCCTTCGACCATTCTCAACCCTCTGTTGATCGCCGACGACTGTCCGTCATCCGGTTCAGATACCCAGCGAAGACTGTCACCGTAGGATCTGAGAATCTCAACGGTGCCGTCGGTGGATCCACCATCCATGACGAGGTAATCGACGCCTCCATCGTCTTGGGAGAGGATGCTGTCGATCGCGGATCTGATGTACTGTGCCTGATTCAACGAAGGTGTCACAATCCCTACTCGAAGATCATTGCCGTCTGGTGATGGGTTGCACGAGATTCGAGTGCGGCCGGGCCCACCCCTCGTCACTTGCTGTAGAACATCGAGGGTGGAGATCGCCGTCTTGTCCCACGAGAATTCCAGGACCCGGCGGCGACCCGCCTCGACAAGGCGTTTTCTTTCAGACGAACTGTTCCAGACTTCGATGATGACCCGAGCGATACTGCACGGGTCAGCGGGATCACACAAAAGGGCGGCGTCCCCCACAACCTCCGGCAGGCTGCCGGCGGCGGAGCAAACAACCGGCGTCCGGGCGCGCATCGCCTCGAGCACAGGCAGACCGAAGCCTTCATGCAACGAGGGGAAGACCAGCGCCCGCGCCTCGATCAGTAACGCAGCAAGATCGGACCGTGGGACGTACCCGAGCCACCTCACCCTGTCACCGACTCCGAGAGCGTCGAGGACCGGTCTCCACCCTTCCACCGGAACGGGGGCGGCCCCGGTCAACACCAGCGTCGGTGTTTCCCCAAGTTCCTGTGAAGCTAGGTACATCGCTTCAAACAGGCGGAGGTGGTTCTTGTGCGCCCACGTGTTGGCCGGATAGATGAGGAAAGGACCGGGGAGCCCGTAGCGGTTGCGAACCTTCAACAGCTGATCGGTATCGATTCGCAGGTCGTCGTCGAACGGCGCCGGAGCCGCATCGGGGATGACATGGATCCGAGGCCCGGCGAGCGGGTAGTGGCAAAGCATCTGCTGCCGGGTGTACGACGACACCGCGATCACGGCATCGGCGCGCTGCATGGATGCTCCGTACGCGCGGTAACGCCAGTCCAGTTCATTCGGTGCGAACAACTCCGGAGACGTTTCATGAAGAAGATCGGGGATCGAGACCACCGAGGGTATGGGGCATTCCACGGGCTCAAGAGCCATCAGTGGGCAGAACCACACGTCGAATTCGGCCAACATGTCCGGTGTGAGGGCGATGATCTCCTCTTCGGACCGACAACGAACTTCTACCGATGGCCCGTCAATGGCGGTGGCACTGTGGTGACTGCAATACAGCGTCATCTCGAGTTTTGGATCGACGACTGGAAGCCACCGTAGGAGCTCCCGAACGTAGCTCTCTTGGCCGCCGATTTCTCCGGGGCGAAGGCCGCGAAGGTTGATTCCGACCTTCACCGACGACGCTCCATCATCCTTCGTAAGCGCCCGAATATTCCATGGATTTTCGGGTCGTCAGCGGCAATTTCCGACGCGGCTTCGAGAGCATCAAGACGATCCTCGAGCTCTCGACGGACTTTCTCCGACCAGTCGAGATCGCGCTGGAGTCGGTTTCTTGCGGCGAGGCCGTCGATCAGGGCCGTCAACAACGGATCGAGGTTCAAATACGGTTCTTCGCGGCCCGGGATGGGACCCTTGGGAGACGCCACGACCCACATGTCATACGGGAAGAACGCAGTGTCGATATTGATCTCGGTGAATCCGGCTCTTTCCAACAACTGACGAACTCCATCATCGCTGAAGAGGAAGAGATGTTCCGGGATCAACATCTCCCACGTTGCGTCCTCGCCACGATGACACGGCGTCTGCAAAACCAGGAGGCCGTCGTCGGGGAGAAGCGCACGACAATTTCTGAGCGTCTCCAGCGGTTCCGCAAGATGCTCGAGTACGTCCATCGCCGCGATGATGTCGTAGCGCGGCCGCACCGCGTTTGGTTCCAGCGGTCCGAGATGAATCGGAACATGGCTGAGCTCCCGGGCTTGACGGACGACCGACGGGCTCATCTCCAGACCTTCCGCATCGAACCCGGCACGACGCAGAAGCATAACCAACCGAGCGTGGGCGCATCCAAGCTCGAGGACAACGGCCGGCGGCTCCCGAAGCTCGAGAATCCGGCACATCCAGTCGATGGCTCGTTCAGTGAGGTCGCTGCGCGCCCGTTCTTCCAAGGTCGGGAGCCCCTGGGTTTCAGGAACATGAGTAGACCAGTACAGTTCGCCGTAAAAGCCGCTTTCGTCTTTGCCGACCTCCGCGTAGAGGGAGGCGTGCTCCATCTCGGTTGAAACGAGAGTCCCACACGACGCACATTCAAGATGAGATTCGCTAAAACTTGCGAGCTCGCAACAACCACACCAACACCGCAGGTCGGGGTTCGAGGATGACCGGTCAAGCCTCATCCTGACCATTCCCAGAGGTCCACTGGTGCTCCATCCACGGTACTTCCCTCATCCAGGCGACCCCCTCGGACCAAGGTCCGAGGTGTCGATTGTCGGGCAGAATCGAGGAGGGACCGCACCACCGCAGCCCACTCCGCTGACTGGTACGAGCCCCCGGCTCCAGTGGTAGCTACATCTCCGCGTGTGTGTACGAGATCCTCCCGTGGCGGCGGCCAACGTTTGCAGTTCATCGATTATAGACGCACCATCAGCAACGGCGCTCAGCCCGCCCGGTGGTCACCAAAGAACACCACGTCGGGTCACCATGCCCAGTGTCTGCTCTCAGTCCGATCAGCGTGTTACGCTTGGGAACGTGGACACGGAAGTTCCTATCCCACAGTCACTTCGCTGGGCCTTCAGTCGCGGAGCACCACCAGCGTGATGCACAAGGTCATTCTCGTCAATCCCGAAATGTGCTCGCCTCGTTCGGCACGGCTTCCGCTGTCACTTCTCGCTCTCGGCTCAGCGCTCAAAGGTCACTACGATTTCGAGATCGTCGATGGCAACGTTGATCCCCGCGCGGTTCACACTGTGCTCGACATCGCCCGGTCGCCATCGGAGATTGCAGCCATCGCGGTGACGGTCATGCCCGGTCAGCAGGTCGCACCGGCCATCGCGATTTCCTCGGCTTTGCGCGCCGCCCGGCCGACCATTCCGATCGTGTGGGGAGGATTTTTTCCGACACTCTATCCGGACTCCGCGATCAACGCGCCGTATGTCGACTTCGTGGTGCGTGGTCAGGGCGAACACACTCTGCTCGAGCTGCTCCAGCACCTTCCGGACTCGGCCCCGCCCTCCTCAGCGGCAGGCGGACAAGGCATGAACTCCGTGACCGACGACAGCGCCGTCGCCGATGTCCGCGGCCTGACCTGGAAGCGTGGTGGAGAGATCGTCCACAATCAGGATCGGCCGTTCAGTCCTCCCGATTCGTTCCCCGCCTATCCGTACGAGAAGCTCCGCGATGTCGAGACCTACCTGCGGCCGAGCTTCCTGGGCTCGCGAACCGCGGTGCATCAGGCGGCCATCGGATGCCGCTATCGGTGCACCTTCTGCGGGGTCGCCTCAATGTTCAACGGGAACACCATGCTCCAGGGTCCCGAACGCCTCGCCCTCGCGATGGAGACACTCCAGCGACGTTACGGGGCGAATGCCGTCCAGTTCTACGACCACAACTTCTTCGATGACGAAGACTCCAGCCTCGAGTCGCTCCGCGTTATGGCCCGCTTCGGGATGCCCTGGTGGTGTTATGCGCGCACCGACACCCTCGCGAAGTTCTCGACCAAGACGTGGAATATGGTTCGAAGAAGCGGTCTACGGATGACCTATGTCGGAGCGGAGGCGGCGAGCGACAACGTGCTGAAGAACATGAAGAAAGGCGCCCGGGTTGAGCACACTCTCGAGGTGGCGAAGCGGAGCAGGGAAAACGGTGTGATTCCCGAGTTTTCCTTCGTTCTGGGGGGACCGGAAGACCCGGAAGGCGAGATCGACGCGACCTTTCGGTTCATCAAACGCCTCAAGACGATCAACCCTGAATGCGAGATCATTCTCTATTTCTACAGCCCGACGCCGCAGCGGGATCCGACTGTCGTCCGGGCCGATGCAACCGCGGCTCGTATTCCAATCCTGCGAAACTATGGGCCGGACGGTCCGCCCCTCCCAACGACGCCCGAGGAGTGGACCCAGCAGCGCTGGATCGACTACACCTGCCATCAGGATGCCCCGTGGCTTACTCCCAAGATCCGCCGGCGTGTTCAGGGTTTTGCCAAGGTCCTATCCTGCCGCTTCCCGACGATTCAGGACCATTCAACACCCGGTTGGGCGAAGGGCGTATTGCGGGGTCTGGCGTCGTGGCGCTATGCCAGCGGGCGGTGGGACAGTCCGTGGGAACTGGATGCGGCACGGCGCATCATTCCCCTCCGAGATCCGCAGAAAGAAAGCCTTTAAGAAATCTCCGGCGTGGATTCCTGATCTTTGCCCAGCTACGATTCACGGGTGTGCACCACAGACCAACCAGAAACATCGTCATCCCGGCTCGGCCTGTGGCGACGGAGCCTCTCGTCCACGTCGTGGGCGCTCGCGGCCAACCTCATTTCATTTTCGCTTCTCCTCATTCGGGCGGTTTTCCTGGCCCGGTGGCTCCCCATCGAGGTTTTCGGGATCTATGTGATGGCTTCGGCCTCAGTCGAGCTGAGCTCCATCGTGGCGGATCTCGGTCTCGGGGAGGCTTTTCTGCATCGGTCACCGGAGACCGAAGAAGAGGATCACGCGGCGGCCACCCATCTGACGCTCAAGCTCGTTCTGCTGGCGGTTTGGGCCCTGCTCATGTTGACGGCCGCCATGGTGGTGTGTCGGGGTCAGTTGATGCTTGCGGTTCTGGTTTTGGTGGGCACCACGGTCGTTCTCCAATTGACCCAGACGCCCCGGGTTTTGTTGATCAGGCGGGTGCAGCACGGGCGATTGGCCCTCATACGAATCGTGACTGTTGTCGTCGGAACAGCGATCGCTCTGGTTCTGGCAGCCGCTGGCGCGAAGCTGTGGGCACTGCTTTCGATCGATCTTGTGACCGCTGGCGTGGCGATCGCAGGGCTCTATCTATGGCGACCCGTGTGGCGACCTCGGCTGGCGTGGTCCCGATCCAGAGTTCGATATTTTCTCGGCTTCGGTGGGCGGAGCTTCGTTGCGACGCTGCTGCTGCGCGGAATCGAGCGACTCGACGACCTGTGGACCGGCATCATTCTGGGCGATGTCGCGTTGGGCCTCTATTCTCGAGCCTTCGGATTCGCAACCATCCCCAGGCGGCTGGTCTCAACCCCGGTGAGTGAGGTTGTCGGAGGAATCTACGCCGAGCTCAAAGGGGATCGCCCGGGACTGTCCACGGCGTTTCTTGTCAGCAACTCGGCGCTGATGCGGGCGTGTTTTCCTCTCGCGGCTGGAATGGTGCTGGTGGCTCCGGAGCTCGTGGAAACACTCCTGGGCGAGAGGTGGCTCCCCATGGTGCCGGCCTTCCAGTTGCTGACTATCTTCACCCTCCTCGATCCACTGCGATACTCGATCGCCGGACTCTTCACGGCGGTGGGCAGACCCGACCATGCGATCCTGGCGAGACTGCTTCAACTGGTGGTTCTATGCATCGGGCTGACGACTCTCGGCCCCGTGTTCGGGATTGCGGGCGTTGCTCTTACGGTCACGATCACGGCCCTGACGGGAGCTACGGTGCTGACAGCTCTGGCGAAACGCTACGTCGACGTTTCACTGATCCGCATGGTGGGTCCGCCACTGATCGGTGTTGTGGCAGGCGGTGGCCTCGCCCTGACGCTGAAGCGACTCGGCAACGTCCAGGGGTGGGCGCTTCCAGCGTTGGAGTTGCTGGTTCTCGGGGTCGTGTACGCGGCATGTCTCGTGATTCTGGATCGCCGGCAGTTGCGCAAAACCCTGGCATTCATCAAGGAACTCGCGCCAACAGGAGTGTCACCCCAACGCACTGGCCCGTGGTCGGTTCTGGGTCGCAATGCGCTTGAACTCACGCATCTTATCGGAGACTGTGCGCCGCGGTTCCTGGTGTCGGGAGAGACCTACCGTCGGCTGCGGCACCTTCTGTCACGGACACCGCAGCGATACGAACCAATGGCCACCAAAGTGCAGCCCTTCACCGCCGAGGCATGGCGGGAACGAAAGTTCGTGTCGAACTCAACCGATGTGTGCATCGAAGCCTTTCCCGGGAGTGGGAGCTCGTTTGTCTCCAACTCGGTGCGACTGGCCGTGGATCGGCCGGTCGCCATCGAGAGCCACTTCCACCAAACCGCACAGTTGAAGCGGGCGCTCAGCCTCGGCGTGCCGGCGATCGTCATCATTCGTGAACCGGCCCGGGCCTGCGCTTCTCTGAGGTCCAAGGATCCGAGGCTCGCCGGGTGGGTCGTACTGCTTCGGTGGATTCAATACCACCAGTGGGTGGCCCGTCACCTCGACGAACTTGACGCCTTTCTCTTCGACGAGATCATCGAAGATGTCGATGTCCTCCGTCGACGATCTCCAACCATCGCGAGCCTGGTTTCATGGCCGATCATGCCGCACCAGGAGTTTCGTCGAGCCTCGAAGGACCCGATGCCGATCGACGACCGACGCTTTCTGAACCGCGTCCTGCTGGACCACGCTCGGGTGGTCTACGGGGAGATCGAGATCGGCTGCCGCAACCGATCTTCAAAGCCGTTCGGCGCGGAGCCCTGATCAACTCATCGTCGCCGAAAGGGGGATGCGGAAGACCACCGGCGGCACCGGGCGAGACGATAGGTGGCGATGGCACGACGGGCGACCGCCGGCCAGGCGAATCGCCGCGCGAACCACTCGATCGTGGGCTCTCCGCGGCCGGGGTTTCCCCGTTCGAGGATGTCGATCAGTTTCTCCGCGAGATGGTCCGGATCGCCGCACCGGAAAAGGGCTCCGATGCGACCTTTATCGGTGAGATACCGGAACGACGGAATGTCGGTGACCACCGGCGGCAAACCGCAAGCGAGGGCATCAAAAACGGCGAAGCCCGAGCCTTCCCGCCAGCTGGCCTGAACCAGAAGGTCGGCGGCGGTCATGAGCCGGCCGATTCGTTCGTGGGGCTGTCTACCAAGAAGCGTGACCCGGCCGTCTAGCTCCGGATCGGCCGCCAACCGTGCTCGGACGGCGTCCAGAAGGGGCGCCGAGCGGTAGGCCATGAGCAGCCGCACTGCCGGGAACCTACCCACCACCTTTGCGAGAGCATCGAGAACCACCAGCGGATCCTTGTTGTCATCGAGGTTGCCGACCCAGAGCAGCAGCGGATCACCGCTTTCACCGATTTCGTCCCGACAGAACCGCCGATCCCCGGGCTCCAGCGAACTCGAGGCTTCCGGGACCGCCCAGACCGGGGTCGACCGCCCGACGAACCCCGCCTCGATCCACGGCTCCGCCACCTGTGACCCATTGAACAGTACGCCGTCAGCGAAACGCAGAGCGAGCCGCTGAACCGGTCGTCGTACGCCACTCATCGGTCGTTCACCGTGGTGCTGCGCGACAAGGGCACACGACCGGGCAAGACGCGACCTGAGGTGGATCAGCTGCAACGGATAGCTCAGCCCGTTGAGATGGACCACGTCCGGACCCCAGAGGGCGACAAGCCGGTGGAGCCGGAGCGGCAGTTTCCAACGCGACAGATCAGGACTGAATTTTCCGCCAACGAACCGGAAGACGACACCGTTTCGCTCGATCTGCGCATCGCGCACAAACCCCTGGAAGACTCCGACCTCACACCCAGCCGCCCGCAGACTCGAGGCCCACCCCTCGAGTGCGGGGGTGCCTGCGATCAACTCTTCAGGGGAGGTCACACCGGGCCGGGCCGCGTAGTTGACCAGGGCAACCCGCATCATTCCTTCCCCCGTGCGTCGCCAGAAACCTCAGTCACCCGGACTCCACCCCGCGAGGGCGGGACGTTGCGGCGAATGGAGTCGTAGAGTCGCTCGTAACCGGAGATGCTCCCGGCGATGGGACGGGTTGCAGCGGTGGCTGCGGCGGCCATTTCAGCCCGCGTCTCGGCGCTTGCGGCGAAACGTTCCATTTCCCGACCAAGTGCATCGGCGTCTCCGACCGGAACGGTGCGTGCCGCAGGGCCGAGCTCGGGGAGGATGCCAACGGCGGTTCCGATGATCGGGACGCCGGAGGCGAGGGCTTCGTCCACGACCTGCGGCGCGCCTCCCTCCCACCAGGAGCCCAGCACCAGTGCATCGGCTCGGTGGTACCGTTCGGCGAGCTTCGAGTGACCGACCGACCCGACGAAACGCACCGCACCGCCGAGATCCAGCTCCTCGACCCGTTGCTCGAGTGCCCCCTGGAGCCGACCCTCACCCACCAGATCCAAGACGGTCCGAGGCTGCCTCCTGTTGCATTGGGCAAACGCGCGGAGAATCACTTCGTGTCCCTTGACCGGGATGAGAGATCCTGTCGCGATGAATCTCACCTGGTCTGACAATGACGACGGAGAGGTCTCCCTGTCGGGGTGGAACCGGTCGGTTCGCACTCCGAAGTCGATGCGGCGCAGACGCGACTGCGTCACCCAACCGGCAGCCGCGCGGCTCACCGCCGGGCACATGGCAACGACTCGGTCCGCCCGGCCCAGACTGAGGCGTGCAAGATTCCTGTTTCCTGTGGCCAACAGACCTCCATAGTCGATCTCCGGAAGCGCGGCCAGTTCGCCACCCATCAAGGTCACCACCACCGGAACACCGGCGAAGCGGCCTGCGGCGCAGGCCACAGCGCCGGGTTCGTGGGCCCAGAATGCGTGGATGACATCGGCGGAGAATCGTTTCGCCTCCCTCGCAACCGCGACGGTCGCCCGCGCCAAGAGGCCGATCTTGGAGAGCCCCTTGCGAGTTCCCCCTCCGAGGGAGACGACATCGATCCCGGCAACCCGATAGCTCCCCGGTTCTCCCGGGTAGCGGAGAGCAACGATCGAGACATCGTTTCGCTGGGCCAAACCCTCGGCAAAATCGCGAAGGATGGGGATACACCAATCCTCTTCCGAGGCGGAGAAACCCGGGGTCACCAAGACCACTCGACGGCGGGTCGCCGCTTGGTCGTCGTCGTGAAGCTCGGAGCACCGCGTCATGACGTCTTCGAGAGGGTGAGGGGCGCCACGAGCCTACGCACCTCATCAGAAACCCAGGGACCGGCGGTGCCCACGTAGTCGAAGGTGGCCCATTCCTCCAACGACACCGGAACCCGATGCCCCCGCGCCTCGATGGCTGCACCGAGTTCAGTGCCCGGGTAGGGCCTGTAGAAAAAGAACGGGGTCTCAAAACTCGGGTCCATGGCGCGGAGTTCCTGAGCGAGGCCGAGGGCCGCCTGAACGCTCGGCAGGGTCTCGTCGGGCAGACCCGCGATGAAGGAGAACTTGGCGGCGATCCCATGCCGCGCCAACCGTTCGGCCGAGATCCTGACCTGGTCGAGGGTGATGTCCTTGCGCAAGAACTCGAGACCCTCCGGTGTTGCGGCCTCGACCCCGATCATCACCCTTCGAAGACCCGATCGGGCACACAGCTCGAGGACTTCGTCCGACAGTCTCGCTCCTTGATCCGCCCGCAGGGTGGCCGCCCAGGTGCAGCCGAGACCGAGCTCGAGGAACCGGCTCGCCACCCCGGCCACGCGGTCCATGTCGGTGAAGAAGCTCTCGTCCTGGAAATTGACATCCTCGAAACGCCACCGACGCCACAGCCTCAGCATGTCGGCGCTGATACGTTCGGGATCGAGGCCCGCCCACTGTCGACCGTAGACCGTAGGATCGGCGCAGAAGCTGCAGCGGTGCCGGCAGCCGATGGAGCTGATGTAGTCGATCTGCCGCCGACCCTTGCGTTTGAAGTAACCCTCGACATCGATCAGTCCGTAGTCGAGGGGCGGAAACAAGCCAGGATCAACGAGGGCACGGGAGGGCTGGCGGCGAATCTCACCACGCGTTCCGCGCGTCGTACTTCCTTCGCAGTCCTCCGGTATTTCACCCTTCGCGAGTCGATCAACGATTTCGTTGAGGACCGGTTCACCTTGGCCCTGGTCGGCGATATCGACCGAGGGCTCCTCGAAACACGTCGCCGGGAGGACGGACGGGCGCCACCCCCCCCAGATCACGGGGGTATCGACATCCCGAGACTTGACGGCTCGCGAAACCTCAAGAGCGTCGATGATCGGGGCCCCGCTGAGCACCGTACAACCCACGCAGAGGGCCTCGTCACAGTGCCCGAGCACCGCCCCTCCCGGGTCGTTCTCCAGCCGACCGTCGATGATCACCGGATCGAATCGGGCTCGATCGAGACCCGATGCTAGAGAAAGCAGGGCCAGAGGCATGGTCCAATACTCAGCCTTTGGATTATAGAGCACGATTCGAGAGTTCATCCCGCTTCACGTTAGCACTCCCCGACTCGCCGATTGGCCTCTTGACTCGACAACAGGAACCGTGGCCCCGGCACCTCCGATCACCCACGCAGCGAGACTGTATGCTTGGGCTGGAGGTCCATGACGCCACGACGCAATCCACCCGTATCCCCGAACCAGGGCTCACCCTCACGGGTCATTGATAATTGTTCGACCATCGCATCCGATGGTGATGGACAACCGAGCATTCGACCGGCCGCAACCAACCCCGGTGAGCAACGGTGCTGTCTCGACGTGCCCGACGAGTGCCTTCGAGGGATGGTGGGGAAATACCTGGACGGGGTCGCCAAAAACAACCGTGAAGGCCGGCTGACCATTCGCCTGCGCCTCGTGGAGGACAATCTGTCGGATCTGCCGGACAGCCTCCAAGAGCACTGGTCGGGCGCGCCGCCCCGTTTCACCGTTCGGGTCGGGGATCATCTCGAAACGACGATCGACGTCGGCAAGGCAGTCATCGACGGATGGGTTTCCGAAAACCTGCTGGACGCACTGCCGGAGACGGCCGCGAGGCTGCTGATCGAGGCACCACTCGCAACCGTGCGTGCCGGAGGCGGTTGGCAGGTGGTGCATGCCGCGACCGTCGTCGGTCCGAGGGGAGCGGTGGTGATCCGAGGCGCCTCCGACAGTGGCAAATCGACGCTCGCCGCCGCGGCATGGAAAGCGGGGCTCGAAGTCCTCGGCGACGAGAGTGTTCTGGTGCGACAAACGGACCACCACGAGCTCGTCGCCGCGGTCAGGGAGGTGCTCGTTCGATCTGAAACGGCGGATATGCTCAATCTCGACGGGGATCGGATCGTGACGACCGGAGGCGAACCCAAGCTGCGCCTGAAACTGCCCCCGATAGAGGCTTCTCGGCGATCGGCGACTCACGCGGCAACGGTTTTCCTCGGCGACAGGAGCCAACCGGGCGGCGCCCGGTTGACGCCCCTCAGCCCAGGAGCGTTCGAGGCCGGATTCGACACCGCCGAAATCCCCCAGGAGCGTTGGTATGGATCGCCGGAACCGTTGGTTCGCGACTGGGCTCTGCGGCCGGCGTACCGACTCGACGGGGCGGTTGACCTCGATGGTGCAGTGGCGCTGATCGGGCGCCTCGTTCACGAGGGTGGGCTCTGATGGCGTTTCCGAAGCGATCGCCTGATGTTCTTCTGGCCCATTCGTATTTTCTCCACTACGACCCCAAACAGGTGCGGAAGATGCGGCCCTATCCCCCATTGGCGACCCTGATCACCGCGTCCGTCCTCCGCGAACGAGGTCTCGAGGTCGGACTCTTCGATGCCATGCTCTCGTCAGGAGTCGAGGAGTTCAAGGATCTGCTCGAGCGACAACGCCCCCCCGTCGTGGCCATCCTCGAGGACAACTTCAACTTCCTTACCAAGATGTGCACCACCCGCATGCGGGACGCGGCTTTGGAGATGATCGGCGCCGCCAGTAAGGCCGGCGCTTTCGTCGTCGTCAACGGCTCCGACTCGAGCGATGTACCGCACCATTACCTGGAGGCCGGAGCCGACGCGGTAATCGTAGGTGAGACCGAAATCACCCTGCCTCGGGTGCTCGAGGTTCGAGATCATGCTCGGTCATTCGAAGAAATCCGCGGCTTGATTCTGGCCGATTCCCGAAAGGACTCGAGCGAGATCATCCGGACATCGCCGAGACCGTTCATCGAAGACCTCGATAGCCTGCCGCTTCCGGCATGGGATCTGGTGGACATCGAGCGCTACCGGCAATCGTGGGTCGAGGCGCACGAAAGACTGTCGTGGAACATGGTCACCACCCGCGGCTGCCCCTATGTCTGCAGTTGGTGCGCCAAACCCCTGTGGGGTCAGCGATACGCACAGCGTGATCCGGTTTCAGTGGCCGACGAAATGGAGCGGCTGGCCGACGTGGTCAACCCGGATCATGTGTGGTTCGCCGACGATATCTTCGGATTGTCGACACGGTGGCTCGAAAAATTCTCGACCACCTTGTTCGAGCGTGGTGTTCGGGTGCCGTTCACCATCCAATCTCGGCCCGATCTGATGGATGAGACGGCCTGCCGGGCTCTGGCGCGGGCGGGATGTGAGGAAGCCTGGCTGGGGGTCGAGTCCGGATCCCAGTCGGTGCTCAACGCCATGGACAAGGGCGTCACCATCGACACCATTCGCTCGGCGACTCGCCACCTTGAGCGCGCCGGCGTCCGGCCGGCGTGGTTTCTTCAGCTCGGATATCCGGGGGAGGGCTGGCAGGAGATCCTCGCCACCCGCGACCTGGTACGCGACGAGGCGCCGCATGACATCGGCGTTTCGGTCTCCTACCCCCTGCCGGGCACCACCTTCCACGCCCGGGTTGCACACGAACTGTCGGACAAAACCAACTGGACGCATTCCGATGACCTTGCCATGCTTTTCCAAGGCGCCTTCACCACCGAGCTCTACCGCAAGGTCCGCGATCTCCTCCACGACGAAGCGATCACTGCCCGGATCGAGGACGAGGCGGATCGCACTCGCCGACTGGAGAGGCTGAATCAGCGTTGGGACGCGATCGGCAACGCCCTCGACCACTATCGTTCCTCCTCACCGACGACCCTTCCGGGAATCGCGGACAAATGACGGCCTCGGCTTCGAAACCCGGGGTGGTGGAGCGATACCGGCGCGACTACATGCGCCTCCGCGATCGTGAGGGCCGCGGAGCGGGCGGTAAGGACGAGTTGCTCTCGCTGCCATATCTGGTTGACGGCGCCATGGCACAGCAATGGCAGGTCCACGCCCGAAGCTTTCGGGCCTTCATGCGCCGGGTCGTCGCGCCCATGGCAAAGCGGGTGGATCGTTCGCTGGACTTGCTCGATCTCGGTGCCGGCAACGGATGGCTGTGCTATCGCCTGGGCCTCGAGGGTCACCGCCCGGTTGCAAGCGATCTCAGGCTCGACGTGGTGGACGGCCTGGGTGCGGGTGCGCCATACCGCGATCATCTCGACCGGATGTTCGCCAGGGTGGCGGCCCGATTCGACGCGCTGCCGTTCGGCGACCACAGTTTCGACCTGGCGGTCTTCGTCTCGTCGCTGCATTGCACCTCGAACCTCGGCGCCACCATTGACGAGGTTGCCAGGGTTGTGCGGCCCGGTGGTCGGATCGCCGTGCTCGACTCACCGTTCTACCGTGCCGAAGCCATCGGCGATGCGATGGTGGCCGAGCGCGAGCTTGCCACTCGCGAGCACCTGGGCGAACTGGCCGATGGACTGCTCGCCCTGGATTCGATCGAGTTTCTGACCCGCGATCGACTCGTCCGAGCATCCGCCGACAGCGGCGTCAGATGGCGCCGCTATCGGGTTCTCTACCCTCTGTGGTACGAGCTGCGTCCGGTCAAGGCCCGGCTGCGCCGAAAGCGGGCGCCATCCCGCTTCGATCTCTGGGAAGGTCTGGTCCCGTGACCCCGGACATCGTGCTCACCCACGGCTGCATCCTCGCTGAGGACGAGAAAGAACGCCGGATCATGATGCCCTACCCTCCTCTCGGGCTGCTTTACGTGGCCGCGTACCTGAAGCGAGAGGGCTATGCCGTGGAGGTGCTCGATCCCACCCTGGGCAGCCGCAGCGATCTCGAGGGTCAGCTGCGGCGGATGTCGCCGTCGGTGCTCGGGCTTTACGCCACTTTTCTGACCCGCTCCTCGGTGCTGCAAATCGCGGACGTAGCCGGAGACCTGGGCTGGACCGTCGTTGTCGGTGGTCCCGACGCCAACGCCCATGCTGAGGAGTATCTGAACCACGGGGTCCATGTGGTAGTGTTCGGCGAGGGCGAACAAACCATTGCCGCAGTTCTCGAAGTGCTCGGCGATCGGGGCCGACAAGGTGCGCAGCACCTCAAAGGGATAGCCGGCACCGTTTTCCGAGATCATTCGGGTCGCATCGTTCGCAACCAGCCCCGCGAGCTCATCGCCGATCTCGACGACCTGCCGTGGCCGGATCGGGAGGCGGTGGACATCCCCGCCTATCTGACGTCCTGGCGCGAGCACCACGGCAGCGGTCCGATCAGCCTGATCACCGCCCGCGGCTGTGCCTATCGCTGCGACTGGTGCTCCCACGCCGTCTACGGCCGCAGCCACCGGCGGCGCTCGCCAGGAGCCTGTGCCGACGAGGTCGAGTGGCTCATGGCGACCTATCGACCGGATCGGCTGTGGTATGCCGACGACGTGTTCACCATCCACCACGAATGGCTCGAGACCTACGCTTCAGAGCTGGCGACGAGAAATCTCCGGGCACCGTTCGAGACCATCACCCGTGCCGATCGCATGATGGACCCCTCTGTCGTCAAGACCCTGGCCTCCATGGGCTGCGAGCGCCTGTGGATCGGCGCCGAGAGCGGGTCCGAGCGGTTGCTCCGTGACATGCGACGCGACGTGACCCCGGAGCAGATCATCCACGCCGCCAAGGTGGCGCGCGAGCACGGCATTAAGGTCGGCCTCTTCCTCATGTGGGGCTATGAAGATGAACGGATGTCCGACATCGAGGCCACCATCGACATGGTGCGCCGGGCCCGTCCGGACGTCTTCCTGACCACGTTGGTTTACCCGATCAAGGGCACCGGCTACTGGGAGAAGGTCCGCGACCGTATCGTCAATCCGAAACCGTGGGCCGAGACATCGGATCAGGAGAATCAAGTGCGCGATCGACCCGATCGCGAGCACTACCGGCTCGCCGACAGCTGGTTGCGGGCGTCGGTGTCCGAGATCGAGGCCGACACCGACGATCCCTCGTCGGCTGCCGAGTTGGCGGCGGAGACGGCGGCGGCTCGAACTCGTCTTCTCCAAGATCGACGGAAGCTCGGATTGGAGGGCTGAGTCCATGGTGAGCCGGCAGACATCGGTCTCCTCGTCGCCGTTCGACGACCTTGCCGAGAGCTATGACGAGACCTTCTCGGAGAGCCCGCTGGGTATGACTCTCCGCGCGGCGGTCTGGCGGCGAGTCGAACCTCTTGTGCGGCCGGGGGGCTCGGTTCTGGAGCTCGGTTGCGGCACCGGCGTCGATGCTCACCGGCTGGCCGAGTCGGGCATGAGGGTCGTCGCCGTCGATGCATCGAAGATGATGGTTGAGATTGCTCGACATCGCTGCCGACATCTGGCGGACGCAGTCCGGGTGGAGCACGGCGACCTGGCACTTCTGGATTCCGTACCGGGTTGCGCCGGCCCCTTCGATCTCGCGCTTTCCGACTTCGGCGCCCTCAACTGCGTTAACGATCTCGCCTTGGTTATGTGTTCCATCAAGGACCGCCTCGCGTCCGGTGGCAAGGTGGTGGCAGTCGTCATGGGTCGCGTGGTTCCGTGGGAGTGGGTGTGGATGATCGCTTCGGGCCGGCCCGCGGACGCCTTTCGGCGGCTACGTTCCGGCGGCGTCGAATGGCGCGGACACCGCATCCGCTACCACACTACGGGCACCGTGCGGCGCGCAGCAGCAACCGCCGGGCTACTGGTCGAACGGATTGCGGGGTTGGGCGCCCTGCTGCCCATCACCGAGGCCGGACCATGGATTTCCCGCCATCGGCGGTTGCTCTCGACACTTGGCCGTCTCGAGCGGGGATTCGAAACGATCCCGCCCCTCCCCTGGCTGGCCGACCACCTCCTTGTCGAGCTGGGGCACCCGTGATCCGGTCGCCCCTCCTCCCGTCCACAGATCCCATCGAGCGGCTCCCGGTTCTGCTGCTCGAGGTCCATGAGAATTGCGGCTGCCGTTGCCTCATGTGCGATCTCTGGCGACCGAATCGCGAGAGCGGCCCGACCGAGCTCGATCTGACGCTCCTGGAGAGCTGGATTCCGGGCTGGCTCGCACTCGGTGTGGGCCGGATCGGGTTGACGGGCGGCGAGCCGCTCCTCCATTCAGACGTGGAGGGTCTGTTGAAATCGCTCGGCAGCGCCGGCCTTCATCTGACGCTGATGACCGCCGGCACCGGCCTTGCCCGCCACGGGAAGGCGGTGACCCGGTGGTGTGACTCGGTGGTCGTGAGCCTTGACGGCCCCCCGGAGGTTCACGGCACCGTGCGCCGGTCGCCGGGGGCATTCGCCGACCTCCAGGCCGGAGTGGCCGATCTGCGGGATCGCTGCGGTACATCGATCCGGATCACGGCGCGGTGTACCGTCCAACGCGCCAACCTCGGCCACCTGGCAGACACGGTCGAGACTGCCCGTACGCTGGGTCTCGACGGCATCTCGTTTCTGCCGATCGACACCTCGACGGAGTCCTTCGGCTGGACGTCGGACTCGGACCATGATCGCCGACGCCGAGAGCTGTGCCCCGGGGTTGACGACCTCGACGATCTCGCGATCGAACTGGAGAAGGTCGCACGCGCAGCGAGCATGAACGGAACCTCATCTTTCGTCGCCGAGGACCACCAGGCTCTGGTGATACGGGTGCTCGACCACTTTCGGGCTGAGAACGGTCTGGCACCTCACCGTGCCCGACCCTGCAACGCCCCCTGGGTGTCGGCCGTGGTCGGAACCGACGGGTCGGTTCGGCCATGCTTCTTCCACCCCGGCTACGGAAGGTGCGATCGGGGCGGCGAGCTCGGTACCGTACTCAACGCGACCCCGGCTCGTGATCAGCGAAGCCGGCTCGATGTGGTGAACGACCCGATCTGCCGTCGGTGCGTGTGTCCGCTTGCTCTCCGACAGGGTGAGAGCCTTCGATGAAGCCGCTCAGGCTCATGTCGCAGCTGCCCGTTGCTTTGCAGACAGGCGAGGCCGCTGTTGCCGATGGTGAGCTGATCATCCGCGACGGATTGATCGACGACGGCGCCGACCTCAACAGCAGCGCCTCGAGTGACGTGATCGATATCGACCTTCGCGACGGTGTCGTGCTGCCCGGTCTGATCAACTGTCACGACCATCTCCAGCTCAACTGTGCGCCCGAGCTGCGACCGGACCGAAAATTTCGAAACGCCGAGGAGTGGGCCGCGTGGGTTGAAGATCGGATGCGACCCGGCACCAATGGACGGGTTTGGGCGCCCGGCCTCTCAGCACCCTTGGCGGCTCGACTGTGGCAAGGCGCCCTCAAGAACGTGCTGGCCGGCGCGACGACGGTCGCTCACCACGATCCGCACCATGAGGTCCTGGACCACCCCTCATTTCCGATTCGAATCGCCCCGTGCGGTTGGGCCCACTCGCCCGGATTGGCCGGAGAGTACGGTCCATCGTTCGAACAGAGCTGGGAGGAGTCGCCACCTGACCAACCATGGGTCGTGCACCTGGCGGAGGGCGTCGACGCCAAAGCCGGAGCCGAAATCGAAGCGTTGGCTCGCGCCGGCTGCCTCGGGAGCCGGACGGTGGCCGTTCATGCCGTGGGCCTCGACGATCACGCCAGGCGGCGGTTGTTGGATCATGGCGGTTCCGTCATCTGGTGCCCATCGTCAAACCTCACCATGCTCGGCGCCACCCTCGACCCTCGGTCCTGGGTTGGACCGGGTGAGGGCGGGACAGGGCGTCTCGGGATCGGAACCGACTCGCGTCTGACCGGATCGCGCGACTTGCTCGATGAGCTCCGCGTGGCCGCCGAGACCGGCGGCCTCGAACCGTTCGAGGCCGCACAGCTCGCCACCGTCGATGCAGCTCGAATCCTCCGACTCAAACACGCCGGCCGGCTCGAACACGGATCGCCCGCCGACCTGCTCGTGATCCGATCCCGCGAAGGTCCGTGGAAGACGCTGCTCGGAGCTGGGCGATCGGAGTTGCGCGCGGTCGCCCTGGGAGGTCGACCGGTGATCACCGATCCGGACTTGGAACCATGGTTCCGCGCCCTCGGGATCATACCCATACAGGTGCGGCTCGACGGCCGCCCCAAACTGTTGGATCCCGCATCCCTCGGACCTTCGGAAGCGGCGGATCTCGAGCCTGGCCTCGAGGTGCTCGGATGAGCTCTGATCGGCTACCGGTCGAACGGGGTTTCCGTATGTGGGCGCCCACGTATGACCTCGAAAATCCACTCACCGAGCTCGACCGCCTGGCCACCAAGCGCCTGGCGCCGGCCCCACCCGGTGGGGCGCTGCTCGATATCGGCTGCGGTACAGGAAGGCGCCTACCGCAGCCCGGCCGACCCGGCGGTCCGGGCCATGTGGTAGGTCTGGACCTGGTTCCCGCCATGCTCGTTCGCGGCCGGCGTCGATTGCGGGCCGGGATTCAGCTCGCGGCCGGGAGGATCGAGGCGATCCCTCTGCGCCCCGGGCTATTCGACGTGGTCTGGTGCCGCCTCACCATCGGTTTCGTCCAGGAGATTGAGCGAGCTTTCACCTCGTTGAGAAGCCAACTCAGGTTTCGCGGCCTCCTCCTGATCACCGATCTCCACCCGAACCTGGTTGCGGACGGGGCCGAACGGGGCTTCCGCGCGGAGGATGGGACCTGGCAGGTCATTGAAGCGCATTCTCATCCGGCCGACCGGCTGATCGAGGCGGCGGATCGTGCCGGTCTCGAACTCGTCGATCGGGTCGATTTATCAATCGGCCGCGAGCTGGCCGACACCTACCGGGCGGCGGGCCGTGACGACCTGTACCGTGAGCACAGACAAAAACCACTGCTGCTCGGTCTGAGCTTCCGCTCCAAGGGAATCACCCCCGGATCATGATGTTCGCGACGTGCCACAACCAGAGTCCCGGGTAGGAGAGGGTCCTGCCGGCGCCTTTCGGAACCCGATCGTGGTTGATCAGCATCTCGTCGATCTGGGGCGCGAAGACATAGCCCATGGCACGAGCAAGTCGTCGCGGGTGGTCACGGTGCAGCTTCAGAATGCGCAACAACCGCGAGCGCCCGCGAGCCGTCAAATGGGACGAACCCACCGGATCGAGACCGGCTGCGAGGCGGGTTGCGGATCTTCCGGCGCGCTCTTCGAGTTCCTCGACCCATCCGGAGGGCAGCCGACCCGGGAAGAGCCGCTCAGTCGGGGAAAGGGCCAGCAAGGCGATCCGGGGATCGATCTCTCCGAGCGCCGCGGCCGGATCGGGGATCTGCGGAAGGAGCTCGACCAGATCAATCAGCTGCACCATCCGGCCACCACCGAACCACCATTGCCAGGCGGCATGGAGCAAAAGGTGTGTCCAGACCTCTTGAATCCCCGGCACCGGGGCATCGACACCGCAGACGGACGACGGTTGCGCCGATGACCAGATCGCCTCGGTGAGATCGAAGCGAGTCCGAGCAAAATCCTCCCCGCAACGAACGTGGACATCCACCGGCCGCGGGTTCTCGGGGTGCTCGTGCTCACGTGACGCAACCCGGCGCCCTGTCTCCGGCAGATACTCGTCGTGCTTGGCCTTGGTCGAAGCCGGCCGGTAGCCGAGTTCGATCAAGACATCGTGGTGTGCCGCAGCGTCGCCCGGACAAACCAGCAGATCCAGATCCGCCATGGGGCGCCGTTCGATCTCACTGCTCGACAGGTGGGCGCTCAGAGCCAGACCCTTGAGGGGGAGGACGCGGATGCCTCGGGACGCTGCGGTGCCGAGGATCTCGGCCCCTTCCGAACACAGCCGGCCGACGCGCTGCCGATTGAGCTCGGCCTCGGTCTCGATCCAACCCACGATCTCCGGCGGAACCCAGGGCGCTTCTTCAAGGATCGGTGCCAGGCGAGGGCCGACGCCGTGGACCCGCGCCGCGGTCAGGAGCGCCGACCAACCCTCTTCACCAAGGTCCGGATCGTGCGCCACTGAATGACGGAGCCAGTCCGTGAGGATCTCGCAGGCGAGGTGGAGCATGGATCTCGATGCCATCGGAAGCAGACAACATCATAGGCCATATAATCGTCGCATGCGAATTGGAGTCGATGGCAGGGTGCTCACGGATCACTATCCCGGAATCGGCCGGGCAGTCTACTCCGTCCTCCCATTTCTCGCCGCCGACGCAGACACGATCGTACTGATCAGAGGACCCGAACCCGAATCGGACCGGTTCCCGATTTCGCCGCTGACGGAATTGGGGATCGAGATTCACCGCGTGTCGGTCGGGCTTCGATCCATCGGCGAGCAGGTTCGCCCTCCGGCGACGGCTCCCGGACCCGGGCTCGATGTCGTCCTGACGCCGTACTTCGCGACCGCCTTCCGGTGGCCCTGCCCGAGGGTGACCATGGTGCATGACCTGATTCCGCTGGCGCGTGAAGGCGGCATCTCTTCCCGGGCGAGACGGTTGGGGTACCTGCTGTTCCTCCGCTCCACGCTCCTGAATTCGCGGATGGTGGTGACCCCGTCGCAGGCCACTGCCGACAATCTGTTCCGCTTCGCACCCGGAGTTCGGACTCGGACCCGGGTGGTTCCCCACGCCGTCGAGAAGGAATTTCGCCCGAGGAGCCCAGCCGAAGTCACCGAGCTTCGCCATCGTTACCGGATTGGACGACGTCATGTCCTGACAGTGGCGGGCGATCGACCGCACAAGAACCTCGCCCGCCTGGCCGGCGCATGGGCGGCTCTCGACCCGAATCTTCGTGGAGACGCGGTCCTCGCGCTGGTCGGCTCTCCACCACCACAAATCGATCATCCGACCGTTCGGGTTCTCGGGGCGGTGCCGGATGACGACCTCCAGGCGTTGTACATGAGCGCAACGACGGTGGTCGTCCCATCACTCGAAGAGGGCTTTGGTCTGCCGGTAGCCGAGGCACTGGCCCGCGGTACGCCCGTGACCTGCTCCGACATCCAGGTCCTCCACGAACTGGCCGGTGACGCCGCTCTCTTCTTCGATCCCAACGATCAAGCTTCGCTGGGAAACGCCCTGGCCCGCATGCTCAACGATGATGATCTCCGCCATTGTCTGGGTCGGCGTGGGCCGGACCGTGTCGCACGCTTCGCGCCACCCCTCATTGCCGCGGACCTCCTCGAGACCCTCCGAACCGCGGCGTCTGCGGGCACATGATGCGGGTCCTTCACGTCTACAAAGACTATCCACCGGTTCGCGGTGGCATCGAGCACCATCTCCGGACCCTGGCCAGCGGCCAGGCCGCCCGCGGCCACGAGGTCGAGGTCGTGGTCGCCGCCACCGGTCCGACTTCCACCACCTCGGTCGAGGAGGGAGTTCGGGTCATCCGCGTCGCCCGCCTCGGCACTCTCCGATCGACACCGATCTCACCACGACTGGTCACGACTGCCGTTCGACGACCCGCGGACGTCGTCCACCTCCACTTCCCCCACCCTCCGGGCGAGCTCTCGTGGCTGCTGCGCCGCTTCGAGCCGCCTGCCGTGATCAGCTACCACGCCGACATCGTTCGCCAGAAGCTGCTGGCCTGGGTGTTGCGTCCCATGACGCGCGCCGTCTTCGGCCGTGCGGCCCGGATCATCGTCTCCAGCCCGGTGATGACCACCGGGTCGAGTGAGATCAGACGCTTTCGCGATCGTGTGCAGGTGATTCCCATGGGAATCCCCGAACCACCCGAGGTTCCACCCGACGACACCGAACTCCTGACGCTCCAGGCTCGAATCGGCTCGCCGAGGATCCTTTTTGCCGGTCGTCTTCGGCACTACAAGGGGGTTCGGCACCTGATCGACGCACTCATCGACGTGGATGCCGTCCTGGTCATCGCCGGAGACGGACCCCTTCGCAGCGAGCTGGAGGCTCGAGTTGCCGCCAAGGGGCTGAGTGGTCGGGTTTTCTTCCTGGGTGACGTGGAGGACGCCACTTTATGGCGTTTGTACAAAGCGGCCGATGTCTTCGTCCTGCCGTCGGACAGCCGGGCAGAGTCGTACGGACTTGTCCTGGTGGAGGCCATGGCCATGGGAGTGCCGGTAATCAGCACCGAGGTCGGCACGAGCACCTCATGGGTCAATCGACACGGTGAGACCGGCCTGGTGGTGCCACCCGCAGACCCTCGGGCACTCGCCGCCGCCGTTCGGCGGCTTCTCAACGATCAGGACCTACGAATCAGAATGGGCCAGGCTGCCCGACACCGGGCTCGTTCCGAGTTGCTTGCGGACAGCATGATCGATCGTGTGTTGGAGACCTATCGGGGCATCGTTTGACCCGCCTGTTCTGGCGGCGAGCTAGCGCGTTCGGCAGCCGGTCTCTGGGACACGACGCTCTGCAATCACTCGCCGGACGGTGTCTTCGAGACGGATCCGGGGTCGCCATCCGGTGAGCCTCTCCATGCGCTCGGTGGACGGCAGCCGCCTCGGCGGGTCCTCGAAACCCGGGCCGAAAATCTCGGCATAGGGGACGAAGCGAATCCCATTGGGTTCTGCGCCGGCTCTTCGAGCGAGATCCTGCACCATTTCGGCGAGCTCGAGAATCGTGGTTTCTTCGGTCGATCCGAGATTGACCACCTTGCCGTCCGCCTCCGGACACTCGGCCAACGCAATGAGCGCGGCCACGGCATCGACGACATCGACAAAACAGCGTGTTTGCCGACCGTCACCATAGACGGTGATCGGCTCATGCCTCAGGACCTGATCGACGAATCGAGGCACCACCATTCCGTATCGGGCACGCTGCCGCTCCCCGATGGTGTTGAACAGGCGCGGAATCACCACCCTGAGGTTGTCCTGGATGGCGTGAGCCAAGGCGATCTGCTCGGCGGCCGCCTTGGCGGTCGCGTAGCTCCAGCGCCTCACCCCGGGGGCGCCGACCGAAATCGGGCGGTCCTCGTGAAAAGGCACCTCTTCGGAGTGGCCGTAGAGCTCCGAGGTTGAGGCGAAAACGACCGGTCGCCGGAATCTGGTCGCGGCTGCGAAGACCTCGCCGGAACCAAAGAGATTCGTTTGGATCGTCTCCACCGGATTTTCGACCACATGAGATGCCCCGACCACCGCCGCCAGGTGAAAGACGAGATCCGCCTTTTCGACCAGCTCTTCCACCACAGGCCGATCGGTGACCGAACCCACTCTGACCTCGAGGGAATCATCTCCTTTAACACCTTTCAGGTTCTCCATCCGCCCGCTCGAGACGTTATCCAGGACCATGACACGGCATCCTCGACCGATAAGTGCTTCCACCAGGTGAGAGCCGATGAAACCCAGCCCTCCCGTTACCATGACCGACATCCCGTCACCAAACACTGTCTGCAAGTCTCACCAACCCCCTTCTGAAGCGGACGGAATGGGATGGCCGGCCGAGGTGATCACGAAACGCCCCCTGTTCCGTTGGGATCGCCGGCTCCGGCACGCCCCAGACCAAGTGGGGCGACCCGTTCCATGGTCACGATCGCGCCGACCCATACCACGGTGACGCCTACCGCGACGATCCACGCCTCGATCATTGGTGGAGGGGACACGGCGAGCCCGGCAAGCCCGAATCCGAGCCCAACCGCCCACAGCAGCACAACGGCGAGAGGAATCGGCAGACCGAGCGAAACGAGTCGATGACTGAGGTGATCCGTCCCAGGCGTTGTCAATGGGTTCAGCCCACGCCGGAGGCGCGAAACCACGACGAAGCTGGTGTCGACCAATGGAACGCCCAGCACCAGCAGAACAGCGAGGGAGAATCCGCCTGCGCCACCGGCTATCCACAAACCGAAGGCGCCAAGGAGGAAGCCGATGGGCAGGCTCCCACCATCACCGAGAAACACCCGTGCAGGGTGTCGGTTGAAAACCAGGAACCCGACCAGGGCGCCCGCAAGGGCTGCACTCACGAGGCCGACCGTCCCGTAACCGGTGAGAACCGAGAGGAAGGTCGCCGCGATCGCCCCCAGTCCGGGAGCCGACCCATCCATATTGTCGATGAGATTGAAAGAGTTGGTCATCAAAAGCAACCAAGCCGTGGCGACGACGACAGCCATGCCACTGCCCGCCATCCCGGCCAGGGGTTGGGAGAAAGCCATAAACACTGCGGACGAGATGAGCTGCGCAGCCAGTTTGACCACAACCGGCACAGGACTGATGTCGTCCCACAGACCAATCACCGCCAGAATCAATGCTCCGATCGCACTGCCCGCCAGGAAGCCGAATGCCGGATCAGCACTTCGAATCGTCAGACTGCCTTCGCCGGTGAGCCAGAAGGCCGCAGCCCCAACAACCATCAGGGAGAAAAGCACCGAAACTCCACCCAGCAGGGCCACCGGCGTTTCGTGGTGTTTTCTCGAATCGGGCCGATCGACGACGTCCCATTTTACGGCCCATCGCGCAACGACCGGTGTCACCACCGCCGCGACCAACGCGCCGGCACCGCCGGCAACGAGCAAAACCAAATCGTGGGAAAACACCACCAGACCCCGAACATAGCAGAGCGCAAACCCGAGGAGGTTCGGTGGCCACCACTCTCGTCAATCTCGAGGGGAGCTTCCCGGTTCACTCTTTGTTTTTCCCGATCGAGTTCGTCCGCCACCGGGTTGACGAAGCATATTCTTTGCAACAACGATCGGATCAGCGAACGTGAGTGGCTCCACCCCGCGGTGGCCGAGATGATCGTGAAGTACCCGCGAGCTGAGGTGACCGCCCGTCTCGACAAAGCGAGCGTACCGTTTTCACCGATTGCGCGACCCGAGGATCTCTATGACGATCCGCAGCTCAACGACGGGCTGGGTCTGCTCGAGACCGTCCTCCCCGCAGGTGTGACCGCCAAACTGCCGCGGATCCCGCTGGAGATGGGCGGGCACGACTTCGGCCTCCGCCGCAACCCGCCGCAGATCGGTGAGGACACAACGGATCTGTTGCGAGACCTCGGCTACTCGGACGAGCAGATCGAGAAGCTGACGGATGATGGAGTGGTCGCCACCGAGGGGTGAGTCACGAGAGAATCTCACTGGCCATGTTCCGGGGCTGGATTGCAGCCACCCGTCGGATCAACTCAACCGATCCAGAGCGAACCTGAAACCGAGGATGGCCGCTGCTGCTGCGGCAATCAGACCGATTGCGAAGCACGCTAGGACGATCCGGGAAGCACGCCAAAGGGGCTCCGTCGCGTCATCTCGTTCCAACCGCCTTCCACGCCTCACGACAACCGCGATGCAGAAAAGGTTGACCGCCACCGCCCCGAAGCCGATCTTGATCAAGTGCAGACCGGAGAGCACCGGGACGGAGAACGCAAGGGCCGTGCCGGTGGCGATCACCGCCAGGACCAGGGGAAGCTCGATCGGCCGTTGATCCAGTAGTGGAACCTGATGGCGGCCGGGTGGAGGTCGGGCCGGCGGAAATCGTCAGTTATCGTGGTCGGATCCGCCAGAATCGGTGCCCACATCAGATGCTCGATCGATCTGATTGCCGGAACGCGAATCCCGGAGATAAATAATTTCCTTGATACTGAGATTCCTCGTTTTGAAGAACGGATTAACCAGCAGAAGAAGGAGGTACCTCCGATTGAGCCATTGAACGATCTGTTTCGTAAGATGTTGGATGAGGTGTGGGAAAAACGATCATAAAAAAAGAGATAAAGGAAATAAAATGCATTTCGTTGTAACTTCTCAATAAGTGCTGGTAACGACGGGAAAAATGTCTCCCGCAGAGGCGCAAAGGCGCAAAGAATTCATGAATTAAATCAATGTTACCATAACTTTTTGAGAAC
>RCNF010000191.1_pt1 | contig 29386 bp, 31 predicted proteins | sample 2041311 | NCBI WGS metagenome assembly RCNF01 (sample SAMN09708228, study PRJNA481090) | Marine sediment metagenome, whole genome shotgun sequencing project. | biome: marine sediment; feature: ocean; material: sediment; isolation source: Sewage treatment plant 2 marine sediment (STP2) ...
TTGAAGGGTATTTCAAAGATATAACTGTTTCCGTTTTTATCGTCGAAATTTTTTAAGGCAAATGACAATCTAACATCTGCATCTGTACTAGCCCTAGGGTTTTTTAAATATGTAGCCAAGACTGGTAACAATTCCATTGGAAAAATATCAGGATTTACCATAGACAACATCAAATGTTGAAAATTCTTCTTCCACTCTACTCCATGAGGCTTCACCCTGCCATATTTTCGATGTGTTACTAAATGTGCTATTTCATGGACTAATGTCAGTAAAAAACGATATTGATTCAAATCATTGTTAACCGTAATTTGAAATTGACCCGTTTTCAACTTTCTGAAATTCACCATGCTTTGTCTTTCGGTTATTTACAATTTTCAATTTACATGGGTATTCCTTAAACAAATCGTAAACCAGCTCAATTGAACTAACAGGAATATATTTTTTTAAAGCTTCTTTCATTAGGGGTTTTAGGGTGTAGAGGAAGATACTTGTAATACTTTTCCATTATAAAATTGGTTCCCAGTCAATGCAAAATTAGCAATATACTCAGCCATTTCAAAAGCTGTGGTTGGTGCTTTGTAATCAGGGAATGCCTCTGCTAACATTTCAGTTTGTACAGCCCCTAAAGCTAGGGTATTAAAAGAAATACCCAATCCTTTACATTCCTCTGCTAATAACTCCATTAATGTTATTACTGCACCTTTTGATGAACTATAGGCCGACAAGCCTGGAAATTTTATACTACCTTGAATACCTCCCATACTGCTAATAGTGACCACATGGCTACCAGATTTTAGAAATGGTAATAAACAATTTGTTAATCCTGCTACGGCGAAAACATTTACTTTGTAGACCTCTAAAAAATCTTGAACAGTTGTTGTAGTAAATTTTTTGTTAAGCAACTTCCCCGCATTATGGATCAATATGTCAACTGCGTCCCAATGTTGGCTTACAAAATGAGAAACCTTTTCATGTTCATTTTCATTAGAAATATCTATCTGTATAACTGAGATATTTTCGTTATTTGATTGTAATTTGACTAGCGACGAAGTATTTCTTGACAACGCCAAGACTTGATGTTGTTGTGAAGCGAGTAACTTTACCAATTCAAAACCAATTCCTCTGCTGGCCCCAGTTACTATAATATTTTTACCCTTCATTATTGATTAAATTACATTGATTTAGAAATCTACTACTTTTTTTTGATACTTTTAAGCTTCAAATTTAAAATTATTAATTAATCATTAAACTATTATGAAAAAAATTATCACGCTGTTTAGTTTATTATTTACAATATTACTTTCTGCACAAAGTACTTATTTACATTGCGGCAAACTGATTGATACCAAAAAAGGGGAAGTACTAAACAAGATGACAATAATAGTTACAGGTAATAAAATTACAGATGTAAGAAAAGGATATATTAAAGCGTCCTCTAATGAGGATAAAACTATTGATTTAACAACTAAAACGGTAATGCCGGGTTTAATAGATATGCATGTTCATATAGAAGGCCAATTAAATCCTAAATCTTATGCAGAAGCGTTTATTCTTAATGAAGCGGATGTCGCTTTTAATGCTCAAAAGTATGCGAAAACCACGTTAATGGCCGGTTTCACTACTGTAAGAGATTTAGGAGGTAGTGGTGTAAATGTATCTTTACGGAATGCTATTAATCAAGGAAAAGTGGACGGTCCGAGAATTATAACTGCCGAAAAAGCCATAGGAACAACCGGGGGCCATGCCGATCCAACCAATGGGAGAAATAAAGCTTTAATGGGAGATCCAGGACCAAAAGAAGGGGTTGTAAATAGTGTTGATGATGCTAAAAAGGCCGTTAGACAACGATATAAAAATGGTGCAGATATGATTAAAATTACTGCCACCGGTGGTGTATTGAGTGTGGCTAAAAACGGTCAAAATCCTCAGTTTACAATCGAAGAGATAAAAGCAATAACTCAAACTGCCAAAGATTATGGCATGCATATAGCTGCCCATGCACATGGGGATGAGGGTATACAACGCGCCATTATCGGAGGTGTTAAAACTATAGAACACGGCACATTAATGAGTGAAGAAACAATGGAATTAATGAAGAAATACAATGTATATCATGTACCTACCATAACGGCAGGTAAATCTGTCGAAGCTAAAGCTAAAATTAAAGGCTACTTCCCTGATATAATAGTACCAAAAGCATTAGAAATTGGCCCAAAAATTCAAGATACTTTTAGTAAAGCTTATAAAAAAGGAGTCAAAATTGCTTTTGGTACAGATGCTGGTGTTTTTGATCATGGTGAAAATGGTAAAGAGTTCGGATATATGGTAGAAGGTGGAATGCCAGCCATGGAAACTATTCAATCGGCTACGATTACGAACGCCCACATATTGGAACTTAGTGATAAAATAGGGAGGATTGAAAAAGGCCTATTAGCCGATATTGTGGCAACGGATGACGACCCAATTAAAAACATCAAAACCTTAGAAAAGGTGAGTTTTGTTATGAAGAACGGTAAAATTTATAAAGAATGATCTAATTTAGACTAACAAAAAGCGATAAAATTAATTTTAATCTTCTTCTTGAAAAATAATGTGCTGATAAGCCCCAATATCTGGTGATGTTGTTCTATTAACATTCAGTATATCAAAAGGAACTTGTAATGCACCATTACTATCGGCGCTTCCAATAGCGTCTGATTCTTGCCCAATTATATATTGATTTGTGTCTATTTCTTTAAAGTTCGGATTTCCATTCAAAATAATATTTTGATAAAAACTTATATTACTAAAATCAAACAAAGGATTGTCTAATATATCACTATTGGTTGTATCAAATTTTAACATACTATTTTTAACATTAAAATTAAATAACGAACCCTCAACATTATCTAGAACAAATTCAATATTCTGATTTCCGTCAATAATACAATTTGTAAAATTCGCTTCAAGTAGATCTCTCGTTTCAATGATTTCATTGCCATCATCTAAATATGTAAAATAATTATTGATCAACAACGTAGGGAACTGTCTAAAACCATTATTCCAATAGTTCGCAAAAGTACAGTGCGTAAAATTATAGGTGCCTCCGATAGTACATGCGACCGAAGACATTCCGTTATTAGCAACTACAACATTTTCTCCTAAAATATTGGTCTCTCTTCCAAGAATACCAAAATTTGAATTATTATAGATTTGAGTATTTTGTATTGTCAATGCAGGATTTGAATTAGCAACAGAATCGACCAAAACACCAATGATATTGTTTTTTATGATTGCATAATTCATACTATTATTTTTACTTCCTGCCCGTAACCAAATGGTGCCCCATTGCCCTGCTGTATCTTCAAATTGAGGTTCTAATCTATCATCTTCAAAAAGGACTTCATTTTCTAGTGCTCCATTAACCATAATTGTTGCATCTTTTTCAACTACAATGCCCGAATTATCATGGAAATACAAAGTAGAACCTGCATCTATAGTTAAAGTTGTATTTGAGGGAACACCAACATATCCATAAATAAGATATGGTTTTTCATTAGTAAATGTTGTATTACCGTTTAACATGGTGCCTCGAATACTTAAAGTTTCACCTTCGGAATTTTCACCTAAAATTAGCTCTTCATAAACAAAGGAACCATCAGGCTGCTCAACTCTATCTGGTCTAATTAAATTTACATCAACAACTAATGCTTCTAATTTTACATCTTGTTCATTGAAACCTGAATCAAAAACAACAGAATCTCTATAAAAAAAATCAATACTACTAACTTGTTCAAAATCAACCGTTGCCTCTACAAAAACAAAAATACTGTCCTTAGCCAAAATATCTATATTCTCGAATGACCTCCCTGGAATACCATCGACATTCAGTCTATAAAATGAACTTTCTCCCCGCCCTAAGGTAATGCTTGGAATAGTAATTGGATCGCTCCCTCTATTATATACTTTAAAACTTTGTGTACTTGAACTAATATCGTCAAATACTCGATTTAATAAAACTGTATCCACTGAAAATTCAAGTTCTCCCAAGCTTTGAATTGTGCCAAAGTCTTTGCGGCATGAGCCAAGAAAGATGATTAGAAAAACTACAAGAACAGCATAGAGAATTCGCATCAAGATATTTTGTTTAAACATATAACTTTTACCGTCAACTATTATTGTTTCTTAATTAACTTAATCTCAAATACTTTTTCCCAATCTTTCCCTGTAACGAAAAGTCGATCGTTAACGGTATCGTACGCAATACCATTCAATACAAACTCATCACCATTCCTACCTGCTTTGGTTTGTAATCCCTTTACATCGACAATGCCTTCAACTGCTCCTGTTATAGCATTGATAATTACAATACTGTTTTTCTGCCATTTATTGGCGTAAATTTTACCATCAATATATTCCAACTCATTGAGCTGATCAACTGACCGATCAATGGTGTAGGCCTCGATAAAGTTCTCTTCAGCTCCAGTTTCAGGATTTAAAAACCACAAACGCTCTGTACCATCAGATTTTATTAACTTTTCTGCATTATGTGTTAATCCCCACCCTTCTTTACTTTGGTTATAATTAAACTCCTTTTCTTTCTCAAATGTCTCTAAGTTATATACAAGGCCTTTATTGTTTTGCCATGTTAACAAAAATATTTTATTATTAAATATTGTCATTCCTTCACCAAAAAATTGCTTATCCAAGTCAATTTTTTGTAATACTTTACCAGTGGATATTTCTACTTTACGCAAGGAAGACTCTCCAATTTGACCCGTACTTTCATATAAATAACCATTATAATACTCCAAGCCTTGTGTAAAAGCATTTTTATCATGAGGATATTCATTGATCACTTCATAGGTGTAAATTTCTGGTAAATTAGTAGCATATATATAAAGAGTGTTGGTCAACTTTTTCTGTTGATCTCCATAAAAAATAGTTGCAGAGAGCGCGTGTTTTCCTAATTTATTGTGAGAAATATCTATATCAGTATCAGAAGACAAACGTTTTCCATCAAGGTAATACCTAACAGAATCAATGGGGTTATTATTCTTTTCAGCAACTCCAACATTTAGATTTTGATTTGTTTTAATTGATTTAGGTGAGGTTAGTTCAAGTTTATATTTATCATCACAAGACGTTAAAAAAATTACTGCTATAAAGATAGTGATTGCATATTTTAAACTTTGCATACGTTTTTTTATTAAAATAGTATTATAATTGTTTGAATTTTCAAAAATAGTATTAAATTTGCACTCTTAAAATAGCCAGGTAGATTATTTTTAATAAATAGTGGCTAATGAATAACAATTAAAAATAGAAACGATGAGAAAAGGGATTCATCCAAAAGATTATAGAATGGTAGCTTTCAAAGATATGTCAAATGATGACGTGTTTTTAACGAAATCTACTGCTGATGCAAAAGAAAAGATTGAAGTTGATGGTGTTGAATACCCACTAATTAAATTGGAGATCTCTAGAACATCACATCCTTATTATACCGGTAAAGTTAAATTAGTTGATACTGCAGGTCGTATTGATAAGTTCAAAACTAAATACTCTAAATTCAAAAAATAATTTTTTTGAAGATTATTATATTAAAAAGCCTCGAAATTTCGAGGCTTTTTTTATTATCAATAAAAATCTTATCAGTTTAATACATGAATATTCTTCTCGGCACATATCTCTTTCAATTTATCCGGCCATATAGAAACTGTAACTTCTCCTAAATGCGCTGTTCTCAACAAGTACATATAAGTTCTTGACTGACCTATCCCACCTCCTATACTTAAAGGAATTTCATCATTCAGAATAGCCTGATGATAAGGTAATTTTAAAAAATCTAATTGACCCGACAATTCTAATTGAGCTTTCATAGTTTCTTTGGTCACACGTATACCCATAGAAGTTAATTCATGTCTTCTTTTAGTAACAGGATTCCAAACAAGAATGTCTCCATTAAGCCCATGGTATTGTTCTCCGTTCTTATTAATCGTTGGTGTAATCCAGTCATCATAGTCAGCCGCGCGCATCTCATGTGGATAACCATCTTTTAATACTGCCCCTATCCCTATTATAAATACCGCTGGATACTCCTGTATCAACTTGGTTTCCCTTTGTTTTCTTGGAAGATCAGGATACATTTCCAAAATTTCTTCAGCATGAAAGAATTTTAACTCTTCAGGAAAATCGGGATATCTAGGGTCATTTAATTCTGGGAATTTCTCTTTTATCATCATACCGGCTCCCCATATGACCTTCCAAATCTTTTTAACTGTATCTTTTAAATAATCAAGATTTCTATCTTTAGTGGCAATCCTTTTTTCCCAATCCCATTGATCTACATATGACGAGTGATCATGGTCTAGAAAATAATCCTTTCTTACAGCCCTCATGTCTGTATTTATACCTTGACCAACAGCACAATCAAATTGAGCTAATGCCAATCGTTTCCATTTAGTGGCCGCTTGTACCACTTGAGCTTCTATCCGTTTTGGCAAACCTAAACCTGCCGGGAAATCTATAGGAGTACGAGACCCATCACGATCGAGATAATCGTTTACACCACTATCCTTACTAACAATTAGTGGTACTTGTACCATTTGGAGATTCAAAGCTTCCGCAAGCCCTTTTTCGATATATTCTTTAATCATATAAAGAGCTTCCATCCTTTTTAAAGGTGGTAACAAACTCTTATAATTTGCAGGAAGAATTTTACTTACTTCTTCATAAGTACTAATTCCAGGTCCTGCCAAATCTGTTTTTTTATCGTACATAAGCTAACATTTTAGATTAATAATAAATTGATTTTTTATATTTTCATTTGTTATTTTTTCAAAAGCTAGACAAGCCCGAACATTCGGGAAAAGGAAGAAAATCATCACGCTAAATTGGTATAAAATCAGCATGGATATTTTTGTGAAGATTGTTACACGAAGTTAATCATTTCGCCACGATAAAGCAAATCGCTTTTACCATTTAAAATGGTTATGAATTGTGTAAACTGTAATTTTATTAAGAGTTGATTGACAATCCTTTAAGAACTGGATTCGTTTGCCGAATTAATATCCATTAAGCTTAAATCTAGCTGATAAATTTTCAATGAAAAAAAAACACGCATCCATTTATTATTATGTCTATTTAGCTTAGAATATAGAGTAATTGAAGATTTTTTGAGAAACCAAAGTTATATCTTTTTCATTTGTTGTTTCATCATTTTAATTTGTTCATTCAACACACCATGTTTGTCTAGTTTTTTAGCTTCAGCTATCAGGTTAGTTGCCTCTCTCTTTCTTCTTTTTGTCATCGCTACGCCGGCCAATTGCAATTTAGCCATTGCAATATCATGACTCATCGATAAACCTAATTTTAATGCCTTTTTAAAATATTTTTCGGCCTGTGTTAAATTAGTTTGCGAAACTAACAAACCATGTAAAAAATTAAAATAACCTTCTTGTTTTTTTATCAATGCCCCAGAAGGGTTTTTAATATAATTTAACCACTTTTGAGCACCAGGAAAATCTTGTTTACGTAAGCGCAAAAAAGCAAGTAATAAAAGCTCATTCTTAAAATAAAAAAATACAAATACGCCTGCCAACAATATGAGTGAAATTCCGTTTCCTATATGTTTTTCAGTAAACTCAAAAACAGCCCACGCAACGATTGCAACAGCAATTACCAATTTTATATATTTATTAAACATTATTTCAGTTTTATATTAAGAAGACAAAATTACATAATGTTTTTAGTTTACCTAAATTATAGGATAGTATTACTAATAATGTACTTAAAATTCATAAAATAATTCTAAATTTTATGCGTTACATTATCATTAAACATAAAACTAAATTAATCTAATGAACAATCGATTAAAACTATTCGTATTTTGTTCTCTCCTACTAAGTATTTCATTTTCAAGTCATAGCCAAGTTAATCCTTCATCAAAAAATTCTATTGGAATACAAACTGGTTACAACAGAGGTTTTAGCATTTTAGGTAATTTTACAATTTATAATATTGCCGAGGGTTTACCAGGTAATATTCGTTTCGGAATAGGATATAACCAATTAAATCCAGGTAATGCTGCAGATGCTCGTCGCATCTTTATTAACAATGCTACCAACGGTGTTCCTGAAAAAAAAGGAAAATCTTTTGATTACAGAATAGACTATATGATGCCTTATAACTTATTTGATCTGAAAGATTCTTATTTGGTTTTTGGCCCCAGATATTCAAGCTTCACGGCTAAATTTGATTATATTGGAGGGAATGAAAAATTCACAATAACTTCAAAACAATTAGGTATAGGTATTGGGGCAGAAAGTTATTTTAAAATGACTTCTAGTTTAGATCTTATTTTAGCAACCGGACTCGATTATTTTTTCAACAGCACTTTGGACGGTCATGATACTTCCTATAGTCCAAATAATGACAACGTAAATCCTCGTGATGATAACCAAAATGACAATGTTCCATTTAACTATAAAGATGCCAATAAAGCGATTAAACAACCTCAATTTATGCCTCGAATTATGGTAGGTATCGCTTATCATTTGTAAAATAATTTCAACTTTATGTTAAAGTGTTCATAAAATATGTAAAAGTGCTTATTTACTTAGTAATAATTCAATGATGGTACCGTTACATCTAAAATAAGCTTCCCTATTTAGATGTTAAAAAAATCAATTAAATTTATAATACTCACACTGGTTTTACTGGCGGTAGCCTTCGGTATATTTATAGCAACCGTTTTTTATGGCGGTTTCGGACACTTACATACTTCGGAAGAGTTACAAGAATTTAAAAACCAAACTGCTACACTGGTACTTTCAGAAGAAGGTCAACTCATTGGAAAATTCTATGCTGAAAATAGAACTAATATAAAGTTCGAACAATTACCAGAACATTTGGTAAATGCATTAGTTGCAACTGAAGATGCTCGTTATTTTGAACATGAAGGTGTTGATTCCCGCAGTTTATTGCGTGTATTATTTAAAACTATACTTTCTAATCAAAAAAGTTCAGGAGGTGGCAGTACGATTAATCAACAGTTAGCAAAAAACATGTTCGGCCGTAAAAATTACGGGCCCTTAACCATGTTAGTCAACAAAACGAAGGAAGCATTATTAGCATATCGTTTAGAAAGTATTTATAGTAAAGAAGAAATTTTGACTCTATATTTAAATACTATCCCATTCGGGGAAAATGTGTTAGGTATAGAAGCTGCTTCTCGTCGATTTTTTAACAAACCCATTGGTAAAATTAGAATAGAAGAAGCTGCCGTTTTAGTTGGTTTACTTAAAGCAAATACCTATTACAATCCGAGATTATATCCAAAAAATGCTATAAAGCGCAGAAATGTTGTTTTATCTCAAATGGAAAAATATAATTATCTGGAGCCTGAATTTACTGATTCCTTGCAAAATTTACCGTTAAAACTCGATTATGCTAATTTAGAGTCAGAAGGTCCGGCAAATTATTTTTTGGTGCAAGTAAAAAAAGAAGTAAATAAGATATTAGAAGCTGTCAATAACGCCAACAAAACTGACTACGATTTCACAAAAGACGGACTAACCATAAACACTACATTAAATTTATCTCTACAAAAACAAGCCTTAAATGCTTATCAAAGTCATTTGAGTATTATGCAAAATCGATTAAGTAAACAATACCAAAGTAGTGATGAGCGTAAAACCCTTAATAGTTTAGTAACTAAAGAATTACAACGTTTAAAATTGAACGCTAGAGCTAATGAAAAGAAAAATCGCGAATTATTTGACTGGAATGGTTTTTATACCGATTCCATTTCAATACGTGATAGCATTCGTCATTCTCTAACTCTATTGCATGCAGGATTATTAGCTCTAGACCCTCAAACGGGAGCGATTAGAACTTGGGTAGGGGGTATAGATTTCCGAACTCAGCCATATGATCAAATATATGCCCAGCGCCAGATTGCTTCTACTTTTAAACCTATTTTATACGCAACAGCCTTAGAACAAGGAATCATGCCTTGTACATATCTAGATAATGACCCCTTAATACTTTCGGATTTTGATAATTGGCAACCACAAAACTATGACCGTTCTACTGGTGGAAACTATTCAATGGCAGCGGCACTAGCGAAGTCTATGAATATACCAACGATAAACTTGTTTTTGCAGGTTCCTTTTGTGGAATTAGATAGTTTATGGAAAAAACTAGGCTTTTCACAAACATTAGTAAATAAACCTTCTACTGCGTTGGGCACTCCTAATGCCAGTATATATGAATTAGCAGTAGCGTATAGTGCATTTTCTAATGGGGGGTATCATATCGAACCTCAAAGTATTGTAAGCATAAAAACAGCCGATGGCACTGCTATTTATAGAAATAAATTACTCAAGCCTCAAGAAACGGATAGAGTAATTCATGAAAACACCGCACAACTCATGACGGCCATGCTGCAAAAAGCCATAGTGGAAGGTACAGGTTCGTCATTAAAAAACAAATTCAATATTACAATGCCTTTGGCAGGGAAAACAGGGACGTCACAAGATTACTCTGATGCCTGGTTTGCCGCCTATACTCCTAAATTAGTAATGGTAACTCGGGTCGGCGCCTCTTTACCTTCAATAAGATTTAATAGTGGAGCTAATGGTGCTGGTAGTACCTTGGCATTGCCACTTATAGCCAAAACTTTAAGATATGTTCAACCTATGTACAAGACAGACTTCGCTCCACTTCCTGAAGAACTTGGAGATGCACTAGATTGCGAAGATTATACCGAAGACTCAGGTTTAGAAAAATTTTTCGAAGGGCTCTTTAAAAAAGACAGAACTACTTTAGAAAAAGCACAGCGAAGAGCCGAACGTAAAGCAAAACGAACAGAAAGACGAGCAGAAAAACAGGACAAAAACAAATTATAATAACGCGAATATTATAAATATTATTCCAGAATTATTATTTTTTCGTATATTTGAACGATATTACAATTGCTATGTTGTTATATTATTAACTAATTATTGCCAATTAAGGTAATAATATAAAAGAAAAAATAATGAAAAAACTCCCCCTATTACTCACAATTTTGTGTTTTGTAACGTTTGCTTTTTCTCAAGAAAAAGTTGAAAAAACGTCTGTTTTTACTTCTGCTGATACCAAAGGATATATTAGCATTAAGAAGATTGATTTAAAAAATGAAACTGGTGTTACTACAACAGTGCAAACTACGGTCAATACTAGTTTTAATGACGAAGTTTTAAATTTCAATTTAAGTACTATTAACGATTCTGATAAAATGGTATCGCCTTCAAAACTTATATTTGATGGTACTATTGATTCAAACATGAAACCCGTTAATTTTACCGGAAGTAGAATTAAAAAGGATAATAAAAACAACTCTTTTTGGAATTTTGAAGGTGAATTTAAAGAAGAAATGGAAACTGATCCAGATTTTTATGGTTATGCCAAACCAAGGCATATTGCCACATTGAAGATACCAGAAAGAACCATTCCGACATTTAATCTTTGGGCAATCATACCTAAACTCGATTTCGACAGGGACGGAACATTTGTATTTAATTCTTTGGATGAGACTAAATTGTACGTAAAGAAAAACCAAACCGTTAATTATTTAGGTAAAGCTAAAACGTCGATTAATGGAGAATCAACTGTACTTCACAAATTTGTGCATCAAGGCAAAGGTATACAACCAGCCTATTTTTGGGTGAATGATGATAGAGAACTTGTTCAGGTGTTGTTAGATGGCCAATTTACTTTTACATTGGACAGAAACTTCAAACCTTCATCTTCAGTTGCAGATAGTAATAACTAATTAGGCAACGAATAACTTTAAACGTATAACCCGAGCAACAATTAATGTTTCTCGGGTTTTTTTTATGCCTTTTATTTATGTGTCATTAATTGGATATCACCTTTTGTGATAATTTTCAACAATTGCAATTCTACTTTTTTAAAGTAAAAAGGTAGGAGTTTCGTAATGGTAGTTGTCTTATATGCAGAATAACAAATAGAAAAGAAAGGATCGGCAACCACTGTTTATCCGAAACCGGAGTAAACCTTATATAGGTTGCTTCGGTTTTTTGTTTTAGTTTATTCCTTATCTTGGTCTACAACTATTTACATTGAGTTTTATTCAAATCTACATAGAAGGTTTTTTGGTCATTATGAGCATGATGACTATTCTTTGGGTTATTAGCGTTTTTATAAAAAACGTTAGTATTGTAGATCCCTTTTGGAGTATTGGATTCCTTTTAGTTGGTATATTCTATTTTTTAAAAACGGATGGTCTAGAAATTAGAAAATATATTTTATTAGTATTACTTGTTATATGGAGCGTACGACTTTCTGTGTATCTAGGCAAGCGTAATTGGGGCGAGGGAGAAGATTTTCGTTACCAACAGTTCCGAAAAGACTATGGAGAGCATCGCTATTGGTGGTTGAGTTTTTTTCAAGTGTTTCTGTTACAGGGAGTGCTATTATGGCTTATCTCTGCTCCTTTGCTAGCAGCACAGTATTTTATACCGGATTCTTCCTTAAATATACTTGACTATCTTGCAATTATAACTTGGATCATTGGATTTATTTTCGAAGCAGGTGGTGATTATCAATTAGCCCGTTTTAAATCAAATTCTATGAATAAAGGAACCGTTTTACAAACGGGATTATGGAGATATACACGTCATCCCAATTATTTTGGTGACGCTGTAATATGGTGGGCTTATGGCTTATTTTCTTTAGCAACAGGCAGCTATATCCCTTTACTAAGTTCATTATTGATGACCTTATTGATCATAAAAATTTCAGGAGTTGCTATGCTGGAACGAACACTGTCAAAAACCAAACCACAGTATAAAGAATATATTGAAAAAACAAGCGCGTTTTTTCCTTGGTTTCCTAAAAAATAACCTAACTTTCTAAGCATGCACCTTAGTAAACATATATGGCTTATCTTATTTATTGTTTGGGGCTTACCTCTCACCTACTATCGTAGTAAATTCAGAAAGCTAGTTTATCAAACTGATAGTTGGCTTATTAATATTAAACCTCTTTTTATAAAAGAAATTAAAGCCTTGATCGGAACTTTATATCCGGATAATAAAAAGTACCTAAAATTTAGAAATTTTTATAGATTTTATCTCTTTATTTACCTCGTTTTATTCATGATCTATCTTTCCTTAAAGTAGCGATTATCATCCGTAATTTTCAATATTTTTTGTAAAACTGACCATTATCATTGTGTATTAATTTTATGCTAACTAAATTTAATAGAATTCAATAAAATGTTCATTAGTTTAGTATTAACCAAAAAAAATAAGACATGAGAAAGTTATTAATTGGTTTATTGGTTCTTGGATTTACCACCCAAGGTTTTGCTCAGATCACTAAAACAGAAAAGTTATCTGAGGTAGTAATAATTGCTACTAATTATAAGTACTTGAATCAAGTAGGTCAGGATGAAATAGCCATACCTGTTAAACTACTTCAACGAAAAGTAGCAACTTATGACATAAGAACATCCGATTTTTATGATGACGAATATGATTTTTACAGTGTATCCTTTTTTATTCCCGAAGGAAGGGTTCTTGCCGCTTATGACAAAGATGGGAAAATTATACGCACCATAGAAAAATATAAAGATATAGCACTTCCCAAAAGTGTAGTAAATGGTGTTGTAAAGAGATTTCCGGGATGGACCATTGCTAAAGATGCTTATTTAGTTAATTATCACCTCAAAAAAGGTGTTAATAAGAAGTATAAATTGACACTTGAAAATGGCGATAAACGAATGAAAGTAAAAATGGATGCCGAGGGTAATTTCTTATAATCAATAAGAAAATAGAGTTTATAAGAAGCTGAGCTTTGCTCAGCTTCTTTTTTTTAACATATGATCAACCATTCCATAAAGTTCCAAAATCAAACTAAGCTTTGTAATTTAATAACTTGTTAAATCATAGACAGTTAGTTACATATGATATATATCATTGCACATTTTTTTATGGTTCATTAACTTTAATTCTAAGCAATAGTGATATCCCCAATTGCCAAATTACTAACTCTAAATTAAAGTCTATGTTAAAATTGATCATTGGTTTATTAGTTATTGGATTAACCAGCCAAGGTATTGCTCAGGTAACGAAAACAGAACACTTATCTGAGGTTGTAATAGTTGCTACAAATTATAAATACTTTAATCAAGTAGGTCAAAGTGAAGTAGCAATACCTGTTAAACAACTTCAACGTAAAGTAGCAACTTATGATATAAAAACATCCGATTTTTATGACGATGAGTATGACTATTACAGTGTATCATTTTACATTCCTGAAGGTAAAATTCTTGCTGCGTATGATAAAGATGGGAAAATAATACGCACTATAGAAAAATATAAAGATGTTGGCCTACCCAAAATTGTGGTAAACAGCGTAATAATAAAGTATCCAGGATGGCTAATTGCTAAAGAAGCCTATTTAATAAATTATCACCACATAAAAGGTGTCGACAAAAAATTTAAATTGACTCTTGAGAATGGAGACAAACGCCTCAAAGTCAAAATCAACGATCAAGGGAATTTCTTATGATCATCTAGAAAAATAAATGTTAATTGGGAACTAAGCTAGGGTCAGTTTCTTTTTTAAAAAATATACTAATTAATCTCAAACATAAAAGCCCAATAAACTGAATAAGGATGACTACTACAACATATGGTAAACACTTTAATAAGTTTAGGAAACACAAAAATCATGAGCAATTTAAATAAACAAGATAATAATGAATGTTGTCCAAAATTCAATCAAGAAAAATGGGATGAAAAAACATTCAAATGGGAACATAAACAATTTATTAAAGCGTCTGTGCCTACTTTTTTTCATATTCCACTACCCCCTTTGATCGGTAAGAAAATTAAGAATATGATGAAAATGGCAGAAGATTCAAAAAAATTGGAAACTAACAAAGAAGAAATTTTACTTTTATTTGCAGACCCGAGTGCTTTCAGATCTGATATGTATTTATCAACAACCGATAAAGTTCCTAATGCCATCAATACCGACATCACAGGCACATTTATGAGTAAAGTTTTTGAGGGGGCTTATAAAGAGGTACCAAAATTTCTAAAAAAGATGAGGGCATACCTAAATAAACAACATAAAAAAGCCAAGAACTATTATGTTCATTATGCTTATTGCCCAAAATGTGCTAAAGAAGCAGGTCAAAACTATTTGGTTATTTTTGCGGAAATTGACCAATAAAAATAGATATAAAATTATATTTTTCTATTAACAACAAGTTCCTGATATTGTCTAAAAGTTGTAATTTAGATCTAATCAAAATTCCATGCTACACAAAATACAGTAAATCATGCATGAGATTGACCTAATACTTACCAAACTAGTTGAAAAGAATAAAACACCTTCGGTGCAATATTATCTTTTCAATAAAGATAATATCATCCACAAATTTGTTGACGGGTTTGCTGATATAAAAAATAAAAAAATAGTTGATGAGTATACAACCTATCGTGCCTTTTCTGTAACCAAAACATTTACCGCCTTAGCCATAATGCAGCTCACTGAAATGGGTAAGTTTCGAATTGATGATCCGGTTAAAAAATATCTACCTGATTTTCCTTATTCATCTGATATTACAATTTGGCAACTCATGGCACATTCTGCCGGCATACCCAACCCGAATCCTTTATCGTGGATTCATTTACCAAATGAACACAAGGCATTTGACAGCAATAAGTTTTTTAACCATATTTTTAGCAAATTCAATAGAACCAAATCAGAACCAAATCAAAAATTTGCTTACTCAAACCTTGGATTTATTTTTCTCGCTCGGTTGATTGAAAAATTTTCCGGACAAAACTATGAGGATTTTGTCAGAGATTTTATTATAAAACCGCTGGATGTATATCCATCTGAATTAGACTTTGACTTCTTCAATAAAAATAATCACGCCAAAGGATATCAAAAAAACAACAGTTTTCTAAATTGGATAATGGGCTTTTTTATAGATAAGTCAAAATTTATGGATACCCCTGAAGGATTATGGAAACCTTTTAAAAACTATTATGTGAACCATACGGCCTATGGTGGATTAATAGGTACACCTCACGCCTTTGTAAAATATATTCAAGAATTACTTCAATCTCATAGTAAATTACTTAAACCTCAATCTGTAAAAATGTTATTTACAGAAAACCTTACCCGCAATGGCAAAGCGAGTGGAATGGGCTTATCATGGTTTAGCGGAAATCTAAATAGTTTTCGATATTTTGCTCACCCAGGGGGTGGTGGTGGTTACTATTGTGAAATACGTATCTATCCTGAACTCAAAATGGGTAGTGTGATCATGTTTAATAGAACGGGTACAACCAATGAACGGTTTTTAGACAAATTAGATCGGTATTATATCAAAATTTATTAAAAAACAACTGTTGAAAAATGAAGAACCAAAAGATCATTTATGAGCTCTCAAAAAACAGAACTATTTTTAACGATTTGTTAAAGGATGTTACTGAAGAAGAATATTTATGGAAATGGAATCCAGATAAGTGGTGTTTACTTGAAATTGTTTGTCATTTATTTGATGAAGAACGTGAAGATTTTAGAACAAGAACAAAACTGGTGCTTCAAGACCCTACACTTCCATTGCCACCCTTTGATCAAACCAAATGGCCTCTAGACCGAGCATATATCAAACAGGATTATAATGATAAGGTATACCGTTTTCTCAACGAAAGAGATCAATCAATAGATTGGCTACAATCCCTTAAAGAGCCTAAATGGAATAATGCCTATCAGCACCCTAAATTTGGAGCCATGTCTGCTGGGTTATTTTTAGCGAATTGGTTGGCTCATGATTATTTACATTTAAGACAGATCTTATCTTTAAAATATAAGTATCTAGAGCAGTTATCTGGAGAATCTCTTAATTATGCCGGTGGTTGGCAATAACATGATGTGAAATTTATAAAAACAGGAAACTTCAAAATCGGGTTTCATAATCAATTGAAAACATGACAAATATCATGTTTTATTAATTTCTAATTTTATAATTTCGCTACTTCTTTCATTAGTAACCAATTTTTTATAGCAACTTTCTTAACATAGAAACAAAACATATTGGTTATTTACAAAGCTGACCTATAGGGGGTCAGCTTTTTTGTTTTAAGAGCTAAAAATCAGCATACTATACCCTTTCTCAGTAAAAACACTTAAATCCAAACTATTACCGTATCTTCGCCGCTTTTAATTAAATACATGAATTTCACAGATTTACAAATAATAGAACCTATTCTAGAGGCCCTTCAGGCTGAAGGATATACACATCCAACACCGATACAACAGCAAGCAATTCCTATCCTGTTAAACAGAAAAGATTTGCTGGGTTGTGCTCAAACAGGTACTGGTAAAACAGCCGCTTTTGCTGTGCCAATCCTGCAACACATATTTCAAAGTAACCTGCCACTTAAAGGAAGACGTAAGATAAAAGCATTGGTAATAACACCAACACGTGAATTAGCAATTCAGATTGCCGACAGTTTTACGGCCTATGGTAAATTTACTGGAATCAAAAACACCGTCATTTTTGGCGGTGTTAAACAAGGTGCACAAACAAGGGCCCTAAATCAAGGTGTAGATATATTGGTAGCTACCCCGGGTAGACTATTAGATTTGATACAACAAGGTTATGTTACTTTAGGAGATATCCAATACTTTGTATTAGATGAAGCAGACCAAATGCTTGATATGGGTTTTATTCATGACATCCGTAAGATCATTGCTAAATTACCACACAAAAGACAGTCATTGTTCTTTTCGGCAACTATGCCACCAGCCATTATCGAATTATCTCGTAAGATATTAGGCCATCATCCTGAAAAAGTATCTGTCAAACCTGAACAGGCAACTGCGGAAAAAGTTGAACAAGCTGTATATTTTGTGAGCAAAAAAAATAAACCAAAATTACTCATACACTTATTGCAAACAAATCAGGTTGATTCTGTACTGGTATTTTCAAGGACCAAGCATGGTGCAAATAAAATTGTGAAAATTCTTGATAAAGCCGACATAAAATCAGAAGCTATCCATGGTAATAAATCGCAAATAGCAAGACAAAAAGCGTTGGGTAATTTTAAAAATGGTCTCACCAAGGTTTTAATTGCTACAGATATTGCGGCTCGCGGTATAGACGTAGAAGAATTGTCTTTGGTAGTCAATTATGATCTGCCAAATATCTCTGAAACCTATATTCACCGTATTGGTAGAACAGGGCGCGCCAAAGCAAGTGGTATTGCCATATCTTTTTGTGCTTCAGATGAAAGAGCTTATTTACGCGATATCGAGAAATTAATCAATCAGAAGATACCTGTAATAGAAAAGCATCCCTATTTAAGTGATGACCATGAAAAGGAGCCTTCAACTAATTCAAAACCAACACGTTCAAGACAAAGACATCAATCCTCAAATTCTAATAAAGGTGGTGGTAACAATAACCGTCAAAAAAGTAGCCAGAACTATTCGCGAAGACGACGGTAAAAGTAACTACATTTTTTTTTAGGTACTTTACGATTTTTTGTAACTTTAAAAATTAACATTTTAGAATTTAAGTTAAGAATAGATGCAAACAATATTGGGATCATACCTACTTCTTATCAAAAGGGAATCAGAGAAATAGTCAAATCTGATTATTCTTAATTGCATATTTATAAACTTTATAAAATTATTTTCAAACCTTGATATAAGTCATGTTTTACAAAAGTTATTGAAGTTACTTTTGTTACAGTAATTGGTTTTAAGTGATGTCAATTACTAAAGTTCTTTTCATAGCAATTAATTTTTAAAAGGAAGCGGTCGGTATGGGCGGCTTCCTTTTTTTTTACTACCTGACCGATATCATTGACAATAAACTTAACATATATTACATTTGCACTTTGTTAGAAAAAATAGCCAGCTGCTAAGGGGGTTTATTATTTTTATAAGAATCGGTAGTTTGGATATAAGAAGAAGCTGGGACAAAGGGCAGCTTCTTTTTTGATTACTCCTCTAACATAAATAATTTAGATTTTGATAATTTAAAAGAAGGTAAATATGGCGTTATAATTTTCAATATTTTATTGATTTCGGCAATGATTATTAGTATATTACATATGAGAAATTTCAAGACTCCTAATTTGGCATAATATTATCTAACTTAAAAAAATATCCGTTTACTATGGCCGATATCAATACGTCACGTTGGAGTTTATAATTAGCAAACTCAATTTTGAATATTACTTATATAATAGGTATGGGTTTATTAAAGTTATTGATGGCGGCAAAAGTAAATGAGGCTTCAACAACTTTTTGTCTCAAATCGGAATACATTTCTTCCAGGTAAATTTCTACACGTATTTCAATCGTTACATTTTTCACTTTGCTCACTTTACCTACTATTTCGGCAATTGTACCAGATTTAATAGGCAATAAAAACTGAACTTTCTCAGATGAAACTGTAACCATTTTCTTTTTTGCAAATCGGGTAGCGGTAATATAGGCCACCTCATCCATCCATTGCATGGCCATACCACCGAACAAAGTACCTTGGTCATTTAAATTTTTTGGAAAAATGATCCTAAACTGTCTTGTTTCTGATTTTTTAACCCTTGAATCCATAGTGAATTAATTTTGTACAAATTTATAAAAATATTTTTATTATGAACGTACGTTCATTATCTTTGTTAAATATTATGCAAATAATAATAAGTAATGGCAAGACCTGAGAAAAATAGAAAAATTTGTCAGCCTCCACTCATGAAAGGTTTTAAGCCTTTTGGTATACCATTATGTAAAATTGAAAAGATTAAGTTAACATTCGAAGAATACGAAAGTATTAGGCTAGTTACGTATAATAAGCTTCCTCAAGACAAGGCTGCAGCACTTATGAATATATCTAGACCTACGTTAACACGTATTTATAATAAGGCTCTAAAAAATATTGCTCAAGCTTTAATTGAAGGAAAAGCTATAGAATTTGAAGGCGGTAATTATGAGCTTGATCAAGACTGGTATCGATGTAGAAAATGTCACAATTTAATTGAAGCATTGGATAATCAAATAAAATGTGAAAAATGCACTGACTATACTGATAGCGAATTAATAAATTTAAATAATAGAGTTATGCCACATTTAGATCACAAGGGTCCTGAAGGTTTAGGGCCTAAAACAGGAAAAAAACTAGGGAAATGCCGAAAAACTGAAACCGAGAGCAAAGAAATAATGGAACTCGGTAATGAAATATTCAAACATAACGGCAATGGAAAAGGCAAAAGGTTACAACAAAATAAAAATATCTAACATTTTAATTTCTTAACAATGAGAAAAATAGCGATTCCAGTTACGACAAGCAATCAAATAGAAGACCATTTTGGTCACTGTGAATTTTACGGAGTTTACACTATTTCTGAACAAAATGAAATAATCAGTATACAATCAATAGAATCTGAGCAAGGATGCGGGTGTAAATCAAATATAGCGAACGTTTTATCAGAAAGTGGTGTCAGTATAATGTTGGCCGGTGGAATTGGTGCAGGGGCCATCAATGTGCTTAACAAATGGAATATTCAAGTAATATCAGGTTGTACTGGCAATGTTGAAGAAATTATAAAACAATATCTTAACGGCCAAATTATTGATAGCGGTGAAAGTTGTTTACAACATGACCATCATCAAGGTCATGGCCATCAATGTAACCATTAGGGAAAATGTTTAGAACTTCAAAACAAAATTCATCACGAAATATCTACGGAATTATATGCAATATTAAATAATCAAATGTTAAAAGCACCCAAAATGAAAATAGGAATTATTATTTGTGATCGTTATAAAAGTTGTGCTGGAGGAAAATGTTTCAGAGCAATGCAAAACAGAGAGGGTGCTTTCAATATTTATAGCAAAAACAAACCTCTAGAGATCGTTGGATATACTAGTTGCGGTGGTTGTCCGGGCCACAATATTGAGTATGCCCCGGAAGAGATATTAAAAAACGGAGCAGAAGCTATTCATTTTGCAACAGGTTTTGTTGTAGGGTATCCTCCTTGTCCTTATATTTCACATTTTAAAGAATTTATTGAGGTAAAATACAAAGTACCGGTCGTGATAGGAACTCATCCGATTCCTCAAAAATACTTTCTTACACATAAAAAATTAGATACGTGGAACACAAAAGAATGGGAAAAAATAATAGCACCTACCCTAACAAATGAGGAAATGAGAGCACAGTATGATTAAATTACTATATTTGTCGCATTAAATACTAAAAAAAGACATTAGTCTAAGTTATATTATGGGAAGACCTTCTACAAAACCAAAGGATCTAAGAGATGGATTTTATATTGAAATTAGAAACAAAGGTGCAAAATCAGGAATAAAAATTCGAAGAGATACGAAAGCACAGATGTTGGAAGCTATCAAAGAATATAAAAAAATTAAAGAGGTTGAAGTTTTAGGTGAATCCAAAAATGGTAAATGGGTTAAAAACGATTAGTTTAGACTTCTAAAATTCTCTCAAACTTCAAATTTTAGCAACCAGCCTTTAAGAGAATAACTACGACCAGGCAGCAATAAAGAATATAGATTACATAAGAAATTTTAGCAATTAAGAAGTACTTTTGTAAAAATTCAGAGCCGTGATAGCAGTAGGAGAATACAATGAATTAAAAATATTAGAACAAACCTCTCTTGGTTTGTTCTTGGAAGATACAGAGGGTGAAAAAATATTATTACCTACCAAAGAATGCCCAAAGAACTTTAACATTGGCGATCCTATTGCCGTTTTTGTATACTCAGATAAAGCTGATAATAAAATAGCTACTACGCTCATCGCTAAAATACAATTGCATGAATTTGCTTTGTTAAAAGTAACCGATATGACTCCTGTTGGTGCATTTTTAGATTGGGGTTTGGTAACAAATTTATTGGTGCCTTATAAAGAACAGCAAAAAGACATGGTAATTGGTAAATGGTATCTAGTCTATTTAGATATAGATGAAAAAGACCGCCTTTTTGCCAGTACTCAAATTGAAAAACAACTCCAAAATATACATATCACCGTTAAAGAAGGCGATAAAGTTGACGTTATGATTTATCGACAATCTGATCTTGGCTATAATGTTATTGTCAACTACGAACATCTAGGCCTTATTTTTGAAAATGAAATTTTTACAGACCTCAATATTGGTGATAAAAGAAAAGGTTATGTAAAGAAAATCCGTGATGACAATAAATTGGATATTACTTTACAACCTACCGGATTCAAAAATGTTATCGATCCAAATAGTGAACTCATAATAAAATTTTTAGCAGATAACAATGGCTATTTACCTATCACAGACAAGAGCGCTCCAGACGAAATTTATGAGTTATTTGGCATTAGCAAAAAAGCCTTTAAAAGATCTGTAGGTGCCTTATACAAACAACGAAAAATTATTATTGAATCAAACGGAATTAAATTAATTGCATAAAGTTTAATGTGAGCATCACTTTATTAGATTGAATTTTAAGATGCTTTTTGTACAATTTTAAATTTTGCCTTTTTCTTCTTTCTTTTTCCTTTTGAAAATTCACCTTGCATCTGTTTGACTGTAATGGTGCTGCCGTCATGACTCCAACCTGGTTGACCGAATACATACATGAATTTATGGTACCAGTTTTTAGACTTCTTAGTGTCATTCCAAATGTCTTTATACTCATGGGTTAAGATCACCCATGGATTATAAGAATCAGGTGCATGGGTTACTCCATATTGGACTTCTATGTTATCATCTAATTCTTTCCATGTACCAAAGATCTTATCAAATATATTCAAGAAGCCACCGTGATTCTTATCCATATATTCTATATTCTTCGCGTGATGTACCTGATGCATCGTATGGGTATTAAATATCTTCTCAATGAATCCCAATTTGGGAATATATACTGAATGTAACTGAAACTGCCATATGGCCTCAATTCCTAGACATACAACTAACATTTCCGGTGGAAAACCAATGGCCGGTATCCACATATAAAATAATGCTTTATATAAAATGGTAAACCATCCATTTCGAACCGCGGTACCTAAATTAAAATTATCAGAAGAATGATGAACAATATGTGCTGCCCAAAAAAATCGTACCATGTGATTTTGCCGGTGAAACCAATAATAAGAAAAATCATCTAACACTTGGCAAATGATCCAAATATACCAGGCATAGCCAAATGACTGCCATCCCATAACATTCATGCGAACCCCATCAACTAATGGGTTAAATAGTTCATAGACAAAAGTAAAAAGTACAATGGCAGAAATGGTTTTAATCAATGGAGCAATAACCACAGAGCCCACTCCCATAGTCAGGCTGGCGCCAAGGTCTTTCCAATTATATAAATTTTTGTGATTATGATCGTGCTTGCTATAAGTAAGTTCCAGTAAAATAAAGGCTAAAAAACAAGGAACTCCATAAACGAGGGGATTGGTAAAATCCATATGGCTATGTAACTAATATTAGGTCGGAAATTTAGGGATTATATTTATATAATAGCAAGATTGTTTATAAACATTTAATATTGGCCCTATTTCTTACTAACTTTACAATCCTTATTATATAATAAAATATAACCAATGAAATTTTCAAATATTTTCATGATCATAAGCTTACTTTTTTCAAGTTCATGTGCTGAATTACAACAAGTAGTTAATCAATTTCCTGGTACCCTAAGCAATGAAGAAATTGCGGCCGGATTACGTCAAGCATTGGATAATGGTATTGACAAACAAGTAATTAAATTAACTATGGAAGATGGTTTTTTTAAAAATGAATTGGTAAAAATTGGTTTGCCTGATGAGCTTCAAAAAGTTGATAAAACATTAAGAGATATTGGATTGGGCAATTTAGCTGACCAAGGTTTAAAAGTCTTGAACAGAGCTGCCGAGGACGCTGTTAAGGAAGCTACCCCTATATTCGTAGACGCTATTAAAGGTATCACCTTTGTAGATGCTAAGGATATTTTATTAGGAACAGATAACGCAGCAACCGAATATTTGAAAAGTCGTACTTCTAATGCTCTGTATGATAAATTTAGCCCGGTGATTGAACATTCGTTCACAAAAGTTGGTGCTGATCAAATTTGGAAAAACCTCATCAATAAATACAACACGATTCCTTTTGTGCAAAAAGTGAACCCTGACCTAACCGACTATGTCACTGGTGAGGCATTAAAGGGTGTTTATACTATGATCAGCGTTGAAGAAAAAGAAATCCGAACCAAGATGTCTTCACGAACTACTGATCTTTTGAAAAGAGTATTTGCCCTACAGGATTAAATACTACAATTTACAGCCTTATACTACGTTTTACGTTTAGTAACAGTACTGCACTGCTTTATTGACGAGGCATAATATTGTAAAAAATGAAAAAGAAAATTTTAATTAGTATCATATTATTGACAACCTTAAATGTTGCCAACGCTCAATTTGGTTATGGAAAGTTAGAAGATGTAAAAAATATCAAAGAGGTACCCCTTTTAGTATTATTGGAATCTAAGAATAAAAAGACCGTTAAAAGGCTATCCAAAAAAGATAATGGAGCACTCGAACAATACTATGCACAAATTAATCAATATAACGATGCTTTAAAAAAAGCATTCACTGACAGCTGGGAATTTACTGAGGAAATAAAATTTATTGAGGAAGACAGCCTGGATATATATAATACTAAAGACAAAAAGGGCAAGTTCTCTTATTTTACTAAGGTTGTCCAGAAAGGGGATACTGACAGTTCATTACTAAGACTACAAGGTACAATTACAACACATTCTTATGCGATATTTCTTACGGGATCTAATAAACCTGTTCATACTTTAATGTATACTGCTCATACCCTAAATGAAGCTGATGCTAAGTTTATTTCTCAACAAATACAAAATTATTTGAGGAAAAGGCTGTTAACTACAGAAGATAAAAAATCAAGAACAAAATTGATGCAAGAAATGAATAATAACGCTCATGAGGTAAGAGAAAAAATCGTGTTGTTTGACAAAGATAATTTGGCACCAGAGATAGTTAATGCGGCAAACATGGTTTATCCATTTCATCACAGAGTAACTTCAAAAGAAGAAATTGATAAAGCCATTTTAAATAATGAACCTGATAAAGTCTATTTAAAAATTCTTCCAGTAGGACAATTATCAGGTGTAAGCAGACCTGTCAAAACTGCGAAATTAATGCATGTTCAATATTTAATAGATGCAACAAACGGAGAAGTTAAGGCATTTGTTAGTCCATCAAAAATTGGTTTGGGAGGTTCTTTAGGCACCTCTATGAAAACTTCTAAACATCAGATGACCCAAAAAGATTTGGAAAAAATGGTAAAAACCATTAATGGAATTAGATAATATGTTTTTGAAATCAAATTTCTATTAAATGATTATCTTTAAAGTTCCTCTTTAAAAAGATAAATCTATTGAAAATTAATACTAAGCGACTAATCATTCTCTTTTTCGGATTATTATTGGTATTGATCTTATCTAGCAAAACAGTACATAAAGTTTGCACCATATGCGGTGTTCAAGATTTTGAGCGATCATTATTTGGTAAAAAAGCTGAATGGATAAGTAGTCATGAAGTAGATGACTATGGCACCTATGCCAAATGGCAAGAAGAACATGATACTGTCTGTGTCCATAAGTGGAAGGTGTTGAATGAATTTTCGGAGGAGCTATTAAAGCAAATAGATAGCCTGCAATAATACCAAATCAAGTTAATTTTCGGATCATCACATACTAAAATTAATTATCTTTAATCCACAGAATTAAACTATCTCAATATGAAAACAAATCAGACCTTTCAACTACTCAACACTTTCATACTCTTTTTTGTTCTAATATTATTAAGCTCATGTAAAAAGGAATCGGATGATATCACATCTAATACAGGTTTTCAGTTTGAAGAAATAACTATTACTGAATTACAAGAAGGATATACCAATGGAGATTTTACAATTACTGAAGTTGTACAAAGTTATCTGGATCGCATTCAAGACATCGATCAAAAAGGACCAAAACTCAACGCAATTATTCAAGTAAATCCTGATGCACTTAATATAGCAGAACAGCTAGACAATGAATTGAAGGAGGGCAAATCAAGAGGGGCCATGCATGGTATTCCTGTAATTATTAAAGACAATATTGATACCCATGACAATATGTTTACCACTGCGGGTTCAAGAGCCTTAGAAGGGTCTAAACCGTTAGAAGATAGTTTCGTCGTTAAACAATTACGCGAGGCAGGAGCTGTTATTCTGGCAAAAGCTAATTTAAGTGAATGGGCAAATTTTCGAGGTGATATGTCTTCAAGTGGTTGGAGTGGTATCAATGGACAAACTAAAAACCCATATATATTAGATAGAAATCCCTGCGGATCAAGTTCGGGTTCAGGTGTAGCTGCCTCAGCCAACCTAACGGTAATTGCCATTGGTACAGAAACCAATGGTTCAGTAGTTTGTCCGGCCACCGCCAATGGTATTGTTGGTATTAAGCCTACCGTAGGTCTGGTGAGCAGGTCTGGTATTATTCCTATTTCATTTACACAAGATACTGCGGGTCCTATGGCTAGGACTGTAACCGATGCTGCCATTTGTTTAGGGGCCTTAACGGGAGTTGACTCTACTGACACCAAGACCTTGTTAAATGATGCCAATATGCAGAAAGACTATACTCAATACTTAAAGGCTGATGGCTTAAAAGGAAAAAGAATAGGTATATATACAGGCCCTTTAGGTAGGCATTATAAGGTAGATACTGTTTTTAACCAAGCTGTTGCCTTTATAAAAAGTCAAGGTGCCGAGGTCATAGAAATAGACAAGATTACAGAGGGTAATATTGGTGGTCTATCTTTTCAGGTAATGTTATACGAATATAAAGATGGTTTAAATAATTATTTTAGATCCTTAGGTCCTGATGCGAAAATTAAAAATTTGGAAGAATTGATCGCTTTCAATAAAAAAGATTCCATTGAAATGGAATTTTACAATCAACAATATTTAGAAATGGCCCAGGAAAAAGAGGGTCTTGATTCTGATGATTACAAAAAAATATTGGCCGATATGCTCAAAGGTTCGCGCGAAGATGGTATAGACCGCGTCATGAATGAACATAAGTTGGACGCTATTATTGCTCCTACGGGTGGCCCTGCTTGGAAAACAGATCATACCAATGGCGATGCTTTCCATGTTGTTAGTTCTTCCCCGGCCGCCAGAGCTGGCTATCCCAATATTACAGTACCGATGGGATTTATTGAGAATTTACCGGTTGGAATTTCATTTTTTGGCAGAGCCTGGAGCGAACCATTGTTATTAGAAATTGCATATGCATATGAACAAGGAACCAAACATAGAAAAGCACCAAAATTTTTAGAACAATAATTATGGAAGTAGTAAATATCAAAGAAAAATTTACTCTTTTTACAGAGCAATGGAGTCCAAAGATTATTGGGCAACTTAACGGACAAGATGTAAAATTGGCGAAATTACTAGGAGAATTTGTTTGGCACGATCATAAGAATGAAGATGAATTATTTTACATCATAAAAGGCATGTTACAAATCGAGTTCAGAGATAAAATGATTGAACTTCAAGAAGGTGACATGTTAATTATCCCAAAAGGTGTAGAACATAAACCTATTGCCAAAGAAGAGGTTTGGGTTTTACTCTTTGAACCCTCGAACATCAAACATACGGGTGATGTAGAACACGAATTAACAAAAGATAAGTTCGAAAAGATTTGAGAAGTTATTTAATTCTCATTACACAACTTCGTTCATGGTAAGGCTATAATTAATTCTATTAGCTTATTTTATACTATCTATCAAAATCTCTAATATAGCAATGGCCGCTTTGGAAATTTTTGTTCCTGGCCCAAAAACACCCACAACACCTGAATCAAATAAAAACTGATAATCTTGTGGTGGTATAACTCCTCCTGCAATAACCATTATATCTTCTCTTCCATAATTTTTTAATTCTTCTAGCACTTGAGGTACTAAGGTTTTATGTCCGGCTGCCAAGGACGAAACCCCTAGAACATGGACATCATTTTCCATAGCTTGTTTAGCTGCTTCTTTTGGAGTTTGAAACAAAGGACCAATATCAACATCAAAACCAAGATCTGCAAAACTCGTTGCAACAACTTTCGCGCCTCGGTCATGACCATCCTGACCCATTTTAGCTACCATTATACGGGGTCTTCGGCCTTCAAGTTCAGCAAATTTATCTGCTAATTCAGTTGCTTTTTTAAAAATTTTGTCTTCTTTTATTTCTTTACTATACACCCCGGAAATTGAATTAATAGTGGCTTTATAACGCCCGAATACAACCTCTAAGGCATCGGAAATTTCACCCAAAGTTGCACGTTCGCGAGCCGCTTTTACTGCCAAATCTAATAAATTTCCATCACCTGATTTTGCATAAATACTTAAATTATCTAAACATTCTTTTACCTTAACGGTATTTCGTTCTACCTTGAGCTTAGTCAGTCTTTTAATTTGAGAAGTGCGTACTGCATCATTATCCACTTCTAAAATATTCAGCGGATCTTCATGTTTTAACTGATATTTATTTACCCCTACAATAATATCCTGACCACTATCAATTCTAGCCTGTTTTATTGCTGCAGCCTCTTCAATTCTCATTTTAGGAATACCTTGTTCGATAGCCTTTGTCATACCGCCAAGCTCCTCTACTTCCTCAATCAACTGCCATGCTTTTTTGGCAATATTACCAGTGAGTTCTTCTACATAAAAAGATCCACCCCAAGGATCAACTGTTTTTGTGATCTTGGTTTCCTCTTGAATATAAATTTGAGTATTTCTAGCAATGCGTGCAGAAAAGTCAGTTGGTAATGCTATGGCCTCATCCAAGGCATTGGTATGTAAACTTTGTGTACCACCAAAAGCCGCTGCCATGGCTTCAATTGCTGTCCGAGCTACATTATTAAACGGATCCTGAGCTGTTAAACTCCAACCACTAGTTTGACAATGAGTGCGCAAGGCTAAAGATTTTTGATTTTTAGGCTTGAATTGTTTCACTATTTTCGCCCATAACATCCTACCAGCTCGCATTTTTGCAATCTCCTGAAAATGATTCATCCCAATAGCCCAAAAGAAAGATAAGCGCGGAGCAAAACTATCAATATCCATTCCTGCCTGAATACCGGTTCGAATATATTCTAATCCGTCTGCCAACGTATACGCCAACTCAATTTCCGGTGTAGCACCGGCTTCTTGCATATGATATCCTGATATTGAGATAGAATTGAATTTTGGCATGTACTTGCTGGTATATTTAAATATATCAGCCACAATAGCCATTGAAGGTGCCGGAGG
>RCNF010000566.1_pt1 | contig 29349 bp, 14 predicted proteins | sample 2041311 | NCBI WGS metagenome assembly RCNF01 (sample SAMN09708228, study PRJNA481090) | Marine sediment metagenome, whole genome shotgun sequencing project. | biome: marine sediment; feature: ocean; material: sediment; isolation source: Sewage treatment plant 2 marine sediment (STP2) ...
TGGCTTCGATTTGTTCGGTTTCATGGATGCACCGTTAACATTGACGGCGCAAAAATACATCTTCATCGCGTTCTTGCTCGCGTTCGCAGTGAAAGTGCCAATGTGGCCAGTACACACGTGGCTGCCGGATGCGCACGTCGAAGCGCCAACCGGCGGTTCCGTAATCCTGGCGGCAATCATGTTGAAGATGGGTGGCTACGGTTTCGTCCGTTTGTCATTGCCCATCGTCCCGGATGGCAGCGAGTACTTCGCGGGAATGATGATCGCTTTGTCGTTGATCGCAGTGGTCTACATTGGCTTTGTTGCCTTGATGCAAAAAGACATGAAGAAGCTGATCGCGTATTCGTCTATCGCGCATATGGGTTTCGTAACGCTGGGCTTCTTTATTTTGTGGTCGGTCAGTGGGAATGCTGGAGCTGGCCTCGGAATGACCGGCGGCATGGTGCAGATGATTTCGCATGGCCTGATCTCAGGTGCGATGTTCCTTTGCGTCGGTGTATTGTATGACCGCATGCACAGTCGCGAGATTGCCGACTACGGTGGTGTGGCGAATACCATGCCTATTTACGCAGCATTCATGGTGCTGTTTGCGATGGCGAATGCCGGACTGCCGGGTACATCAGGATTTGTTGGCGAATTCATGGTCATTATCGCGAGCTTCAAGGCGAATTTCTGGTTTGCTTTCCTGGCGGCCACCACGCTTATCTTAGGCGCTGCTTATACGTTGTGGATGATCAAACGTGTTATTTACGGCGAAGTGGCCAACGACAATGTCGCAGCCTTAAAAGATCTCAATGCGCGAGAGTTTATTGTCCTCGCCATTCTTGCCGTAAGTGTTCTCCTTGTCGGACTGTGGCCAGCACCGCTGGTCGACATGATGAACGTTACGATTGAACAATTGATTGAACAGGTCGGGCAATCAAAGCTCTGACAGGTCACCTTATGAATTTGATGGATTACATTGTTGCCGCACCGGAAATAGTTCTGTTAGGACTTATCTGTGCTGTATTGATTGCAGATCTGTTTATCGATGACGAGAATCGTGTGCGCACATTCTGGATCAGCATTCTGGTATTGGCCGCAATGTTGCTGGTCCTGAATGCGACGGCACCGGATGCCAGAACAGTTATCTTCAGTGGCAGCTACGTTAGCGATCCGTTGTCACAAATACTAAAAGTGGCGGCCGTAATATTCGTTGCTATCGCATTCTTGTATTCACGCGACTATCTGAGAGCGAACGAAATTCACAAAGGTGAATTCTACTTGCTCGGACTCATTGGTCTGCTTGGTATGATGATCATGATGTCGGCGAACAGTATGCTGACGATATATCTTGGTCTGGAGACGCTGGCACTGTCGATGTACGCGCTGGTCGCGATCGATAGAAACAATGTTACCTCCACCGAAGCGGCGATGAAGTATTTCATCCTGGGCGCCATAGCATCCGGTTGTCTGTTGTACGGCATCTCATGGGTATACGGCGTAACCGGTAGCTTGCAGTTTCACGAGATCGCAGCGGCAATCGGTTCCGACCCGTCACTGAACAATTTACCGCTCTGGTTCGGGCTCGCGTTTCTTATCGTAGGTGTTGGTTTCAAATTCGGCGCGGTGCCGTTTCATATGTGGCTGCCTGATGTCTATCAGGGGGCGCGCACACCGGTCACGCTGTATCTTGCGACCGCACCGAAGCTCGCGGCGCTGGCGCTGTTCCTGCGCATCCTCGTTGACGGTCTCGGTGGCCTTCATGACACCTGGGCAGCAATGATCATGGTGATTGCGGTGTTGTCATTGCTGGTTGGTAACTTCGTCGCCATCGCACAGACGAATATCAAGCGAATGCTGGGTTACTCGACCATCGCCCATGTGGGATTCATTTTGCTCGCCTTGTTTTGCGGGACGAGGCAGGGTAATGCAGCCGCATTATTCTACACGCTGACTTACGTAGTCGCGGCAGCCGGTGCTTTCGGCATGATTATTCTACTGAGCCGGCGCGGCTACGATGCCGAGAACCTGTCGGACTTCAAGGGGCTGAATGCGCGCAGCCCGTGGTTCGCAATGATGATGATGTTCCTGATGTTCAGCATGGCTGGCGTACCGCCGTTTGTTGGTTTCTTCGGCAAACTGAATGTCATTAGTGCCGTTATCGATTCCGGTTACACCGGCCTCGCAATTTTGATGGTGCTGGCCTCAGTTGTCGGCGCGTACTACTACCTCAGAGTCATCTGGTACATGTACTTCGAAGAGGCAGAAGACAAGGCTGTACTTCAGGCCAGCACGGATACGCGGGTGGTTTTGAGCCTCAACTCGGTCGCCGTCCTGGCCCTGGGAATCGTTCCGGGTTGGCTGCTGGCGCTTTGTGTGCAGATACTGGGCTAGCCGACAGTGACTTCCCGCCATGCATTTCGTCATTATTTCACTGATCGGGACTGGCGAATTTGGCTCGGAGTTGTCATCTCGATCGTATGGATGGTGACGGGTGTCTGGTATATCCACGGAATTTACGAGTTAGATCCGGCGCAAACCCGATCTATCGATGCCGTCGTCGGCAGCTTTCTCGAAGGTGTGTTCGCGCCGCTAGCCTTCCTTTGGCTGATACTCGGTCTGTTTATTCAACAACGAGAACTCGCCAATAACACGGAGGCCATTCGCCACTCTGTATTGCAGTCGGAGAAGCAGACGCTCGCCATTGCGGCAACGGAGATGAACGCTCGGCAGGAAACGTTTTTCAAAATCGCGGAGAGCGTAAAGCAACAGCTGGGCGGAATATCGGGGATGCTTCTGGTGTCAGCCATAGGTCCGGTCGGTAGTGGGCGGATCAGCAGCGAACAGGTCGACGAACTTTTTACGCGAGCAGCGCAGGGTGACTGGTCCGTATTTGCGCGCCAGTACTTGAGCGTGGAATTCGAAGAAGAGGGCGGTTTGCCGGGGATTTTGTACGGCACAGAGATACGACAGCGGCACACGAAGAATTACAGGCACACCTTTGAACGATTGCGTCGATTGGCCAGTAATTGCGACGTGGATGGCATCATAGAAGATACATTGCTACAGACAGCGCTCGGGCTTTTGTACCAGCGAATGCTTGAGCACGATCCAGACGAGAATAAATAGGAAACCGGGCTTGTAATGCCACGCCCACCTGCGTACCATCGCGTTCGCTGATGCGGGGTGGAGCAGTCTGGCAGCTCGTCGGGCTCATAACCCGAAGGTCGCAGGTTCAAATCCTGCCCCCGCTACCAAGATATGAGGCCAGCCCCTTTGGGCTGGCCTTTTTTTTCACTCTTACTCAATCCTATTTTTGATATTCTGCACTTCGGTAATGCAAGCTCCGGCGGCGCCAGCAGCAACCGCATCCGGATGTTTTCTCGCATACTTCGACTGCGCCGTGGTCCATATTCCGACTGTCCTCTGGCATCGGCTGGCGGTGTTTGCCGTGGGCCATCGACACAGGTCATTGTCAGCACCGTTTACCGGCTCTGCAACTTCACACGTTGCACCCCAGTCACTGCACAATTGTTTATTACTTGTTGAGCAACGCTTCTCTTTCAAACCAAGCACTTTGTCACCCAATGTTCCGACATTAACAATCGGGTCGAGAGGGCTGCTTGGCCTAGCCATGGATACTGTCTTTGCAATGGGATTCAGGTAATTCATATGCATGTCATATATTTGATCAACGACTACGGCGTATGAGGCAAACTTGAAGTCGTGTTTCTTCTTAGCATTCTCTGAGTTCCAACCATCACCACAGGGAATGGTCATGGTGTTCGTGGTCGTGTATTTCGCATCTGCAATTTGATCTGGTCTGAACTCCCCGGGAATTTCCACAGCCTGCCATCGGCTATTCTGATGGGATATCTCATACTGTGTGTCTGTGCTATCCCCTCGTTGATTCAATGGTTTCACAACAATACGAGTCCCCTCATAGGTCTTCTCGTCCGCGTCCATCTTGTCTGCAAAACCGGGTGAATCCGTACTCATTATTGGTGTGTCAAATCTGCGAGCAGGGGCACGCTGCTCCAACTTGGTAAATTTCTGATTCTGGTTTTGCTGAATTAACTGGATCATCATTGCTTGGTTGGTCGTGGACGCTGGCTTTGCCGACGGCAGGGTCGTGTCCATAGAGATCCCAAATTCAACCGTCACTTTCAGCTGGCCCGGCTTAATGGGGCACGTTCTCACCGGATCAATGCTGATTCTGTACGGTGCGATCCAGATCGGATTAGTGACGAATTTCGTCATGTGAGGATCGACTACCTCACCTTTTGAAATCAGAGTTTCCCGAGGAAACCAAATATTCGCGGGGTCGTTCAATACTTCGTTCGGTAACTTGCTTAGCTCACCTTCCAAAATCAGCGCTGTTTTGTGCGGAAACTCAATGTTTGCGGGGTCTGTCAGTATCTCGTTTATCTGTGCGGTACTGGAGCGGCCGGATCGTCCTGGCTTGAACTCACCATTGTCTTCGTAACTATATTTGGTGCTATTCGAATTAATTCTGACGAGATTAAATGCCATCGTACCATTCGCGCTTTCCGAGTCTGGTCTGTAGTCATTCTTGCCAATCCAGTCATACCGCATCATCACCCCTCCATTTCCCACAGGGGCCAACATGGTATTACCACCATCAAACTTTCCCCGTCCGCCAATCAAGCCGTCATGGTTTTCCCAGATACACAGGTCGTCGTGCCAGGCAAGTTGATGAATGTCTGAGTTGAATCTGCAATTGGCATCGGTTGAAAACCGACCAACAGGACCATCCGTCGCGACGGTGTTTCCTTCTTTGTAGTCTTCCAGGGGGAAATTGCTTGGAGCAGGGTGGTCGCCACCACAAAAGGGATATCGCTGGCAGTCCCGAGGTATGGATGCACCAGCCCGTATGTATCTTTGTGACGTCAGTGTGTATGTGCGTAGTCTTCCAAACGCGTTGTTGTTTGCCGAAAGCCCTATTGGAAGGCTGTCAGACAGATCGATACCCGATTTCTTTGCAATCTCCGCCAAATGTGCAGCCACCATGGATACATCGTCGTTGAAGGCAGCATGAGAATCTGTCCCCGCGCTCAGATAGAGTTTGCGTATGAAGATGTGATCTTTATCGTCCTTAAAGGAATATTTCAGGCCACGTTTGAGTAGCCTCTTGTAAGCCTCATAGGTCTTATCGTGTCCGTTGCGCCACTTCGGGTTCGGTACAAATTGCTGGTCAGAGCCCGATGGCGTGCGAGGATCAAAACTGTGGCTTTCTTCGTAACCGAGATTGCCGCTTTTCCTTGACTTCATGTCATCGTGTGAATTCCATACTTGCAGCCCCTTGAACACAAACTCTCTCTGATTCCTCTGCAATATGGGGCTGCTGGCCCTGCCGTTGTTGTTTGGATGAAGGCCGATTGCAATTTCGTAGTAATCCTCCGACCAGCCCAAATCGCCACTTTCCGGGTGCGATGCATAGCCAAATCCGTTGCTCGATCCCATGAGAGAAATGGCGTGTGTAATGGTAATATCGTTACGTACTCCAATGGGTTCCGGAATCAGGAGAACCCCACCACCGTGCCAGGGTCCTTCAAAATGGGGTGCACCATACGATAGAAAGTGGCTACCAAGCCCCAAAACATTTTCAGTATCAACATCGACGTCAACCCCGTTGCCTTCTTTCCAACTCACATCAACATCAACTATTTCTAGCGGATTCCCATTGGCACCCTGTAACGTGATTTCCTCACCGCCCAGCGCGCCTAGGTTTTCTCGGTACCAGTCAAACTCCTCCTTTTCCCCGTTTGTTCGGCTCGTTGGTCCGTATTTTGGTTCAGCGCCAGATTCATAGGGGTCTCCGGAAAAGAAGGCGTTGTGGTCCGTGGTGATAATTTTGTTCTTGTATTCGGACCAATTTCCATTTCGGAGTTGTATGTCAACCATACCAAGTGCATAGGCGGATTCCATCAGCATGGCCAATGGCCCCCCAAATGCTTTTTTTCCAGCGTTTGGATTAGCTGCACCATGCCAAGAGGTCTGCTCCGCAATCGTATGGACATGTACGTCGAAGTGGTGATCAACCGGGCTGAATTTGGCAAAGCCATCAGGAGTGACAATAACCCGTAGAATATGAAATGCCTTCTTGCCAATAAAGCGACGGTTTAAATCTGTCGGGTAGCTGACGGCCCAATCAATTTCGCCACGCAGAAAGTGTTCGCCAGGCTTGCCGCGCTTGTCACCAAAGCCGATGCAGGAAACTGGCACACGGGCAATATAGTGCCAAAAGCTGTCGACTTCTTCGGTCTGGGATAGATGAGATCGCGATTCACCTTCCGGGCTGATGAATGTGATGGGGCAATCAAATCGGTCATCCGTTGTATCGCGACTGTCAACGAAAATTCTTTGTTGCTGCGTGGAGAACGGATCATAGTTGGAAAGCCGTAGTGCTTTAAGTTTGCGGTAAGGGCTTTTTTTAAATTCGGGCGTGAAAAACAGAACCGGTAAGTAGTCACGAGTTGTTCGCCATGGAGCATCAATCACCAGGTCTGGGCCCGCGATGTCGGGTGCAGCCGATATTTGTTTCGATGGAGCAAGAATGACCATCAGCATAGAAAGAAAGATCAGAGCAATTCTCTTGCTAAACAAGCGATGCATCATTTTGGTTATTCCCTGTGTTATTCAATGGCGAAGAAAGTTCGCGCGACATTCTGGCATTGAAATGCCCGTTTGATATCTAAGGGTCGGTTCTCGTGCAGACGGGATCGGAGTACTCGGAGACTTGTTTCATGTAGTAAGCACGCAGGCGATAGCAATACTCCGTGTCAGGTTTCAAGCCATCATCCCCGTCTCTTCGCAAACCGGTTCCTTTCACGCGACTGTCCACACGTTCTTCCACATTGAACACGCGTTTCCACTGATTGCTTTTACTGCCACGAGATTCAAGCGGGGCAACCCGTTGCACAGAAACGCCGTATTCGTTGCTAGCGTTATCCGTCCAGCTCAAGGTTAATGAAGAATCAGTTACCTCGCTGAGCGTCACATCAGATGGGGCGGGAACTACATTCTTTCCGGGTGTACTCACCTGATACTGATACACCGGCATTGATTGGTTGTTTTGGATGAATACCTGAGCCAATGCAGCCAGGTTTTCGCTGGTCTTTAGGTTCCTGAGATTCTTGACTTCGGAAGCGCAAGTCCCGCTGGTTCCTGGAACGATTACATCCGGATGTTTTCTGGCATATTTCGAGTCCGGCGTCGTCCAAATTCCCGAAGTGCCCTTACAAGCGGCAGCACTGGTATTGGCTGGCCATGTACATACATCGGTAGCCATTCCATCGGCTCTATGAACCACAATGCAGTCTGCGCCGTTCTTGCTGCACGTTGCGATGCTGCTGTTTTCACAACGTTGGACAGGGGCTGCAATGCCATTGACACGATAGTGTTTGAACCAGAAGCTATCGTTGCTAGTCACGTCGTGGTTAAAGAGAATGACATGGAGATTACCTTTGATCTTTGGTGCATCGCGTTCGCCAAGGTTCCAATACGTCATGCCTTCGGGCTCTTCAAGATTGGGTAGACCAGGATGATATTCAAACTTGAACGGCATTGAGCCTTTTGATTTCAGTAATTTCTTGCCCGTCTTGAAATCAAAAATCCAAATACCACCGTCACGCGGCTTTGTTTTTCCGCTCTGGTTGCCGTTGACCAAAAACAAATACTTGCCATCGTCGGAAAATTCACCGCCCTGCATCCAGGGTTTTATAGTGATTTCGCGGCCATGTTCGTCATAGAGTGGCTTCATATTGATGAATTTCAGAGCATCATCATCATCAAGTCTGCCGTGATTCAGCGCGGCAAAGTCGATTTGATAGGAGATGAGCCTGTTCAGATTACTCATATTGTTTTCGGATGTGTAAAGCCTGTCATCTACCGGGTTGATGGCAAGCCACCCGGCCTTATTCTGCTGGTCTAGCGGTGTCGAACCCACGAAGCTAAGATCCGCCGCACGATAAACAGCCAACAGTGGCCGTTTGCTGTTATCTATCAGCACCCGTGAACTCCCCAATTCCAGCACTTTGTCAGCCTCAAGTGGAATAAATAGATACCCTTTATGGTGCACTAGGTCGCCAAGGTGGTTGTACCCCAAGCTTTTTAGTTTCTCGGGAATGGGCGCTTTCATTACACCGGCGGGCAATGGACTTTTTACATACCTATTGAGGTCGAAGTCTACGGGGAATTTCCAAAGGTATTTCGCCTGGGTGAAGAACCAGTTGCTGTCGTCATGACCGACGCCCTGTAGTTGGTTACTCCAGCCATTGCTACGGTCCTTCGGGTGCTGGCCCAGGTAGGTTGCAACTGGCGCCGGTCCGCCCGCTGCTGTGCTGATCTTCATGACCTCGAGTGAGGACGTTCTGTCATTATGATTATAGTTTTGACCTGCAAAACCGCCACCAATTGAAATTCTTGGAAAAGAGCCCTCAGATTGCTCGTGACGATAGGCAGTCTTTTTGAATCCCGCATCGAAATAAGAAATTGCCCAGGCGCCGGGGCCGAGCTTCACTGAGGAAATCGAGTCGTTCTTCAATCCGATCGCTTTTGAATTGGTGTATCGACCAACCCCCAGGACCACACATGCGCCTGTGAAATTGGGATCTTGAAAAAACGCGACTTGATTTGGACCTGGGTTACACGCTGCTGAGGCGGGCTCTGCGGCCACGAAAGACAGGCCTGAGATGAGAAACAAGATTGACGCTGTAGAACGTACGTTCATGTGGCCTCGCTTTAGCTGTCATTTAGACTGAGTCGATACCGTGATTGGTTTCGATCGGCGATTCGCGGTTTATTTTTTTTGACCTGATTCGCAGGTCATTATCAACTTCGATTCTCAGTCGAGTCAATGTAGGAACAGTATAGGTGAGTCTGTCAACTCATGCGGTCACCGGAATTTCACGCTAATTTGCGTTATAGTAATGCGGAATATTTTGTAAAAAAAAAGAAGAATGGTGGGAGTTATCTACGCCACGTGTACCGCGCCTGCAATCGAAGTAGGCTAGTTCTTGACAATAAAAACAGGACCTCAAATGAACTTTTATCGATTAGCTGCAGTCACGATTTTGGCATTTGCCGCATCAGCATTGTTGTCAACTGAAGCATGGGCGAAACCTGAAGCCTGCGCAGGAGTTAGCCAGAAATGCACGAAGGACGTTCTCTTCGACAAGACGATCGGCGGGACAGTTTATAGTTGTTATGAATGCAAGCAGGCACTTTGCAAGGATGGTGGCAGCGGTGGTTTAGCCGGAACAAAAACCTCATCAGTCTGCACCGAAAAAGCGACGGTGTTCATTCCGATCGATGATGATGATCTTGCGAACGACGCTCCGACGGAGCTGGCTCCGGAGCCCGATTTTGCCGATCCCGAGGAGGACCCGGGATCTGTCATTCAGCCGGGTGATTTCACATCCGAGCTAGTCATTATTCCGGCTAGCGAGTGCAACAAGAATAATGTGAGATTGTGCTCGAACAACGGCGCTACGTGCGGTTTGGTACACGATAGAAGTGGCAAAGCCAAGGAGGTATGCCGTTGGGCCTCCAAAAATACCGCTGCGTCCTGCAAGAGCACAATCGGTATCTGGACGACGGCAACTTCGAAATATGCGAGAGCCAATCCGGATGCGGTTGCATCGGGAAGCGCTGGAGCTTGTATCACTGAAGTTAAGAACATTCAGGGCAAGATGACAGAAGCGCTTATCACGAACGGCACAGTGTATAGCGGCACAATGCATGTTTTCGAGTCTGGCCAAAAGAAAAAGCCTTCCGGTCCGTCAGGTGGGAAAGATATCGGATTAGCCGCGCCATCGAATTTGGTGATCAGTGACGTTACGCGCACAACATTGACGCTGACGTGGATAGACAATGCGAATAGTGAATACGGTGTGGAAGTGTATCGGGTAGATCCCGTAGCGGCACGTGAGGGTCGTTCGAAGGGCTTTGAGTTCATCGGGCTTTTCGAAGAGCGTAGGGACGCGCAGATAAAAGGCACCGGTCTGCGTTCCGATGAAGATTACGATCTGACCCCAGGTACGAACTATTGCTATAAATTGCGAACGTTTTACGGATTCGATCGCAATCGAGTCTCCAGGTTCTCTGACCACGTCTGTACCACGACAAAACCCTGAACGGAGGTAGGTTATGTTGCAGCTTCTCGACGAGGGGCGTGCTCGCGCCTTGGTATTATTCGTTACTTGCGGTCTGATCGGTCTCATTCCTGATGTGCAAGCGAGTACAACGGTCGCAGTTATCGATAGCGGGGTTGATACCAACCACGTTGAACTTAACGGTAAGCTGCTACCAGGTTTTGACCTGACAGCTGGCAACGATCCAAACGCAGACAATGTGGGTCATGGAACGGCGATGGCGAGTTTAATTGCCGGGCATCAATTGGGCGCGTGTTTCGACTGCAGAATTCTCCCCCTGAAAGTCACATGATATGAGTGTCGGGTTGGATCGACTCGCAACTGCGATTCAGATAGCGGTCCGGGAAAACGTATCCGTTATTTATGTCGGGGCTGGCGCGGTCGATACGAACCAAGCACTGGCACGTGCTATCGAAATTGCGAAAGAAGCAGGTATTACGGTTGTCGCTCCTGTTGGGACGCAAGGACTAACACATCCTCTCTATCCTGCGGCCTATCCATCGGTTATAGCAGTTGCCGCGTTGGATCGTAGTGGGCAATTGTTTCAGCCCAGCAATTTTCCGAGTAACAACACTCTATTTGCCAATGGTCAGGACGTCAGAGTCGCCGATGTGAGGGGTGGGTTTGCAATTGTGAATGGAAGTTCACCAGCGGCAGCAACGGTGGCTGGTATACAAGCAGAGGCGGTTGATCAACAATCAGAACAGATCCGTGTTGCCAGATTGGAAACCGCATCCAATAGTGAATCACCGGATTTTGCAACGCGTCTTGACCGGCCCGCGATTGCCACATTGCAATATGGCGATACGGATGACACCGATATCATCATGGACGCTCCTTGGCGGACGATCCGTGACTACCTTCCGTTTCTGGTTTTCACTCCTGAGCTCGAACAAACAGGTGTTCGTAAGAGAACTATTCAACGCATTGAGCTTTTTAACTATGACGTAGATGCGGGGACTGAAAAGGACCTTATTTTCCTGGATGTACCTGGCGGCTCCGATCAAACAAGCTGCGCCGGCGAGAGCATCGAAATTGTTGATGCAGAGGGTCGCGCCCGCGGCACGATAGGGCCTGATGAGGTACTGCCAAACTTTTGGCATTACATCGCGAAAGTTCCGGTCGCATGTATCGGCGTTGGAACAAAAAAAGGTAGCGGTGGTGAGCATTACCTTTTTGCCCGTGTGTACTGGGAGATGGTATTTACATCCGACAACAAGGAAACAACAACACAACATCACGTGTATCGCGTACTTCGAGTCTTGGTAGGCAGTAATGGATTTCCGAAATTTGATAACGCGGATCATTACTATGACGCGCACGTTCATACTATTGCCGAGCAAACAGGCTGGAATGGTCTGACGAATGTAGACGCTTCGCGGAAGGCGTACGGTGGGCCATTGGCCATGCTTATAGAGAGCGCCTATGCCCTCGGCCTTGTAGAGACTCAATTTCGCAACGGGAATTGGACGGCCTTTCGTGATCAGCTCGCGACGACGGATCACAATGTCTTCTACTCCGGTAATCCGTACGATGCGGGCACGTCTCCGGGGCACGGTCCAACCGCTAGTACCAATGGGAAAGGGGGCGAGTTCAAATGGTATCGGGATCATTTCGGCGAATTAAGCGGCGAGGAAATCACGCTGAAGGGGACGGGCAGATCAATTCATTCCGATATGACGAAGGCCCAAGGGAGTCACTTCCTGGTTTACGGCGCCCCACATTTCGAAGGCCCTTGGCACGGCGGACACTTTACGGCGGACGTGGGTGCGGAAATAGCGGGAGCGGATCTTACAACTCTGGACGACGTGGTCGGTGTCAGGAATCCGAACACTATGGAAAGTGTTCTTGATCGCCTAAGTCATACAGATGCATTTGGCTATGCGGCACATCCGTTTAGCGGTGCAGCCGGTTGGAGTAAAGACTATTTTGAAAAGACGATAGGATTACCTCCGTATTTCAATGATGGCAGACCTGGCAGCAGAATATTGCAGAGCGACTCGAGGGATTTCATATTCAAGGGCTCTCAGGTATGGAATGAAAAACACGATTACAAATCGACTAAGGAAATGCTGGGGGGCAATCTAGATGTTACTGATCTTGACCGTTTCGATCCATTTTCAACGAATAACCCTAAGCAGCGATTTGTGTCAAATCCGAATTGGGCTAAAGGCCTAAATGGGGGAATCGCTGAATACGTAACCTTCCTCAAAAGAGGATTGAAATACAGCTTTGCACAACGACCTAATCATCGATTTATTCGCAAGCTCTACATGAGCGCCGGCACTGACGCCCACGGAGATTTCAATTATTTAACCAGCCTGGAGAGTACTGCCGTAGCGGAAATTTACGACTACGTTCACGCTTCGGTCGACAGCGCGGCCGCGTCAAGCAATGCATTCGGTCGAGTACGTACCTACACACTGAGTGGCGAGAAGCTAGGGAGGCTTCCGCGAGCAGACAGAACAGGCAGTACGTCCAGCGTGAGGCGCGCATTTAGGCCGCGGATGTCGGTTGCGGCACTGGAAGGCCAGGTCGCAGTCGATGACAGCCGACCCCGAGCTACTACGAGCGGTAGCGCATTGCGCGCTTCGGTCATGGCATACCGTGAGGGCAACACGATCCTAACGGATGGACCCATCTGTAAATTTAGCGTCGATAGTGAGTGCCGGTTGGACTCGAGCAAGGACAATCCTCAATGGCATGACGGTAGTTGTTCCTGGGAAAATGCGGATGGTCGGATCGGCGGTGAAGGGGACTTCGACGGTGGTGGCTCTGTTCTGATCAGCCGTGGCTCGAGCTCGATTCTAAACACCATCTGGGATGGCCGGAATGACTACGACCCTCTCATTGATGGGCAGCCAGACAACATTCAGTTTGCATTTTCTGCGCACCACTTAAGTGGTCCCAGCAGCGCCTTAATTATGGATGGAGGGCCGCGCGGTGAAACTCAGTATGTTGCGCTCCCGGAAGACATCGCGAAGAGAGTTACCGAGCGACGGGACTATTCGCCAGCGGCTTTGATGTTGCGCGCAGACTTGGGCTCCGCCGAAAGGCAAGCGAGCTGCATCACCAACCCGGTTTGGACTATTCCGGCAAAGTTCTACTACCCATCGCCTCCTGCCGAGTGTTCGATCAAACCCGGAGAACTGCGTGTATCGATAAGTTTTGGTGTATCCATGGACAGTACGTTGAGCGAAAGATGCTCAGGCGGTGACTGTCTTGCGCCAGTGGGAGGCGCAGCGGGAGCTTACAAGGGCGCGACGATCAAGGTCTATCCCCTAGATGGGTCAGGTAATAGTGTCGGACGAGGCGTCAGTCTGAAGACGCGTTGGTTCGCCAATAATTTGTCAGGCCCCGGATTCAAGAAGATTGCAGATGCGAATTTGGTCGGCGACAACGAAGTAGAAATTGCCTGCCCCAGCACAGACTGGGATTCCGAATCTCACAGTAGAAAAAGCAATACGAAATCGTATGCTGTCATCGTTTCGAATCTTCGTGACATGCACGGCAACGAGCTAAATGCGATCGCTGACACATTTACCGTGACAAGAGTTCGTGCTCCACAGGCGCCGCAACCGCCGACACCGGTCTCAAACTGTAGTGCCGGTGGTGTCAGTATGTGTGGCGGCTACGGTGGTAGTTGTGAAATAACAACGGCGACCAACGGGGCGCGAAATGAACTGTGTCGATGGAAGTCGGCAAATAGTGCCGCGGCTTGCGACAGCCGAACAGCAGGAATTTGGACGACGGCGGGATCACGGTATGCCAAGGTCCATCCCAACGCAGTTTCACCTGGGGCAGCCGGCGCCTGTATCACTGAGGTGAAGAATCTCGAAAACAGGATTCAGTGACTGCTCGCTATTTCAGGCGGATGAGTACGGGGACTGTCGGAACAGCACATATCGAGCCCCCGCTACCAAAAATCGAGAGCCCGGTCTTGTACCGGGCTTTTTTGTGCCCGGCATCTCAGCACTCAATGTCCGCTTCACCCCCCAAAGCAGCCAAGGGCTGCTAGGACCAAAACGGACGTTCCCGTCTACCTAGACATTGAGAAGAATTGATCTATGCTAGTAATTATCAATAATAAAAAAAACTGGCGTGAATACAAGGGTTTCTTGTGCGATCTGAACGCTGCCATAAATAGCGGCGGAAGCTACCAGAACGATAAAGTCCCTGGCCGCCGACTGGAGCGATACATGCTTTTTCGGGGTTGCAGAAGCAAATGTATTCAACGGAGCGTGAGTGATTACTCCGCTTGTTCCGGATGCGGTCGCGAGAATAACTCTTCGATAGTAGTCGACTATAAATGCAATTACATTTACTGGCCTTTTAAGTCAGTTAAGAACTTTCAGGCGTCGCCGGTCTGTCGGAACTTCAGTCAAATACAAGGTTCCGACGACCGGAGACAGAGTGATCTGCTTGAAAAATTGGGCGACAACCTGATTCCTTTCATGCATAGATTCGGCGGATCTGATAGACGACACTATGCATCAACCCAGCAGTCATGTTTCGTCCTTGTCGTCCAGCGGATCGTTCGAATATTACAAGCGGGCTTCTCGCGTACCGTCGTCGTCAATCATTTGCGTTTGGTCTTGTCAGCCACAGTATTGCTGCTGGGTGCTGTACATGTCAGTGCTGAAGAAACCGGATCGTTAGCCAGTAGCGTTTCAGAAAACGGTGATTCGCATACATTCCGACAGCCGCAAAAACAATTCGATGACGAGTCCAACGATGCCGTACTCCGGCAGCTGCAGAAGTTGCTCAGTGCTGAAACGCGGGCTGCGGTCCAAAAGTATTCCGGGGCGGACGGCAGCCTAATCACCCATTCAGCAAGCTCGTGCCTGCTTGACGACAAGTACGTTTGCCCGACCGGTTTAGACAAAGCCATTCTCGGCACCCAAATCGGTTTTGTTGCAACACATGATGCCTCTCTGTTGATCGGATTATTACCGTTCCCCACCATATCGATCGCCGCAGAGCTGACGTCGTTTGGTTCGAACCTTGCTCTGAAAATAGCCCCACCGTACTTGCGTCCTCCGCTGGACCGTAGTGTGGACCCGTTTCCCGCACGGGATGGGGGCGCGTTTACGAGCGATGACTGCGGTATAGAATTTGAGTTGCTCTCGGCGCAGGCAGATTATGAAAATCTTTTCGGCCTCGTGCCTATAGATGGTCCGTACATTTCATTGAGCCCCTTTCAGATTGTTCCCTGGTATCCGAATCCACTAGTCGGCGCAGACGAGACGCGCTGGGGTTTCCTGCGAGCTCCGTTGTTGTATCACGCTAATACTGAGGTCTCGTTGCGGCTCGAATCGCCGATGCAAGTTCGAAAATGGAACGCGCAGACTCAACAGTTCGAAGAGGGCCGCTTCCCAATAGATACCTATGCTGATGCTCCGCAGAGCGTCTATTTACCGATCGGCGAGCACAGTGTTCGTTGGCGGTCTGCAACGCAAATCAGCCCGCTTTTTGACGTGATCGCGGACGGTATATTCGCAGCTATAAGTATTCGATCTGAGTATAAGGCCGTTCAGGGCGGTGTAGTCGCATCCAAGCGCGCTGCGGTTGTATTAAGTGATGATGTGGCTGGCGCCGCAATAAGTCCGAAGTCTCAGAAAAGATTTGCGCGCTCACAAGCCAAGTTCCGCAGAATATTGAAGACCACATTTAGAAAAGAAACCTTTGGGTTTTCGGGCTTGAGTGAAACGGTAACAATCGCTTATGAAATTATAAAGTTTAGCCTTGATTGGCTTGCCGAACGCGGAGTTAACGCGTTAGATGGTGACATAAGCGATTCGGCTATCAGTGGCATGAAAGTTATGTCAGTACCGGTTGCGCGCCAGGTTATCGGAGTTATTGTGGATGTCTATACCTCGCAGTATCCGAACAGTGAAGGCAACACCAACATCGATTTCGTTATTCAACATCTCGACAGCAATATTGAAAACATTATTCTGGGCATTCTGGAAAAAGGCGAAACCCTGATATTCGCGTTTCTCTCGACGGAAACGACGAAAACAACGAAGAACCAGATCATTACCGTGTTCGATTCCATTCCGCCGGTGATAAGCCTGACCGGCGAAACGTGGTTCATCGAAGCGACTGATTTTGGCGGCACCCGTCTGTCGCGTTCACGCGCTGAGCTGCTGGCCAGGGCGGAGGACGGCTCATCCGACAACTGCGGGCGCGATCCCATCGTTACTATGAAAGCCGATGAGTTTTTGCCGCTCGGGACGAACACAGTCGAATTTACGTTCGCCGACCTCGGTCCGAATCCGACCAACGACAACAACGACTACGAACCCAAATTTACGCAAACCATTATCGTCGAGGATACTCAGAAGCCGCTGATGCTCGCGCCACCGAGCAAAGTTATTGTGGCCAGTGCCGACGTGCTGCAAGACGATGCGGATATTGGCACCGCGATTGCGATAGATCTGGTCGATGTTGTGCCAGATATTACCGTTGATGCACCGGCTACGTTTCCACTGAATACCCGCACCGAAATCATCTGGACGGCCACGGATGACAGTGGCAATGCGGAACAAAAATCCCAGCTTATTTCAGTCAAGTCGACGAATAATCCGCCGGTAATCATAGACCCGCCTTCCGCCAGGACAAGTACAGCCGTGGAGAAGGTGATCGAGTTAAAAGCGGAAGATCCCGATTTCCTGGACGGCATTCGTGACCCGCTATGGTTTGAGATCGTTGAGCGTCCAAAGAAGGGCGAGTTCGTAGCGCCGCTTTTGCCGTTCTTCGTGAATGACTTCCGTACTCGGCCGGACGATGCGATCGAAGGCTATGATCCAAGTGAGGACACGTACTCAAATTACGTTGCAGATTTGATTAAGTCGACCTACTGCAGTACGGACAATCCGCCGCCGGGTGGCCGAATACCCCCCGTTGATTTCGTGCACAACGCAGAGTTTGTGCAAGTGAGCGATGATGGCATTTGGTATGTTTGGGACGACTTCTTCGAATGCCTGGCGAATGACAGTTCCGGACTGAACCAATACGAGCGCATCTCCCGCTGGGACGCTGATGGAAACTACCTGGGACACTTGACCATTGGCTCTGGCCTCAAGCCTGCCGAGAAGGCGTTTCAGCTCGATCTAAATGGCAAGCTGTATTACAGCGCCACCGTTGGCGGCGGCACGAGCACGGAGGTGATATTGAAGGGCTGCCAAATTGATGAAGATGCCCAGTCCCCGGACGGCTCATACAGTTGCACCGAAAGTGAAGACCATTATTTTGACGACAACGGCGAGAGCGAGGTCGACGAGCAGCGAATAGAGTACGCACGCATCGACAGTGTCCGCAATCTCGCGTACCTGTACCAGGATGGCGGCGGCAGCAATACCCCACGAATCTGGTTGTTTGAGTTACGCGAGAGCGGCGGAGCACTGTTTGTCGGTGAGGTTGGTCCCAAGGCGACGGATGGAACGGATGCCGTAATTTCTGACTGGATCGACACCGTTCCAACTATGGTTGTCGGGTCGGACGGCAGCATGTATGCCAACGATGAGGTACGACATCGAATTCACAAAATAGGCCCGCCTGTGCGGACGGAAGATGGCGGCGTGGTTCCTGGCAGCTACATTGGCTGGGCCGGAAAATGTGACAGCACGACAAACAACGCTTGCGATACTAATCTGGGTCGCAGTCGCGGATACAGTTGCACCGACGACACCTGCTCGTTCGCGGGCGACGGCAGCGGTTCCCTGCAAGGTCAATTTGATACGCCTCGCTACATCGCGATAGACCGGAACAACGTGTTGTACGTTGCGGACTTCAACAACGGGCGTGTGCAGCGCCTTGCTGTAGACGGCAGCTTTGCGGGCGAAGCGAAATCCACGGGCACTGGTGTAAACAACGGCGATGAACCCAGTTTCATCCTGGGTAATATTGGCAATCCCGCATCGATCGCGGTGAATTCGAGTCAGTTTTTCGTTATTGATCGCGAAGAAAAATTCGTGCATATCTTTGGGTCCTTGCCATTCACAAATATCAAGAATGACTCAGTTGAGGTCACCTACGTATCGCATCAAAATTTTCCAAACCCGAATACCATTGATCAGGACTTCTTTACCTACCGCGTAACAGATGGACTCGAATACAGTGCACCGGGCACCGCTACGGTAACCGTCGAACGTAACTATCGGCCACCGGAAGACTTAGGGGTTGAGACGGCCGAAGAATTTGGATGCCCGACAGTGGTCTGGCGATCGAATCAATCGGGTTGCCGAAACGTAGCGCTGGACGAAGACACTTCCATGGACTTTAGTTTCACGTCTTACGACCCGGACGGCATTATCGGCGACGATTTCCTGGGACTCGACACGGTGACGTACGCCGTTGTCAGGCCGCCGCGTCACGGCAGAATCGAACGCACCGCGACCGGTTGGACCTACCGTCCCAGGACCAACTTCTACGGCGAAGATAGAGTTATCTTCAAGGCCAACGACGGCTACGATGATTCGGAGCTGGCTGCATTGCAGATAACGGTTCGGCCGATAAACGATGCGCCGATAGTGAACATTGAGTTACCGGAGAGAACGGCGCTTGGGTTCCCAACGCTCGCTACAGCTGTATTTACTGACGACCTATCCGACGAATATTGGGCGGATGCGTTCTGGGGTGACGGGGGTAGTGACGGCACCGGCTCTTTCGTTCTGGAAAACGGCGAGGCACACATTGAAGGCGTGGCAATAATTCCGCCACCGCAGGAAGGGTTCGATGGGCGAGCTGTTGCTTCGCACGTCTTTAACCAAGAGGGCCCAAGCGGGGTTCGCATGTGTATCGAAGACAGCGGCCCGCTTCAAACCTGCAACACGGCAATCATCAATGTCGAACCATTGGTTAGCATCGCGATTGAAGGTACCGTAACGGGCGAGCCGGTCGCAGGTAATGAAGACACGAGCACCGACCCCGATGTCATAACGATGGAGTACGAAGACGAGTTCGCAGATGGCGCCGAATTCGATGTCGACGTCACTCTGTCCAACGGCGAACGAGAAGGCGGCGGGGGCTTGATCGCCGAGGCGATGCTATTCGACTTGTCGTTGCCGGCGAACGTAACGACTGACCAGGTATCAATTGACCAGGGCGACTGCCAGATAGACGGACTGTCTTTGTCATGTGCTATCGGCTCGGTGGATCCGGGCGCGGAAGTAAAATTCTCCTTGAAGGCAATGGGCCCCGGTAACCTCGTTTACGACGAATATGTCGACTTTGAAGCAACCCTGTCTACCGGGTCGGATGCGATCAGCAACGATCTTCCGCTGCGACTAACCGTATTGCTGGTTGCCGACACGGCGGATGCCGACGGCGATGGCATGAGCGACGCGTTTGAACAACTGTATTTCGGCGGACCGACGTTGGCCGACGCATCCGGTGACCTGGACCAGGATGGTCTGGACAACAAGGGTGAATTTGAAGCCGGGACATCGCCGGAGTTGGCCGATACCGACGGTGACGGTGTTAGCGACAACGATGAGGTTTTGGCAGGTATGGACCCGTTGGCTGACGATAATCCGCCAGAACTGCTCATTCCGGGCGACATACAAGTGACAGCGACCGGGCTCTTAACACAGGTCGATCTCGGCACGGCAACGGCACAAGATTTCACGGATGGTGGCCTGGTCCCTGTTATGAGCAACAGTGGTCCGTTTGCGCCGGGCCGCAACGTTATCACCTGGAGCGCGTCGGACGAGGCAGGTAACAAAGTCGAAGCCTATCAGTTTGTGAATGTAGTGCCGCTGCTTAACTTTGCGGTTGATCAGACGGTTGCCGAGGGTGCCGTGGCTAAGGCGCGAGTCGAACTAAATGGTTCGGCTGTCGATTATCCGGTCGTTGTGCCGTTTACCGTAACCGGTACTGCGCTGAGTCCCGAAGATTATGCTGCGCTTGATGGCGAGGTTCGTATTGAGTCCGGCTTGTCGACCGAAATCGACATCAGCATTGTAAAGGATGCGTTTGCAGAGCCCGACGAAACGATCACTCTAACCCTCGGGACGTTAACCAACGCCGCGACCGCTAGCAAAAGCGTGCACACCGTTACGGTATCTGAACTGAATACCGCACCCGTTGCCCGAATCAGTCTGGAGCAACAGGGGCGAGCCACGTCGGCGGTCGCAAGCACAGGTGGCTTAATCGGCGTGCTGTCCCGGGTGCTGGATGATCCGGCCAATGACCACACATTCGACTGGAGCAATTCCGATAGCAATATGTTCGACCCCGTAACCGCAGCTGATCCGGCCTATCTGTTGGACCCGGCCGGCTTGAGCTCAGGTTTATACGATCTTCGATTGGACGTAACCGACGACGGTATACCACCGCTTTCGTCGCAGACATCGTCCGTCGTAAAAGTCGTGCTGGAAAACCCTGAGCTGTCGGTTGACCAGGATGTCGACGGTGACGGTGTTAGCGATGCGGACGAGGGAGCGGGTGATGAGGATGGCGATCGCATTCCCGATTATCTGGACAACGGCTTATTATCGAATGTCTTGCCGATGGATAGTAACGGTCGGCAACTCGAGACCTCGACCGGGCTGCACTTGCGGCTGGGGCCGTACACCTTTCTTGCCGATGATGGGATGGTCGTGCTAGAGGAACAGTCGCTTCAGGTAGATCTGGACAACGCCTACCCCAATGACGTCATTGATTTCGAAGTTAGCAATCTTCCACCAGGTAGCTATGCGGACGTAGTCGTACCGTTGCAATTCCCGATTCCAGAGGACGCCATATATCGTACCTATAAGAACGGGCAATGGCGTGATCTTGACGTCAACGGAGACGATGTTGTTGCCTCCGCAATTGGTGCGTCTGGCGCGTGTCCAGCGCCAGGCACAAACCTGTATGCCGCTGGGCTTGCTGTTGGCCTAGGCTGCCTGCAGCTTACTATTCAGGATGGTGGACCAAATGATTTAGACGAAGTCGCTGATGGTGTTGTTCGCCAGACTGGTGGACTTGCAGTACGGGTTTCGGCCGACGGCTACAACCAGGAGCTGGCGAGACGACGACTGCTTCGAAAAACCGGCACAATCGCAGCCGCAAGATTTCGTATCCAAAGCGACTCTGGCGACGGCTTGTTGCGATCCTTGACCGTTGAGGCGTCAGGCCAAGGTGATGACACACGCATCAGTAATGTCATGTTGGTGGTCGATACCAATAGTGATGGCGAATTGACTGGCAGTGACGTGGTACTAGCGAGCGGCTCCTTTATGAATGATAACGGCACATTGACCTTCCCGCTGGACGAACCGTACGAAGTCTCGCCAGGATTTACCGATTTTCTGATCGTTTATGAACTGCTTGATGAGGAGGACGAGTGATGGTCAGCCGCAACCCTTTGGGTAAATTGACGGTCGCGATAGTGGCCTGCGCGCTTCCGATCTTCCTGGCGAGCTGCTCCGAAACTGAGAACGATAATATCCAGCGCTCTGTAAAGGACCGCCCGAGTGCTTACACGGTCACCGTGATAGCGATTGAGATGGAAGACAAAGACTCCGGACAGCCAATTGAGGTGGGTGGAGAGGTCATTACTGGTTCAGTCTTGATCCGGCCGATCTCATAGGCAAGATCGAAACACCGATGCCAGTTGATCGCCGGATTCAACAAGTTCAGTCTAATGTCTGCTTCTCAATTGAAAACAGACGTTAAAACTTTTGAAATATCGGCCATTGCCATACTCAGGCACGGGTCTCGCTAAATAAAATCGGGACTTCGGCTAGAGATGTCGGAGAATTGGGGGACTGCTGACTTTAGGTAGTGCTCTACTGAGGCGACTCAGCGGCACGGGCATCATTGTGGGCGGTATCAGTGTCTCTGCCGGTATCTTGGCCGCTTTTAGGTGCGATTTCCGCCAGAGCTCATCTCAGGCGAATGCGTGTCGGAACCGTAGGAACAGCACATATCACGCCCCCGCTACCAAATAAATATGCCGGGCCCGGTTTTATCGGGTCCGGCATTTTTATTTTGTGTTGAGCGAGTTTTGAATCTGCGAGGAAGCAGGTTTACTCCGAGGCCGCTTAGCCGGCCGACATAACTGAGCGGCGCTGGCCGCGAAGGCAATCCTGCCCCCGCTCTCGGCGTTCATTTAGATAGCGTTCCGGCGATTCTGCTAAGCTTTTCGACGGCAGGGATTCCCACTTGTGCTGAGAGGCAAATGTATGGCTGACTGCGACGGATGCATGCTATGAAAAATCGATTGCCCGGAATGAACCGTTCAATCACGCGCCGCGACTTTGTGGGTGGTGTGGCAGTTGCGATCAGCGGTAGCCTGGCGTGGAGATGGTCGGAGGCAGAAACGCCGACGGCTGGCTATCCACCCATCCGCACCGGTATGCGTGGCAGCCATGTTGGGTCCTACGAAGTTGCCCACCGAATGCGAGACGGTACCCGCTGGGACGGTCCGGAAGACACCGGCGAATATTACGACCTCGTGGTTGTGGGTGGTGGGCTGAGCGGCCTTTCCGCAGCCTGGTATTACCGCGAATCAGTGCCAGACGCCCGCATCCTGATTCTCGATAACCATGACGACTTCGGCGGACACGCCAAGCGCAACGAGTTCTGGCTTGGCGACAGGATGCTGCTGTCGCATGGTGGAACGGAAGAAATCTCGGACCTTCGCCGCTATAGCGATTCGGGGCGCCGTTTGTTGGCGTCGCTTGGCATCGATGTATCGCGATATGCCGAATTTCATGATGGTTCAGTATATGGGGCTCATGGGATGGAGCGTGGCGCGTTTCTCGGCAAGGAGACGTTCGGCAGCGATACGCTTCTGACGCGTGCTGGCCAGCCATCCTGGCGCGAGTATTTTGCGAAGACACCGTTGTCGGAAACAGCGCAGGAAGAGCTCGTCCGCCTCTACGAGTCGGATGTCGACTACCTGGAGCGATTGAGCCACGCGAAAAAGCTCAAATTCGTTCGCAAGACCAGCTACCAGGAATTCCTGCTCGAGCATGCAGGTATCGGCGAGGAAGCGCTGTCCTACGTCTGGGAGTGCGTCTCCTGGGCGATCGGACTCGACGCGATATCCACCTGGGTTGCTGTCGGCGAAGGCTGGCCCGGTACAGCGGCACTTGATGTGGTCGACTATGTAGAGACCGGCGACGTGCAATCCGGAGAATCGCAGTATTGCCATTTTCCGGACGGCAATGCGACGATCGCGCGTCTGATAGTGCGCTCGCTGGTACCGGGCGTCGCACCCGGGAATACACTGGATGACGTTGTCACCGCGCGTTTCGATTACGGGGCACTGGATTTGAGTGACTCAGCGGTGCGTGTGCGCCTCAATAGCACCGCCGTCAACGTGCGGCATCGTGGCGACCCGGCGACGGCCAAAGAGGTTGCGCTAACTTATGTTCGTGGCGACCGCGCGTACCAGGTTCGTGCGGGTCGGTGCGTTATGGCTTGTTACAACGCCGCCATCCCCCACATTTGCGACGAGTTGCCGGCGGTACAGAAGGAAGCGTTGTCGCTTGCCGCGAAAGCACCGTTAATCTACACCAACGTTCTGCTCCGTGACTGGAGCGCCTTTGCCAGGCTCGGGATCAATGGCGCCCGTTGCCCGGGCAGCTACTTTCAGTCGGCCCGTCTTACCCCTCCGGTCAGCATTGGCGGTTACAGACATTCGAGCAAACCCGATGAGCCTGTCGTCCTGCGCCTAAGACGCGTTCCGCTGGACCCGGGTCTACGCGGGCGACCCGCACCGGAGCAGTGGCGAGCCGGGCGTGCAGAGTTGCTCGCGACGACATTCGAGACGTTCGAGGAGAAGATCCGGGATCAACTCGGGCGTATGCTGTCGGCGGGTGGCTTTGATCCCGCTCGCGACATCGAAGCGATCACGGTGAATCGCTGGCCGCACGGTTATGCGTATGGCCACGACCCGGAAACGGGGCAGTTCGCATGGATGCTGGACGAGCTGTCGCCTGAGCAGTCACCCTGGGTTGGTGCACGCAAGACGTTTGGGCGAATCGCGATCGCGAACTCGGATGCAACAGCAGATGCCATGACGGAGGGTGCATTCGAAGCGGCTGAGTTGGCGATTAGGGACCTTGTAGAGACCTCACGAGGAACCTAACTCAAGACCTTGGACACCTCACGAGCGGCACGAACCCCTGACCAGTAAGCCCCATGGCAGAAGCCGCAAAAACGAGCAGTTGCCTCGCCTGCAAAAAACAGCTTGTTGTCGATGCCAAGCGGCAATGCCTCGCGCTGGTGATACTGCCCGGGTAGTGCGGAGGCATAGGAGCCCAATGTCCAGGGGTCAGTCACCCAGGCGGTGACAATGGAGCGACCAACCGACTGCCTGATGTCATTACCAAATATGTCAGCGATGCGATCCGCTGCAAACTCTCGGGCTGCTCGCTGGCCCTGCTGTTCCATCCAGATACTAAAGCGCCCACCCATAAATACCGTTACGACATTTGTAGACATGAGATTGACATCGATGTAGGCACCCTGTGCTTCGTCGGACCAGACCTGATAATACCCACTAGCCTCAGGGGCAAAAATGTCCTTGGTAAAGTGCACGCCTATTTTGTTCTCGGCACCCATGGGTACACCCTGAATGGCTTCCATTTTCCAATCGGGTAATGGTGGCATAAAGCCAATTTGCTGAGCCGCCAATATTCCGTTTGACACGGTGCTTATGAGGCAGCGAGCTCTTATTGACCCTTTTATGGTCTTTACAACAACGTCTTTTCCTGACCAATCGACACTCTCGACCTTGGAATTTAGGGAAACCTCAACGTCGTTGCCCCACTGTGCGACTAGATTTCCATAGCCACGCAGCGCATTGAAACTCCTATGTTCCTCAACTCGGTGGAAAAAGTCTGCTGCCGATGCCTCATCAAGATCTTTAGGGGCTGTTACAGCCATCATGTCAATGTACGGTGTCGCGTAGGGGCTTTCGAGATCAACTAATTCGCTAATGGCGCAGTCATCTCCTGCTTCGACGGACCTCCGAATAGCCTCTTCACATTCGTCGTAGTAACGTTCGCGAGCTTTCGTCTCGTCGGCATTAAGTGATCTACCGTTACGAATGTAGTGGCTGCCGTGAAGGTATTCCTCGACAACAGCACCATGTTTGACTGCAAAATCTACAAAGGGATTGCTTTCGTCAACACGGTTATCGGGATCAGGTCCAGCATCCATGTAAGCGCAACCCAGATCAAACCAGATGTCAGGGGCTATTTCTTCACTATAAGCGCGCCCTCCAATGCGATGCGAGGCTTCCAGCACCACAAATGAAATTCCTCGCCTGGTAAGTGCTTTGGCAGCTGATAAACCGGCAGATCCCGCACCGACAATAATTACGTCTGTTTGCGTAGACATAGTCGCTTCATTGACTAAGAATTGAGTTCGTACTATGGACCATCTGACGGTGGAGTTTACACGCGATATGGGCACTATTCTTTTTAGCCTGAAGGACTGTAATGACTGCAGTTGAGCTGCTTATGGCGTTTTCGGGTGAGAACGCGGTTCAGTATCGGCCATTCTTCCGATTCTCGAAGGACACCAGAATCGTCGGCGTCGAAATCCATGCCGTTGGGACGGAGAGCACGACAGTTCGGTTTTCCGGTCAGGAGGTGGCCAAGACGGAGGTCAATAATATCCTGCGAATAACGACCGTCGACGGATTTGAGGGAGTATCCGGAGTGGATACTTTTCATGAAGAATGGTTCAGCGATGATCACCTGCTGGAATTGCAGAACATAGCCGCGGAGCTCGTCGCTCTCCAATCGCTGGACCCGGTCGAAGTTGGGAAGGCACTCGAGCGAATTCGACCCGACTTGAGCGATGCGGTCCGCTCGAGTATCGACATCGCGCTTTGGGACCTGGCGGCACGCAAGGCAGATCGTCCTTTATATGAATTGCTGGGAGCGAAGCGTGATTCGATGGAGCCTTACGCGAGTTTTCCTTTCTACGAATCGCTTCCCGAGTACGTTGACGCGGTGTACCAGTATGCAGATTTGGGCTACGCGGCCTTCAAATTCCATGTTTGGGGTTCGATCGAAGAAGACATTCGTCTCGTGGAATCTCTCCAGCAGACGTTTGCAGACTCTGACTATCGTTTCATGATCGATCTTGAGGAAAAGTACGACCTTGAGGATGCCCTCCGCTTGGGCAAGCAGATGAATGAAGAGCTGTTTGTCTGGCTGGAGGGGCCCATCGGCGATGAATATCTTGTGCAATATGGGGAGCTCAGGAGCAGCCTCGCAATACAGATCATCCCTGACGGCTACAGTTTCTATTCCCCCGAGTTCATCAGGCAAGGGATCGCAGCCGGTTCCTGGGATGCGGGTCGATTCGACGCCACAAAGGTCGGCGGAATCTCGAAGGCGCTCGAGCTATTGATCATTGCCAATGACGCCGGCATGGCGACCGAAATCCAAAGCTGGGGCCACTCGCTGGCCCAGGCGGTTAATCTCCATCTGGCACTTGCCAACGCGCGGACCAGGTACTTTGAAGCGCCGACGCCCACGGAGGCCTTTGAGTTTGGGATGAAAAACGGCGTCTTACTGAACCGGGGCAGGGCAGTGGCACCGGACGGACCCGGTCTGGGCATCCAGGTGGACTGGGAGCGGCTGGACTCGGCAGATTTCTACGTTTACTCGAACCCCGTCATCTCGGTCCATAAATAGCTTTGATTAGCGAGTTCATTTCAGGCGCATGCGGTTCCGCACTATCGGAACAGTGCATATCACGCCCCCGCTACCAAACAACAAAGCCGGTCCCATCAGGGGCCGGCTTTTTTTGTGCCTCGTCGTTTTTCCGGAGTAACAGCAGTACGCCGGAAATCGCTTGCTGCGTATTTCTCCGAATTGACTCCGGCCGCCCACGCCGTTTAATAGCACTATTCATCCTGGGCGAGGAGCTCCTGATGTCACAGGCAAACGCTGATCCAGCCATTAAGGGCATACATGTCTTCTCCACGGGTTCAGGCGAGCAGCACAAAGAGCATCGTTATGGCAGTCGACTGCCGGTGTTGTGGTGGGTATTGACGTCAAAAAGCTGGTTCAACGTTCCGATAAATGCCTTCGTGCTCGAACATCGTGACGGTCTTGTGCTGTTCGACACCGGTATGGATCCGGCGATAGGATCGGACCCAAACTACATATCTAGCGCAATCGGCCGGTTCTTGCTGCACAGAATATTTCGACTGCACATTGCGCCCGAAGATGCACTGAACAAAAAACTTGAAGCCCTCGGATTTGCCGCCGCCGACGTCCGCAAAGCTGTTATCTCGCACCTGCATTTCGACCATATCGGCGGTATCGCTGAAATTCCGCAAGCCGAGCTGCTCGTTAGCAAAGATGAGTGGCTGCAGCTGTCCGGCCCGCATCCGGAACGGGATTGGGTATTGCGCGAGTATATTGACCTACCCGGCGCGAATTGGCATCAGATCGACTTCGCACCGACGAATGATCCGTTGTTCGCACCCTTTGGTGGTTGTTACGACGTGATGGGAGACGGTTCGATGACATTGTTACCCACGCCTGGCCACACGCCGGGGTCGATGTCGATGTTAGTGAGATCCCAAGGGCTGCCACCGCTTCTGCTGGTCGGTGACCTGACTTATGAGCTCGACTTGTTATTGAATGATCAGGTTCCGGGTATTGGCGATGCGGCGGCGCTGCGATCGTCATTCGCAAAAGTTCGTGCGTTGAAGGAGCAGTTGCCAGACTTGGTTCTCTTGCCTGCCCATGACCCCAAGGCAACGGATGCTCTAATGCAGCTACAATGAAAGCGATTGTATTTACACAATATGGACCACCGGAGGGTCTTGAACTGAAAGAGGTCCCAAGACCTACACCGAAGGACGATGAATTACTGATTCGCGTTCATGCTTCTTCTATCAATTCGTGGGACTGGGAATTCCTGAACGGAACTCCGTTTATAAATCGCCTCATGTACGGGCTCCTGAAGCCTAAGCCAGGGAAGCAGATACTCGGTGCTGATATAGCGGGGACGGTCGAGGCAATCGGAAGACGCGTAACGCGATTCCAGCCAGGCGATGAGGTGTTTGGGGATCTCTGGGACAACTGGGGTGGTTTTGCCGAATATGCCTGTGCGAAAGAAACGGCACTGGAACCGAAGCCCGCCAATTCGACTTTCGTAGAAGCAGCCGCAGTTCCTCAAGCCGGTGTCCTGGCGCTGCAAGGCATTCGCAGAGGCGGGCAATTACAGCCGGGACAAAAGGTATTGGTTAACGGTGCTGGTGGCGGTGTGGGCACATTTGCGATTCAGCTAGCCAAACTCTCCGGTGCCGAGGTAACGGGTGTAGATGCCCCACATAAGTTGAGCGTCGTTCGCTCGGTTGGCGCAGACCACGTCATCGATTACACCCAAGTAGATTTCACGAAAACCGGAGAATGTTACGACCTGATCATTGATTGTCAGAACTTTCGTTCCATGATCGACAACAGACGCGCGCTAAGACCAGGGGGAACCTATGCCATGGTCGGCGGTTCCATACCTCGAGTCTACCAACTCTGGTTCCTAAGCTTTATTGCGTCGCTCACCCGCGAGGACAGGAAACTCCGTCTGGTTGCTGAGGGGCCAAACAAAGGTCTGGCAGACCTCAAGGAGCTGATGGAGACTGGCAAGCTCATTCCTGTGATCGACAGAACCTATCAATTGAGCGAAGTGCCCGACGCGTTGCGTCATTTCGGAGAAGGTCATCACAAAGGAAAAATCGTAATCGCCATGGAGAAAAGCAGCCTTGGGTCGTCGTCCCCGACGGACACCTTGCCTTCGGACCGAGGCCGGCGCAGCCGGCCGACATAACTGAGCCGCGAAGCGGCGAGGGCAATCAAGCCCCCGCTACCAAGATTTGGCTGTTTATATGTAGCCGACCAAAAAGCCTCGTTTCGACGAGGCTTTTTGCGTTTCTGGCTGTGTTGGGGAGAAAACTAACTTGTTGCGTGATGCGCAACACGCTATACTTTTTCCGTGATCAAGTCGTTCAAGCATAAAGGCCTGCGCAAATACTATGAATCCGGAATCAAGTCAGGGGTCCAGGCCAAACACGCGGGTCGACTTCGGTTGCAGTTAGCGGCTCTTGATACCGCCCGAGCAGTTGAGGATATGGACGTGCCAGGTTATCGGCTCCATCCTCTCAAAGGTCGGGCGAAGAATCGATGGTCGATATGGGTCAGCGGAAATTGGCGGATGACGTTCG
>RCNF010000186.1_pt1 | contig 29329 bp, 25 predicted proteins | sample 2041311 | NCBI WGS metagenome assembly RCNF01 (sample SAMN09708228, study PRJNA481090) | Marine sediment metagenome, whole genome shotgun sequencing project. | biome: marine sediment; feature: ocean; material: sediment; isolation source: Sewage treatment plant 2 marine sediment (STP2) ...
ACGCCCTTGCAAGCGATGAAGGACTGGCACAAACTCAAACCAGAACTGTTCAACAAACAGCCATACTACCGTCCGGGATGTGACAGTTAGCCTCATTTCTTTGGGCCATTTCTTGGCAATATTTCTGGATTAGGCGAGCACGTCTTTTGAGCGTGAATATCCAATTGCCCTGTTATAGGGTTGTTTGGTCCGCCGCTGAACACTTAGCCGGCCGTTCAATTGGAAAGGTGTCAGAATGCCCATTCAGGAGTTGGAAACGCTTCCCATCATTGGTGAAAAACAAGTCGCAAACCTGCTGAAATGGGGGCCACTCATCGATGCCATGGAGGCTGCCTTGGGCGAATTCTCGACTGGCAAAGTCGCGCAACCTGTGCGCCAGATTGTTCCAGTCCCGGGTCACGACGCTATCATTGCGGCCATGCCAGCCGTAGGGGCCGCCATGGCAGTGAAAATTGTCACACTTTACCACGCTAATGCCGGAACAGACATTCCCACACATCAGGCTGTCATCCTTGTGCTGGATAAAGAAAACGGCGCTCCACTCGCACTTCTCGATGGCAGGTTGATCACCGAAATGCGAACGGCGGCCGGCTCGGCTGCAGCGGCGCGCAAATTTGCGCCCAAATCTGTAGATGTAGTGACGATCATGGGCAATGGCGTCCAAGCAGAAGCACATGTTGATGCTCTGGCGAGCGTAATGGAGTGGAAAGAGTTGCGGTTCTGGGCGCGTGACAGAGCCAAAGGACGCGAAGTTGCCGACCGGAAAGGAGCCATTTTTTTTGAGGACGCCGAAACTGCCGTTCGCGGCGCTGATGTTGTGGCCTGTACAACAGCGGCGAAGCAGCCAATTCTGCAAGGCGCATGGCTGAAACCTGGATCCTTCGTGACCGCTGTTGGCTGGAACACAAGCGAAGGACGGGAGCTTGACGACGACGCCATGAGTCACACCGTTGTAGTTGAATCGTCGGAAGCGGCTCGTGATCAGGCGGGCAACGTCAGGGGAAGTAACTGTGAAATATTTGCTGAGGCTGGAGAAATATATACCGGCCTGAAAAAGGTTCGCAAAGGATCGACGGTGATCTACGATTCCGTCGGTATCGCGATCATGGATGTGGCGGCAGCCAAGCTTGTGTACGATTTATGGCTGGAGACGCAGCAAGCGGATTGAATGACTGTGTGCGCTGATTTCTCAGCAAAAGATCGGTGACTACCAAGGCACAACCTCACCTGCCCAATCAAAGAACATTCCGTTATGCTCTGGCTTCAAGCTGCTGATCACATTCATTAAATTCTGTGCCGCGTCTTCGGGAGATACAGAAGGATATCGCCCCAGATAGTTCTTAGTGAAAGCCGTCTGCACCGTTCCCGGATGCAAGCAAACACAAATCGCCTGCGGATGCGTGCGCGCCAATTCAATCGCACCCGTGCGGACGATCTGGTTGGCCGCAGCCTTTGCCGCGCGATAGCTGATCCATCCACCCATGCGGTTGTCGTCAATAGAACCAACCCGCGCTGACAATACCGCAAATACACAGCGATTATTACGAGGGAGCAAGCGGGCCGCGTGGCGCATTATCAAAGCCGGCCCAATTGCGTTCAGCGCAAATTGTTCTGCCATGGCTTGCGATGACAGCGCCTTGATCGACTTCTCCGGAGTGCTTCCGTTGATCTCCAGCGCACCAGACGCAACAAAAATCATATCAAACGGCCCTGAAATTGGCGCAAGCGCGGCGTCAACCGACGCCTCAACGGTTATATCCAGCCCATCACCGGATCGAGACAATCCGGTCACCTCGCAACGCTGCGCCCGCAATGCATCTGCGACGGCAGATCCAATCCCACCAGACGCGCCGATAATCAAAGCTCTATTCATGTTACGTGAACTAGTCGAGGCACCCTCACTTTCAAGCTCATGCCATCAGTTATTAGGAGCGTTTCGCAACTGGCGCGGGGTCGCGGCACCCTAACAAACCAAAAGCCCTCTTTTCTTTTGTGCGCTGGCCGCTATAAATGCCCACATGACGACAAACAGGCATAACCAGACAGTGGCACTGCGCATCTGCGCCGCCCGTCCGGCTGCCCTACTGATCCTAATCCGCCTCTGAGCGTGCCATCCGGCGCGCCCGCTCAGAGGAGGACGCAGCGCGCCACGGATGTAAGATCAGAAAAAAAGAGACCTCAAAATGACTGACAAAAGTACACAAGACCGTGTCTTGATATTTGACACCACGTTGCGCGACGGCGAACAAAGCCCAGGCGCAACGATGACCCATGCAGAAAAGCTCGAAATCGCCGGGCTGCTGGATGAGATGGGAGTCGATATCATCGAAGCCGGGTTCCCGATTGCTTCTGAGGGCGATTTCAACGCTGTTTCAGAGATTGCGAAAAACGCGCAGCGGAGCGTTGTCTGCGGCCTTGCGCGGGCCAACTTTGGCGATATTGATCGCTGCTGGGAGGCTGTGAAACACGCAAAATTTCCGCGTATTCATACCTTTATCGGCACCTCGCCGCTGCACCGCACGATCCCTAACCTGACGATGGACGAAATGGCTGACCGTATCCACGAAACAGTCACACATGCCCGTAATCTTTGTGACAATGTGCAATGGTCGCCGATGGATGCGACCCGCACGGAAGAAGATTATCTCTGCCGCACCGTGGAAATTGCGATCAAGGCGGGGGCCACGACCCTCAACATACCCGACACGGTTGGCTACACCGCACCAAACGAATCCGCTGACCTGATCCGCATGCTGATCAACCGGGTGCCGGGTGCCGATGAGATCATCTTTGCCACCCACTGCCACAATGATCTAGGGATGGCGACGGCGAACTCGCTCGCCGCGGTTGAAGGCGGCGCACGTCAGATCGAATGTACCATTAATGGTCTGGGTGAACGTGCCGGAAACACGGCATTGGAAGAGGTCGTAATGGCGCTCAAAGTGCGCAATGACATTATGCCATATCAAACTGATATTGACGCGACCAAGCTGATGAATATCAGCCGGCGGGTGGCTGCCGTCAGCGGCTTTGCAGTGCAGTTCAACAAGGCCATCGTTGGCAAGAACGCTTTTGCTCATGAAAGTGGTATCCATCAGGACGGTATGCTTAAAAACGCCGAAACGTTTGAGATCATGCGTCCCGAGGATATTGGCTTATCGGAAACCAACATTGTCATGGGCAAACACTCAGGTCGTGCCGCATTACGCTCTAAACTGGAAGATCTGGGTTTTGAACTGGGGGATAATCAGCTCAAAGACGTCTTTGTCCGCTTCAAAGAGCTCGCCGATCGCAAGAAAGAGATTTACGAGGACGATCTGATCGCGCTGATGCGTGTGGGCGGCGACATTGAAGACAATCGGCTCAAGATAAAATCACTCAGGGTTGTCTGTGGCACGGAGGGTCCGCAAACGGCTGATCTGACGATGGAAATTGACGGAGTGCCGCATTCAGTCGAAGCCACCGGAGACGGACCGGTGGATGCCACGTTTAATGCAGTGAAAAAACTCTTTGATCACAACGCGCGACTGCAGCTTTATCAGGTGCACGCGGTGACCGAAGGAACGGACGCGCAGGCCACAGTTTCGGTGCGGATGGAGGAAGATGGCAAAATCGCCACCGGGCAATCAGCAGATACCGATACTGTCGTGGCCAGCGCCAAGGCCTATGTGAACGCTCTCAACCGATTGTTGGTCAGGCGAGATACCGTTGCGCCCGGCTACGATGTCAAAGGCGTGAGCTACAAAGACGTTAGCTGAGCTGACTTGGATGAGGCGGGGTTTGACCCCGCCTTGTTCTTGGCAAAGAACAGGCTTTTTAGCCGTTTTGCTATCGTGGGCGGGCATCAAGAATGCGCCCAGATCAGGCGACCTGGGATGCCACCTCAACGGCGCCCAACCACGCCACCAGATCAGAGACATCCGCTGTCACTTGCTGCGCCATGCCGCCGGAAAATGCCAGAAAGGCTTTTTCGTTGATGCCATTCACGCCAGTAATGACAGGTATATCCAGTGACAGCGCCTCAGCGATCACATCACGAAAGCCGCGACCATCTGCCTCGTGCTTGCCAAATTTATTCACGATCAAAACGTCTACTTCGCCGGCCAATCGCTGTGCCACAGCGGCCACTGCCTTTTCCAATGCTGCTGGGTCAAGGCGACAACCTTTGGCTTCGCGTCCAAGGGATTGAGAAATCCGGATGGTTGGTCCGTCCGGTAATATCAAAACATCCATATCACAAGGATGGCAGGTCTCGCGCTCGGTATTAATCTGGACCACGCCAGCGGTTTTCCAGCCTTTTGCGGCAAGGTCATTGGCAAGGTAAAACAGGACCAGGTCCAAGTCACCCGCGGTCTGAGACATCGTATAGGCAAGTTTCATCATTTATCCCATTTGTCGCGTCAGAGGGTTAAGAATTCAAGCAAGTCGCCCGGGTGCAGAGTGTCTACATCACCGGGGATAAGCACAAGCCCGTCACATTCAACCAACGGACCAAGCTGCGCGGAATGCACACGATTTCTGGTTTCAACGATGTCTCGTCCCATCGCATCACGACCTACCAGTTTTGCTGGCCGATATTCGCATCTTCCTGATCGGTGCCTGAGTTGCGTGGCAGGTGTAACATAGCGCCGCTGAGCCACCCGTTTTGTGACCCCACACAGCTTTGCCAGCATCGGCGCGCCCAAAACTGTCCAGGTCACCAAGGCAGACACCGGATTACCTGGCAAGCCAACATAGGCAGCTTGCCCGATGTGCCCAAGCATCACAGGTTTTCCCGGTTTTATCGCAACCCCGGCCACGCAAATACCGCCACCTGCATCCATGACAGCTTTGGGAACGTGGTCCTCTTCACCAACGGAAACGCCGCCGGTTGTGATGATCATATCCACCTTGTGCGACAAATCCTTAAGTGTTGCGGCCAATTGTTCAGGGCAATCTTCGACATACAATAATGACACCAACTCCGCACCGGCCTGCGCTATCGTGGCGCGCAACATGGGTCCGTTCACATCGTAGATTGCGCCGTCGCCGCGCAGAGCGCCCTGTCGAACGATCTCGTTTCCAGTGCATATAACAGCAACTCGCGGACGTTTGTACACTTGAACGCGATCACAGCCGGCTGCGGCCGCCGCCGCAATCTCGCGGCAATCGAACCTGCGACCGGCCGCTAAAATGACTGCCCCCTTCAGCACATCCTCACCCATGCGCCGGATATTCTGACCGGGGCTTGGGCGATCCTTGAACGTGATACCTTGTTCACCGACTATCGCAGCCTCTTGCATGATAACGACGTCCGCCCCACGGGGGATAGGAGCGCCAGTGAAAATGCGCGCGCTGGTATTGGCAGAGAAATGTCCTGGTGTTTTGTCACCCGCAGCAATTCGGTCGCCGACAGGAAAAGTCCATGGTCCGTCTCCCTGAAAGTCCGCCATTTGCACCGCGTAACCATCCATCGCCGAATTCTCGAACGGCGGCATCATGGATTTGGCCAAAACATCTGCTGCTAAAACGCGACCCAGCGCATTCTGCAACGACACGCCTTCGATACACGGCATGGGGCGTACCACGGCCAAACCGGCCTTCAGGGCATCGCCAAGTGACGTCAGACCCGCCAGCAAGTCATGAGAGTCACAGCCGCACCCACTTGTTTCAAATGTCTGTGCGATTGTCATTCTGCCACCTCGAAAGTCTGATGCGGCAACCCGACTGTACAATCTAAATCTCGCAGCAGCCCATCTTTTAGGCCATAGATCAATCCGTGCACTGAAATGCGGACACCTTTCGCCCAGACACGTTGCATAATCGGGGTCTCGGCGACGCGACGCACCCCTTCAACTACATTCAGTTCGGCCAGCCTGTCTTGCCGGCCTTCCATGTTGTCGATCCTGCCAAGATCAACTGCATATTGCCGCGCCAGTCGTCGGATCGGTTCAAGCCAATGGTCAGCAAGACCGTGCGGCAAATCTTCTGTTGCCGCTTTCACGCCGCCGCAACCATAATGACCACACACGATGATTTCGTTGATCTTAAGCGTTTCCACCGCAAATTCGAGAGCGCTCAGAAAATTCATGTCGGACGAATGGATAACATTGGCGACATTGCGATGCACAAACACTTCACCCGGATCAAGCCCGGCCACAACATTGGCGGGAACCCGGCTATCTGCGCACCCGATCCAAAAAAACTCAGGCGCCTGCTGGGTGGCCAAGCGGGCAAAATAATCAGGTTCACTCTGGGTACGACTGCCGGACCACTTGGCGTTCCGGGCAAGAAGATCAGCCAACATTATCAAGAGCCTCCAAATATGCGACTCAAGCCACGCCGCTGCACCATATGAGTCAGCAGTTCGGTCAGGTCTTCGGGCAGAAGGCGCGCACGCGCCAATGGCAACAATATCGCGTTTTCAACGATCAGACGCTGGCGTTTGTGGGACGCAAATGCGCGCAGCGTTCGGATGCACACTTTGCTGATCCGGGTCGGCTGACTGAGAAACTCAAGGCATTCGATCGCCGCACCTGTTACGTTAACATGGTCCCTGCACAGTTTGTCGAGTGTCGTATCGATCTCATCTTCCGGAGCACATCGTTTGCGTAACATCGGATAAAGGTCCTGTTCTTCATCCGCGACATGCGCTGCAGGCTCTTCGGCGAGAAAATGACCGGCATCGGAGATGTCCCCTGGCTCTTCGGATGGCAGCCCTGAAATGGCGTCCATCAAAGTGCAAATGTGACGGATCCCTAAATGATCCTGATTGATCAGATCAAGTGGATCGCCCAAAAGAGACATCTCGCTCGGACTCAATCCCGCGCTGCGGGGAGATCCATCGCGTTGCTTGCCCATCTGATCGTTCCTCCTCAGAACGCTTCCAGATCGTCAATGCCAACGATTTCCGCGCGCGCGACCAGAGAGCGGGTGAAGCCCTGCACCGCCTTGGTCCAGGCAGCCTTTTCCATCGCTTCCTTCAACCGCGGCTGTACTGACTCGAACGGCAGCACACGCCCCTGCGCGCAGGCATCGAGCCGCACGATATGAAACCCAAAGCGGGACATGACAGGATCGGTGGTGATCTCACCCTCAGCCAATTGACGCAAGACCGCCTCAAATTCCGGTACCGTGTCTCCGGGGCTGAGTTGGCCTAAAACTCCGCCTTCCTTGTTGGAAGAACAATCGCTCTGCTCTTTTGCGATCCGGCCAAAATCTTTGGGATTCTTGAGAACGGTCGTGGTGATAGCATCCGCGCGGGCCTTTGCCTGAACGCGCGCATCCTCATTTTCGGGATCCGCAGCACACAAGATATGCGAAACCTCCCAAAGCGGCGGCGACCGATAGCGGTCGGGATCCTGCGCCCAGAGGTGCCGCACGGCGTCGGAGGATGGGACATCAATCTCAACCTCGCAATCCAGAACCGCGCGAATTTGCGCCTCTTCTTCGGTCTCTCGTCGCCCCTGCCCCACCACAGCAGGCTGCTCTTGGAGGCCGAGGTCGCGCGCTTTCTGCAAAAGCAACTCGCGGATGATCAGAGCGCGTGCAGCCTTGCGCCACGCAAGGCCTGGTTTGCCCTGCGGCGCTTCGTGATTTTGTGCCTCAGCCGCAATAGCGACTGAGGGGATGGTTGTGCCATTAACAGCGACGTCGGGGAAAAGTGCGTTGCTCATGATGTTTACTCCGCTGGATGTTTGCGCGCGATCTGCGCTTTGGATCGGCGTGAGCGGACCACCTGATAGCCGGGACGCGTGAGGTAGCGCAGCGGCACTGACAGCATGTGAACCAGCCTAGTGAATGGGAATAGGAAGAAAATTGTCAGCCCCAATACAATGTGCAGCTTAAAGATTGGCGCGGCACCGGCTATGTGCCCTGCGGCACCTTCCTGGAACGTCAGAATGCCCTGTGCCCAGGCCATGAATGTGGTCATCTCATGCCCGTCCAGATGCTGAAGCGACACAAATATCGTGCCCAGCCCAAGGAGCAGCTGCGCCATGAGAAGCACAAGAATGGATGTATCGGCAAATGTAGAGGTTGCGCGAATGCGCGGGTCCATCAAGCGTCGGTGCAACAACATCAGCCCACCAACCAACGCAAGAACTCCGGCCACACCACCCGCGACTATCGCCAGTACTTGTTTGGCGCCGTGACTGACACCTATCGCATCCCAGAACCATAACGGTGTGAGAAGACCGACAAAGTGACCCAGCAGGATCATCAGCACCCCGATGTGAAACAGGACCGACCCCATGACCAACTGTTTACGCCGCAACAACTGCGAGGACGACGATTTCCAGGAAAACGGGTCCCGTTCATAGCGCGCGATTGACCCGATAATCATCACCGATATCGCGATGTAGGGAAAAATTCCAAAAAAGAAATTGTGCATCTAAGCCTCCATTATTCAGCCGCAACCGGGCGAACCGGTGCAGGGTTGAGGGGGGTATCCATTTTAGCGAGCATGTCGCGCACTTGCGGGCATCCGGCATTGGGATCAGGACCAAAGGTGACCTCGGATTCCTCCCAAACCGCATCGAGTGCATCCAGATCGTTTGGATCGTCTTCTGGCTGCTCCAGCAACTGCGCAACTGTTTCGCTGTCGGCCTGTGTGCCGGACAGTTGCCGCAATGCGCCAAAGACTGCCGCATAGGGACTTTCGCGGCGTTCCAATCGGGTCGACAGCACCTCGAAGATATGCGCCGCGTCCGACAGCGTTTCTTTTGCCTCGGCCTCAGGCCGCGTCGCAAGAAACTCTAACAGAACCGGAAGGTGATCCGGCAACTCCGAGGTCACTGGATCAAATCCACCGTCGCGGTAGGTCTCAACCAGTGACACCATCGCGCCGCCACGGTCGCGGCTTTCGCCATGCACATGCTCAAACAGGTTCAGCGACAAAGTCCGCGAGCGGTCAAAAAGCAGCACAAACTTTTCTTCCAGATCATAGATATCACCGTCCCGCAGCGCATCGACAAGCGGGCGCAGAGCGCGCCGCGCTGCCGATGTCAGTCGTGTGTCTGCGGCTAGAACGCCACCGATTTCCGGCATCGCCTCTTGAAGCTCAGTTGTCGGGTAACAGAGAACAAGCGACAGGGCTTTGTATGTGCGGTCCATTACATGACCTCCGTTGGCATTTTCAGGGGTTTCTTTTTGCCGCCAAACAGCGATCCTTTGCTGATGCCGGTCGAACACCCGTTGCCATCGGTAAAGCCACAGCCTCCCTTGATGTCATAGGCTTCTTCAACCTGCTCTCGGTGGGTTGTTGGGATCACAAATCGATCCTCATAATCCGCAAGAGCCATGATCTTGTACATATCTTCGATCATCTGCGTTGACAGACCAACACGCTCGGCGATCGCCTCGTCAATCACGCCGTCGACAGTTTTTGCCCGCATGTAAGATCGCATTGCCATCATCCGCTCGAGCGCGGTGACAACCGGCGGTTCATCTCCGGCCGTCAGCATATTTGCCAGATATTTGACGGGAATACGCAGCGATGACACGTCAGGCATATCGCCATCCATCCAAATTTTACCCGCTTCGGCTGCGTTCTGGATCGGGCTCAGCGGTGGGATATACCACACCATCGGCAAGGTTCGGTATTCTGGGTGCAATGGGAAGGCTACTTTCCAGTCCATTGCCATTTTCCAGATCGGACTTTCCTGAGCCGACGTAATCCAGTCCTCGGGAATGCCATCAGCACGCGCCGCTGCAATCACCTCAGGATCTTTCGGATCCAGAAACACGCCAAGCTGTGCATCATAAAGATCGGTTGTTTCAGGCGCATTTGCGGCTTCTTCGATCTTATCCGCATCATAAAGCATGACGCCCAGATAACGAATGCGACCGACGCAGGTTTCCGAACACACCGTCGGGTTGCCCGATTCAATCCGCGGATAACACAACGTGCATTTCTCGGATTTTCCGGAGGACCAGTTGTAATAGATTTTCTTGTAGGGGCAGCCAGATACGCACATCCGCCAACCCCGGCACTTCTCCTGATCGATCAGAACGATGCCGTCTTCTTCGCGTTTATAAATCGCGCCGGATGGGCACGACGCCACACAGGTTGGGTTGAGGCAATGCTCGCAGAGCCGGGGAAGATACATCATGAATGTATTTTCGTATTCCCCGTAGATCTCTTTTTGCACGCCCTCGAAGTTATAATCTGCCGAACGTTTGGAGAATTCGCCCCCAAGAATCTCTTCCCAGTTCGGGCCTTTCTCGATCTTCTCCATCCGCTCGCCAGTGATCACGGATCGTGGGCGTGCTGTTGGGAACGCCGTCATCTCAGGGGCGGACTTCAGGTGATCATAATCAAAATCAAACGGTTCGTAATAGTCGTCGATCTCGGGCAGATCGGGGTTTCCGAAAATATTGGACAAGATCCGCCATTTCGCGCCCTGCTTGGGCTGAAGCTTACCGGACTTGGTCCGCTCCCAGCCGCCATTCCAACGCGCCTGATTCTCCCAGTCGGTGGGATATCCCGTGCCCGGCTTGGTCTCCACATTGTTAAACCAAGCGTATTCAACACCTTCCCGGCTGGTCCAGACGTTTTTGCAAGTGACCGAGCAGGTGTGACACCCGATACATTTATCAAGGTTCAGCACCATGCCGATTTGTGCGCGAACTTTCATTGCGCGTCCTCCTTCTGGGCTGCCGGAGTATCGAGCCAGTCGACCTTCCGCATTTTCCTGACAATGACAAATTCGTCACGGTTGCTGCCGACGGTTCCGTAGTAGTTGAAACCGTAAGACTGGTGCGCATAGCCGCCGATCATATGGGTTGGCTTAAGCGTTGTGCGGGTGACCGAATTGTGGATTCCACCGCGATTTCCGGTTTTCTCTGAGCCCGGCGTGTTCACGATTTTTTCCTGTGCGTGATACATGAACAGCGTGCCGTTCTTTATGCGCTGGCTTACTATTGCCCGGGCTGTCAGGGCACCGTTGGTGTTATAGGCTTCAACCCAGTCATTATCGACGATCCCGGCCTTGGCTGCGTCCACTTCAGACAGCCAGACCACAGGTCCACCCCGATTTAGCGTCAGCATCAACAGGTTGTCTGAATAGGTCGAGTGAATGCCCCATTTCTGGTGAGGTGTTATAAAGTTGAGCACGACATGCGGATCGCCATCGCGGGCGTCCGAATTCACTTCTGTGGTGATGGTTTTCAAATCGACAGGAGGACGATAGCTGCAGAAGCCTTCGCCAAAGGCGCGCATCCACAGGTGATCCTGATAAAGCTGCTGACGTCCTGTCAGCGTCCGCCACGGGATCAGCTCATGTACATTTGTATAGCCGGCGTTATAGCAAACCGTTTCGCTCTCGATCCCAGACCATGTTGGGCTCGAGATGATCTTGCGCGGTTGAGCTGCAATATCACGAAAGCGGATTTTTTCATCTTCTTTGGCCAAGGCCAGGTGCGCGTGTTCGCGGCCAGTTGCTTTCTCCAGTTCGTGCCATGCCTTCACGGCCACTTCGCCATTGGTCTCAGGCGCAAGCATCAGGATCACTTCTGTCGCATCTATATCGGTGACAATCTTTGGACAGCCTTTTGCGGGGCCATCCTTCCATTCACCATTCAGATCGCGCAGTTGCTGTACCTCGTGTTTGGTTTCCCAATTGATGCCTTTGCCACCATTGCCCAGTTTATCCAGCAAGGGGCCGAGCGCTACAAAACGATCATAAACTGCAGTGAAATCCCGCTCGACCGCGACAAAATTCGGCGCGGTCTTGCCCGGGATGAGCTCGCATTCGCCTTTCTTCCAGTCGCGCACGTCATCCTGCGCAATTTCGGCTGGTGTGTCGTGCAAGATCGGCAGGGCAACGATGTCAGTTTCTACACCAAGGATCTCTGGCGCAACCTCTTGGAATTTCTTGGCAATTGCCTTGAAAATCTCCCAGTCCGATTTGCTTTCATAAGCCGGATCAACCGCCGCCTGAAGCGGGTGGATGAACGGGTGCATGTCCGACGTGTTCAGGTCGTTTTTCTCGTACCAACTGGCTGTTGGCAGGACGATATCGGAATAGACAGCTGTTGTGGACATTCGGAAATCAATGCACACCAACAGGTCCAGCTTCCCTTCCGGGGCTTCCTCATGCCACTTGGCCTCTTTCGGCATTACGCCGCCTTCGACACCCAGATCATGCCCCAGCACACCGTGGTCGGTGCCGAGAAGGTGCTTGAGGAAATACTCGTGGCCCTTGCCGGAAGACCCCAATAGATTGGAGCGCCAGATAAACAGGTTACGCGGCCAGTTTTCTGGTGCGTCCGGGTCTTCGCATGACATCTCAAGTGTGCCGTCTTTCAGCCCAGAGACAACATAATCCTTGACGTCGGCGCCCGCTGCCTTGGCGGCTTTGGCCACGTCCAGCGGGTTTTGCTTCAGTTGCGGAGCCGAGGGCAGCCAGCCCATCCTTTCAGCCCGGATATTATAGTCGATGAGGTTGATATCCCAATCTCCGTCCGGTGCGGTTGGCGACAGGATTTCCTTGGCAGTCAGTGTCTCATAGCGCCACTGATCCGTGTGCGCATACCATGCCGAAGTCGAGTTCATGTGGCGAGGCGGTCGCTGCCAATCAAGCGCGAATGCCAGTGGCGCCCAACCGGTTTGTGGACGCAGCTTTTCCTGACCAACGTAGTGGCTCCACCCGCCTCCGGACTGGCCCACACAACCGCACATCACCAACATGTTGATGATCCCGCGATAGTTCATGTCCATGTGGTACCAGTGGTTCAGTCCGGCCCCAAGAATGACCATCGACTTGCCGTTGGTCTTTTCGGCATTGCCGGCAAATTCCCGTGCAACAGCGACAATTTTATCTGCGGGAACGCCGGTGATCCGTTCGGCCCATGCCGGTGTGTATGGCTTATCTTCATCAAAGGATTTGGCCACCCAATCGCCGCCTAGTCCACGATCCAGACCGTAGTTGGCGCAAAACAGATCAAACACCGTGGCAACCAAGATCTCGCCTGCGGCGGTTTTGACCTTTTTCACCGGAATGTTGTGGGTCATCACGTCCGGATGATCACATTGCGCAAAATGCTCTGTCGCCTGACCCCCGAAATACGGGAAATCCACGCCAACAACAGCGTCGTGATCTCCTTCGAGTATCAGCGAGGTTTTCAGGTCAGTGTCTTTGCCCTTGGCGCGTTCCTCCAGGTTCCATTCGCCGTCTTCGCCCCAGCGATACCCAACTGAACCATTTGGTGAAACCAATCCGGTTTTGTCATCAAATGCGACAGTCTTCCACTCTGGATTATTCTTTTCACCTAGTTTGCCATCCAGATCATCCGCGCGCAGGAATCGGCCCGCAACGTAACCACTTGCACCCTTTTCAAGCTTCACCAGCATCGGGAAGTCAGAGTATTTACGCGTGTAATCCTCAAAATACTCAGTCTGACGATCCAGGTGGTATTCGCGCAAGATCACATGCCCCATCGCCATTGCAAGGGCGGCGTCTGTGCCCTGCTGAGGCGCAAGCCAGACATCACCAAACTTGGCGGCTTCGGAATAGTCAGGGCAGATGACAGCGGATCTGGTGCCACGATACCGCGCCTCTGTATAGAAATGCGCATCCGGTGTCCGGGTTTGCGGCACGTTGCTGCCCCAAAGCAGCAGGAAGCCGGCGTTATACCAATCGGCGCTTTCCGGCACGTCGGTCTGCTCGCCCCATGTCATCGGCGACGCTGGCGGCAAATCGCAATACCAGTCATAAAACGACATGCAGACGCCGCCCATCAGGCTGAGGTACCGCGACCCGGCAGCATAGCTGACCATCGACATCGCAGGGATCGGTGAAAAGCCAAATACGCGGTCGGGACCGTATGTTTTGGCGGTATACGCGTTGGCTGTGGCGATAATTTCAGTCGATTCATCCCAAGTGGCACGGACAAATCCGCCTTTGCCGCGGGACTTCACATAGTTGGCGCGCAAGATCGGATCATTTTGCAGCTTTGTCCAAGCTTCCACGGGGCTTAACGTTTCGCGCATTTTACGCCAGACTTTAAGCAATCTGCCCCGGATCAACGGGTTTTTCACCCGGTTCGCAGAGTAGAGATACCAGCTATAGCTCGCACCACGGGCGCAGCCGCGCGGTTCATGATTGGGCAGGTCAGCCCGAGTACGTGGGTAGTCGGTTTGCTGGGTTTCCCAAGTGACGATCCCAGACTTGACATAAATCTTCCAGCTACAAGACCCAGTGCAATTCACTCCGTGAGTCGAGCGGACAATCTTGTCGTGACGCCAGCGATTTCTGTACGTGTCTTCCCAGTCGCGGTTTTCTCGCGTGACCTGGCCGTGACCGTCCGAGAACTGTTCTAGTTCTTTGGACTGGAGAAAGTTCAATCTGTCGAGCAGATGGCTCATCGGTTGTCTCCTTGATTGGATGAAGTCGCCCCGGCCTTGAACCGGGGCAATTGTTCTTTTTGGGTCACGGATTTTTCACATAGGCGTTGGGGCGCAAATAGAACCACCAGTTGATTGCAATGCAGACGGCGTAAAATATTGCGAACCCGTAAAGCGCGTATTCGGGCGACCCTGCTTTGAGTTGTTCACCGAACACTTTGGGGATGATGAATGCGCCATATGCTGCAACAGCCGCAGTCCAACCCAGCGCAGGACCAGCTTGCTCTTTGTCAAACACCATCGCAATTGTGCGGAAAGTCGAGCCGTTACCAATGCCGGTGGCCGCAAACAGGATCAGGAACAGGATCATGAACGGCAAGAACAGCGTTTCAGGTGTTGCCGACCCGTAGGCCTGCTTAAGGATCCACGCCAATGCCAGCGCACAGGCCACCATGACAACGCTAATCATCTGGGTCACTTTGGCGCCGCCCATCTTGTCAGCCATCATGCCGCCAATGGGGCGGATCAACGCGCCGATGAACGGTCCCATCCAAGCATACATCAAAGCTGACGGACCATTTGGGTTTGCGGTTGTGTGGATCAACGCACCATCAACCATGAGGTGTTGGAAGCCAAAAATGACTTTGATGGTCAAAGCAAACGCAGCTGAATATCCGATGAATGAACCAAAGGTCATGGTGTAAATGACCGTCATCGCCCACGTGTGCTTATTGCCAAAAATCTTGTACTGGCGTGTCAGGTTCTGACCAACCGCACCGGGGATCATTTTCAGCAGGAACACGGTCAACCCAATCACGATGGGCAAAACGACCCATTTGGAAACCATGAAACCCGAGCCGCCAACTTTGGCAGGTAACAGCAGCCACAAACCAAATGCAGCGGTCGCAAAACCTATAACCAGCATACCAGTAATGGTGGCAAAGGCGCCAACCGGGTTCGGAATGTCAGGAGACACATGCTCATCACGAATGTTGTTCATGCCCCACCAGCCAAGAAAGGCCAGAGGCACAAGAGCCAGCAGCCACACGAAACCGGCATTTTGGATGAAGGTCTCGGTTCCAGCGGGAATCTTACCGATGAGGGTACCTGAGGTGTTCACCAGCGTGCGGCTCTCGCCACCAAACAGCCCAAAGGTCATGACCAGTGGGATCACGATTTGCATGGTCGTTACACCAAAGTTTCCCAAACCAGCGTTCATGCCAAGTGCGTAGCCTTGCACCTTTTTGGGATAGAAAAAGCTGATGTTGGACATCGACGAGCTAAAGTTACCGCCGCCGATACCGGACAGGAAAGCGAGCACCTGAAAATGCCAAAGGGGAGTGTCCGGATTGCTCAACGCGATGCCCGCCCCTGCAGCTGGCAGCATCAACAACGCGGTTGTGAAGAAAATTGTATTTCGCCCACCTGCGATGCGAATAAAGAACGTCGACGGGATACGCAGCGTTGCCCCTGTCAGGCCGGCGATGGCCGCCAGCGTAAAGAGGTCGGATTTCTCAAATGCGAATCCGAGATTGATCATCTGAACGGTGATGATGCCCCAGTAAAGCCACACAGCAAAGCCACACAGCAAGCTGGGGATGGAAATCCACAGGTTCCGCGTGGCGATGGCCTTGCCCGTCGAGGCCCAATAGCTCTCGTCCTCGACATTCCAGTTTCTTAGGTCTTGTCCCAATTCATATCTCCTCGGGGTGAGGTTGGGGCAGGCCAGTCAGATGGCCCGCCATTATCTTGATTTCTTTTTCCTATGACATCGGCACATCGGAAAGATGCGTGTTGCCAACCAGTTCCGGGTGACGTTCGCGATCCATCTTGCGGATGGCCAAATGCATCCAGACTGTGCTGACCGAGACGATCAGGAACATCAGCATGAACACCACCGACCAGACGTGGAAGACGTCTAGCAAGATGCCAAAGCTGATTGGCAGAACAAACCCGCCAAGCCCGCCGATCATCCCAACAAGACCGCCGACTGCGCCGACGTTATCCGGGAAATAGACCGGGATGTGCTTGTAGACCGCCGCTTTACCCAAGCTCATCACAAAGCCAAGGACAACGGTCAGGAACACGAACATGTAAAGCGGAATGCCAAAGCTGAATTCGATCAGCCGCTCTGTGCCATCGGCATACGGGATGCCTTTGACCACATAAGACGTTTCCGGATAGCTCATGATGAACAACACAACCAGCGACACGATGAAAGTCAGGTACATCACGAACCTTGCGCCCCAGACATCCGACATCCAGCCGCCAAGTGCGCGGAATACCGACCCCGGCAGCGAATACATGCCTGCAAAAATACCCGCAGACGTCAGAGCCGCACCGTACGCACCGACATAGTAGCGTGGCAGGAACGACGCGAAGGCGACAAAGGCACCGAACACGAAGAAGTAGTAGGTCGCAAAGCGCCAGACCTGAATATCCTTGAGTGGTTCAAGTTGTTTGGCAGCCGACATCGGCTTGGTACCCGTTTTTCTTTGTTCGACCAGCACCGGATCGTCCTTGGCAAAGATGTAAAAGACAACGGCCATTATCACCAGAGCAACGGCATAGATGCGTGCGGTATCTTCCCAGCCAACGGCGATTACTAGGAACGGTGCGGCAAAGTTGGTAACCGCGGCACCCACGTTACCGGCTCCGAAAATGCCCAGCGCCGTGCCCTGCCGTTCCGCTTCGAACCAGCGCGACACATAGGCGATGCCGATAATGAACGACCCGCCAGCTAATCCAAGGCCTAGCGCGATCATCAGGAAAACAGCGTAGGTCTGCACCGACGCCAACAGCCATACGGAAATGGCGGTAATCAGCATTTGCAGCGGCAGCATGATGCGCCCGCCGAACTGGTCAGTCCAAACCCCCAGGAAAATCCGGCTGAGTGAGCCGGTCAGGATCGGGGTTGCGACCAAAAGGCCAAACTGGGTCTCGGTCAGGCCAAGATCCTGTTTGATTTTCACCCCGATAATCGAAAATATCGTCCAGACAGCAAAACAGACCGTGAAGGCCAGCGTGCTTAATCCAAGCGCCCTGTATTGATCGCGCGGCGTTACACCGTCGATATTGTGCATGATGATCCACTCCTTGAATTGACAGTCTGCTGGGTCAAAAACGGCAAAAGACCGACCTGTGTGGCCAGCCGACCTTGCGAACAATCCGAATGCTCCCGGCTGGCGCCAATCCTGACGTTTGCACCCAACTTCATGATCATTTGCATCTCCGGCCCCTCCGGTTTTGGGGTTTCTTCGAGACAAGGGGATGCCGCCGAAAGGCTCCTGACTGATCTGATCCAGATCAAGTCGTGGTGTTTTTATTAACGAAATAAATGGGTTGCGTAGATTCATCAATCGGCGCCAAGCGTTTGCGCAAGGCAGACTCCGAACCAAATCAATCGAATGATTGACATTTATCAATTTTTCGGCAGATATAGATTAACGCTCAACCAATGGCGACTTTCTTGACTATGCGAGACCACGAGTATCCAGAGATTCGGTCACTATCCCTGTTTTCCGACATGGATGACGGGCATTTTAGCACTCTGTTTCGGGGGGCCTACGTCCAGAATTTCCCGCCGCAGATCGAAATGATCGCCGAGGGTGATCCAAGCGATTTTTTGCACATCGTATTCTCCGGTTCCGTCGAGTTGTTCGCATCCTGGAACGGTCGCGAAACCACAATGGCAACGGTGCGCCCGATCTCCACCTTTATTCTGGCGGCAACAATCAACGATGCACCTTATCTGATGGCAGCGCGCACGCTTGAAAAGAGCCGCATAATCCTCATTCCGTCTGTGGACGTCCGCTCGGTTTTTCAGGACGATCCCGCATTTGCCCGCTCAATCGTAACCGAGTTGGCTCACTGTTATCGTACCGTGATCAAGGGAACCAAAGGACTGAAACTGCGGACGTCACTTGAACGGCTGGCGAATTACCTGCTGCGTTTGCAAATACACGCCGGAAATGAATCTACTTTTGAGCTTATGGTTGAAAAGCGCCGGCTTGCGTCTTTCCTTGGGATGACACCAGAAAGCCTTTCACGCGCAATTAAGGTCCTGCGCACCTATGGTGTGGCGGTCGATGGCAGCACTGTGACCATCTCGGATTGTTCTGACTTGCGGGCCTTTGCAAAACCAACGCCGCTGATAGATGATCCCCAAAGCTGACAGGTCGCAGCCACAGCGTTTGCGGCCACTGGGATATGCTGCTCTCAGCGTCTATTGACGCAGCTATGCCTGTGGCGCGATCCGCCCCGAAGTGCCAAGGACACCCCCTAGCCACCAAACGACGCTAGGCGGGCAAGGCATTTGCGCAGTGTTGCCTCTTCCAAGTCGGTAAATTCGCCTACCAGTTGGGTGTCATACCTACGTGCGAAATTACATAAGTCCTTATAGGCAGTGCGCCCTTGCTCGGTCGCACTCAGCATTGCGTGTCGCCTGTCGCTTTCGACTTCTTTACGATGCACAAACCGTCTTTTTTCAAGCTTTGAAACGGCACGGCTGACTTTGGTCTTATGGGTGCGTGCACGGTTGCAAATCTCCTTGGCGGTCATGTCCCCATAACGCCCGAGATGAAACAAAACACGCCACTCAGTGCGCAACATCCCATAACGTTCTTTATATAGAACCTGAAACCCAAGGCTTGCTTCTTCTGCCGCCTGGTTCAGCAAGTAGGGAAGAAAATCCTTAAGGTCGAATTGGCCGTGGTGTTGCATGTCTCCCAACTTAATCTTGTTAGTTACATTTTCAACTATTATCTCGAGACCGAATTAGAATGTGAGGAGTTTCCATGGACAAGGCAATTGCACCTACAATTCTGACGGCGGCAGAAACCCCTGTCGGTACTCACCCAGGTTACATGCCGGGGTTTGGCAACGACTTTGAATCCGAGGCTCTTCCCGGCGCCCTGCCACAGGGCATGAACAGCCCTCAGAAATGCAACTACGGTCTTTACGGAGAGCAGCTGTCCGGCACCGCATTTACCGCACCCAGCCATCAAAACGAGCGGACCTGGTGCTATCGCATCCGCCCGTCCGTGAAGCACACGCATCGATTTACTAAACTCGACATGCCCCATTGGAAATCGGCACCTCACGTGGATCCTGATGTGATCAGCCTTGGCCAATACCGCTGGAATCCGGTGCCGCATTCAGACCAGCCGCTAACCTGGATCACGGGGATGCGCACGATGACAACAGCCGGCGATGTGAATACGCAGGTCGGCATGGCGAGCCATGTCTACCTAGTGACTCAGTCAATGCAGGATGCCTATTTCTATTCCGCTGACAGCGAACTTCTGGTCATTCCGCAAGAAGGCGAATTACGGTTTTGCACCGAACTTGGCGTGATTGATCTGGCGCCCAAAGAAATCGCCATACTTCCGCGCGGGCTGGTCTACCGGGTTGAGGTACTCAACGGTCCCGCGCGGGGATTTGTCTGCGAAAATTACGGCCAGAAATTTGCCCTGCCCGGTCGCGGTCCGATTGGTGCCAACTGCATGGCGAACCGCCGCGATTTCAAAACCCCGGTAGCCGCCTTTGAGGATCGCGAAGTTCCAAGCACGGTTACCGTCAAATGGTGCGGCCAATTCCACGAAACCCACATTGGCCATAGTCCATTGGATGTTGTGGCTTGGCACGGCAACTACGCGCCGGTCAAATATGATCTGCGCACGTATTGCCCGGTCGGATCCATATTGTTCGACCACCCCGATCCGTCGATCTTTACTGTGCTGACGGCACCAAGCGGTGTGGAGGGGACGGCCAATATCGATTTCGTTCTGTTTCGCGAGCGCTGGATGGTCGCCGAAAACACATTTCGCCCGCCGTGGTACCACAAAAACGTCATGTCAGAGCTCATGGGGAATATTTACGGCCAATATGACGCAAAGCCCGAGGGATTTGTTCCCGGAGGTCTTTCGCTGCACAACATGATGTTGCCGCATGGTCCGGACCTGAACGCCTTTGAAGCCGCATCAAATGCCAAACTTGACGCGGAAAAGCTCGACAACACCATGTCTTTCATGATCGAGACCCGCTTTCCCCAGCATCTGACGACATTTGCAGCGAATGAAGCGCCGCTACAGGACGATTACATCGACTGTTGGGAAGAATTGGAGAAGAAGTTCGACGGTACTCCCGGCGTAAAATGACACCTGAAACGGAGCAAATTCTGCGCTCGTTTTCTTGCAAAACCATTTCTTAGGTTGTGTTTCCGTCACGCTTCACATTCCAGCGCTGATGGCCTCTGATAGAGACTTTTATTGGTTCGAGGGCGAGCAGGAAATCAGCGCCTCGGCCTCGATTTCAACGCGATAATTCCCGATGAGTTGGGCAACGACTACCAACGTGTTGGCGGGTTTGATGTCAGAGAAAACCCTGCCATGTGCCTCCGACACCGCCATCACGTCATCGGGGTCTGTGATGTAAATCCGCGTACGCACGACATCGTCCATGTCGGCATCAAGGGCTCGCAGACTCGCTGCGATCTTATCCAAAATGAACGTCGTCTGCGCACCTGCGTCCTTTGGCGCCACCGGACGGTCACTGCCTGCTGTGGCGGTTGTTCCTGAGACGAGGATGCGATCGCCGATCCGTTGGGCGCGGCAATAGCCTGCAATATCTTCCCATTCGCTGCCGCTCAGAACCCGACGGGCCTCAGGCCTGAAAGAGATCGCAGTTGCCTTGTACGGGTTTTCCATTGTTTTCAGATGGTGACTGAGATCTCCCGAGGCCGTCAGAAACGGAGGCTTTCGATATTCATCGCCACAGTCGCCATGAATAGGTGTGGCAAAGGACGCTTCCAAGTGCGCATGATCTTCTGGGCTGAGCGAAAAACCGGACAGCTTGGCATTGTCTGCAATATGTTCGCTTTCGCCAATCCGCGCGCCGACAATCACACCCGCAACATGCGGTTGGTCGAGAACCCAGCGGGTTGACACGTTTGAAATTGAAACCCCGTGTTTCGCAGCAATGTCCGCTACCGCGGCAAGTGTGTTCTGATAGGCTTGCCACCCTCCAGCAGCGTCGATGAAACGCTTGTATTTCATTTTGCTCCAGTCAGGAATGTCGGCAGGTTCAGGACGACCCAGCCAGCGTTCCGACAGGAAACCGCCACACAATGTCCCATAAGCAAGCAATCTGACCTTACTTTTGCGGCACAGAGAGCCCAACAGTCCGGACGCGCGTCGGTCGAGCAAGGAAAACGACACCTGATTTGACACAAGAGGTATCCCATCCGAGATCGCCAGACGCAGGTGTGCAGCATCAAAATTAGTAACGCCGATTTCCCCGATCATCCCCTCTTCGCGGAGTTTCTTCAACTCGTGCAACGCATCAAGCCATGCGGGATGTTCAAACATCCACCAGTGGAATTGCAGCAGGTCGACCTGCGCGACGCCCAACCGATCAAGTCGGTCCTGCACGCCGGCGCGAACAATTTCGGCGGTCATGGGGCCGGGTTCTGGGCACCATTTTGTGCAGATAGCGGGCCGCTGATCATGGTTTGGATATCGCCTTAGCAAATGACCCGCGATAATCTCTGCACTGCCATAATGGTCTGCCATGTCAAAAGTTGAAAAGCCCTTTTTGACATAGGCATCAAGATAATCGGCGCCCTGCTCGGGGTCGATGATATCACCGTCCTTTTCGATATCGGCGACCTGCCACAGTCCGGTAAGTACCCGGTTGATCGTCAGATTTTTTCCAAGAGTGACATGGTGCGGTCTGTTGTGAGTCAATTCCGCACTCCGGACTGAGGCACGCCAGAAGCAGCCTCTGGTTCGACGGAGATCAAATGAAAACTGCGCTCAATATCCGCCGTCAAAGCCGCCCGTGCAGCAGCACGATCCCTGTTGCGCAATGCTGCGATAATTTCGCGGTGGTGTTGATGTTCATCCACCTGACTCGCGCGGTCCTGGCGGATAATCAGATTAAGATACGCCCCATACTGAAGCCAGAGTGACCGGATCAGCGGCAACATAACCTGCGAGCCGCTCTTGCGGTAAAGCAAAAAGTGGAATTCGTAGTTCTTGCGCAAATCCGGCCCTTTGACGAGCCCAACGGGACCCGTTTTCAGAACGTCTTCCAGCTGATTTATCGTGGCGTTGTCCATCGCATCCAGAGCAATATCCAGCACCATCGTTTCCAATGCCAGCCGCGCCCGTTTCAAATCAAGCATTCGGTCAACATTGAACTGCGGCACTTCCAAAGTGCGGCTTGGCGTGTCTTCCAGCGCGCCCTCGGCAACCAAACGGCGCACGGCTTCTCGGACCGGGGTTATAGACGTGCCCAGTTGATCCGCCAGCGAGCGAAGATTCAGCACAGCACCCGGGCCGAATTCACCGCGGGTGAAGGCATCGTGCAAGGCTTTGTATACCTCTTCGCGCAGCTTGGATTGATCGATCTTTGCGATGCCGAATTCGCCCACAGTATTGGCCTCTCAGATGCGAAAATTGCCCGTGTTGTTTGACGTCGAGTGTATCGTGGTCAAATTTATTGACAACTGAAAGATAACATACATACGATCAAATATCACAGATATCTCAACCATTCCTTCGAGGACCGGAGCCTTTCAGAATGAGTAAATCCGACACCGGAAGATTTTGGCTCTATGATCTAAAGGTAGAAACCGTACTCGGAGATCGCACAGCTGTCTGTCGTCATGTCGAGGGCGAGAGCTTTCTGGTTGAGGGAGAGAATTTGGTTTTCAGCGCTGATCAGAAAATATCGCTTTATGCGCTGGCTGCCATTTTGCCGCTGCTACCCGCCAAACAGCGTGATACGGACCCAAATGACTGGATGTCCACGGATGCTGAAGTGGCCTGCCCCGATCCTCATTGTGGCGCAAGATTTCGGATAGAACGCATTGGCAAACGTTGGTTTTCGCATGCTGAAACCACCGGACTGCCAGAAGCACGAAATACGCCTTATTGGCAAAAACATGAACCTGATGGCGACAAATGAGTCGGCCCGAAACAACAAATCTACGTGACGGACACAAGATTTCACGGGTCATCAAAGGTGGATGGCAATTGGCAGGGGATCACGGGTCTGTTGATCGCGCATCAGCTGTAGCTGATATGGAGGCATTTCTGGACGCAGGAATAACCACATTTGATTGCGCCGATATCTACAAAGGTGTCGAACAGATGATCGGCGATTTTATTGCCGATGTCCGCGACCGTCGTGGCACAACAGCCGCCAATCAGATTTGCGTTCATACCAAGCTTGTTCCAGATCTGGCCAGCCTTGCCGAGTTGCACCCCGACCAAGTCGAGAAGATTATTGATCGTTCGCTAAAACGATTGAAGGTCGACCGGTTGGATCTGGTTCAGTTCTATTGGTGGGATATGGCGGTTGGCAATGCCGTCGACTCCTTGGGGGTTCTCAAGCGCCTTCAAGAAAAAGGGAAAATCCGAAATCTTGGGGTAAACAACTGGGACGCGATCGACATTAAACCTTTCATTGAGGGCGGATTTGATATCGTTTCAGCCCAGGTGCAGTATTCAGTCTTGGACCATCGACCTGCCAATGAACTTACAGGGTGGGCAGATACAAACAACTTGCAGTTCTTATGTTATGGCACCCTGGCCGGAGGTTTCTTGACTGAGAACTGGCTGGGAAAGCCCGATCCGGGGTTTGAGTTCGAGAACCGCTCACTTGTAAAGTACCGCCTGATCATCGACGAATTCGGTCCTTGGAGCAGATTTCAAGAGTTGTTGCACGCGCTCAAGACCGTCGGAGATCGCCACGGCGTGTCGCTTAGTTCGATCGCAACTCGCTATGTGCTGAATCAGCCGCAGGTCGCCGCGGCGATCGTCGGAGCAAGATATGCCCGCCACCTGCCCAAGACGCTGGAAGTGTTTGACGTGGTTCTCGACGAACAGGATCGGCAATGTCTTGCCGCTGTGATCAATCAGGCTGAGGGGCCAAACGGCAAGGTCTACGGGCTGGAACGTGACCGAAACAGCAGGCACGGGCGCATTATGAAATACAATCTGAACGCCAAGCCCGAGGATCAAATTCTCGGGGGTTCGGCGGCGGATGGCTGAGCCTGCACATCGGCTGACCGCCGGACCAATCTTGACCACGCGCGGGCTGACCAAGGACTTTGGCAGCTTTCGCGCGATAGATCAGGTTTCGCTAGATATCCTGCCGGGATCCATCACTGGTTTAATCGGGCCTAATGGGGCCGGGAAATCGACCTTTTTCAATGTTCTGACTGGCATGATCGCGCCCACACAGGGAACTGTATTCTTTCGGGGCGAGGACGTGACCGATCTGGCCCCGAACCAGCTATTTGCCAAAGGACTGGCGCATACGTTTCAGATACCGCGCCCGTTCAAGCGGATGAGTGTTCTTGAAAATGTCATGCTTGCACCCAACGCCCAGTTGGGCGAAACCCTGTTGGCGCCGTTCCTGTTTCCAGCCCGTATGCGTCAACAAGAAGCCGAATTACGGGCTCGAGCGCTCGAGATTTTGGATTTTGTGACACTCGGGGGGGTTGCCGATCAGGCTGCTGGCAAGATATCGGGCGGTCAGATGAAGCTGCTGGAACTCGCTCGGATCCTGATGGGCGACCCTGAGGTGATCCTGCTGGACGAACCGGCGGCAGGGGTTAATCCTTCGCTGACCCGAATTCTGATCGAGCGGATCGAAGAGTTGAACCGGCGCGGCAAAACATTTGTGATCATCGAACATGATATGGATTTTGTCATGCGTCACTGTGATCCGGTGATTGCACTGGCCGAAGGTCAGATTGTGTTTCAGGGCACGGCCCAAGAGGCGCAGGCAAGCCCTGCCCTGCTGGATGCTTATCTGGGGGCGCAGGTTGATGACTGAGATTGTGTTGAGTGCCGAAAACATCGTCGCGGGATATGTCAAAGACCTTCCGATCCTGTTTGATGTGTCCGTAACCGTCAAAAAGGCTTCGCTCACCCTGATCATTGGTCCAAATGGGGCAGGCAAATCCACCTTGATCAAGGCGATTGCCGGCATCGTGCCTGTATCCAGCGGCAGAGTCATGATGAACGGGCAGGAAATTACAGGAATACGCCCAGATCAGATGGCACTGAACGGGATCGCATATGTGCCGCAAACCGATAACATTTTTCGCACGCTTTCGGTTCGGCAAAATCTTGACCTTGTCTTGCGCAACGCTGGATCTGCGACATCCGCGCGGTTGGCGACATTATTTGACCGCCTCCCGGCATTGGCCAGCAAACAAAACGATAAGGCCGGTACTCTGTCGGGCGGTCAGCGCCAAATGCTGGCGGTGGCGATGGCGCTGGCAGTGGACCCTTCAGTTATCCTGATGGATGAACCGTCCGCCGGATTATCGCCCAAAGCCGCGCAGGAAGTGCTGCACATGGCGCGCGGCCTGACCAGACAGGGGGTTACGATCCTGTTGGTCGAGCAAAATGTCAAACAGGCCATGCGGCTGGCTGATCACTGCTATATTTTTGCCGAGGGACGCAATCAGCTGGATGGTGACGCAGCCGATTTGTTGTCAGACCCAATTGTCGGCGAAATCTATCTGGGCGGCAAGCGAGTGGGTGCCGCATGATCCAGAGCCTGACGGATGGCATTCTGGTGGGCGCAATCCTGTCTCTGGGTGCAATTGGGCTGACGATGGTCATGCATACGCTTCGCTTTGCCAATTTTTCACATGCGGAACTGTTGTCGATTGGGGCCTATAGTGCATTGGTCTGTGACGCCGTTTTTTCGGGAATTCTGCCATTGCTCGCAGTCAAAATTGCGCCTCTTAGCATGACTTGGGCTCTGGTGCTCGCCATGATCTGCGCAATGGGTCTGACCGGGCTGTCTGCGCTGATCATCGACAAGTTTGTGTTCAAGCGCATTCGCGAGAAAGGCGATGAACTGTCGATGGTCTTTGCCTCGTTTGGGGTAGCGCTGATCATTCGCAACCTGCTGGGCCTGATTTTTGGTCTGAAATCACAGCTTTATAGCAATGACATCGTATTCGCGGTCATTCTCAGTAAAGATCCTCAAATCCTGGTGAAACCCGACCAAGTCTTTGTACTGATCGCCGCTGTGATGATCATGCTGGTGATGCATTACATGCTGTCGCGCACAACACTTGGGTTTGCCCTGAGAGCCGTTGCCGAGAACCCCTCGTTAGCTGAGGTGTCGGGTATCCGGCTGTCCCGTATGGTCGCCCTGATCTGGGTGATTGGGGGCATCTTAGCGGCCGCGGCGGGTGTCTTCTATGGGCTGACCAATCACATAAGCCCGGTCATCGGGCGTGACCTCGTACTCCCGATTTTCGCGGCCACGATAGTGGGTGGAATAGGCAGCGTCTATGGCGCGGTTCTGGGCGGGTTTGTTGTTGGCATCGCCTCAAATATGGCGCTGCTGGTGCTGCCGTCGGGATACAGCCCAGCCATGCCGTTTGTGATCATTCTGGCGTTGCTGCTCCTGCGTCCGAATGGTCTGTTCGGAGAGCCGCAAACATGATCGGCATTATTTCTTATCTGGTGTTTTTCGTCACCATCGCCTCAATTCTGTCAATTGCAGTTCTGGGCCTGAACCTGCAATGGGGCAATACCGGTCTGTTCAACGGTGGGGTCGTCGCCTTTTTTGGCGCTGGTGCTTATGGGACATTACTTCTTGGTGGAACGCCTCAGCCTGATCACATCGGTGGTTTTGAAATGTTCTATCCCGTGGCCCTGCTTGGTGGTGCAGGTGCGGCGGGTTTGCTGGCGTGGTTTGTTGGGAAACTCACTTTGCATCTGCGCCACGATTATCTTGCAATTGCGACGTTTGGCGTTGCCGTTACTTTCGAAAACATCATGCGAAACGCCGAAGGGTTTTCGGGCGGCGCCAAAGGTCTGCGCGGCTTCGTGCGGCCCCTAGAGCTTTGGGTTAACGACGGTTTTGTCTATAATCTGGGGTTTTTCGTCTCAGTCGCGGTGATATTGGTCTGCGTCTACGTCTTTCTGGAACGGCTGATCCGATCACCCTTTGGCCGACTTTTGCGGGCGATCCGCGAGGATGAGGTTGCAGCACGGTCTTTGGGAAAGAATCCAGAAAAGATCCGACTGATCGCGTTTGTTACAGGGTCAGTTATTGTTGGGCTGGCGGGCGGGCTTTATGCGACGTTCTATGCCTTTGTCAGCCCTCAGGATGTCCTGCCGACGCTGACCTTCCAGATTTGGGCAATGCTGATCGTTGGTGGCGCAGGAAACAACCGGGGCGCAGTGTTTGGCACATTCCTGATCTGGGGGGCATGGACCGCCAGTGGTTGGAGCCTGTCGCGGTTTGCCCCGGTTGAACTCCAGATTTATGGCGGTACGCTTCAATACATTATGATCGGCCTTGTCATCGTCGGTATGTTGCTTTGGAAACCACAGGGCTTGTTTCCGGAAAGACTGGTTGTGTCACAGCCAAGAAAAAATGAAACCAACTAGGGAGATTACAATGACCTTCACTCATAAAACCAAACTAGGATCACTTGCTGCCGGGCTGTCACTGTGCGTGGCGGGACTGGCGTCAACCGCAGCGGCGCAGGACTGTTCGACGAAAATCGGCGCAGTTCTGCCAACTTCCGTTGATTGGGGGCGCCCGATTGCCGAAGTCGCGCAATATGCCGTCGATCTGGTGAACGAAGCCGGAGGTGTCTCTGGATGCAAAATTGAATTGGTGCTGCGCGATACCCAGGTTGACCCAAAAGTCGGGGTCGATGCAGCCAAGGCTCTGGTCGATCTGGATGGCGTGAAACTGCTGCTTGGCGCGGTATCGAGCGGCGTTTCGATGCCAATTTTGACATCGGTCGCGGTCCCGTCGAATGTCATGATGATGTCGTGTTGTTCGTCCTCGACCGCCTTCACTGCATTGGCAAAAGAAGACAAAACCAACGGTCTGTTCTATCGCACATTTGCCACCAGCGGAGTGCAGGCAGCTGTCGGAGCGATGGTTGCCCGGGATCAGGGCTATAAGTCTGTGGCCATCATGTACAAAAACGACGACTGGGGTCAGGACATCAGTAAACTGATCGCGGCAGACTTGGAATCGCTTGGCATTACCGTCACAGGATCGGTTGCCGTGAACGATGCGCAACCATCTTACCGCGCAGAGGTGACGCAAGCCCTGAAAGGCCAACCCGAAGCGTTGTATCTGGCGCTCTACCCGACCGAAGGGTCTGCTGCTGTACGCGAATGGATTTCGCTGGGCGGGTCACAGAACATGATCTTGGCAAACTCTTTGAAATCGGACGAATTTCGCGACAATGTTGGCCTGCAATATCTGGGCAACGCGATAGGGACGGATACTGCGTCACCGCGCTCGGACTCTGCCAGTGCATTTGTTGATCTTTATAAGGCAAAGTTCGACGCTGAACCCAACGGGCCGGGACTCTCCAACAGCTTTGACGCAACAATGATCGCGCTGATGGCGATGCAAGCCGCCGGGAAAGACCCATCAGGCAGCGATATCGCAGCACAGGTTGCCAATGTGACTGATCCAAACGGCACGCCGGTGTCGGCTGATGCCGCTGGGTTCGCCAAAGCGGCTGATGTTCTTTCGGGAGGCGGAACGGTGATGTATCAAGGCGCCACGGGTAATGTACGCTTCGACGCAAATGGTGATGTATCAGCACCAGCCGTGACCTGGACTTTTGTTGAAACGGGTACGCAGGAGGCAAGCTATATCACGCTGGAGGATGTTGATGCCTTCATGGCATCAGTGAACTGACGCCAGATCAAACAATCTGATATAAACGACCGAAGGCCGCCTTAGTTGGCGGCCTTCAGTGTCTTCACGCAAAGTGATCAACTTGGGCACTCCAATGGTCACCAGAGCCATTCCCTAAGCATTTATGATCGGCATTATTTTTTCCTGGTCGAAATTTGCGCCGCAAATCAACACCACGTTCTTTTGTGAACGCAGCCGGTCTGAAATTTGAATGAACCCCGCCAATGCGAGCGCGGCGGCGCCTTCGACAATTTGGTTTTCATCCAATGCCATCCGTTTGAGAGC
>RCNF010000187.1_pt1 | contig 29268 bp, 23 predicted proteins | sample 2041311 | NCBI WGS metagenome assembly RCNF01 (sample SAMN09708228, study PRJNA481090) | Marine sediment metagenome, whole genome shotgun sequencing project. | biome: marine sediment; feature: ocean; material: sediment; isolation source: Sewage treatment plant 2 marine sediment (STP2) ...
CCTTCGTTGGGTAACGCACTTTTGAACCTGGGCATCCGCAGCCAGGTCGCAGAGGCCGTTGCGTCGCTCGGGCAGAATCTCGACGAGCTCATCGACGCAGAACGCGAGCCGGGCCTCGGCAATGGTGGACTGGGGCGTCTCGCTGCGTGCTTCATGGACTCCCTTTCCACCTTGCAAATCCCCGCGGTTGGCTACGGCTTACGATACGAGTTCGGCATCTTCCAGCAGCAGATCCACGACGGCTGGCAGGTTGAGCGCACCGACAAGTGGCTGCGTCAGGGTAACCCCTGGGAAGTCGCTCGGCCGGAGTACAGCTATCCGGTGGGCTTCGGCGGTCATACCGAATCCTATACGGATGAGAACGGTCGTTACCGGGCCCGCTGGCGTCCAGCCACCTGGGTCAAGGGCGTTGCGTACGCGACGCCGATTCCCGGCTACAAGGTCAACAACATGAACATGCTGCGCCTCTGGGCTGCGGAGGCTGCAGAGACGTTCGACTTCGGGAGCTTCAATGTGGGCGACTACTACGGCGCAGTGGAACGCAAGGTGGCCTCGGAGACGTTGACGAAAGTGCTTTATCCCAACGACGAGCCTGCGCAGGGCAAGGAGCTCAGGCTTCGGCAGCAGTACTTCCTCGTGTCCTGCTCACTTCAAGATCTGTTACGTCTGCACCAGCTTCGCGGCGGTCGGCCGGACACTCTGAACGAAGGCTTCGCGATTCAACTGAACGACACCCATCCTGCCCTCGCAATACCCGAGCTGATGCGACTGCTGCTCGACGAGCACGGGATGAGCTGGGAGGCCGCCTGGCGGATTAGCTCGGAGACGTTTGCGTACACGAATCACACCTTGCTTCCAGAGGCCCTCGAAACCTGGCCTTTATCGATGTTCGGGCGATTGCTGCCGCGACACTTGGAGATCATCTACGAGATCAATGCCCGCTTCATGGTCGAGGTTCGCGATCGCTTCCCAGGCGACGGCGAGAGGCAGCAGCGCATGTCCCTCATCGATGACCACGGCGGGGGCTCGGTGCGGATGGCCAATCTCGCCACAGTGGGCAGCTTTTCGGTCAATGGCGTCTCCGCCCTGCACACCGACTTGCTCAAGACCCGTGTGATGCGGGACTTCCACGAGTTCTACCCGGGCAAGTTCAACAACAAGACGAACGGCGTGACCCCGCGGCGCTTCGTAGCGCTTGCCAACCCAGAGCTCGCGGAGCTGATCACCGACCACATCGGCGAAGCGTGGATCACCGACTTGACCCAGCTGCGCCAGCTCGAGAGGCTTGCCGAGGACCCCGAGTTTCAGGCGCAATGGCGGGCCGTCAAGACTGCAAGAAAGCGGGCGGCCGCCGAGCAGGCGCATCGGCTCATGAAGATCGAGGCGGATCTCGATTCAATGTTCGACGTCCAAGTCAAGCGCATCCACGAGTACAAGCGTCAGCAGTTGGCCGTGCTCCATATCGTGCACTTGTACCGAATGCTCAAGGAGAACCCGGACTTCGCGACGGCGTCACGAACTTTCATCTTCGGTGGTAAGGCGGCGCCCGGCTACACGATGGCCAAGCTCATCATCAAGCTCATCAATTCCGTCGGAGAGGTCGTGAATTCCGACCCGGACACTCGCGACAAGCTGAAGGTCATCTTCATCCCGAACTACAACGTGAAGACGGCCCAGCTCGTTTACCCCTGCGCCGACTTGTCCGAGCAGATATCGACCGCCGGCAAAGAAGCCTCGGGGACCGGTAACATGAAGTTCTCGATGAACGGCGCGCTGACGATCGGCACCCTCGATGGCGCGAACGTCGAGATCCGAGATGCCGTCGGCGCCGAGAACTTCTTTCTCTTCGGTCTCACGACAGACGAAATCCATGCGTTGCAACAGACCGGCTATCGACCCTACGAATACTACGAGCGGAACGCGTCACTCAAAGGCGCGATCGATCTCATCGCCTCTGGCCATTTCTCGCGCGGGGACTGGGCGCTGTTTCAGCCCTTGATCAACAGTCTGATCCATCACGACGACTACTTCGTCATGGCCGACTTCCAGTCCTACATCGACTGTCAGACGGAAGTCAGCCAGGCATGGGCGGACCAGGTACACTGGACGAAGATGTCGATCCTCAATTCGGCACGAATGGGGCCATTCTCCTCAGATCGCACAATCCTCGACTACAGCCGCGACATCTGGCGGGTGGAACCGAATCCAGTGGAGCTAGTCGGTGTCGACTGAAGCGGGTCGGTCTCCTGGACACCTGAATCTGCCGTCGCGTTAGTAGCCTTCAATCGGCTTTGGTTTGGGGCCCTCGATCGGGACGCCTTTGGGCCCATCAATTGGGACGCCGCTCGGCCCGTCGATGCGGTCGGGCGCAGGACCTTCAATCGGTGTTCCGCTTCGAGGGATTGGCTTCTTCTTTGGAAGGGGCTGGACGACATTCTCGAGCTTTGGCGTAGGAACGCCAACGTCGTACTCCTCGACTCGAGGAGGCTGGTAGTCGATGTTGATGACGGAAGTGACACGCTGCGACGCTGCCCCGCTCAGCGGCGACAGAATCACATCTCCAGCCCGCTGCGCGACGCACCGAAGGTCGTTCGCCGAAAGCCCTCCGCCGCTCGCGCTCGGCTCGATGACCATTCCAGTCGGGCGCACGAGGGCGCGGACGCTGACGCGAATCGTGGTCGCACTGGCTGGTCGATAGTCGCGAAGGCAGTCCGCGGGGCTTCCGATCGCGGCGCTCAATTCGGCCGCAAGGTCGCGAGCCGGCGCGGCGGCTTGCTCGAACTCCGCGGGTTTGGCCGCGGGTTGGGCTTCGGTGCGTTCCGCTGCGCCGACTTCCTCCACGTCCTGCATCGGGTCAGTCGCCCCGGGTTGTTCCAATGCGCCATCGGTTTCAGAAGGCAGGGTGTCCGAAGCTTCGAGAGGCTGCGGCTCCTCGACGTTCGATGGCTCTGTGGGCGCGGCTGGGCTCCTGCAGCCCGAGGCTAGGGTGAAGACGCAACAAACGAGGAGGCGAGCCACAGCCGCTGTGTATCCTTCGATCACTTGGCGGGGCCCTCGACCAGATGCTCGGACGCGAGCGCCTCTAGTGCTTGGGTGTAAGGCCTGGCGCGCCGCTCGGCAAAGCCGTCGATCAAAAAACCCACCGCTCCAATCAAGATGAATGCAGGGCCAACACCGTGCGCCCAATCCGTCTTCAAGCCGAAGCGAAGCCCGAGACCTAGCAGCACCAAGGCGGTCCACATCCCCACGTAGGTCGGCCAGTTCGAGTTGACCTTCTGCATGCGCGGAAGCTCTTTGACAAGCATTGCTTCGGGATCGTCTTGGAACCCGGATTCAATTCCTGCAACTTGCGCAGCCGTGCGCAACCCAACCGCCGCCCCTACACCGACCGCGAAGAGACCGAACACGACTAGAGGAATGGCCAAGCCCCAAGCGAAGGCGCCGCGCTCGGCTCGAAGCGTTACCGCGGCAAACGCCAGCATTGCAACCCCGATGGGAACGATGAAGCAGAGCGCTTCGACGCGCTCCCCGCGAAAGTAGGCATGCATGATATCGAGGAAAGTCATTGGTCGTTTTCGGTTTCTCATAGGGGGCCGCCCTCCGTCAAGACGCAAGCGGTACTGACGGAAATTCTGGAACGCGCGCCGGCGCGAGCTCGAACTTCGGCGTTAGAGGGCGTTGAGCTTTTGGAGCTCCTTGGTGTATCGCTCCGAGGCCTTCGCTCGTCCCATCTGCTGGTTGTAGCCGGCGAGCAGTTGAAGGACATCTCGGTTCGCCGGGTAGCGCTGGCGCATTCGTTCCAGCGTGCGGAGGGACGCTTCACGCTGTCCCCCATCAAACTGGGCAACGGCATAGACGTATCCGAAGCGGATCGTTTGAGGACGCATCTCGTATGCACGGCGAAGGTGCAAGACGGCTTCCGAGTGGCGTCCCATGCGAACCAAGGTGAGACCCAACGCAAACTCCACTGCGGCTTTGTCGGCGGCCCTGTTTAGCCCTTCGCGGAGGGTTGACTCGGCCTCTTCGTCGCGTTCTCGAGATCGGTAGAGGTCGGCAAGGTTGACGTACGCCGCGGTGAACGTCGGGTCGATGTCGAGCGCCTCGTGTAGATTCTCCTCGGCGTGCTTGAAGTCGCCGGCCACCATCGCGACGTGTGCCATGTCGGCCAAGCCTTCGCCTCGGTCCGTATTGAACGAACGGGCCTCGATGTACTCCCCGGTCGCTCTCTTCAGCGCGGCGAGATCGGGCGCGCTCCAATCGCTTGCACGCACACCGAGCACGGCAGCAACCGCTTCGATCCGAACCGACCGCGCCTTGTCCCTGAGCAGTGGACGCACGACTTCAACTCGCTGGTCGGGCGGCATGCTTCGAGCAGCCACCGCGACCGAGCGACGAACGATGGGGCTTGGGTCGCTGCTCGCACGCATCAGCAAAGCGGGAAGCGCTGGAGAACCGAGGTTGCGAAGCTCGAGGAGCGCCGTCGCACGAACGATGGCCGGCACTTTGCCGACCGCTACGAGCTCTACGAGGCCCGGTTCTCCCTCGGGCCTTTGCGTCCTGGCTGCGTGAAGCGCCTCGGCAAAGGGATGCGCGACGCGGCTATCGAAGCGCATCGCAATCTCTCGTTCGGCCCATTTCGCGCCCTTGCCTGCATGACAGTCGGTACAGGCATCGGGCGCGCCGATTTTGGCAGCCAGTGCCGGGCGCGGAATACCAAAGCGGTGATCGGCTCGGTCGTCGTTCACCATGTACGTGCGTTCGGGCATGTGGCAGTCGGTACAAAGGCTGCCTGGGGTCCCCGCCTCGTGAAAAAGATGCGTCGGCGTATCGTAGACGTCGGCCCGATGGCATCGGCTGCACAAGGCATTGCCATCGAAGCGAAGCTTCGTACTGTGCCCATCGTGGCAGTCGCTGCAAACGACGCCGGCGGCGTGCATTTTGCTCTGGAGAAACGAGCCGTAGACGTAGACCTCGTCTCTGATCTGCCCGTCGTCGAAGTAAAGCAGCTCGTCGAGGGCCGCAACACGGTAGCGATCGTGGAAGCTAGTACTCGCGCCGCCTAGATCGGCACGTCGAGAATGGCAGGGTGCGCAGGTTTCGGTTTCATCACTCGGTTCCGCCTTCGTCAGCGATGCGATGGATTTGCCCTCGCCAAACGACCAGATGCGCTCCGCAGGTGCCGGAAGCCGTCGGTCGAAACCTGCGTTCCCGGGAAGAGCGACTGTTGCAGCATCGGACGCCTCCGCGAGCTCGACATGCCGGGATCCAGCACCGTGGCAGGCCTCGCAGCCGACGTTGATCTCGAAGTACTCGGTCGAGTAGCGCTTGGTTGCGCGATCGTAGTTCTTTTTGAGTGCCGTCGAATGACAGTCCGCGCAGGAGTAGTTCCAATTGTAGCTAGGCGCCGTCCAGTGGAGCACGTCACCGGCCTCCACGTATTCGTCGGGCTGCAGGTGAAACCAACGCTGGCCGCCCTTCTCTTTCGACCGCGTATCCCAGGCAAACAAAAACGATTGAAGACGCCCAGGCTCGATCTCGACGAGATACTGCTGCAGCGGTTCCACGCCGAAGGTGTAGATCACCGGAAAGCGCCCACGCTCACCATCGGCGCCCAGCGCTTCCACGAAGAAGGCATCTCCTTCACGAACGAAGCGTGCAGTTTCCTCGAAGTGCTTGACCTTCACATCGTTGAAGTCGCCAAGCACCGTTTCCGGCGTCGCCTTCTGCATCGCGAGATCATGATGGGACCCGAGCCAGCCCTGGTGCTGTGCCTCGTGACATGAAGCGCATGTGGAAGTGCCGACATAGCTCGCCGGCCGCTTTGGCACGGGAGCCTCCGCGACTTGTGCCGGCTTCGGGTCGGACGCCGCGATTCGATCGTCTCTCGTCTTGCTGCATCCTGTCACGACTAGGGCGAACGCAACCGACAATAACCAAGCTAGCGCACCTCGCATGACCCTCGCGGTCTAGCGCGTATCGTGAAAAGGGGACAGCCGCCTTTTTGTCGGGATACAATCAAAGGGTGAAGATCGAGCGGAGCAACGCGGTTCGCCTGGTGCGGTTTCTAGTAGGCCTGTTCTTTCGGCGCGTGGAGGTGAGCGGGGCCGAACGCGTACCGAAGACGGGAGGCGGGATTCTCATCGCCTGGCATCCGAATGGGCTGGTGGATCCGGCGCTGATCGTCACTGGTTTTCCCCGTCGGGTGGTGTTTGGAGCGCGCGACGGGCTTTTCGCCTGGCCCATCGTCGGACGCCTGATGCGCGCGCTGGGCACCGTCCCGATCTTTCGAGCGACGGATTCGAAAGACGGGGACGTCGAGGCACGACGAGAGGCGAACCGAAAGAGCCTCGATGCGATGGCCCAGGCGGTCTGCGACGGCGGCTTTGCGGCCTTGTTCCCCGAAGGCGTCAGTCACGACGATCCTTTTCTCCAGGAGCTGAAGACGGGCGCTGCGCGGCTCTACTACCGCGCCAAGCAACTCTCCGGCGAGAACGGAGTTCCGCCTGTAATCATTCCGGTTGGCCTTCACTACGACAACAAGACGATGTTCCGCTCCGATGTGCTCGTCGAGTTTCACGCGCCGTTGGCACTGCCCAGCGAGCTCCTGGCACCGATTCCGGAGGGTGACGACGAAGCCTTGCGCGCTCGAAGCAGCGAGTTGACCCAGGTTCTCGAGCCGGTGCTTCAAGAAGTGACCCACGCGACCGAAAGCTGGGAGCTGAACCAGCTGATGAGCCGCGTCCGTAGCCTGGTCCGAGCCGAGCGGGCAAAGCGCGCAGGCGTGAGTCTCATGGCTCCCGACATGGCCGAACGGTCCTTGGGAATGGCGAGGGTCTGGAAAGCGTACTACGCGCGCTTGCAAACGGATCCCGACGGCGTGCAGGCCTTGCTTGATCGCGTCGAGGCCTATGATGCCGCGCTCCGCGAGGTAAAGCTCGAGGACGACGACCTCGATAAACCGCCGCCGATCGAATCCAAGTGGCTCCCCGTCCTCTTGGCTGCCCAAGCCGCCGTCGTATTCCTGGTGTTTCCTCCCGTGCTCGTCTTGGGGCTGTTGATTAACGCTGCCCCCTACTTCCTCATCAACGTCCTCTCTCGCATCGGTTCGAGGCAGTACAAAGACACCGCGACGATCAAATTGCTCACCGGCCTGATCTTGTTCCCGCTCGCGTGGATCATTTTCGCCCTGCTGGTCGGCCTCGGGCAGCTCGAGCTTCACAGCTCCTTCTCGGGGATCCCTCGGGCGCCCTGGCGCGCCGGCATCACGACTTTTTTGATCGGCGCGTTCGGCGGCGCACTAGCCTTGGTTTACCTAGAGCTCGTCAGACGTACATGGACGTCGATTAAGATCCGCGCCAAGCGCCAGTGGGGGTCCACGATCATCCGGCAGCTGTCGACGGAGCGGGCGGCGCTCTACGAGGCGGTTGAAGAGATGCGCGAAGGACTCGACTTGCCCGGGGACGTTCTCGGAGACGGTCGGGTTGGAACGCGCGACTTCAGCCTCGACCCCGAGGACATGCCTTAGCCGCCGAGCCCCTTCCAGGGGATGTCCTCGACGCCTGCTCGATGGTTGGCGTAACGCGCCAGAACGAAGAGCAGATCGCTCAGCCGATTGATGTATCGAAAGAGCTCGCCCCGAAGCGTCTCCTGTGCGCCGAGCGCGACCAGCGAACGCTCAGCGCGGCGGCAAACGCAGCGGGCCACGTGAAACCTGGCTGCCCCTTCGCTCCCGCCTGGCAAAACGAACGAGGTCAGCGGGGGCGGACCTTCTTCGTACTTGTCGATCGCACGCTCGAGGGCTTCGACCTGACTCTCGGTGATCAGGGGCATCGTGCTTTTCTGCTTGCGTTCGGCGGTCGAGCCGAGCTCCGCGCCCACTTCGAACAAATCGTTTTGGATCTGATTGAGGAGCGCGTCGAACACCGGCTCCGACGCCGCTACGCGCGCCCAACCCACGGTGCTATTCAGCTCGTCGACCTCGCCGTAGGTTTCGACGCGAAGCGATGCTTTCGACACCCGATCGCCGCCAAATAGGCCGGTCTCGCCAGCGTCGCCTGTCTTCGTGTAGATCTTCATTGCTCGGTCCCTTCGCTCGAAAAGCAATCGCCGACTGCAACCCCGCGCCCGCTGGCGAAGGAACGCGCGTCGACCCGCTTTCGGCCACTCTCTTGAAGCTCTTGAATCTCGAGCGTTCCCTCGGCGCATGCCACGAGGATCCCTTCTGGATCGAGCGCGACCACCTGGCCGGGGCTGGCGCCTTCGGGATCGAGCGTCGTCGGGATCGCGCGATGCACTTTGATGCGCCGGTCGCCGAGAATCGTGTATGCGCCTGGCCAAGGATACATGCCGCGGATCTGATTATGCACCATGCGCGCGGGCTTGTTCCATTCGATGCGGCCGTGTGCTTTGTTGAGGAGCGGCGCCATCGTTGCCGCGGCGTCGTCTTGGGGCTTCGGAGTGAGCTCGCCGGCGACGTAGCTTGGCAGTTGCTCGCGTAGTAGCGCTGCGCCCATTTCAGAAAGCCTCTCACCAAGGGTGGAAGCGTCGTCATCATCCTCGATCCGGGTCGATGCGGTGGCGAGGATGGCACCGGTGTCCATCCCCTCGTCCATTTGCATCAGTGTGACCCCGGTCTCTTCGTCTCCGTGAACGATCGACCATTGAATCGGCGCCGCGCCTCGCCAGCGTGGAAGCAGCGACGCGTGAACGTTCACGCAGCCGGTGCGGGGTGCCTGGAGCACGGCGGGAGGCAGGATTCGCCCGTACGCGACGACGACCGCCACGTCTGCCTCCAGCGACCGAAGGCGTTCGGCAACTGCAGCGGTTCGTACTTTCGTCGGCTGCCAGACGTCGAGGCGAAGCTCCAATGCGCGTTGCTTCACGGCCGGCGGCCGCATGGCAAGACCACGCCCCGCGGGTCGGTCCGGTTGGGAGATGACCACCGCAACGTCGCTAATCTCGTGCAATGCATCGAGGCAGGGCACCGCAAACTCGGGGCTGCCGAAAAAAATTGTTCTCACAGGCTGTCACTGCGCGGCGTCGACCGCGGAACGCTTGCTCATCGCGCGATGCACCAAACGACGGCGCAAGACACTGAGATGGTCGATCATCAGCTCGCCATTGAGGTGATCGTTTTCGTGTTGAATCGCAATCGCTAAAAGGCCCTCGGCCTCGAGCTCGAAGGGCTCGCCGTCCGGGTCGAGCGCCCGGACGGTGATGCGCTCGGCCCGGTCGATGTCTTCCCGAACGCCAGGGAACGAGAGGCAACCCTCGTTGAAGGTGGTTTCGCCTTCGGCGGTGATGATTTCGGGGTTGATGAAGACACGCAGGTCGCTCGGTTCGTCCTCGTCGGAGGCCACATCCACGATGAAGAGGCGCTTCGAAACGCCGATCTGCGGTGCGGCCAATCCGACGCCCGGGGCCGCGTACATCGTCTCGGCCATATCGTCGATCAAGCGGCGCAGCTCGGCATCGAAGACTTCGACGTTTTTGCCGGGCTCGCGGAGCCGTTTATCGGGGTAGAAGAGTATGGGGCGAATCACCTGGAAACCTCCGAGCAGCCGGGCGCTCGAGACCGTCGAAACCTAAGCATTTTCTAGCGCCGAGCAACCCCTGTCGCAAGATCGGGGCGATTGACACGAGCGCCATGCTAGAACATGTTCTATTTTCGAACCGACCCGTAAAGAAGGAGCGCCGCAATGGCGGAGTGGGACCGTACAGTCGATTTGCTCGTGATGGGAAGCGGAGCCGCTGGCATGGGCGCCGCGGTACGCGCGCACGATCTCGGATTGGACGTGCTCCTGGTCGAGAAGAGCGACGTCTACGGTGGAAACTCGGCGATGTCGGGCGGGGTCTGCTGGGTCGCCAACAATCCAGGCATGGCGCGTGAAGGAATCGCGGATTCGGACGAAAAAGGCTTCGAGTATCTGAAGCACATCACCAAGGGCGAGGTGCCAGACGAACGCCTCTGGCTCTACATCCGCGAAAGCAAGCGCGTGCTCGCGTACCTGCACGAAAGGACGCACGTGCGCTACGTCCCACTCGCGAAGTACACCGACTACTATCCCGAGGCACCGGGCGGGCTGCCCGGCGGTCGCTCGATGGATCCGATTCCTTTCGACGGCGCGCGGCTGCGCGAAGACTTGATTCGACTGCGCAGGCCTCACCCGCAGTCGCAGATTCTCGGCAAGTTTGGCATCACCGCGAAGGAGGCTCAGGCTGCGATCGGTGTGGGATTGAAGACCATGATGTTCATGGCCTGGCAAATGTTCTTGTACATGCTGCGCTACTTCAATCGGAAGCGCTGGGGGCGCGATACGAAGCTCTGCGCCGGCAACTCCTTGATGGGTCGCCTTCTGCTTTCGCTCAAAGAGCGCAACGTCCCAGCTTGGCTCAACACCAGCGTTGAAGAGCTCGTTTTTGAGGACGGCAAGGTCGTCGGGGCGGTGGTCCGCAGGGAGGGCACTACGATTCGCGTGAAGGCGAATCACGGCATCGTCCTCGCCGCGGGTGGCTTTTCGCGTAACCTCGAGATGCGGAAGCAGTATCAGCGGCAACCGATCACGACCGAGTGGACCGCGGGAACTCCGTCGAACACCGGAGACGCGATTCGCATGGGACGCGATGCCGGCGGTGCACTCGACCTGATGGACGAAGCCTGGTGGACACCGGTCTCGATGGTTCCAAAGTCGCCTTTTTCCTGGGTGCTGGTCGTCGAGAAGAGTCTGCCGCATGGGCTGTTCGTCAACCAAGCGGGGAAGCGATTCACTAATGAAGCGGCCCCTTACATCGATGTCGTCAACGGCATGTACGACGATGTTGCTAAAACGGGGGCGACCGACCCTCGCTGGTTTCACATCTTCGATGCGACGTACCGGAAGTCGTCGATCGCCGGGCCGGTTGCGCCTGGTAAGGTGATGCCGGACAAGCAGCTCCCGCGTCGCTACCGGGACGGCAAGTTCCTCTACAAAGCCGCGACCCTCGACGCTCTTAGCGAGCAACTCGAGATTCCAGCGGCGACGGTGAAGTCGACGATCGCGCGGTTCAACGAGCATGCGGTCAAGGGTGAAGACCCGGACTACAATCGAGGTTGGAGCGCACAAGACCGCTATTACGGCGATCCGAGCGTCAAGCCCAACTGCTCACTCGGTCCGGTCGAAACGCCTCCGTTCTACGCTGTGCAAATCTACCCGGGTGACCTCGGGACGAAGGGTGGTCTCGTGACGGATTCGCGCAGTCGCGTGCTCAGAGCGGACGGTCAGGTGATTCCCGGACTCTACGCGGCGGGCAACTCGTCGTCGTCGGTGATGGGACGCAGCTACCCAGGAGCCGGAGGCACGATAGGCCCCGCGCTAACCTTTGGATTTCTCGCGGCGGAAGACGCTGCGATTCTCAGGCAGGGGTCGCAGCGACGGTGAGAAAGCTTGCTAGCGCGTCACTGCGATCTTTGCCGCAGAATGTGTGTGGTTTCGGGGGTTTGGGGGTGTGGAGCGTGTCCCCTAGACAGGGTCGATGTCTAGGGTGGCTTGGGCGGGGGAGAGGCCTGCTTCGATTCGGGCGGCTAGGTGGGCGGTTACGTTACGGAGGAGCTTTCTGTCGGGGGACTTCAGGAGGAGGCGATAGTGGTAGCGGCCTCGGAGCCGGACGAGGGGTGCGGGGGCCGGGCCTAGGACTTGGACGGCGCCGTCTTTGACCGACTGGTGTTGGCGGGCCGTATCGGCGAGTACGTGCGTCGCGCCCCTCGCGTCGTCTTCGGCGCCAGCGTGGACGCGCACGCTCACTAGGCGTGCGAAGGGTGGGTAGCCAACCTCTTGGCGTTCGCGGATCTCTTCGACGTAGAAGCTCTCGTAGTCATGCTGCGCGGCGAGTCGCACGGCCGGGTGATCGGGCTGGTAAGTCTGAAGGACTACCTCTCCAGGACTGTCGGCACGGCCCGCGCGACCGGCCACTTGTGCGAGCAGCTGGAAGGTGCGTTCGGAGGCCCGGAAATCCGGGAAGGCGAGGCTTTGATCGGCGAGCGCGACACCGACCAGGGTCACGCCGGCGATGTCGTGTCCCTTGGTAACCATCTGCGTGCCCACGAGCACGTCGACTTCGCCGCTCCGCAGCCGATCGAGGACCCGCTCGACTCCATCCCCCGACGCGGTATCGCGATCGAGCCGCGCGACGCAGGCCTTTGGAAAACTCTCCTCGACGGCTTTCTGCAATTGCTCGGTGCCGACTCCAAGTCGTTTGTACTCGGCGCTCCCACACGCCACGCAGGGAACGGCGACCGCCCGATGGAAATCGCAGTAGTGGCAGCGAAGCGCGCCCTGCCCCCGATGCTCGGTCAGGGCGACACTGCAGGCAGGACACTCCGCCACCACGCCACAGGACGCGCACCGCAGGCTTGGCGCGAAGCCCCGCCGATTGAGGAAGATGATCGCCTGATGGCCGTGTTCCAAACATCGGCCGAGCGCCGCAAAAAGTGGCCCCGAGATGAGGGGATGACCGGTTGGGCCGATTCGGTGCCGACGCAGATCGACGATTTCCACCTCGGGCATGGTTGCGCCGGTCGCGCGCGTGGGCAGTGAAAGCAAGCCGATGAGGCCCTGGTTGGCGCGATGATAGGTTTCGACCGAGGGCGTGGCGCTCCCGAGCACGCAGACCGCTCCAGCGTACCGCGCCCGAAGCAAGGCCATGTCCCGAGCATGATAGCGAAAGCCCTCGTCCTGCTTGAACGAAGGGTCGTGCTCCTCGTCGACGACGATCAAACCGAGATCTGCGACGGGGGCGAACAACGCCGAGCGCGCCCCAATTGCGACCTGCACCCTCCCCTTGCGCAGCGCTTGCCAGGCATCGTCTCGTTGACGTGCGGTGAGCCCGCTGTGAAGCACGGCAATGTCGTCGCCAAACCGCGCGCGGAATCGTCCAACGAGCTGCGGCGTTAGCGCGATTTCGGGCACGAGCAAGATTGCGCCGCGACCAGCGCTCCGGACTTGGTCGATCGCCCGGAGATAGACCTCGGTTTTTCCAGACCCGGTCACACCATGGAGAAGAAACGCCTGCCCGCTACGCTTCGCGAGCGCTTCGACGACCGTGTCGATCGCGATTTGTTGCGCTCCAGTCGGCTCATGCGGCTCGTCGCGCTTCACCGGAGTTCGAAAGAACGGATCGCGAATGGCTTCGACCTCTTCGAATTCGAGGAGGCCCTTGTCGGCAAGCGAACGGACTACGGCACGTGGGTCGTTGACCTCGCCGCGCAGCTCCTCGAGAAGGATTGAATCGCGATCCGCGAATCTATCCATGAGCCTTTTTTGCCGCGCCCCGAGACGCATGGCCGACGCGTCGTTGCCGGTAACCGTGACTTTCCAGGTTCGGTGGTGTGCAACGCGCTGGCCGGGGAGATTCTCCGCAGCATCCAAAAAACCATCCTTACGTAGCCGTCGCATCGCCCCCGACGGCAACGCCGGCGCGGCGGCGCGTAAGACCTCACCGAGCGGGTGCATGTAGTACTTGGCTGCTTGGTCCAGGAATCGCAACAGCTCTGGGGTGAACACCGGCTCCGATTCGAGGAGGCCCGCGACGGGCAGCGCTCGCGCTACGCCATCGGGTAGGTCGTCACGTCCGCTCACTACGAAGCCGGCTAGCTTCCGGCGGCTGAACGACACCGCAACGCGGCTCCCCGCCTTCAGCGTTCCCCTCAACTGGCTTGGCACGTCGTACGTGAACAACTTCCGAAGGGGAACCGGAAGGGCCACTTCGACGTAGTGCGATTCAATCGACTCGGACGCGCCCGCAGACATGGGTTGCCTATGTGCGCTCGACGAGCGTTCCATCTCGGCGAAACTTTCCTCGGCGCCGGTCGGGGTCGCGCGAGTAGACAGCAAACGAGAGGTCGTCTCGCTCGCCTGCCAACAGACGGTGTGCTGCAGCCATTGCGATCATCGCGGCGTTGTCGGTGCAGGAGACGGGCGGCGGAACGAAAAGCTCGACCCCATTTGCATCGCAGGCCTCCCTTGCTCGAGCACGCAGCCCGCGATTCGCCGCAACGCCTCCGCTGATGACCAGCCGGCCCAGCTCCTGTTGCCGGCAAGCGAGAATCGCCTTTCGAACGAGGCTCTCGACGATCACGCCTTGGAAGGAGGCGCAAAGGTCGGCGAGCTCCTGCTCGTTCGTAGGCACACCCTGCTGCTGGACGTGGCGCGCGAGGGCCGTCTTGAGGCCCGAGAAGCTGAACTCCAAGGTTTTGCGTGACGCCATCGGAAGGGGAAACGAATAGGCGCCGGCGTTCCCCCGGGCAGCGAAGCGATCGATGACGGGACCGCCGGGGTAACCAAGACCGAGGAGCTTGGCAGCCTTGTCGAAGGCCTCGCCAGCGGCGTCGTCCCGGGTCTGCGCGAGAAGCACGATGTCACCACGGCCTTCGACTCGGTAGAGGGCCGTGTGCCCTCCGCTCACGAGCAACCCTACGAAGGGCATCGCAGGCCCTTGCTTGGGCTGAAGTTCGCCCGGCCGGTGCAAATAGACCGCCAGAAGGTGGCCATCCAGATGGTTCACGCCGACGAGCGGTTTGCCGATGCTCCAGGCCAGGGCCTTCGCGACCTGGACACCAACCAGAAGCGAGCCAACCAAACCAGGGCCCTGAGTGACGGCAATCGCGTCGACCCCCTGAAGCCCGCCCGGCGCTTGGGCGAGCGCTTCACGAATGACAGGAATGATCGCCCGCATGTGCGCGCGTGAGGCGAGCTCCGGGACGATGCCCCCATAGGGCCCGTGCATTGCAACTTGGCTCGCCACCACGTCCGCCAGCACTTCGCCCGAGTCGGTCACGAGCGCCGCCGCCGTTTCATCACAGGAGCTCTCGATCCCAAGCACTCGCATCAAGATTTCTCTCTGTGGAGCCCAAACACACCGAAGTAGTCACAGGCTCCGGCATCGATTACCCCGCAATCTGACGGGTCACAAATTTCCGAACCGGGGCCCGCAACCAAGCGCACCTCGATGTTGCCGCCGCGAATGAGCGAGAGGAACACCATCACGTCCCGCCCGGCAAGAGGTCCCGAATCTGGCCGCGCGACGAACATGTAATTGCGAAGCCTGCCGCTACCGGGAAACTCGTAGAGCCCAAGCTGATCGTGCGCGAGCGGTGGAATTGGAAGCAACGGCGTATCGGAGAACGTGGGGCCGCAGGGTTCGTCGCTCGTCGAAATCGTGCCCGGGTTCTCGTACTGCCGCTCGGGATCGAACGTGAGGCTGAGAGTCGCGCCGGAGGGAAAGCCTCTGCGAATGAATGAGCAGTCGATCCCGTCAGGACAGTTGAGCGGGTCGTTCACACCGACAATCTCGCCCCGGTAGATCTCTCCCTCCCCGGTACTGAACTCGCCCAGCGGATCGCAGCCAGACGCAGCGACTAGAACGCAGATCCACCAGCAGCACCGCATGTGGCGGAGCATAGCAGAGTGCTAGATGCTGGCCCGGAGGGTTTTACTGGCCGAAAGCCAGCGCCGATACCCAGGCGCATCGCCAGCCTCCGCGGCCAAGGTAGCGGCCTCCTCGTATCGCTGCTGGGCGTCGCGCGCTCGGCCGGCCAGCTCGTCGATCGAGCCAAGCATGCCAATGGCGCGCGCCACGAGACTCGAGCCCCCGTTCACCGGTCCGTCTCGCTCCACGCTCGCGAGCTCGTGTGCGGCACCTTCATGGTCGCCCGCCGCTGTCAGGGCATCGGCGAGCTCGAGGCGGGCACGCGAGATGGTGTCGGCGGTCGCGCCGATTTCGCCGAAGAGCTCGAGCGCGCGCCGATAGGCGTTGGCTGCATGCTGCGGGTCGCCTTCGATACGGCGAATGCGGCCAATGGCCACCTGCAAATGGGATTCAATCGACGGCTCGAGACCGGCGACCAGCTCGAGCGCTTGGCCGTACTGCCGCATGGCATCCCGAGGCCGGTCCCGACGCGCAGCGATGCGTCCCAGCGACAGAAGCATTTTGGCTCGATCGGCGCTGTTGGGGGCAGTCAGGTCGAGCGCCTCACGAAGCACTCCGTCTGCACCGGAGGCATCGCCCGAGCGAGCGAGCGCTTCTCCGAGCTTCCTGCTGAACGTGGCGATCGCCCGGTCGTAGACTGTATCGCCGCTCTCCAGGGTTTGGCGCCGCGCGAGCTCGAGCGCGCGCCGGTATTGCAACACAGCGCCAAGGTGATCGCCACGATTCATCGAGGCATCGCCGGCCTTCTCGAGGACGACGAGGCTGATCACGGGATCGACACCACTGTACGCGTGCACGGCACGCACCTCTTCAGGTGCTCGAAGCTCGCTCAAGACTTCGAAGGCGCGGCGGTGAAGCTCACGGCGCGCCTCGGCGGGGATCGACGCTGCGACGAGGTCGGCGATGAAGGGATGGACAATGCTAACCCTGCCTCCATCGAGTTGGACGAGGGAGTTTCCGGCGAGCTCGTCCAGCCCCTGCAACTCATCGCTCTCCGAGACGCGCCGCAGTGCATCGAGATCGCAGGTCCGACCGAGAACCGCAGCGGCTTGAAGGAGACGCTGGGCATCGACGTCGAGACGTTCGACGCGCTGGGCAATCGCATCTGCCATTCGTGGCGTCGGCCCCTCGTCGGGTGTAGCACCGAGCGCCTCCAGTTGCTCCAAGTGTAGTGGCAAGACCTGTCCGCCCACCGACTCGGTGAGCTTGTCGAGCCCCGATACCAATCGAAGATGGAACGACCCGGCCAAGAACTGTTCGGCCTGCTCCGAGTCGAGACCTTGGAGATGAATCGCTTCATCGGCGAGGATGCCTCGATCGTCATCGCCGGCGGTCACCAAAAGAACCGGCTCTGTCCCTAGGGCACGCGAAAGCTCGACGATGGTCCGCTGGGTGAGCCCATCGCAGTACGAGAGGTCATCGACGATCAACATCACTCGTCCACTCGATGCTCGTGCGCGCGCGCTACGAACCGCGGAGGCCAGCGCTTCGCCCACGGCGCCCGTCCTGGATCGGCCGTCGCCTCCGAGGAGACCGGCCGGATTCATCACCTCGTCGACCCCCGCGCCCGCCAGCGCCGACCCCAGATCATCTCGGCGGATCGCCATCCGTGCCAGCTCCGAATCATCGACTTCGAGGAGCTCGGCCAGGATCGTTCGAATCGCCGAGTAGGGGACCGGGGAACCCGTCGAATGAGCACCGGCGCCGATGACGAGATCACCTTCGGCCGCGGCAACCTCCGCGATCTCGGTGAGGAAACGGGTCTTGCCCACGCCGGGTTCGCCGAACACGTGAACCCAATGCGCTCCTTGCGTGGCCGCATGACGATGCTCGCGGATCAGGCGAAGCTCGTTCTCGCGCCCGACGAAGAGACGCTGCGACCCTAGCGGCGGATAGAATGACGGCCGAAGGGAACGACTGCTACCAGGCGCTGGCTCGGGCCCGGCAAGCCGTGCGCCACACTCGCCGCAGAAGTTTTGGGCGTGAGACGTGGCAGCGCCACAGCTCTGGCAGGGGACGACCGAGGTGCGGAGGACCAGTGTATCTTCGAGGGCGCCACGCAGCGCCTGCTGCATGTCTCGAGCGACCTGAAAGCGGTCGCCGGGATCCTTGGCCAGCGCTTTCATAGTGACTTCCGCCAGCCGGTCGGGCACCTCACGTGGTGGGTTCGCCGTGCGCGGGTCGGGAATCGGGTCGTTGATGTGCCTCAGGACGACGCGGGTGGGCGTGTCGTCGATATACGGAAGGTGCCCTGCCAAAAGCTCGAAAAGTACGACGCCAAGCGCATAAAGATCGCCGCGCCCATCGACCTTGTCGCCGCGTCCCTGCTCCGGTGACATGTAATCGGGCGTGCCGCAGACAAGGCCGGGTTTCGTGATCGAGCTTTCTTTGCCGACGATCGTGGCAAGCCCGAAGTCGACGACCTTGACCAGGTCCTCGCCCGATCGAAGCGGGCGCAGAATAACGTTCTCGGGCTTCAGATCTCGGTGCACGATGCCGAGCTCGTGTGCTTCGCCTAGTGCATCGAGTGTGTTGATGAGGATCTTACAGATCCGATCCACGTCGAGCGGCCCCTCTTCGTGCATCACCAGCGCCAAGTCTTTGCCGCTCAGGAACTCCATGGCGAGGTAGAGAATCCCATCGTCGGTCCGGCCGAAGTCGATGATGCTAACGCTGTTGGGGTGATTCAAGCGGCTCGACGCACGGGCCTCCTGGTAGAACCGCGCGACCGTTTGCTCATCGCCGAGGAGATGCGGGTGGATCACCTTGACCGCGACGGTCCGGCCTAGCGTGGATTGCTCGGCTTTGTAGACGCGGCCCATGCCACCGACGCCGACGACCTCCTGCAGGAGATAGCTTCCGCCGACGACACGGCCGACGAGCGGGTCCGCGCCGCCGCCGCCCTCTTGCTCGTCAGAGAGGGCACCGCAGGCAGAGCAAAAGCGCGCGGCATCTTCCACCGACGCGCCACACTGATGGCACAAACGCACCTCACCAGCATATCCCACGGCGTGCCTGGCTCAAACTGGCGGAGCGCTGAACACCTGACCGGTGCTAGCGCTGCTCTTCGTCGAGCCGACGCATGGCTTCGAGCAAGAGGTGATGCGTCGGAATCCCAATGACATCCGGTACAGGGGCCGTTTGGGGCTCCAGGGTGAAATCCCCATCCGTGAGGCGAAGCACGCCATAGACGGCTTCAGCCCCCGATAGCTCGCCGAATCGCGCGTCGTGAATCGAGCCTTCCTGGAACATCAGCTCACCCTGCGCTGCACCATTGCGAACCTTCAGGATCCCGTTCTTACGACCATTCGCAATCATCTGAATCAAATCGGGTAGCGCCATCTCCTGGAGCGAGCCCGAGACACCACGGCCCCCTGGCTTCTGAGCTCGACTGTTCGCGATCATCCGACCCGCCTTGGCCGCGATCACGGCGGCCGACGTGGGCTTGACCACATAGTCTGCCGCTCCGAGCTCGAGCCCGCGATTGACTGAAGACTGAGCTCGGTCGGACGCCACGAACATCAGCGGCGTCTGAGTGTGCCCATTGTTGCGCATAAGCTCGAGAAGCTCGAAGCCTTGCCCGTCCGCTAGGTTCACCTCGCTCACGACCAAGTCGTACCCGTCGGCGTCCAAACTCCGAAGCGCGCCTTTGATGGATCGCTCGATGCTGACGTCGTACCCCTGACTGGCGAACTGCACCTCGAGTACCGCTGTCTCTTCCGGGTCCGGATCGACGATGAGCACGCGATGGCGCGCAGACAGGGTTTGCGTGTTGAGTCCGTCGTCGAGCACGATGTGGCGCAACCAATCGACCACCGCCGGATCGAAGCTCGTTCCCTTGTGAGGCTCCAGCGCGTCGCACGCTTCTTCGGCAGAGACGCGACGTCCGAGCCCATTGGCTTTGCTCTGCGTCAAGTCGATGTAGCTCTCCGCAACGGCAAGAATCCGGGCGCCAAGCGGGATTTCCTTGCCACTCAGGCGCTCCGGGAAACCGCTCCCATCGAAACGCTCGAACCGATGCCGAAGGGCATCGACCGCCGTCTCGGGAAGGTCGACGGACTCCAGAATTCGAAGCGGCGCACTATAGAAACGGCGTGCGATCTCGTGTTTGCTCTCGTCGTGCACGACATCGAACGGCGTGGAGTGCGACTCCGACGAAACGCCGACATCGTGCAGGTAGGCGGCAACCAAGATGCCGTGCACCTGGGCCTTGCTGAGTCGAATCCGCTCGCAGACTTGCTGACACATGCGCGCGACCCGCATCGAGTGCGCACCGCGATCGGGATTGAGCTGCTCCATCAGAGTGACGAGCACGCTAAGCGTCTCGAGGTATACCTCGGGGTCGACGGCAAGATCGCCTCCCTCCTCGGGCGCCGACAATTGCTCTATGAGCGTTTGGCCTGCCGAAAAACTCGGCTGAGTATTCGGCGACGGCTCGTCGACCTCGTACTCGACTAGCTGATCGTTGGCGGGCTGCTCACCTTCCAGTGATTGCTTCCTACGGCGACGAACGAGAAGCCCGTCTTTGTCCTCGAAGACCTGGCCCCATCCCGGCACAGGATCGGATTCTCGCGACGAGCGCACCTCGCGCGACGAAGCGCCGCTCAACAGCATCTCGAACGGTCGGTTGTCCTGGTCGTAGTGCTTGGCGATGGCTGCGCGAATCGCGCCCTCCCGCGCGACGTAAACGTGGACGCCGCGTGCACCCGTAGCGAACGTCATCTGCTGACGTACGTCCTCATCCGTCATGTCTGCGGCGACGACCGAAACCATCCGCGTCTTCGCGTCGTACAAGATCGGGAATGCGGTCAGACGCTTGGCAAGCTTCCGGGGCACTTTCCGGAGCAGCTCGAGGTCAATTGCCGCTTTGGCAAGCCGTTCGGAGCTCACGAATCGAGTCTTGTAGAGCCCTGCGATGTACTTGAGGAGCGCCGTTTCGCTCATCAACCCAAGTTGTAGAATCGCTTCTTCCGCGGTCGACTGCGTCCGCTGGGCATGAATGACGACCTCGTCGTAGCGGTCTGGAGGCACCTGCCCCTCCGCGACGAGCCGGTCCAAGGTCGCCACGCCGCGAATCTGCGTCGGCTGTTCGGTTTGAGCCCCCCAACTCACAGTCCCTACAGTCTAGCGAAGGAAAACGGACCCGGCCCGCACGGAGCCCGAAAAGCCCAAATCGACAAGAAAGCCGGGCGTGTTAGAGTCCGGCGCAGTGAGGCGGCGGCTGGCAATCTGGCTCCTTGTGGGCCCGGCAGCAATGGGTTGTGCCACCACCGGCGCGCTCCAAAACGGAGTCTTCCGGGGTGCGGAGACGTCCTATCGAATCGGTCCGGTGGGCGAGGGCTGGACACCTGTCACGGTCGATCGGCAAAACGACCTGGCATGGCACAACGATTCCAAGGAGGCGGTCATTCACGTCGATTCGGACTGTGACCCTACGCTCGACATCCCGCTCACCGCCCTTCGAAGCCACCTGATGATCGGATTCACCGAACGAGACCTGATCGAAGAGGAGCGCGTCGCGATGGACGGTCGCGAGGCTCTGCGGACGCGATTCACCGCGAAGCTCGATGGCGTCCCGCGTCAGATTCTTCTGCAGATTCTCAAGAAGGACGATTGCGTATACGACTTCGGCCTAGTCACCCCGCCAGGCCCTAGCTTCGAAGAGGCCTTGCCGGATTTCGACCGGGTGCTGGCCGGCTTTTCGACGACGACGGGCCAGCCGTGACCTCAGCGTCGCCATCGACCCAGCCTCGCAACCTGACGACCTGGGCCGACTTCCAGATCCGACGTCTTCGGACCTTCGTCGAAGAGGTGGGCGCCTCGACGCTCCTCGCGGGGCGCACGTTTCGCACGATGTTCACGACGCGCTTCGACACCAGCGAGTTCATCTACCAACTCGAACAACTCGGCGTCCGGAGCCTTGCGATCGCGGCGGCCACGGCCATCTTCGTTGGCATCGTCATGACCATTCAGTTTGCCGTCTCCATGGAGGCGTTTGGAGCGAAGGACACCCTCGGTCGCGTGATCGCGGTTTCCGAGGCCCGCGAGCTTGCGCCCTCGCTGACGGCGCTCGTGGTCGGAAGCCGCATCGCGGCAGGGATTGCGGCGGAGCTCGGTTCAATGACCGTCACCGAGCAAGTGGACGCCATCCGAGCCTTGGGGGCAGACCCCATTCGCAAGCTCGTCGTGCCGCGCCTGGTAGCCTGCATCGTGATCATGCCTTTGATCACGTTCGTCGCGTTCATCCTCGGGATGATCAGCTCGATGCTCGTCGCGGCACTGTCTTACGGGATTCCGATGGAGTTCTTCTTTTCGACAGCTCTCGACTCGCTAAGGATCAACGACTTCATCAGCGGCGTCTCCAAGACCCCATTCTTCGGATTTCTGATCGCCATTCTGGGTTGCTACTTCGGCCTGCAAACACGCGGCGGCACCGAGGGCGTCGGCCGCTCGACCACCCGCTCGGTCGTGGTGGTCTCGATCAGCATTTTGATGGCCGACGCGCTGCTCACGCAGATTTTCGTGAGCTTCGGCACGCTCTGAGAAGAATCAGATCCGAAAGGGGGCGTCGAACGTCGTATACGATATGACTCCCTGGCTTTTCACGGCGTTGATTTGGATCGCGGGCTGCTCGTACGAGCCTGAGCCGCTTCACTCCACCGGGGAGGACCTGAGCCCTTCGCTCATGCGTGCCCCGGCTTTGGACGTCACCAGACTCGCCAAGACCGACGATTGCGCCGACTGCCACTCCGACGTCGCGTCTCACTGGACGAACAGCGCGCACGCGTACGCGTCGTTCGACAACCCGTGGTACCGCGCAAGCATCGACCAGTTCCGGACTGAGCGGGGTGTGACCGAAAGTCGATTCTGCGCAGGCTGCCACGACCCGCTTCTCTTGATGTCGGGGGATATCGACGGAGATGTCGCGCCGGAGAACGACCTCGCGTACGCGGGCATCACCTGCCTGGTCTGCCACAGCGTCGAGTCCACCCGCCCCGACGGAAACGCGAGCTTCTCGCTCACGGACCGGGCCCTGCTTCTGCCAGACCCTGCGATCCCCGAAGAGATCGAAGCACACCGTGCCCGGCTCGCCATGAAGCCGCTTCGCAGCGCCGCGCTCTGCGGTTCGTGTCACCGCTCGTTTTCCGGCCCGTCGATCGGAAACGAGAACCACCTACCCGGAATCGACGACTTGGGCGACTGGGCTTCATCGGCCTTTGCCGGAGCGGTGCAAAATCAGCTCACGTCGGTGGACGAGAGCAGCTGCCAGGACTGTCACATGGCTCCCGTATCGGCATCCGACGCGGAGATGGCGGGGGCCGTCGACGGAATCGTGCGCGGTCATCGCTGGGCCGCATCTCACACCGCGATGGCCGCCCAGTTGCCGGACCCGCAGCAAGCCCAGCAGGCCACCGATCAGCTCAAAGGAGCCGCAATCGTCGACATCGGAGCTGTGCGCGCCGGCCCGCGACGCTACCTGGTTCCCGAAGAGTCGCGGCTACGGGGCGCAGAGCGATTGGTCTTCGACGTTCTGCTCGAAAACAGGGGCGCCGGCCACCGATTCCCCGGCGGTGTGCGCGATATGCAGGATGTTTGGGTGGAGGTCGAGGTTCGCGATGCGTCTGGCAGTCTGCTCGGGCTGTCGCGTCCGAGCGACGACGGTAAGAACGATGTGTTCATGCTGCGGGCCACCCTTCTCGATGCGGAAGCCGCGCCAGAAATCCTGCATCAGGTCCATCGATTCTCCGCTCCCGCGTTCGACCGGACGCTACCCGCACATGATGCGCAAGCGGTTCGCTACTCGATGACGCTTCCGCGCCGGATCGAGCTCCCGCTCAAAGTCGAGGCGCGCCTGCTTCACCGCAAACACAGCCTGGAGTTCCAAGCCTTGGCCTGTGAAGCCAGCCGCACCGACCGAGGCATCCGCTTCGCCCAGGGCGCCGAAGAGCGGGGCAAGGTCGCACTCGATCCCTGCGTCGACCAGCCGTTGACCGAGGTCGGCGCTGCGACCGTTTGGATGGGGCGTGGAGCGGGCGCGCAGAAGCCCACGGGCGGCGCCGCGCGACCGCTCGTCGAACGGTTGCTCACGCAGGCCCTCGCGCTCCTTCATGCCAAACAGGAACATGTGCATGTGGCCAAGCCGAGCATCGAGCGCGCGTTGCGCTTGGCCCGCGAATCGAAGTCCGCCGTTCTGAGCGCTCGCGCTCTGGTTCTGCGCGCGCGTCTCTCTTCGGCGCAGGGCCGGCCAAACGAAGCCGCTGCGTTCACCGAGCGCGCCAAGGCGTTGATAGGACCGAGTCCGGTTCTCGACCGTGTACGGGGCGACGCGTACGCGCGTGCGTGGCGCTGGAGTGCAGCAGCCGACGCCTATCAGCGGGTGGCCGACGCGTCTCCGCTCGACCCGCGGGCGTGGCGAGACCTCGCACGCGCCTACGGCAGTCTCTCCCAAGACCTGAACGCGCTATCCGCGGCAGATGCCGGCCTCCGGCTCGCGCCTCGCGACGAGAGCCTGCTGCGGAGTCGCGCCTTGGCCCTCGAAAGCATGGGCCGTCCGGAAGCCGGAGTGGCGAAACTACAGTGGCTCGCACATCGGGCACCGGACGCGCAGCCGCAGCTCCTCGCAGCTTGTGAGCAAGAACACCAGAGGTGCCGTCGGGATCGACAGCCGATACCGCACTACACCCTCGTACCCCCGAGAAAAGCAATTCACGCGAGCATCGATCCCGGATAAGATAGAGCGAATGTCGAAACGGTATCAAAAGAAGAGCACCAACACGAAGAAGCGAGAGAAAAAGGGCCATGGCCCTTCCCGCAACACGGTTGGTGGCCAGACCACGGGTGTCATGGGAAATATGATCGGCGGGTTTCGACGCGCCGTCGGCTCCGACGGCTCGAAAGACGGCAAGAGCGGAAGTCTTCTGTGGACTGCAGTCCTGGTCACCGCCGCCATCGCGATCATCGCCTGGAACTTCGCGCGCTAGAACCGTATCGCTTGCCAGCGCAACCAGTGATCGGCCAGCACGAGCGCGACCATCGCCTCGCCCATCGGAACGAACCGCGGAAGCAGACAAGGGTCGTGGCGGCCGGTTGTCCGAATCGTGGTTCCGTCGCCAGCGGATGTGACCGTGTCCTGACTTCGAGGAAGACTGCTGGTCGGTTTGACGGCAGCCCGAAGGACGATCGGCATCCCGCTCGAGATTCCGCCCAGCATGCCGCCGTGGCGGTTGCTGCCCGTTCGGATGACACCCTCTGCGTCGGTCTCGAAGGCATCGTTGTTGTCGCTACCACGCGCGGCAGCGACCGCGAAGCCAGCGCCGTACTCGACCCCCAGGACCGCCGGGAGACTGAAAAGGGCTTTGCCAAGGTCGGCCTTGAGCTTGTCGAAAACAGGCTCGCCCAGGCCCGCAGGCACGTTGCGCGCGACGATTTCGGCAACGCCGCCGATCGAGTCCTGGTCTTTTCGCACCTTCTCGATGAGCTTGACCATGCGTGCTGCTGCCTCCGGATCGGGACAGCGGACGATGTTTGGCTCACCATCGGGAAGCTTTTCGACCTGATCGAGCGTGACCGCCGAAGGTATCGTTGCTTCGATGTCCCCGACCTGCGCCACGTAGCCGACCACCTGACCGCCGAACGCCTCTGAAATGAGCTTCTTTGCCACGGCGCCCGCCGCCACCCGCGCCACGGTCTCTCGCGCGCTGCTGCGGCCGCCTCCGCGGTAATCGCGGCGACCAAATTTCGCGTCGAAGGTGTAGTCGGCGTGACCCGGCCGGTACACGTCCTTGATGTTGGTGTAGTCGCGGGAACGCTGATCTTTGTTGCGGACGATGATCGCGATGGGCGTTCCCGTCGTCTCGCCTTCGAACACGCCGGAAAGGATCTCGGGGCTGTCCGGCTCCTTGCGCTGCGTGACGATTTTACTCTGCCCCGGACGACGGCGCTCGAGGTCCGGAATGAGGTCTTCCTCGGAGAGCGGAAGACCGGGAGGACAGCCGTCGATGATGACCACGTTGGCTGGGCCGTGGCTTTCACCGGCCGTGGTGACACGGAAAAGACGACCGAACGTACTACCAGACATGCGGACTCACTTTCGGGAGCCTGCGTGCCGGCCGATCGCACGCCCGACGAAGAACGGACCCATCTGCTGAATGTACTGCGAGGTCTGCACCGTGCCCCGCATCGACTGAACGACATGCGAAAGCGGATGAAGCGTCGACCCAATCAAACCAATGAGGAACTCGTTGTCGTTGGTGTCGAGGCCATGACAGGCGAGGCGCACGTCGTGTGCGAGATCTTGGTCTCCGTAGGCACGCCCGATCGTGGCATGCTCGCGGAGGATGCCGCCCTTCTCTCTTCCTTCGAGCTGCTCGAAGGCCCCGGTGCGACGCAGTGGATACCATACCGCCCAGTTCCAGTCCGGGTTGAGAACCGTCTCTTTGGGGCGATCCAGCAGCCAAAACTCGAGATCTTTCTCGTAGCCGCTGCTGTACGTGCGGCCGATCATCGTGAGCTCGGGGCGTAGCGTCCAGTCGCTCAAGGGCGCTGCCTCGAACAAGGGACGGACCGAATCGACGAAAAGCGCAGGATCCTCGCCGAAGGTCAGCAGTGCCACGCCGCGGGGGTCGTTGGTGTCCGCGTAGACCACCGCGGGAATGTCGGCTTCTTTGAGGGCCGAGAGCAACGCCTCTTGGTTGGCGGCGATCGACGTCCCCGTGGGCACCTGAAACACCAGCAACTGCATGAAGAGCCGGCGATCCATGAACTGAGGCTCACCGTCCTTGGGAGCGCCCCGCTCGCGCGTGTCGATCGTTGGCGAACCGGCGTCTGCGCCGCCGTGTTGTCCGTGCGAATGGGCCATGGGGGGCCTCATAGCGCTTTTACGGCCTCTCTGCACAGTGTAGGCTGCGCCCAGTTGTCATGATGCGCGCGTTCAAGATCCTAGCGGCGATTCTGATTCTTGGGCTTCTTGGCCTGGCGGTGGTGGGCTACTCGCTCAATGAAACAAGGCCCGAGGGCCAGGCGGGGCCCGAAGCCGACGCGCTGGCGCGATCGATGGAGGCGGCCGTCGACAAGGAAGCCTGGGACCGCACCGGCGCCGTGCGTTGGTCGTTCTTCGAGCGACATCACTACGTCTGGGACCGCGAACATGACCTCGTGGAGCTCCGCTGGGGCGATTCACGCGCCCTATTCCGCACCGGTGATCGAACAGGCAGAGCTTGGCATGCCGGCTCCGAGCAAACCGGCGAGGATGCGACGGAAGCACTGCGCGCAGCCTATGCGTACTGGATCAACGATTCCTTCTGGCTCAATCCCGTCGTGAAATTTTTCGACCCGGGCGTCGAACGCTCGCTTGTAAAGCTCGACGACCGGCGCGATGCCCTTCTGGTCAGCTACAGCTCTGGCGGCGTCACGCCCGGCGACGCGTATCTGTGGATCCCCGGCGATGACGGCCTTCCCAAAGCCTGGCGCATGTGGGTACAGATCATCCCGATTGGCGGCATTGAAACGAGCTGGGAGGGTTGGACGGAGCTCGCCACAGGCGCAAAGGTCTCCACGCAGCACGAAGGCTGGGGCCGTACGATGACTTTCATCAGCAACGTCAAAGGCGCTGAAAATCTCGAAGGCCTCGGCGTCGAGCCCAGCTTGTTCGATCTCCTGCTTCAGGACTGAGGGCGCCGGGTCAGGCTGAAGACGCCAAGCACGACCAGGAGCGCACCGACGATACTGATCGCGTTCGGGTATTCGCCGAAGAACAGGACCCCCCAGGTGTATGCAAGGACGATCTGAAGGTAGGTGACGGAGGACGCCCGGCCGGCGGTCTCGAGCTTGAAGCCTTTGGTGATCTCGATTTGGCCGAGCTGTGCCGCAACGCCAATGCCCAACAAGAGCAGCCACTCCATCCCCTCTGGAAGCACCATGCCTTCGAGGGCCAAGAGCGGCAAAGAGGCAGGACCGGTGACTAGTGGGAAGTAGAGGACGACGACCATATGGTGCTCGGTCGAGCCGAGGCGGCGGATGACGACGTAGGCGATCGCGGAAAAGATCGCGCCGACGATGCCAATGACGACGGCCACTGGATCCAAGGGCACGCCGCTCGAGAATAGAAAACTCGGTTGGGCGACCAGGACGACGCCCACCATGCTGAACAGGGTCGCAATCACGTCCAAGCCACGCAGCCGCTCCTTGAGCGCAACCGCCGCAATGAGCGCTGCGAGCATCGGATTGCAGAACTGAATCACCGTGGCGTCGGCGAGCGGCAGATGATTGATCGCGTAGAAGTAGCAACTCAAGCCCATGAAGCCGGCGAAGCCCCGCATCAGAAGCAGCTTCTTGTTGTTGCCCCAGGGGTAGATCTCGAGGCCGCGAATCGCCCACCAGCTCATGACGAGCGTCACGACCACCCGCGCGAAAACGAGCTCCATGGTCGGCAGCCGCTCGCCAGCAAACTTCGCGAACACGGTCATCGCGCTGAAAAACAGCGTGCCCAACAACATGTGGCGAATCCCGGGCGTGATGCGATGCCAATGTGGGAAGAGGACCGGCACCCCGCGCGTTCTGTCTGGTAATGCGCAGGGCGCAAGCGGGTGATAGGAGAATCGCATGAGAACGCTGACGAGAAGCTTCGCGCAGGGGCTCTTGGTCCTTGCACCGGTCGCCATCACCATCTGGGTCGTCGTCTTCACCGTGACGACGCTCGATCGCTGGCTCAATACGCGAATCCCTGGGCTGGGGATCGTGATCGCCGCGGCTGGGATCACGCTGATCGGCTATCTGGCCGGCAACGTGGTTGGGGACAGGCTGATCTCGGCCTTGGAGACGGGCATGCGGCGTGTGCCACTCGTTCGGATCCTCTACAATTCACTTAGAGATCTGTTCGGGGCGTTCGTCGGAAGCAAACGCAAGTTCGACAAGCCAGTCGCAGTGGAACTCAACAAGCACGGACTCAAGGTGCTCGGCTTCCTCACCAACGAGCGCTTCGACGATTCGCATCTGGCAGGGCACGTCTCGGTGTACCTGCCAGAGTCCTACAACTTCGCGGGCAACTTGATCGTCGTCCCGCGCGAACGAGTGCACCTGCTCGACGCCGATGGCGCAGAGTTCATGGCGTTCATCGTATCGGGCGGCGTGACCGACATGAATGCGGCGAAGACGGTGGTCGACGGCCAGACGGTGTGACACTATCTTCGTCCCATGCCAGCAACCGTCTTCGAATCCCCCCACGACCTCAAAGGCGCCGTCGGCAAGCACCTGGGCTACAGCGGCTGGCTGACCATGGAGCAGGACCGCGTCGACAAGTTCGCCGACGCGACGAACGACCATCAGTGGATTCATGTCGACGTGGAGCGTGCAAAGGCCGGGCCCTTTGGCGCAACGATCGCGCACGGCTACCTGACGCTGTCGCTCGTGAGCTCCTTCATGCCGGAGGTCTTCGAGGTGCGCGGCTTCGAGTTCGCAGTGAACTACGGCACGAACAAGGTTCGTTTCCCCGCGCCGGTGAAGGTCGGGCAGCGCATCCGCGGAGGCGCAGAGGTGGTGTCGGTCGACGAGTCGAAGGGCGGCATCCTTTCAGTGGTGCGCGTAACCGTCGAAGTCGAAGGCGAAGACAGGCCGGCCTGCATCGCAGAGACCGTGAGCCTCTACTTCCCCAAGAAGTAGGGATCAATCCCGACACCAAGGTGCGCACGAGCGCCGGCGATGGCGCTCCTTCAGAACAGCAGGCGGCAGCGCGAGCCCAACGGGCGAAGCCCGGCGCGAACGCGCCGCCAAGGCAGAGCAAAGCGAATGCCGCGGCAGGGAGGATTACGG